>Ga0247728_10040_pt1 | contig 103782 bp, 108 predicted proteins | sample SalenrCarbi39_FD_183048 | JGI IMG/M metagenome (GOLD analysis project Ga0247728, IMG submission 183048) | Saline wetland microbial communities from Lincoln, Nebraska, United States - Carb-i39 | ecosystem: Environmental > Aquatic > Non-marine Saline and Alkaline > Salt marsh | place: USA...
CTCAGAAGTGAAACGATGCATCGCCGATGGTAGTGTGGGGTTTCCCCATGTGAGAGTAGGTCATCGTCAAGCTCCTACACCAAACCCCCGATCCGCGTAAGCGGGTCGGGGGTTTGCTTTTGGAGCGGCAGAAAGCTTTGTGCAGCCATTCTCTGTATCGCTATTATTCGGGCCTCGTTATGGGGGTGGCATGAATAAGCTTTTAAGGTTGCTCCAAGATGGGCGGTTTCATTCTGGGCAGGAGTTGGGCGAGGCATTGGGAGTAAGTCGCAGTGCTGTCTGGAAACACCTCCAGCGCATTCAGAATGAAACCGCGCTCCCCCTCTATAAGGTCCCAGGCCGCGGGTACCGATTGGCAGAGCCATTGTCGCTGCTCACCGAAGATCAGTTGCTTCCGCAATTGGAGGCGTTGGGCTGGGAGCTCTATCTCTTCGACGCTCTCGACTCGACAAACGCAGAAGCTCTACGGCTTCTGTCTACTGGTCGGGCTCCGTTCCTGGTAGTTGCCGAGTCTCAGTCTGCCGGACGGGGGCGGCGTGGGCGGCACTGGGTGAGTCCGTTCGGGCAGAACCTGTATTGCAGCTTGGCGTTCAAGGTGCACGGTGGCACTAGGCAGCTGTCGGGCATGAGTCTGGTGGTCGGCTTGGCCGTCATGCAGACATTGCGCGGAATGGGATTGCCTCAAGCCGGGCTGAAGTGGCCGAACGACGTGTATGTGGACGGGCGCAAGATCGGCGGGATTCTGCTGGAGTTGACCGGGGATCCGGCGGATGAGTGCCATGTCATAGCCGGCATCGGGATCAATGTGAATATGGCGGACGCTGAGGGGATCGACCAACCATGGACATCGCTCCGGGAGTGGATTGGGATGGTTGATCGAAATGAGCTGCTGCTGACGCTCGCCGCCACACTCAAGACATACCTTGATCGACACCTGGCTGCTGGTTTCGCCAGCCTCAGAGAGGAGTGGGAGGCCGCCCATATTTGGCAGGGGCAAAGCTGTACGCTTAGTACCGGCGCGCATGAGCTATCAGGAACAGTCTTAGGGGTCGATCCGCAAGGTGGGCTCAGGCTAATGATTGATGGTGTTGAGCGTTCCTTCAGTGGGGGAGAACTTAGCTTGAGGTTGGATCGATGATTCTTGAGCTGGATTGCGGCAACAGCTTGATCAAGTGGCGCGCGTTGAGCCCTGACTCTGGAGTCGTGGTTGCGCAAGGGGCCTCGAGTTCGTCGATAGAACTGTTGAGCGAACTCACCAGTTTGGCCTTGTTGCGAATATCAAAAGCCAGATTGGTCAGTGTCCGCAGCGATCAGGAAACCGCAGAAATCTGCTCGCGTATATCGGACGCGCTAGGTGTTGGGGTGCAGCGCGCTGTGCCCTCGAAGGAGCTTGGCGGGGTAGTCAATGGATATTTAGAGTACGAGCGTCTCGGGATGGATCGCTGGCTGGCTATGGTTGGCGCTTTTCAGTTAAGGCGCAATGCAATGCTTGTGGTGGACCTGGGCACGGCAGTAACTGCGGATCTTGTGGATGAGAACGGCTTGCACCTAGGTGGCTACATTTGTCCCGGCCTGTCCTTGCTGAGAAGTCAGTTACATACTCATACGCAGCGCATACGTTATTCGATGGAGGAGGTGCTTTCCTCGTGCGACGCTCTAGAGCCTGGGCGCACTACAGGTGAAGCAGTAGAGCGCGGCTGCCTGTTGATGCTTCGCAGCTTTGTGTCGTCGCAAATCGCGCACGCCAGTGGTCGTTTCGGGACGGACGTCAGTGTATATGCCACGGGAGGGGACGCTGCGCTCATAGAGGATATCGATCTGGTCCAGCGGGTGCCGGATCTCGTTTTCCGAGGGCTGGCAATCGCTTGCCCCTAGCGCATCTATAAGGTTGAAAATCGAATGCGTTGGTTGTTTCTTCTTTTGGTGCTTTTGAATGTTTTTTTCTGGATTCAGCACCAGTATCAGTCTCCGGTCCGTGTCAAAGAAATAACGCCGCTGGATTCCTATAATCGCCCTCAGCAGAACATAACGCTGCTAAGTGAATCTTCAGCAAGGGAGCGCAGAAGCAGTGCCTCGCCGCTCGCTACAGAGAACGGTTGCTTGTTCCTGGGTGGGTTCGATGATCGGCCGCCGGCGGAAGCCCTGGAGCAGAGGCTGCTAAGCCTGGACGTACAGTCTGAAATACAGGAGGTGGATACAGCCAGTGGCGTGGACTACTGGGTGTATCTGCCTCCTCTAGCGTCCAGGCAGGCGTCTTTGCGTCAGTTGCGTGAGCTGCAAAGTCGCAATATCGACAGCTACATCATTACGGTAGGCGATCTGGCAAACGGCATTTCCCTTGGAATATTTTCCCGCAAAGACTCTGCAGAAGGGGTCGTTGCGCGCTTGCGCGAGGTGGATTATGCGGCGCTGGTTCGAGAGTTACCGAGAATGCACCGCAAGTACTGGGTGCGCGTAGGGGCCGCCAGCCGTGGTCAGCTGGACGATGCAATGTTGCAGGGGTTGAAGAACGACATGCCGGAGCTGCAGCATCGGCAGATGCCCTGCGCGGGCGTTGCAACTTCTGAATAGTTTGCATAGAATGGCGCCCGCTTCGCAGCGAGGGCTGAATGGTCTCTCCGTGGAGCGGCTGTCAATGAAGCTAACCTCAAGATTTATATGAGAAAATGCTTGACAGCGTGGTGGCAGATGCTGAAAATGCCGCCTCACTTTGGAGGGGTTCCCGAGCGGCCAAAGGGATCAGACTGTAAATCTGACGTCATAGACTTCGAAGGTTCGAATCCTTCCCCCTCCACCAGATTCAAGCGTAAGCTTCGGCGTTCGCGGGTATAGTTTAGTGGTAGAACCTCAGCCTTCCAAGCTGATGATGCGGGTTCGATTCCCGCTACCCGCTCCAGGTTCGATGTTTGCGGTATATGTTTCGCTCATGTAGCTCAGTTGGTAGAGCACACCCTTGGTAAGGGTGAGGTCAGCGGTTCAAATCCGCTCATGAGCTCCAAACCTCAAAGGCAGATATGTGAATATCTGCCTTTGTTTTAATGGTGGCGTGACTAGCTCAATTCAACGATGGGAGACGGTCTCGATGGCTAAAGAAAAGTTCGAACGTAACAAACCGCACGTCAACGTCGGCACCATTGGTCACGTCGACCATGGCAAGACCACTCTGACTGCCGCTCTGACTCGCGTGTGCTCCGAGGTCTTCGGTTCCGCTCGTGTCGACTTCGACAAGATCGATAGCGCTCCGGAAGAGAAGGCTCGCGGTATCACCATCAACACCGCCCACGTAGAGTACGACTCCAACGTCCGTCACTACGCGCACGTTGACTGCCCGGGTCACGCTGACTACGTGAAGAACATGATCACCGGTGCTGCCCAGATGGACGGCGCGATCCTGGTTTGCTCGGCTGCTGACGGCCCCATGCCGCAGACTCGCGAGCACATCCTGCTGTCCCGTCAGGTTGGTGTTCCGTACATCGTCGTGTTCCTGAACAAGGCCGACATGGTTGATGACGCCGAGCTGCTCGAGCTGGTCGAGATGGAAGTTCGTGACCTGCTGTCGACCTACGACTTCCCGGGTGACGACACTCCGATCATCATCGGCTCCGCGCTGATGGCGCTGAACGGCGAAGACGACAACGAGCTCGGCACCACTGCGGTGAAGAAGCTGGTCGAGACCCTGGACAGCTACATCCCCGAGCCGGTTCGTGCCATCGACAAGCCGTTCCTGATGCCGATCGAAGACGTGTTCTCGATCTCCGGTCGCGGCACCGTGGTAACCGGTCGCGTAGAGCGCGGCATCGTCAAGGTTCAGGAAGAGATCGAGATCGTCGGTCTGCGTCCGACCACCAAGACTACCTGCACCGGCGTTGAGATGTTCCGCAAGCTGCTCGACGAAGGTCGTGCTGGCGAGAACTGCGGCGTGCTGCTGCGTGGCACCAAGCGTGACGAAGTGGAGCGTGGTCAGGTTCTGGCCAAGCCGGGCACCATCAAGCCGCACACCAAGTTCGAAGCCGAAGTGTACGTGCTGTCCAAGGAAGAAGGTGGTCGTCACACCCCGTTCTTTAAGGGCTACCGTCCTCAGTTCTACTTCCGTACCACTGATGTGACCGGATCGTGCGAACTGCCGGAAGGCGTCGAGATGGTGATGCCGGGCGACAACGTGAAGATGGTTGTCACCCTGATCAAGCCGATCGCCATGGAAGACGGCCTGCGCTTCGCGATTCGCGAAGGTGGTCGTACCGTTGGTGCCGGCGTGGTTGCCAAGATCGTCGAATAACGATTGATCTGTTTGAAGCAGGTCGGCATAATAGTCGGCCTGTCTCTTTCTAGGCCAGTAGCTCAATTGGCAGAGCGGCGGTCTCCAAAACCGCAGGTTGGGGGTTCGATTCCCTCCTGGCCTGCCATTTTCAATATCGAATATGGCAGTCTTTACAAGGTTCTAGCAGATGAATGTCAAAGCTGAAGCCAATGATGCGCGCTTCGATCTGGTGAAGTGGCTTGTTGTGGCTGCTTTGGTTGTGGTTGCTGTTGTTGGCAATCAGTACTACTCCGCTGAGCCTATTCTCTATCGTGTCCTTGCTGTTCTCGCAATAGGCGTGGTTGCCGCGTTTGTTGCTCTGCAGACGTCCAAGGGGCGTTCGTTTGCCGTGTTGCTGAAAGAAGCGCGCGGCGAGATTCGCAAGGTCGTCTGGCCGACCCGTCAGGAAACCACTCAGACTACGTTGATCGTGGTCGTTGTCGTTCTGGTTATGGCGCTGCTGTTGTGGGGGCTCGATTCCCTGCTTGGCTGGTTGGTCTCCATGGTTGTGGGTTAAGGGTGTCTCGTGGCTAAGCGTTGGTATGTTGTGCATGCTTACTCGGGTTACGAGAAGCACGTCATGCGCTCTCTGATTGAGCGCGTCAAGCTTGCCGGCATGGAAGATGAGTTCGGCGAGATTCTTGTTCCGACCGAGGAAGTGGTCGAGATGCGTAACGGGCAGAAGCGCAAGAGTGAGCGCAAGTTCTTCCCGGGTTACGTGCTCGTTCAGATGGAGATGAATGAGGGTACTTGGCACCTGGTCAAGGATACTCCTCGTGTGATGGGTTTTATCGGCGGTACGGCTGACAAGCCGGCGCCCATTACGGACAAAGAGGCTGAGGCCATTCTTCGTCGCGTCGCCGATGGCAGTGATAAGCCGAAACCGAAAACGCTCTTCGAGCCAGGTGAAGTGGTGCGGGTGGCCGATGGTCCGTTCGCAGATTTCAATGGCGTGGTCGAAGAGGTCAATTACGAGAAGAGCAGAATCCAGGTTGCGGTTCTTATCTTCGGTCGCTCTACGCCAGTAGAGCTGGAGTTCAGTCAGGTCGAAAAGGTTTAACTGAACGAAGCATCCCTCACCCCGCAGCTTCAGGCTGCGGGGTTTTGTCGTCACTGGGATAAATCAGCAATGGGGAGCCGCAAGGCGTTATAACCCGTAACGGAGTAACTATGGCTAAGAAGATTCAAGCTTACATCAAGCTTCAGGTAAAGGCCGGTCAGGCTAACCCGTCGCCACCCGTCGGCCCCGCTCTGGGTCAGCACGGCGTCAACATCATGGAATTCTGCAAGGCGTTCAACGCCCGGACCCAGGGTCAGGAGCCCGGTCTGCCGACTCCCGTGATCATCACTGTCTACAGCGATCGCAGCTTCACTTTTGAAACCAAGAGTACTCCTGCTGCAGTGCTGCTGAAGAAAGCTGCTGGCATCACCAGCGGTTCCGCTCGCCCCAACACTCAGAAGGTCGGCACCGTCACTCGTGCGCAGTTGGAAGAGATCGCCAAGGCCAAGCAGGCTGATCTGACTGCTGCCGAAATGGAAGCTGCCGTTCGGACCATCGCTGGTTCGGCTCGTAGCATGGGTCTGAACGTGGAGGGTGTGTAATGGCTAAGCTGACCAAGCGCCAGAAGGCTATCGCTGAGAAAATCGAATCCGGCAAGCAGTACGCGTTCGAAGATGCCGCCAAGCTGCTGGCAGAGGTTTCTGCTGTAAAGTTCACCGAGTCGTTCGATATCGCGATCAATCTCGGTGTCGATCCGCGTAAGTCCGACCAGGTCGTTCGTGGTGCAACCGTTCTGCCGAATGGCACTGGCAAGACCGTCCGCGTAGCCGTTTTCACCCAGGGTCCGGGCGCCGAAGCTGCTCTGGCCGCCGGTGCTGACCGCGTAGGTATGGACGATCTGGCTGCCGAAATGAAGGGCGGCGACCTGAACTATGACGTCGTCATCGCCTCTCCGGATGCTATGCGTGTCGTTGGTCAGTTGGGCCAGATCCTCGGTCCGCGTGGCCTGATGCCGAACCCGAAGGTGGGTACTGTCACTCCGGACGTCGCGACCGCTGTCAAGAACGCCAAGGCCGGTCAGGTACGTTTCCGTACTGACAAGAACGGCATCATCCACACCTCCGTGGGTAAAGTCGGTTTCGACGCCGCTGCTCTGAAGCAGAACGTCGAAGCGCTGCTGTCGGATCTGAAGCGCCTGAAGCCGTCGACGTCCAAAGGTATTTACGTCAAGCGCGTGACCCTGAGCACCACTATGGGGCCGGGACTGGTCATCGATCAGGCTTCCCTGGAAGCGTAAGACATCAGTCGCCTCATTCGTGAGGCGGCTCGCAAGATTGGGGTCCCTGCCTGGCGGGGGCTATCCAAGACCGTAGGTGGCGCAAGCCTTAAACCCGGAGAGTGATCTCTTGAACCTACGCAGATGGTGCTCCCGATTCGTACCGAATCAGACACCAAAACGCCGTCGGGCTTCGGCCTGACGAAACGGTAAAAACCAGGAGTAAACCCGTGGCAATTAAACTCGAAGACAAGAAGGCCATCGTCGCTGAAGTCAACGAGGCTGCCAAAGCTGGTCTGTCCGCTGTCGTGGCTGATGCCCGTGGCGTGACCGTCGGCGCAATGACCGGACTCCGTAAAGAGGCCCGAGCGGCTGGTGTATACGTGAAAGTCGTGCGTAACACCCTGCTCAAGCGCGCTGTTGAAGGCACTCAGTTCGACGTGCTCAACGACGTGTTCAAAGGCCCGACCCTGATCGCATTTTCCAATGAACATCCGGGCGCTGCTGCTCGTATCTTCAAGGAATTCGCCAAGGGTCAGGACAAGTTCGAGATCAAGGCAGCTGCGTTCGAGGGCAAGTTCCTCGCAGCAAACCAGATCGACGTACTGGCAAGCCTGCCGACTCGCGAAGAGGGCATTGCACAGCTGATGAGCGTGATTCAAGGCGCCACCAGCAAGCTCGCTCGCACCCTGGCAGCTATTCGCGACCAGAAAGAAGCTGCGGCTGCCTAAGGCAGCGTAAGCCCTTTCAAAATCACATGTTTAATTTGATGGCTGCGTAAGCTGTCACCCCAATACAGGAATAGATAGTCATGTCTCTGACTAACGAGCAAATCATCGAAGCGATCGGCCAGAAATCCGTCATGGAAATCGTCGAGCTGATCAAGGCGATGGAAGAAACTTTCGGCGTTACCGCTGCTGCCGCTGTTGCCGCTGGCCCGGCTGCCGCTGCCCCGGCTGCTGAAGAGCAGACCGAGTTCACCATCGTTCTGGCCGAAGCCGGCGACAAGAAAGTGAACGTGATCAAGGCGGTTCGCGAGCTGACCGGTCTGGGCCTGAAAGAAGCCAAGGCTGTCGTTGACGGCGCCCCGGGCGTGGTCAAGGAAGGCGTTTCGAAGGAAGAAGCCGAAGCAGCCAAGAAGGCTCTGGAAGAAGCTGGCGCCAAAGTCGAGCTCAAGTAAGCGACGACCTTGCGTCTACAGCCCGAGCGACTCGCGACAGGCTGATGGCTGGTGGCTCTTGCCACCGGCCTTTTTCCGTTATGGAAAGCCAGCCGCGCTGGCTCTTCCTCGGAAGCCACCTACAGGTGGCGCGAACCATGGGGTTCGCAAGATTTTCTGGCTGCTCCCGTCGGGAGAAGCCAACAAGCAGGTGACCAAGCTGGGGAACGCTGATGGCTTACTCATACACTGAGAAAAAACGTATCCGCAAGGACTTTAGCAAGTTACCGCACGTGATGGACGTGCCGTATCTTTTGGCCATCCAGCTGGATTCGTATCGCGAATTCCTGCAGGCGGGAGCGACCAAAGATCAGTTCCGCGACATTGGCTTGCATGCAGCCTTCAAATCCGTTTTCCCGATTATCAGCTATTCCGGCAATGCAGCGCTGGAGTACGTCGGCTATCGCCTGGGCGAGCCGGCTTTCGATGTCAAGGAATGTGTCCTGCGCGGCGTGACCTTCGCCGTTCCGCTGCGCGTCAAGGTGCGCCTGATCATTTTCGACAAAGAGTCGTCGAACAAGGCCATCAAGGACATCAAGGAACAGGAAGTCTACATGGGGGAAATCCCCCTCATGACCGAGAACGGTACCTTCATCATCAACGGTACCGAACGCGTCATCGTTTCCCAGCTGCATCGTTCGCCGGGCGTGTTCTTCGATCATGACCGCGGCAAGACCCACAGCTCCGGCAAGCTGCTGTACTCCGCGCGTATCATTCCTTACCGCGGCTCCTGGCTGGACTTCGAATTCGATCCGAAGGACGCAGTGTTCGTCCGTATCGACCGTCGCCGCAAGTTGCCGGCTTCGGTTCTTCTGCGTGCGCTCAATTACAGCACCGAAGAGATTCTGGACGCCTTCTACGATACCAATGTCTTCCACGTCAAAGGCGAAACCCTGGCGCTGGAGCTGGTACCGCAGCGTCTGCGCGGCGAGATCGCTACTTTCGACATCAAGGATGACAGCGGCAAAGTCATCGTCGAGCAGGGCCGTCGCATCACCGCTCGCCACATCAACCAGCTCGACAAGTCCGGCATCAAAGAACTCGAGATGCCGATGGATTACGTCCTGGGTCGTACCGTCGCCAAGGCGATCGTGCATCCGGCCACCGGCGAAATCATCGCCGAGTGCAACACCGAGCTGACCGTCGACGTCATGGCGAAGATCGTCAAGGCGCAGGTCGTACGCTTCGAGACGCTGTACACCAACGACATCGATTGTGGTCCGTTCATTTCCGACACGCTGAAGATCGATTCGACCACCAATCAGCTCGAAGCGCTGGTCGAGATCTATCGCATGATGCGCCCGGGCGAGCCGCCAACCAAGGACGCCGCCGAGACGCTGTTCAACAACCTGTTCTTCGCTGCCGAGCGCTACGACCTGTCGGCTGTCGGCCGGATGAAGTTCAACCGCCGTATCGGTCGTACCGAGATCGAGGGCTCCGGCGTACTGAGCCGTGAGGATATCGTCGCGGTTCTGAAGACCCTGGTCGACATCCGCAACGGCAAGGGCATCGTTGACGACATCGATCACCTGGGTAACCGTCGCGTGCGCTGTGTCGGCGAAATGGCCGAAAACCAGTTCCGCGTTGGCCTGGTGCGCGTCGAGCGTGCGGTCAAAGAGCGTCTGTCGATGGCCGAAAGCGAAGGCCTGATGCCGCAGGACCTGATCAATGCCAAGCCGGTTGCGGCGGCGGTGAAGGAGTTCTTCGGTTCCAGCCAGCTCTCGCAGTTCATGGACCAGAACAACCCGCTTTCGGAGATCACCCACAAGCGCCGCGTCTCCGCACTCGGCCCGGGCGGTCTGACCCGTGAGCGTGCCGGCTTCGAGGTGCGTGACGTGCACCCGACTCACTACGGCCGCGTCTGCCCGATCGAAACTCCGGAAGGTCCGAACATCGGTCTGATCAACTCGCTGGCCGCCTACGCCCGCACCAACCAGTATGGCTTCCTGGAAAGTCCGTACCGAGTGGTCAAGGATGGCGAAGTCACCGACGAGATCGTATTCCTCTCGGCAATCGAAGAAGCCGACCACGTCATCGCTCAGGCCAGCGCCAAGCTGGACGGTCGCAAGCTGGTCGACGAGCTGGTGGCTGTGCGTCATCTGAACGAATTCACCGTCAAGGCGCCGGAAGACGTGACCCTGATGGACGTCTCTCCGAAGCAGGTCGTCTCCGTCGCTGCCTCGCTGATTCCGTTCCTCGAGCACGACGACGCCAACCGCGCGCTGATGGGTTCCAACATGCAGCGTCAGGCCGTGCCGACCCTGCGTTCGGACAAGCCGCTGGTAGGTACCGGCATGGAGCGCAACGTGGCACGCGACTCCGGCGTCTGCGTGGTCGCTCGTCGCGGCGGCGTGATCGACTCGGTCGATGCCAGCCGTATCGTGGTGCGCGTGCGTGACGATGAGGTCGAGACCGGCGAAGCGGGTGTCGACATCTATAACCTGACCAAGTACACCCGCTCCAACCAGAACACCTGCATCAACCAGCGTCCGCTGGTGCGCAAGGGTGACGTGGTGGCGCGTGGCGACATCATGGCCGACGGTCCGTCCACCGACATGGGCGAGCTGGCACTGGGTCAGAACATGCGCGTCGCGTTCATGCCGTGGAACGGCTACAACTTCGAGGACTCCATCCTCCTCTCGGAGCGCGTGGTTCAGGAAGACCGTTTTACCACTATCCATATCCAGGAACTGACCTGCGTGTCGCGCGACACCAAGCTCGGCCCAGAGGAGATCACCGCAGACATCCCGAACGTGGGTGAGGCTGCGCTGAACAAGCTGGACGAGGCCGGTATCGTCTACGTCGGTGCCGAAGTCGGCCCAGGCGACATCCTGGTCGGCAAGGTGACGCCGAAGGGCGAAACCCAGCTGACCCCGGAAGAGAAGCTGCTGCGTGCGATCTTCGGTGAGAAGGCTTCCGACGTGAAAGACACGTCCCTGCGTGTGCCGACCGGCACCAAGGGCACCGTCATCGACGTACAGGTGTTCATCCGCGACGGCGTCGAGCGCGACTCCCGTGCGCTGGCCATCGAGAAGATGCAGCTCGACGAGATCCGCAAGGACCTCAATGAAGAGTTCCGTATCGTTGAAGGCGCCACGTTCGAGCGTCTGCGCTCGGCCTTGGTCGGTGCGACTGCCGAGGGCGGTGCAGGTCTGAAGAAGGGTGTCGTGATCACCGACGAGATCCTCGACGGGCTCGAGCATGGCCAGTGGTTCAAGCTGCGCATGGCCGAAGACGCGCTGAATGAGCAGTTGGAGAAGGCCCAGGCCTACCTCTCCGATCGCCGTCAGCTGCTCGACGACAAGTTCGAAGACAAGAAGCGCAAGCTGCAGCAGGGCGACGACCTCGCACCGGGCGTGCTGAAGATCGTCAAGGTCTACCTGGCCATCAAGCGTCGCATCCAGCCGGGCGACAAGATGGCCGGTCGTCACGGTAACAAGGGTGTGGTCTCGGTGATCATGCCGGTCGAAGACATGCCGCATGACGCCAACGGCACGCCGGTGGACATCGTCCTGAACCCGCTGGGTGTACCGTCGCGTATGAACGTCGGGCAGATCCTCGAAACCCACCTGGGCCTTGCGGCCAAGGGCCTGGGCGAGAAGATCAACCTGATGCTCGAAGAGCAGCGCAAGGTCGCCGAGCTGCGCAAGTTCCTGCACGAGATCTACAACGAGATCGGCGGGCGTCAGGAGAATCTGGACGACCTGAGCGATCAGGAAGTGCTGGACCTGGCGAACAACCTGCGCAAGGGCGTGCCGATGGCGACCCCGGTGTTCGACGGTGCCAAGGAGCGCGAGATCAAGGCCATGCTGAAGCTGGCCGATCTGCCGGAAAGCGGCCAGATGCAGCTGTTTGACGGCCGTACCGGTAATGCGTTCGAGCGCACCACCACCGTCGGCTACATGTACATGCTCAAGCTGAACCACCTGGTCGACGACAAGATGCACGCGCGTTCCACCGGTTCGTACAGCCTGGTCACCCAGCAGCCGCTGGGCGGCAAGGCGCAGTTCGGTGGTCAGCGTTTCGGGGAGATGGAGGTCTGGGCCCTGGAGGCCTATGGCGCCGCGTACACCCTGCAGGAAATGCTCACGGTCAAGTCGGACGACGTGAACGGGCGGACCAAGATGTACAAGAACATCGTGGACGGCGATCACCGCATGGAGGCCGGCATGCCGGAGTCCTTCAACGTGCTGATCAAAGAAATCCGCTCGCTCGGTATCGATATCGATCTGGAAACCGAATAACCACGCACCGCCTGCGCGGCACCCGGCGTTAGCCGGCTGCCGCAGGTCCGTGAGGAGGAAAGGCCTTGAAAGACTTGCTGAATCTGTTGAAAAACCAGGGTCAAATCGAAGAGTTCGATGCCATCAAGATTGCCCTGGCGTCCCCCGAGATGATCCGTTCCTGGTCCTTCGGTGAAGTGAAGAAGCCGGAGACCATCAACTACCGTACGTTCAAGCCCGAACGTGACGGCCTTTTCTGCGCCAAGATCTTTGGCCCGGTCAAGGACTACGAGTGCCTGTGCGGTAAGTACAAGCGCCTCAAGCATCGCGGTGTGATCTGCGAGAAGTGTGGTGTGGAAGTTGCGCTGGCCAAGGTGCGTCGCGAGCGCATGGCGCACATCGAACTGGCTTCTCCGGTCGCGCACATTTGGTTCCTGAAGTCGCTGCCGTCCCGTATCGGCCTGCTGCTGGACATGACCCTGCGCGATATCGAGCGCGTGCTCTATTTCGAGAGCTACGTGGTGATCGATCCGGGCATGACCACTCTGGAGAAAGGTCAGCTGCTGAACGACGAGCAGTACTTCGAAGCCCTCGAAGAGTTCGGTGACGACTTCGATGCCCGCATGGGTGCCGAGGCTGTCCGCGAGCTGCTGATCCAGATCGACCTGGAGCACGAGATTGGCCGTTTGCGCGAGGAAATTCCGCAGACCAACTCGGAAACCAAGATCAAGAAGCTCTCCAAGCGTCTGAAGCTGATGGAGGCTTTCCATGGTTCGGGCAATCTGCCGGAGTGGATGATCCTGACCGTGCTGCCGGTGCTGCCGCCGGATCTGCGTCCGCTGGTTCCGCTGGATGGCGGTCGTTTCGCGACTTCGGATCTGAACGATCTGTATCGCCGCGTGATCAACCGCAACAACCGTCTGAAGCGCCTGCTCGACCTGTCGGCGCCGGATATCATCGTGCGCAACGAAAAGCGCATGCTGCAGGAAGCGGTCGATGCGCTGCTGGACAACGGCCGCCGCGGCCGCGCCATCACCGGTTCGAACAAGCGCCCGCTGAAGTCCCTGGCTGACATGATCAAGGGCAAGCAGGGTCGTTTCCGTCAGAACCTGCTCGGCAAGCGCGTGGACTACTCCGGTCGTTCCGTGATCACCGTAGGTCCGACCCTGCGTCTGCACCAGTGCGGCCTGCCGAAGAAGATGGCGCTCGAGCTGTTCAAGCCGTTCATCTTCGGCAAGCTGGAAATGCGCGGCATGGCCACCACCATCAAGGCGGCCAAGAAGATGGTCGAGCGCGAGCTGCCGGAAGTCTGGGACGTTCTCGCCGAAGTGATTCGCGAGCATCCCGTACTGCTCAACCGCGCACCGACCCTGCACCGTCTGGGTATCCAGGCGTTCGAGCCGGTACTGATCGAAGGCAAGGCGATCCAGCTGCACCCGCTGGTCTGTGCCGCGTACAACGCCGACTTCGACGGTGACCAGATGGCCGTGCACGTGCCGCTGACGCTGGAAGCCCAGCTGGAAGCGCGCGCGCTGATGATGTCGACCAACAACATCCTCTCGCCAGCCAACGGTGAGCCGATCATCGTTCCGTCGCAGGACGTGGTTCTGGGTCTGTACTACATGACCCGTGAAGCCATCAATGCCAAGGGCGAAGGGCGCGTGTTCGCCGACCTGCAGGAAGTCGACCGCGTGTTCCGCGCCGGTGAAGCCTCGCTGCACGCCCGGGTCAAAGTGCGCATCAACGAGACCATCAAGGATCGTGACGGCAGCATCACCAAGAACACCCGCATCGTCGACACCACCGTCGGCCGCGCGCTGCTGTTCCAGATCGTGCCGGAAGGGATGTCATTCGACGTCGTCAACCAGCCGATGAAGAAAAAGGCGATCTCCAAGCTGATCAACCTGTGCTACCGCACCGTTGGTCTGAAGGATACTGTCATCTTCGCCGACCAGCTGATGTACACCGGCTTCGCCTACTCGACCATTTCCGGTGTTTCGATCGGTGTGAACGATTTCGTCATCCCGGACGAGAAGGCGCGCATCATCGATGCGGCCACCGAAGAAGTGAAGGAGATCGAATCGCAGTACGCCTCCGGCCTGGTTACCCAGGGCGAGAAGTACAACAAGGTGATCGACCTCTGGTCCAAGGCCAACGACGAAGTGTCCAAGGCCATGATGGCCAACCTCTCGAAAGAGAAGGTCATCGACCGCGAAGGCAACGAAGCCGAGCAGGATTCGTTCAACTCGATGTACATGATGGCCGACTCCGGTGCGCGGGGTTCCGCGGCTCAGATTCGCCAGCTCGCCGGTATGCGTGGCCTGATGGCCAAGCCGGACGGCTCCATCATCGAAACGCCGATCACCGCGAACTTCCGTGAGGGTCTGAACGTACTGCAGTACTTCATCTCAACGCACGGTGCTCGTAAGGGTCTGGCGGATACCGCACTGAAAACCGCGAACTCCGGTTACCTGACTCGTCGTCTGGTGGATGTCGCGCAGGATCTGGTAGTCACCGAGATCGATTGCGGCACCGAGCAGGGTCTGCACATGACCCCGCACATCGAAGGCGGCGACGTGGTCGAGCCGCTGGGTGAGCGCGTGCTGGGTCGCGTGATTGCGCGTGATGTGCTCAAGCCGGGCACCGATGACGTGCTGGTTCCGGCGGGTACGTTGATCGACGAGCAGTGGGTCGACTTTATCGAGCTGAACAGCATCGACGAAGTGATCGTGCGCTCGCCGATCTCCTGTGAAACCCGCTACGGCATCTGTGCCAAGTGCTACGGTCGTGATCTGGCCCGCGGGCATCAGGTCAACATCGGCGAGGCGGTCGGCGTTATCGCTGCCCAGTCGATCGGTGAGCCGGGTACTCAGCTCACCATGCGTACGTTCCACATCGGCGGTGCGGCGAGCCGTACCTCGGCCGTCGACAACGTGCTGGTGAAGAACGGCGGTACCATCCGCCTGCATAACCTGAAGCACGTCGAGCGTGCCGATGGCGCGCTGGTGGCCGTGTCTCGTTCCGGCGAGCTGGCCGTGGCGGACGACTTCGGTCGTGAGCGCGAGCGCTACAAGCTGCCGTACGGTGCCGTGATTTCCGTGAAGGAAGGCGACAAGGTCGACGCTGGCGCCGTGGTTGCCAAGTGGGACCCGCACACCCACCCGATCGTGACCGAAATGAAGGGTGTTGTGACCTTCGTTGGCATGGAGGAGAACATCACCATCAAGCGCCAGACCGACGAGCTGACCGGTCTGACCAACATCGAGGTGATGGATCCGAAGGACCGTCCGGCCGCAGGCAAGGACATCCGTCCGGCGATCAAGATGGTCGACGCCAATGGCAAGGAGTTGTTGCTGCCAGGTACCGACGTACCGGCCCAGTACTTCCTGCCGGCTAACGCGCTGGTCGGTGTTGCGGACGGCGCCGAGATCAATGTGGGTGACGTCATCGCACGTATCCCACAGGAAACCTCGAAGACCCGCGACATCACCGGTGGTCTGCCGCGCGTTGCCGACCTGTTCGAAGCGCGTCGTCCGAAGGAGCCGTCCATCCTGGCGGAAATCAGCGGCACGATTTCCTTCGGTAAGGAAACCAAGGGCAAGCGTCGCCTGGTGATTACGCCGACCGACGGTAGCGATCCGTACGAAGAGCTGATTCCGAAGTGGCGTCACCTGAACGTCTTCGAAGGCGAACAGGTGAACAAGGGTGAAGTGATCTCCGACGGTCCGAGCAACCCGCACGACATTCTGCGGCTGTTGGGCGTCAGCGCACTGGCACGCTACATCGTCAACGAGATCCAGGACGTTTACCGCCTGCAGGGCGTGAAGATCAACGACAAGCACATCGAGACCATCCTGCGGCAGATGCTGCGCAAGGTCGAGATCACCGAGTCGGGCGATTCCAGCTTCATTAAGGGCGACCAGATGGAACTGACCCAGGTGCTGGAAGAGAACGAGCGTCTGAGCGCAGAGGACAAGTTCGTCGCCAAGTACGTCCGCGTCCTGCTGGGCATCACCAAGGCGTCGTTGTCGACCGAGTCGTTCATCTCCGCGGCTTCCTTCCAGGAGACCACCCGCGTGCTGACCGAAGCGGCCGTGACTGGCAAGCGCGACTACCTGCGCGGCCTGAAGGAGAACGTGGTTGTGGGTCGTCTGATCCCGGCCGGTACTGGTCTGGCGTATCACAGCGAGCGCAAGCGCAAGCGTGATGCCGAGAAGCCGGTCCGCGTGAGTGCCGATGAAGTCGAAGCGGCGCTGACTGAAGCGCTGAACTCCAGCGGCAATTGAGAGTGCCAGGCCCCGGTCGCAAGCCGGGGCCTGCCTTGACGGTGGGCGAGAAGCTCTTTAGACTCTCGTACCCCTAAATTGGCGGGGCTTCGTGCCCTGCCATTTTTCGTTTGTGTCGAAAGACAACAGTGGAGCTAGTAGATGGCAACTATCAACCAGCTGGTACGTCAGCCGCGCAAGCGGGTCGTCGAGAAAAGCGACGTCCCTGCGCTGCAAAACTGCCCGCAGCGTCGTGGCGTGTGCACCCGTGTGTACACCACCACGCCGAAGAAACCGAACTCCGCACTGCGTAAGGTGTGCCGTGTTCGTCTAACCAATGGCTATGAAGTCGCCTCCTACATCGGTGGTGAAGGTCATAACCTGCAGGAGCACAGCGTAGTGCTGATCCGTGGCGGTCGTGTAAAAGACCTTCCGGGTGTGCGTTACCACACCGTGCGCGGTTCGCTGGATACCTCCGGCGTAAAAGACCGTAAGCAGGGTCGTTCCAAGTACGGCGCCAAGCGTCCGAAGTAAGCAGTATTTCTATTTATTTGAGTCGATAAGAGTAAGGTCGGGCGTAACCTGCGCGTTACCGTTCCGAGCTAACCTGAAGACCGTTTGAGGGCTTATCAATGCCAAGACGTCGTGTAGCAGCCAAGCGCGAGATCCTGGACGATCCGAAGTACGGAAGTCTGATCCTGGCCAAGTTCATGAACCACGTGATGGAAAGCGGCAAGAAGGCCGTTGCCGAGCGTATCGTTTATGGTGCCTTGGACAAGGTGAAGGAGCGCAAGAATGGCGACCCCCTGGAAGTCTTCGAAAAAGCACTCGATGCCATCGCTCCGCTGGTCGAAGTCAAGTCCCGCCGTGTAGGCGGTGCTACCTACCAGGTTCCGGTCGAAGTTCGTCCTTCCCGTCGTAACGCGCTGGCCATGCGCTGGCTGGTAGATGCTGCGCGCAAGCGTGGCGAAAAATCCATGGCGCTGCGCCTCGCTGGCGAGCTGCTGGATGCTTTTGAAGGTAAAGGCGCTGCGGTCAAGAAGCGCGAAGACGTGCACCGTATGGCTGAAGCCAACAAGGCCTTCTCGCACTACCGCTTCTAAATCAAGCGCAACTTTTACGAGGACCTTATTGTGGCCCGTACTACCCCTATCAACCGCTACCGTAACATCGGTATCTGTGCCCACGTCGACGCGGGCAAGACTACCACCACGGAGCGGATTCTGTTTTACACCGGCCTCAGCCACAAGATGGGTGAAGTGCATGACGGTGCGGCGACCACCGACTGGATGGTGCAGGAGCAGGAGCGTGGTATCACCATCACCTCCGCTGCTGTCACGACCTTTTGGCAGGGTTCGCGCGGTCAGTACGACAACTATCGTGTAAACGTCATCGATACCCCCGGTCACGTTGACTTCACCATCGAAGTCGAGCGCTCCCTGCGCGTTCTCGACGGTGCTGTCGTTGTGTTCTGTGGTACCTCCGGCGTTGAGCCGCAGTCCGAAACCGTATGGCGTCAGGCCAACAAGTACGGCGTGCCGCGTATCGTCTACGTCAACAAGATGGACCGTCAGGGTGCCAACTTCCTGCGCGTCGTCGGTCAGATCAAGCAGCGCCTGGGTCACACCCCGGTTCCTGTTCAGCTGGCCATTGGTTCCGAAGAGAACTTCGCCGGTCAGATCGATCTGATCAAGATGAAGGCCATCTACTGGAACGATGACGACAAGGGCACCACCTACCGCGAGGAAGAGATTCCGGCGGAGCTGATGGATCTGGCCGAAGAATATCGCTCGAACATGATCGAGGCTGCGGCCGAGGCCAACGAAGAGCTGATGAACAAGTATCTCGAAGGTGGTGAGCTGACCATCGAAGAGATCAAGGCTGGTCTGCGTCAGCGCACCATCGCCTGTGAAATCGTTCCGGCCGTTTGTGGTTCGTCCTTCAAGAACAAGGGCGTGCCCCTGGTTCTCGATGCTGTCATCGACTATCTGCCTGCGCCGACCGAGATTCCGCCGATTCAGGGCGTCAATCCGGATAACGAAGAGCAGATCGACGAGCGTCATGCAAGTGATGACGAGCCGTTCTCCGCTCTGGCGTTCAAGATCGCTACCGATCCGTTCGTGGGTACCCTGACCTTTACTCGTGTTTATTCCGGTGTGCTGTCTTCCGGTGACTCGGTAATCAACTCGGTCAAGGGCAAGAAGGAGCGCGTGGGTCGGATGGTGCAGATGCACGCCAACCAGCGTGACGAGATCAAGGAGTGCCGTGCCGGCGACATCGCCGCGCTGATCGGCATGAAGGACGTCACCACGGGTGACACCCTCTGCTCGATCGAGAAGCCGATCATCCTCGAGCGTATGGATTTCCCGGAGCCGGTTATCTCGGTAGCTGTCGAGCCGAAGACCAAGGCAGACCAGGAAAAGATGGGTATCGCGCTGGGCAAACTGGCTCAGGAAGACCCGTCGTTCCGTGTCCAGACCGACGAAGAGACTGGTCAGACCATCATTTCCGGTATGGGTGAGCTGCACCTCGACATTCTCGTCGACCGTATGCGTCGCGAGTTCAACGTTGAGGCGAACATCGGTAAGCCGCAGGTTTCCTACCGTGAAACCATCACCAAGGACAATGTCGAGATCGAAGGCAAGTTCGTTCGTCAGTCCGGTGGTCGTGGTCAGTTCGGTCATTGCTGGATCCGTTTCTCGACCCCGGACGTGGACGAGAAGGGCAACATCACCGAAGGCCTGGTGTTCACCAACGAAGTTGTGGGTGGTGTGGTTCCGAAGGAATACATCCCGGCAATCCAGAAGGGCATCGAAGAGCAGATGAAGAACGGCGTTGTCGCCGGCTATCCGCTGATCGGCCTGAAGGCGACCGTGTTCGATGGCTCCTACCACGACGTCGACTCCAACGAGATGGCGTTCAAGGTTGCAGCTTCGATGGCGACCAAGCAGCTGGCCCAGAAGGGCGGCGGCAAGGTGCTCGAGCCGATCATGAAGGTCGAAGTGGTGACCCCTGAGGACTACATGGGTGACGTGATGGGTGACCTGAACCGTCGTCGTGGTCTGATCCAGGGTATGGAAGACTCGGTCTCCGGCAAGGTTATCCGTGCTGAGGTTCCGCTCGGAGAGATGTTCGGTTACGCAACCGACGTTCGTTCCATGTCTCAGGGTCGCGCGAGCTACTCCATGGAATTCTCCAAATACGCTGAGGCTCCGGCGAATATCGTCGAGACGCTCGTCAAAAAACAAGGTTGATTCAGCCCTTTAAGTAAGAGGTTTACTGTCGTGGCTAAGGAAAAATTCGAACGTAACAAACCGCACGTCAACGTCGGCACCATTGGTCACGTCGACCATGGCAAGACCACTCTGACTGCCGCTCTGACTCGCGTGTGCTCCGAGGTCTTCGGTTCCGCTCGTGTCGACTTCGACAAGATCGATAGCGCTCCGGAAGAGAAGGCTCGCGGTATCACCATCAACACCGCCCACGTAGAGTACGACTCCAACGTCCGTCACTACGCGCACGTTGACTGCCCGGGTCACGCTGACTACGTGAAGAACATGATCACCGGTGCTGCCCAGATGGACGGCGCGATCCTGGTTTGCTCGGCTGCTGACGGCCCCATGCCGCAGACTCGCGAGCACATCCTGCTGTCCCGTCAGGTTGGTGTTCCGTACATCGTCGTGTTCCTGAACAAGGCCGACATGGTTGATGACGCCGAGCTGCTCGAGCTGGTCGAGATGGAAGTTCGTGACCTGCTGTCGACCTACGACTTCCCGGGTGACGACACTCCGATCATCATCGGCTCCGCGCTGATGGCGCTGAACGGCGAAGACGACAACGAGCTCGGCACCACTGCGGTGAAGAAGCTGGTCGAGACCCTGGACAGCTACATCCCCGAGCCGGTTCGTGCCATCGACAAGCCGTTCCTGATGCCGATCGAAGACGTGTTCTCGATCTCCGGTCGCGGCACCGTGGTAACCGGTCGCGTAGAGCGCGGCATCGTCAAGGTTCAGGAAGAGATCGAGATCGTCGGTCTGCGTCCGACCACCAAGACTACCTGCACCGGCGTTGAGATGTTCCGCAAGCTGCTCGACGAAGGTCGTGCTGGCGAGAACTGCGGCGTGCTGCTGCGTGGCACCAAGCGTGACGAAGTGGAGCGTGGTCAGGTTCTGGCCAAGCCGGGCACCATCAAGCCGCACACCAAGTTCGAAGCCGAAGTGTACGTGCTGTCCAAGGAAGAAGGTGGTCGTCACACCCCGTTCTTTAAGGGCTACCGTCCTCAGTTCTACTTCCGTACCACTGATGTGACCGGATCGTGCGAACTGCCGGAAGGCGTCGAGATGGTGATGCCGGGCGACAACGTGAAGATGGTTGTCACCCTGATCAAGCCGATCGCCATGGAAGACGGCCTGCGCTTCGCGATTCGCGAAGGTGGTCGTACCGTTGGTGCCGGCGTGGTTGCCAAGATCGTCGAGTAATATTTGACGATGATGAAAAAGGCCCCTTCGGGGGCCTTTTTCTATTGTTGATCATTTATTGACACCCTATAGGTGCATCCGTACAATTGCGCCTCCTTTTACCGGGGGTATTGCGCCTGGTAGGGTGGCTACTTGGAGTCTGAGGTCAAAATGCAAAACCAACAAATCCGTATTCGGTTGAAGGCTTTTGACCATCGCCTGATCGATCAATCAACCCAGGAAATCGTGGAAACCGCGAAACGTACTGGTGCTCAGGTGCGTGGTCCGATTCCGCTGCCAACCCGCAAAGAGCGGTTCACTGTGCTGGTTTCTCCGCACGTCAACAAAGACGCGCGCGATCAGTATGAAATTCGAACCCACAAGCGTGTGCTGGACATCGTTCAGCCGACCGACAAAACCGTCGATGCGCTGATGAAGCTCGATCTTGCGGCTGGTGTGGAAGTGCAGATCAGCCTCGGCTAAAACCTGAGAGTTTTAGTCGTGTAACGCTCTGAAATGGGCGGCCATAGCGGGTGAAAGCCCCGTACACTCAAGAGGTTTAAAAATGACTATTGGTGTAGTCGGTCGTAAATGCGGCATGACCCGCGTTTTCACCGAGGATGGTGTCTCTATTCCGGTTACGGTCATCGAGATCGAGCCGAATCGCGTCACTCAGTTCAAGAATGAAGAGAGCGATGGCTATCGTGCAGTGCAGGTCACTGTCGGTGAGCGTCGTGCGTCCCGTGTTACCAAGGCTCAGGCCGGTCACTTCGCCAAGGCGAACGTGGCAGCAGGTCGTGGCGTCTGGGAATTCCGCCTCGAAGGCGAGGAGTTCCAGGTTGGTGACCAGATCAATGCCGAAATTTTCCAGGCGGGGCAGCTGGTGGATGTCACCGGTCAGTCCAAGGGTAAAGGCTTTGCCGGTACCATCAAGCGCTGGAATTTCCGTGGTCAGGACAATACCCACGGTAACTCCGTATCCCACCGCGTCCCGGGCTCTATTGGTCAGTGCCAGACTCCAGGTCGTGTATTCAAGGGCAAGAAGATGTCCGGGCACATGGGCGCCGAGCGCGTAACCGTGCAGTCTCTGGAAATCGTGCGTGTCGATGCCGAGCGTAACCTGCTGCTGGTCAAGGGTGCAGTCCCTGGTGCCACCGGTGGTGACGTGTTCGTGCGTCCGGCCGTCAAGGCTCGCGGTTAAGGGGGAGTTCACATGCAATTGAATGTAAATGGCGCACAGGCCATCGAAGTCTCCGATCGCACCTTTGGTGGTGAGTTCAACGAGACGCTGGTGCACCAGGCAGTCGTCGCCTACATGGCTGGCGGTCGTCAGGGTAGCAAGCAGCAGAAGACCCGCTCCGATGTGTCCGGTGGTGGCAAGCGTCCGTGGCGCCAGAAGGGCACCGGTCGCGCTCGTGCCGGTACCACTCGTGGTCCGATCTGGCGTGGCGGTGGTGTCACCTTCGCTGCTCGCCCGCAGAACCACGAGCAGAAGCTGAACAAGAAGATGTATCGCGCTGCGCTGCGTTCCATCCTTGCTGAGCTGGTTCGCTCCGAGCGTCTGGTAGTCGTAGAAGATTTCGCCGTCGATGTCCCGAAGACCAAGGCGCTTGCCAGCAAGCTCAATGGTATGGGTCTGAGCGACGTGCTGATCGTTTCCGATGCTGTCGATCAGAACCTGTACCTGGCTGCGCGCAATCTGCCGCATGTCGACGTACGTGACGTCCAGGGTTCCGATCCGGTCAGCCTGATCGCCTATGACAAGGTGTTGATCACCGTGTCGGCTGTGAAGAAATTCGAGGAGCTGCTGGGATGAACCAGGAACGCGTATTCAAAGTCCTGCTTGGTCCGCACGTCTCCGAGAAGGCTACCGTGCTGGCTGACAGCAAGAAGCAATTCGTTTTCAAGGTTGCGACTGACGCAACCAAGCTGGAAATCAAGAAGGCTGTTGAAAGCCTGTTCGACGTGAAGGTCGCCGCCGTCAACACCCTGAACGTTCAGGGCAAGACCAAGCGCACCGCTCGCGGTCTGGGCAAGCGCAACGACTGGAAGAAGGCTTATATCGCTCTTCAGCCAGGCCAGGATCTCGATTTCTCCGGCAGTGCTGAGTAAGGAAGGGGTGCATCATGGCAATCGTTAAATGCAAACCGACTTCCGCGGGCCGCCGTTTTGTGGTCAAGGTGGTCAATCAGGAGCTGCACAAAGGCGCTCCTTACGCACCGCTGCTCGAGAAGAAGTCGAAGACTGGCGGCCGTAACAATAACGGTCGTATCACCACTCGCCACATCGGCGGTGGTCACAAGCAGCATTACCGTCTGGTCGATTTTCGTCGCAACAAGGATGGCATTCCGGCCATCGTCGAGCGTATCGAATACGATCCGAACCGTACTGCGCACATCGCGCTGCTGAAGTATGCCGACGGTGAGCGTCGCTACATCATCGCGCCGAAAGGCGTGAGCGCTGGCGATCAGCTGGTTTCGGGCATCAATGCTCCGATCAAGGCTGGTAACAGCCTGCCGCTGCGTAACATCCCGCTGGGTTCTACCGTTCACGGTATCGAGCTCAAGCCGGGCAAGGGCGCTCAGCTCGTTCGCTCCGCTGGTGCTTCGGCTCAGCTGGTCGCTCGTGAGGGCTCCTATGTGACGCTGCGTCTGCGCTCCGGCGAGATGCGCAAGGTGTTGGCTGAATGCCGCGCGACCCTGGGCGAAGTCTCGAACTCCGAGCACAGCCTGCGTTCGCTGGGTAAGGCCGGTGCCAAGCGCTGGAAGGGCATTCGTCCGACCGTTCGTGGTGTCGCGATGAACCCGGTCGATCACCCGCACGGTGGTGGTGAAGGTCGTACCTCCGGTGGTCGTCATCCGGTGTCGCCATGGGGCTTCCCGACTAAGGGCGCGAAGACCCGCACTAACAAGCGCACCGATAACATGATCGTCCGTCGTCGCAAGTAACTAGAGGGATACGACAGTGCCGCGTTCTCTGAAAAAAGGTCCTTTTATCGATCTTCACCTACTGAAGAAGGTCGAAGCGGCGGTGGAAAAGAATGATCGCAAGCCGGTGAAAACCTGGTCGCGTCGTTCGATGATCCTGCCGCAGATGGTCGGTCTGACCATCGCTGTACACAACGGTCGCCAGCATGTTCCGGTCCTCGTGTCCGAAGACATGGTCGGCCACAAACTCGGCGAGTTCGCTGCTACCCGCACTTATCGTGGGCACGTGGCGGACAAGAAAGGCAAGCGCTAAGGGGTAAGGAAAGATGGAAGTAGCCGCTAAGTTGTCGGGCGCTCGCATCTCCGCCCAGAAAGCCCGCCTGGTCGCCGACCAGATCCGCGGGAAGAAGGTGGGCGATGCGCTCAACCTCCTGGCTTTCAGCAGTAAGAAAGCCGCCGAGATCATGAAGAAGGTGCTGGAGTCGGCCGTTGCCAACGCCGAGCACAACGAAGGCGCTGATGTGGATGACCTGAAAGTCTCCACCGTCTTCGTCAACGAAGGGCGTTCGCTTAAGCGCATCATGCCGCGTGCCAAAGGCCGCGCTGATCGCATCGTCAAGCGGTCTTGCCATATCACTGTCAAGGTTGCGGACAAGTAACGGAGTCGATCAGATGGGTCAGAAAGTACATCCCACTGGCATTCGCCTGGGAATCGTCAAGGAGCACACCTCCGTCTGGTACGCAGACGGCCGTACGTATGCAGACTATCTGCTTGCAGATCTGAACGTGCGTGAGTACCTCCAAGACAAACTAAAAAGCGCGTCCGTAAGCCGTATCGATATCCATCGCCCGGCTCAAACCGCACGCATCACCATCCACACCGCTCGTCCCGGCATCGTGATCGGCAAGAAGGGTGAGGATGTTGAGAAGCTGCGTCAGGACCTGACCAAGCAAATGGGTGTGCCGGTGCACATCAATATCGAAGAGATCCGCAAGCCGGAGCTCGACGCCATGCTGGTTGCACAGAGCGTAGCTCAGCAGCTGGAGCGTCGCGTGATGTTCCGTCGCGCCATGAAGCGCGCCGTACAGAACGCCATGCGTATTGGTGCCAAGGGCATCAAGATCCAGGTCAGTGGTCGTCTGGGTGGGGCTGAAATCGCCCGTACCGAGTGGTATCGCGAAGGTCGTGTGCCGCTGCACACCCTGCGTGCCGATATCGATTACAACACTTACGAAGCGCACACCACTTACGGTGTGATCGGCGTGAAGGTGTGGATCTTCAAAGGCGAAGTGATTGGTGGTCGCCATGAAGAGCTCAAGCCTCAAGCGCCTGCTCCTCGTAAAAAAGCTGCTAAGTAAGGGGTACGCCAAATGTTGCAACCCAAGCGTACAAAATTCCGCAAGCAGATGACCGGCCACAATCGTGGTTTGGCTCAGCGCGGTAGCAAGGTCAGCTTCGGCGAATTCGCGCTGAAGTCTGTTTCCCGTGGTCGTCTGACCGCGCGTCAGATCGAGGCTGCACGTCGTGCGCTGACTCGTCACGTCAAGCGTGGCGGCAAGATCTGGATCCGCGTGTTCCCCGACAAGCCCGTTACCAAGAAGCCCCTGGAAGTTCGTATGGGTAAAGGTAAGGGTAGCGTCGAGTACTGGGTAGCCCAGATTCAGCCGGGCAAGGTGCTCTACGAGATCGAGGGTGTTTCCGAAGAGCTGGCGCGTGAGGCTTTCGCCCTGGCCGCTGCAAAGCTGCCGCTCGCCACCTCCTTTGTTAAGCGGACGGTGATGTGATGAAAGCGAATGAACTTCGTGAAAAATCCGTTGAGCAGCTGAACGAGCAACTGCTCGAGCTGCTGCGGGACCAGTTCAATCTGCGTATGCAGAAAGCGACTGGCCAGTTGGGGCAGTCTCACCTGCTCTCGCAAGTCAAGCGCGACATCGCTCGTGTCAAGACTGTGCTCAACCAGCAGGCAGGTAAGTGATCATGGCTGAAGCTCAGAAAACCGTCCGCACGCTGACCGGCCGTGTCGTCAGCGACAAGATGGACAAGACCATCACCGTACTGATCGAGCGTCGCGTCAAGCACCCGATCTACGGCAAATACGTTAAGCGTTCGACCAAACTGCACGCCCACGACGAAACCAACCAGTGCAAGATCGGCGACAAGGTTTCCATTCGTGAAACCCGTCCGCAGTCCAAGACCAAGTCCTGGGCGCTGGTTGAAGTCGTTGAACGCGCCGTCGAAGTCTAAGGGCTAGGGGTCGGAGAAATTATATGATTCAGACTCAATCCATGCTCGATGTGGCTGATAACAGTGGCGCTCGTCGCGTCATGTGTATCAAGGTGCTCGGCGGTTCCCACCGCCGTTACGCCGGCATCGGCGACATTATCAAGGTCACCGTCAAGGAAGCGATTCCGCGTGGCAAGGTCAAGAAAGGCCAGGTGATGACCGCTGTAGTGGTCCGCACCCGTCACGGTGTTCGCCGTCCCGACGGCTCCATCATCCGCTTCGATGGCAACGCTGCTGTTCTGCTGAACAACAAGCAAGAGCCTATCGGCACCCGCATCTTCGGGCCGGTGACTCGTGAGCTTCGTACCGAGAAGTTCATGAAGATCGTTTCGCTCGCACCTGAAGTGCTGTAAGGAGTAGCCGCATGCAAAAGATTCGTCGCAACGACGAGATCATCGTCATCGCCGGCAAAGACAAGGGCAAGCGCGGTAAGGTGCTGAAGGTGCTCGCTGACGACCGTCTGGTCGTTGGCGGGATCAACCTGGTTAAGCGCCACACCAAGCCGAACCCGATGTCCGGTGTTCAGGGCGGTATCGTCGAGAAAGAGGCGCCTTTGCACGTCTCTAACGTCGCCATTTTCAACGGTGAAACCAACAAGGCAGACCGCGTTGGCTTCAAGGTTGAAGAAGGCAAGAAAATTCGTGTCTTCAAGTCGACCCAGAAGCCGGTTGACGCTTGAGACTGCTAGGTAGATAACCATGGCACGACTAAAAGAAGTTTATCGGAAGGAAATCGCGCCCAAGCTGAAGGAAGAACTTCAGCTCAAGAACGTGATGGAAGTTCCGCGCATTACCAAGATCACCCTCAACATGGGTATCGGCGAAGCGATCGGTGACAAGAAGATCATCGACAACGCGGTTGCCGATCTGGAAAAGATCACCGGTCAGAAGGTTGTTGTGACCCACGCTCGCAAGTCCATCGCAGGCTTCAAGGTCCGCGAAGGCTGGCCGATCGGTGTCAAGGTAACCCTGCGCAGCGATCGCATGTACGAGTTCCTGGATCGTCTGCTTTCGATCTCCCTGCCGCGCGTGCGTGACTTCCGCGGCCTGAATGCCAAGTCCTTCGACGGTCGCGGCAACTACAGCATGGGTGTCAAAGAGCAGATCATCTTCCCGGAAATCGATTACGACAAGATCGATGCCCTGCGTGGTCTGGATATCACTCTGACCACTACTGCTCGGACGGATGATGAAGGTCGTGCGTTGCTGCGCGCTTTCAACTTCCCGTTCCGTAACTGATTGGAGTAGGCACATGGCTAAGCAAAGCATGAAGAACCGTGAGCTGAAGCGTCAGCGCACGGTTGCCAAGTTCGCCCAGAAGCGTGCGGCACTCAAAGCGATCATCGCTAGCCCGGAGTCCACTCCGGAGGCGCGTTGGGAAGCTCAGGTGGCCCTGCAGAAGCAGCCGCGTGATGCAAGCGCTTCGCGCCTGCGTAACCGCTGCCGTCTGACTGGCCGTCCGCACGGCGTCTATCGCAAGTTCGGCCTCGCGCGCAACATGCTGCGCCAGGCCGCCATGCGCGGTGACGTACCGGGCCTGGTCAAAGCCAGCTGGTAAGAATCAAACAGGGCCTTCGGGCCCTGTTTGTTTTCGGTCGAGCCCCTTTCGGGGCTTGATTCGTTTCTGGTGAGCGCCTAGAATGCCCGGCTCGCCTGAGCCTCGCATTTTTGTAGGGTTCGCCCGTTGGCGACACGAGCCGTCCAAGGCTTATTTTTTTGTTTTAGGAGCTAAGAGCCCATGAGTATGCAGGACCCGTTAGCGGACATGCTAACTCGTATCCGTAATGCCCAGATGGCCGAAAAGTCCGTCGTAAGCATGCCGTCTTCCACGCTGAAGGTGGCTGTAGCCAACGTTCTTCAAGGTGAAGGCTATATCGCGGGATACCAGGTCAGTGGCGACGTCAAGCCGCAGCTGTCCATCGAGCTTAAGTATTTCGAAGGCCGTCCGGTCATCGAGGAACTGAAGCGCGTAAGTCGTCCTGGCCTGCGCCAGTACAAATCCGTTGACCAGTTGCCGAAAGTTCGCGGTGGCCTGGGTGTCTCGATCGTCTCCACCAACAAGGGTGTGATGACTGATCGTGCTGCTCGCGCTGCTGGTGTCGGCGGCGAAGTGCTTTGCACTGTGTTCTAAGGGGGGATAAGCATGTCTCGCGTTGCTAAGAACCCCGTCAAGCTGCCCGCTGGCGTTGAAATCAAGATGTCCGGCCAGCAGCTTTCGGTGAAGGGTGCAAAAGGCGCTCTGGAGCTGAACGTTCATCCTTCCGTTGAGGTTATCCAGGAAGGTGGTGAGCTGCGTTTCGCCGGTCGTAACGGTGATCAGCAGACTCGCGCCATGGCCGGTACTACCCGCGCTCTGGTCAACAACATGGTGATCGGTGTCAGTCAGGGCTTCGAGCGCAAGCTCCAGCTGGTCGGCGTCGGTTACAAGGCGCAAGCCAAAGGTCAAGTGCTGTCCCTGGCTCTCGGTTTCTCGCATCCGGTGGATTATGAGCTGCCGCAAGGCGTCACCGCCGAGACCCCCAGCCAGACCGATATCCTGATCAAGGGTGTCGACAAGCAACTGGTCGGTCAGGTGGCTGCTGAAATTCGTGATTTCCGTCGTCCGGAGCCTTACAAGGGCAAAGGCGTGCGGTACTCGGATGAAGTAGTCCGTCGCAAAGAAGCTAAGAAGAAGTAGGGCATAGCAAATGAGCGTAAAGAAAGAAACTCGTCTGCGTCGCGCTCGCAAAGCGCGCCTGAAGATGCGCGAGCTGGAAGCCGTACGCCTCTGCGTGCACCGCTCTTCCCAGCACATCTACGCCCAGGTCCTTTCGGCCGACGGCGGCAAGGTCCTGGCAAGCGCCTCGACTCTGGACAAAGAACTGCGTGACGGTGCCACCGGCAACGTTGACGCTGCCAAGAAAGTCGGTCAACTGGTCGCTGAGCGCGCGAAAGCCGCAGGCGTCACTCAGGTGGCGTTCGACCGTTCTGGCTTCAAGTACCACGGTCGTGTGAAGGCACTGGCTGATGCTGCTCGTGAAGGCGGGCTGGAGTTCTAAGTTATGGCAAATAACGAGCAAAAGCGCGACGAAGGCTACATCGAGAAGCTGGTTCAAGTTAACCGCGTCGCAAAAACCGTGAAGGGTGGTCGTATCTTCACCTTCACCGCGCTGACTGTAGTTGGTGATGGTAAGGGTCGTGTTGGTTTCGGTCGTGGCAAGTCCCGCGAAGTGCCGGCTGCCATTCAGAAGGCCATGGAAGCGGCGCGCCGCAACATGATCCAGGTCGACCTGAACGGCACTACGCTTCAGTACGCCACCAAGGCGGCTCACGGCGCATCCAAGATCTACATGCAGCCTGCCTCCGAAGGTACCGGTGTTATCGCTGGTGGTGCCATGCGCGCCATCCTTGAAGTGGCTGGTGTGCACAACGTCCTGGCCAAGTGCTACGGCTCTACCAACCCGGTCAACGTGGTGCATGCCACCTTCAAGGGTCTGAAGGCGATGCAGTCGCCTGAGTCGATTGCTGCCAAGCGCGGCAAGAGCGTCGAGGAGATTTCCTGATCATGGCTAACACCGTCAAGGTTACGCTGATCAAGAGCGTCAGCGGTCGTATCCCCAATCACAAGCTGTGCGTCAAGGGCCTGGGCCTGCGTCGCATTGGTCATACCGTAGAAGTTCAGGATACTCCTGAGAACCGCGGCATGATCAACAAGGCTTACTACATGCTCCGTGTGGAGGGCTAAGCCATGCAACTGAACGATCTGCGTTCTGCGCCGGGTGCCCGTCGCGAAAAGCTGCGTCCGGGTCGTGGTATCGGCAGCGGTCTGGGCAAGACCGGTGGCCGTGGCCACAAAGGTCAGACTTCCCGCTCCGGCGGCAAGATCGCTCCGGGCTTCGAGGGTGGTCAGCAGCCGCTGCACCGTCGTCTGCCGAAGTTCGGCTTCGTTTCGCTGAAGGCCATGGATCGCGCAGAAGTGCGCACTTCCGAACTGGCCAAGGTGGAAGGCGACGTTGTTACCGTACAGAGCCTGAAAGACGCCAACGTCATCAACCAGAACGTGCAGCGTGTGAAAGTCATGCTGTCCGGCGAGGTTGGGCGTGCGGTCACTCTAAAGGGCATCGCAGCCACCAAGGGTGCGCGTGCGGCTATCGAAGCAGCTGGCGGCAAGTTCGAGGAATAAATGGCTAAGCAAGGTGCTCTCTCCGCGCTGAGTAATGGTGGTCTGTCCGAACTCTGGGCTCGTCTGCGCTTTCTGTTCATGGCGATCATCGTCTACCGGATTGGCGCACACATTCCAGTACCCGGGATCAATCCCGATCGGCTGGCCGAGCTGTTCCGTCAGAACGAGGGGACCATCCTTAGCTTGTTCAACATGTTTTCCGGTGGTGCGCTGGAGCGCATGAGCATCTTTGCGCTGGGGATCATGCCGTACATCTCGGCATCGATCATCATGCAGCTCATGACCGCTGTCAGTCCGCAGCTGGAGCAGTTGAAGAAAGAAGGCGAAGCCGGTCGTCGCAAGATCAGCCAGTACACGCGTTACGGAACGCTGGTTCTGGCAATCGTGCAGGCCGTCGGCATGTCGGTCGGACTGGCGGGGCAGGGTGTCGCGTTCAGTAACGACTTCGGCTTCTACTTCGTGGCCATCACGACCTTCGTGTCTGGTGCGATGTTCATGATGTGGCTGGGCGAGCAGATCACCGAGCGTGGGGTTGGCAACGGTATCTCGATGCTGATCTTCGCTGGGATCGTCGCCGGATTGCCGGGCGCGCTCGGGCAGTCGTTCGAGTCCGCTCGCCAAGGCGATATCAACATCATCGCTTTGCTGGCCGTGGGGCTGCTGGCGGTTGCGATCATCGGTTTCGTGGTGTTCATCGAGCGTGGGCAGCGTCGCATTGCGGTGCACTACGCCAAGCGTCAGCAAGGTCGTAAGGTCTTCGCTGCGCAGACCAGCCACCTGCCGTTGAAAGTCAACATGGCGGGCGTTATCCCGGCCATCTTCGCCAGCAGCATCCTGCTGTTCCCGGCTTCGCTGGGGCAGTGGTTCGGCCAGTCCGAAAACATGGGTTGGTTGGCTGATATCTCTCAGGCGATCGCGCCCGGGCAGCCGTTGAACATCCTGCTGTTCAGTGCTGGGATCATTTTCTTCTGCTTCTTCTATACGGCATTGATGTTCAATCCGAAGGACGTGGCAGAGAACCTGAAGAAGTCCGGTGCGTTTATTCCCGGGATTCGTCCTGGTGAGCAGTCGGCTCGCTATATCGATGGCGTGTTGACCCGCTTGACCATGTTCGGCGCCCTGTACATGACGGCTGTCTGCCTGCTGCCGCAGTTTCTTGTGGTCGCAGCCAACGTGCCGTTCTACCTTGGTGGGACCTCGTTGCTGATCGTGGTTGTGGTTGTCATGGACTTCATGTCCCAAGTGCAATCGCACCTCATGTCGCACCAGTACGATTCCCTGATGAAGAAAGCCAACCTGAAGGGCTACGGCAGCGGAATGCTCCGCTGAAGTGGTTCGTAAGGTTCTAGGAGTTGGTGATGAAAGTTCGTGCATCGGTTAAAAAGCTGTGCCGTAACTGCAAGATCATCCGTCGCGACGGTGTCGTGCGCGTGATCTGCAGCGCAGAACCGCGTCACAAGCAGCGCCAAGGCTGATTGTGTAAGGCGTTATAACCCGGCAGCTAGTGCGCTGCCGGGTTGAATATTTGTTATTACAGCGTTAATATCTCGCGCCCTTTTCTTGGCTTCCGGGGCGTAGGTAGCTGTCAATTGGAGTTTCACTGAATGGCCCGTATTGCAGGCGTCAACATTCCGGATAACAAGCACACTGTTATCTCGCTGACCTACATCTACGGTGTTGGTCGCACCCGTGCGCAGGAAATCTGTGCCGCTACCGGTGTGAATCCGGCAGCAAAGATCAAGGATCTTTCCGACGAGCAGGTCGAACTGCTGCGTGGCGAAGTCGGCAAGTTCATCGTTGAGGGCGACCTGCGTCGCGACGTCAACATGAAAATCAAGCGCTTGATGGACCTGGGTTGCTATCGCGGCCTGCGCCATCGTCGTGGTCTGCCGGTTCGCGGTCAGCGCACCAAGACCAACGCACGTACCCGTAAGGGCCCGCGCAAGCCGATCCGCAAGTAATCGCGTTAGCGAATCGACAGGAATCTAGTCATGGCAAAACCTGCTGCTCGTCCTCGTAAAAAAGTCAAAAAGACAGTGGTTGATGGCATCGCCCACATCCACGCTTCTTTCAACAACACCATCGTGACCATCACCGATCGTCAGGGCAATGCGCTGTCCTGGGCTACCTCGGGTGGTTCCGGTTTCCGCGGCTCGCGTAAGAGCACTCCGTTCGCTGCCCAGATCGCTGCAGAGCGCGCTGGCCAGGCTGCTCTGGAGTACGGCCTGAAGAACCTCGACGTCAACGTCAAGGGCCCGGGCCCGGGTCGTGAGTCCGCCGTGCGTGCTTTGAACGCATGTGGTTATAAAATCGCCAGCATCACCGACGTGACGCCGATCCCGCACAACGGGTGCCGTCCGCCGAAGAAGCGCCGCGTGTAATCAGGAGACAGTAAAGAATGGCTCGTTATATTGGTCCCAAGTGCAAACTGTCTCGTCGTGAAGGCACTGATCTCTTCCTGAAGAGTGGTGCGCGCGCGCTCGAATCCAAGTGCAACATTGAAACTCCGCCAGGTGTGCACGGCCAGCGTCGTGGCCGCCTGTCCGACTACGGCACCCAGCTGCGCGAGAAGCAGAAAGTGCGCCGTATCTACGGTGTGCTGGAGCGTCAGTTCAGCGGTTACTACAAGGAAGCTGCCAGCCGCAAGGGCGCTACCGGCGAGAACCTGCTGCAGCTGCTCGAGTGCCGTCTGGACAACGTCGTGTATCGCATGGGCTTCGGCTCCACTCGTGCCGAATCGCGCCAGCTGGTCTCGCACAAGTCGATCACCGTCAACGGTCAGACCGTGAACATCCCGTCGTACCAGGTCAAGGCCGGTGACGTGGTTGCTGTTCGCGAGAAGTGCCGTAACCAGCTGCGTATCGCCCAGGCCCTCGAACTGTGCGCTCAGCGCGGTCGCGTTGAATGGGTCGAAGTAGACGCCGACAAGAAATCCGGTGTTTTCAAGAATGTTCCGGCTCGCAGCGATCTGTCCGCCGACATCAACGAAAACCTGATTGTCGAGCTCTACTCCAAGTAAGGGCTAGAAAATAGGTGTATCCATGCAGAGTTCGGTAAATGAGTTCCTGACCCCCCGCCATATCGATGTGCAGGTGGTCAGTCCGACCCGTGCCAAGATCACTCTCGAGCCCCTCGAGCGTGGTTTTGGCCACACCCTGGGCAACGCGCTGCGTCGTATTCTGTTGTCCTCCATGCCCGGCTGCGCTGTGGTCGAGGCTGAGATCGACGGTGTGCTCCACGAGTACAGCGCCATCGAGGGCGTGCAGGAAGATGTAATCGAAATCCTGCTCAACCTCAAAGGTATCGCCATCAAGCTGCACGGCCGTGATGAAGTGACCTTGAGCCTGGTGAAGAAGGGCGCGGGCGCTGTTACCGCTGCCGATATCCAGCTGGATCACGATGTTGAAATCGTCAATGGCGATCACCTGATCGCCAATCTGGCGGCCAACGGCTCGCTCAACATGAAGCTCAAGGTCGCTCGCGGCCGTGGTTACGAGCCTGCTGATGCGCGTCAGAGCGACGAAGATGAAAGCCGTAGCATCGGTCGTCTTCAGCTCGACGCCACCTTCAGCCCGGTTCGTCGCGTGGCTTATGTGGTCGAGAATGCTCGTGTCGAGCAGCGCACCAACCTGGACAAGCTGGTCATTGACCTGGAAACCAACGGCACCCTGGATCCCGAAGAGGCGATCCGTCGTGCAGCGACCATCCTGCAACAGCAGCTGGCTGCGTTCGTCGACCTGAAGGGCGACAGCGAGCCGGTGGTTGTCGAGCAGGAAGACGAGATCGATCCGATCCTGTTGCGTCCGGTGGATGACCTGGAACTGACCGTACGTTCGGCCAACTGCCTCAAGGCAGAGAACATCTACTACATTGGTGATCTGATTCAGCGCACCGAAGTAGAGCTGTTGAAAACGCCGAACCTGGGCAAGAAGTCCCTGACCGAGATCAAGGACGTTCTGGCTTCGCGTGGTTTGTCCCTCGGTATGCGCCTGGATAACTGGCCGCCGGCAAGTCTCAAGAAGGACGATAAGGCCACTGCCTGATCGCCCCCAGTAACCGAACTGAACGTTTGGTAAGGAATTTCAATCATGCGTCATCGTAAAAGTGGCCGTCATCTGAGCCGCACCAGCGCCCACCGCAAGGCCATGTTCCAGAACATGGCGGTGTCGCTGTTCGAGCACGAACTGATCAAGACCACCCTGCCCAAGGCCAAAGAACTGCGTCGCGTTGCCGAGCCGCTGATCACCCTGGCCAAGGAAGACAGCGTTGCCAACCGCCGCCTGGCTTTCGACCGTACCCGTTCGAAAGCTGCTGTAGGCAAGCTGTTCAACGATCTGGGCAAGCGCTACGCCACCCGTCAGGGCGGCTATCTGCGCATCCTCAAGTGCGGTTTCCGCGCAGGGGACAACGCACCTATGGCTTACGTCGAGCTGGTTGACCGTCCGGTCGCTGGTGAGGTTGAAGCCGCAGCCGAGTAATCGGCCGCTGTATGAAGAACCGGGCCTAGGCCCGGTTTTTTATTGTCTGAACGATGGTGCTGCTCTATCAGCTTGGTTCGTTTAATAAATTAGTTCTTTATTGGCGTCTCGTTAGAATTCTCCTCAAGCCGACTTAACCGGTATGTACAAGGAGATACAGCATGAGCCAAGGCAAGACCCTCACCACCGCTGGTGGCGCCCCCGTTGCCGACAATCAGAATTCTCGTTCAGCCGGGCCTCGTGGCCCTTTGTTGCTGGATGACTTCCACTTGGTCGAAAAGCTCGCCCATTTCAACCGCGAAGTCATTCCGGAGCGTCGTGTGCACGCCAAGGGCTCCGGGGCCTATGGCACGTTTACCGTGACCGCAGACATAACTCACCTCACCCGTGCCAAGCTGTTCGAGTCCGTTGGCAAGCAAACGCCCCTGTTCCTGCGCTTTTCCACGGTAGGGGGTGAGCGCGGCTCGGCGGATACCGAGCGTGATCCTCGCGGCTTCGCGGTGAAGTTCTATACCGAGGAAGGCAATTGGGACGTCGTGGGTAACAACACGCCGGTCTTCTTCATCCGCGATCCGCTGAAATTTCCGGATTTCATCCATACGCAAAAGCGTGACCCATGGAGCAATCTGAAGAGCCCGCAGATGATGTGGGATTTCTGGTCGCACTCGCCCGAGGCGTTGCATCAGGTCACCATCCTGTTTTCCGATCGTGGCATCCCCGATGGTTATCGGTTCATGCACGGCTTCGGCAGCCACACCTTCAGCCTGGTTAATAGTGAAGGCGAGCGGCACTGGGTGAAGTTCCACTTCAAGAGCATGCAAGGGATCAGAAACCTGCATCCGAGCGAGGCAGCACGCCTTGCCGGCAGCGATCCCGATTATGCGCAGCGGGATCTTTTCCACGCGATCGAGCGGAGCGAGTTTCCCAGGTGGAAGCTCTGCATCCAGGCGATGAGCGAGGCGGAGGCGGCCAACCGTGCCGAAAATCCTTTCGACGTCACCAAGGTCTGGTCGCAGAAGGAGTTTCCGCTGATCGAAGTGGGGGTAGTCGAGCTGAATCGCAATCCGCAGAACTATTTCGCCGAGGTCGAACAGGCTGCCTTTGCCCCGAGCAACGTCGTCCCGGGTATCGGCCTGTCGCCGGATCGCATGCTTCAGGGGCGGGTATTCGCTTACGCCGATGCCCATCGCTACCGCGTCGGCACCAACCATCAGCAGCTTCCGGTCAATGCGCCGCGTTGCCCGGTCCACAACTATCAGCGTGATGGCGCGATGCGTTTTGATGGCAACGGTGGTTCGGCGCCCAACTACGAGCCGAACAGCTACAGCGACGCCCCTAAGCAGGCAGCGCAGTACGCCGAACCGGCGCTTGCGCTCTCCGGTACGGCTGACCGATATGACCACAGGGCCGATGAAGACTATTTCAGTCAGGCGGGAGCTCTGTTCCGTCTGATGACAGCTGAGCAGCAGAATCTGCTGATCGGCAATATCGTCGGTGCGATGGCAGGCGTTTCGCGAGACGTGCAGTTGCGTCAGCTGGGGCACTTCTTCAAGGCCGACCCGGCATACGGGGCGGGTATCGCCCGGGGACTGGGGATCGACCCGAACGAAGTCGCCTAAGCTGTACCGAGCCGTAGAGCGCAGAAGCCGGGCCCCGGAAGAGCCCGGCTTTTTTGCGGCTGGTCGTCAGTGACGGTCGCGCTCCAGCAGCGGTTTGAGGAAATGCCCGGTGTGCGACTGCGACATTTCCGCGACCTCTTTCGGTGTGCCGCTGGCGATGATCTGACCGCCCTTGGAGCCGCCTTCCGGGCCGAGGTCAACCAGCCAGTCAGCGGTTTTGATCACGTCCAGGTTGTGCTCGATAACCACCACCGTGTTGCCGTGGTCGCGCAGGCGATGCAGCACGTCGAGTAGCTGCTGGATGTCGGCGAAGTGCAGGCCGGTGGTGGGCTCGTCGAGGATGTACAGGGTCTTGCCGGTGTCGCGTTTGGACAGCTCGCGGGACAGCTTCACCCGTTGCGCTTCGCCCCCGGACAGCGTGGTCGCGCTCTGCCCCAGCTTGATGTAGGACAGCCCGACGTCCATCAGGGTTTGCAGCTTGCGTGCAACTGCCGGCACCGGATCGAAGAATTCGCGAGCCTCCTCGATGGTCATGTCCAGTACCTCGGTGATGCTCTTGCCCTTGTACTTCACCTCCAGTGTCTCGCGGTTGTAGCGCTTGCCCTTGCACACGTCGCAGGGGACGTAGATGTCCGGTAGAAAATGCATTTCCACCTTGATCACACCGTCGCCCTGGCAGGCTTCGCAGCGGCCGCCCTTTACATTGAAGGAGAAGCGTCCCGGCCCGTAACCGCGCGAGCGGGCCTCCGGTACCCCGGCAAAGAGTTCGCGGATGGGCGTGAACAGGCCGGTGTAGGTCGCCGGGTTGGAGCGTGGGGTGCGGCCGATGGGGCTCTGGTCGATGTCGACGACCTTGTCGAGGTGCTGCAGGCCGTCGAAGCTGTCGTAGGGCGCCACCTCCAGGGTGGACGCGCCATTGAGCGCCGTGGCGGTGATCGGGAACAGCGTGTTGTTGATCAGCGTCGACTTGCCCGAGCCGGATACGCCGGTGATGCAGGTCAGCAGCCCCACCGGGATCTCCAGATCGACGTTACGCAGGTTGTTGCCGCGGGCGCCCTTGAGCTTGAGCAGCTTTTTCGGGTCGCGACGGGTGCGTTCCGGTGGGTAATTGATCGTCACCCGGCCGGAGAGGTACTTGCCGGTCAAGGAGTCCGGGTGCGCCATCACCTCGTCGGGGGTGCCCTCGGCGACGATGCGGCCACCGTGCACCCCGGCCCCCGGGCCGATGTCCACCACGTAGTCGGCAAGGCGGATAGCGTCCTCGTCATGCTCGACCACGATCACCGTGTTGCCGATGTCGCGCAGGTGACGAAGGGTGCCCAGCAGGCGCTCATTGTCGCGCTGGTGCAGGCCGATCGAGGGCTCATCGAGGATGTACATCACACCGACCAGGCCGGCGCCGATCTGGCTCGCCAGTCGGATGCGCTGGGCCTCGCCGCCGGACAGCGTGTCCGCACTGCGGTCGAGGGTCAGGTAGTCGAGGCCGACATTGACCAGAAACTGCAGACGCTCGCGGATCTCCTTGAGGATCTTGTCGGCGATTTCGCCGCGACGACCGCTGAGCGAGAGTCCGGCGAAATAATCGGTGGCGTCGCCGATGGGCAGTGCCGTGACCGCCGGCAGTGTCTTGTCGCCAACCCACACGTGGCGAGCCTCGCGGCGCAGACGGGTGCCGCGGCATTCCGGGCAGGGCTGAGTGCTGAGGTACTTCGCCAGCTCTTCGCGCACCGAAGTGGACTCGGTCTCGCGGTAGCGGCGTTCGAGGTTGGGGATGATGCCTTCGAACGGATGCGAGCGCCTGACGATGTCCCCGCGGTCATTGAGGTAACGGAACTCGACGTTCTCCCGGCCGCTTCCGCGCAGGATGAACTTCTGGTGCTCGGCGGCCAGCGAGTCGAAGGGCTCGTCCAGACTGAACCCGTAATGCGAGGACAGCGAGCCGAGCATCTGGAAGTAATAGACGTTGCGCCGGTCCCAGCCGCGGATCGCGCCTTCGGCCAGGGTGAGCTCGCCGTTGACCAGGCGCTTGGCATCGAAGAACTGCTTCACGCCCAAGCCATCGCAGGTCGGGCAGGCACCTGCCGGGTTGTTGAAGGAGAACAGCTTGGGTTCCAGCTCGCTGATGGAGTGACCGCAGATCGGGCAGGCGAAGCGTGCGGAGAAGATCATCTCCTCGCTTTCTTCGTCCTCGTCCATGGGCGCGACCAGCGCGATGCCGTCCGCCAGTTTCAGCGCCGTCTCGAAGGATTCGGCCAGACGCTGCTGCAGGTCGCCGCGAACCTTGAAGCGATCCACCACGACATCGATGGAGTGCTTCTTCTGTTTGTCCAGCTTGGGCAGCTCGTCGAGCTCGTAGAGGCGGCCGTTGACGCGGGCGCGAACGAAGCCCTGGGCGCGCAACTCGTCGAACACGGCCAGGTGCTCGCCCTTGCGCTCGCGAATGACGGGTGCCAGCAGCATCAGCTTGCGCCCTTCTGGCAGCGCCAGGACCTGGTCGACCATCTGACTGACGGTTTGCGCTTCCAGCGGCGCGTCATGGTCCGGGCAGCGTGGTGTGCCGACCCGCGCGTAGAGCAGGCGCAGGTAATCGTAGATCTCGGTGATGGTGCCGACGGTGGAGCGCGGGTTGTGCGATGTCGACTTTTGTTCGATCGAAATGGCCGGGGAAAGCCCTTCGATGGTGTCCACGTCGGGCTTTTCCATCATCGAAAGGAACTGCCGGGCGTAGGCCGAGAGCGATTCGACATAGCGGCGCTGGCCTTCGGCATAAAGCGTGTCGAACGCCAGCGAAGACTTGCCGGAGCCGGAGAGGCCGGTGATGACGATCAGCTTGTCGCGTGGCAGGGTGAGGTCGATGTTCTTCAGGTTGTGGGTGCGAGCCCCACGAATCAGAATCTTGTCCAAAACAGCCTCGCGTGGCGGGCGGAAACCCGAAAGTATACGGCCGGGGTGATAGTCGCGGCAAAACCGCGCGCCTGTGCCGAGCGGGGGAGGGCTGCTAGAATCGCCGCCGGTTCATACAAGCGAGACCCTCCATGCAGGACCCCTACAGCGAGCGCATGAGCGCCAGCGAAAAACGCGCAGCTTCCGGGCTGGCGCTGGTGTTCGCTTTTCGCATGCTCGGCATGTTCATGGTTTTGCCCGTGCTGGCAACCTACGGCATGGACCTGGAAGGCGCTACGCCGACCCTGATCGGCCTTGCCATCGGTGCCTATGGTTTGACCCAGGCGCTGCTGCAAATTCCCTTCGGTATTCTCTCTGACCGCATCGGGCGCCTGCCGATCATCTATTTCGGTCTGGCGATCTTCGCCGCCGGCGCCGTTCTGGCGGCGATGTCCGACAGCATCTGGGGCGTGGTCGCGGGGCGGGTGCTGCAGGGCGCCGGCGCGATCTCTGCCGCGGTGATGGCGTTGCTGTCCGACCTGACCCGCGAGCAACACCGGACCAAGGCGATGGCGCTGATCGGGGTGAGCATCGGCTTCTCCTTTGCCGTGGCCATGATCATCGGCCCCCTGTTGACGCGTGCCTTCGGTCTTTCCGGGTTGTTCTGGGTGACGGCGGCGATGGCAGTGGTTGGCGGGCTCATCGTTGCGCTGCTGCCCAAGGCCCAGGCCCATGTCCGCCATCGGGAATCCGGGGTCGCCCGGCAGGCGCTGGGTCTGACGCTGCGTCATCCAGACCTGCTGCGCCTGGATTTCAGCATCCTGGCGTTACACGCGATTCTCATGGCGAGCTTCGTCGCGCTGCCGCTGGCGCTGGTGGAGCAGGGCGCATTGCCCAAGGACGAGCATTGGTGGGTCTACCTGACCGCGCTGCTGATCGGCTTCTTCGGCATGATTCCGTTCATCATCTATGGCGAGAAGAAGCGCCAGATGCGCCGCGTGCTGCTCGGTGCCGTCTGTGCGCTGCTGCTGTGCGAGCTGTTCTTCTGGTGGTTCGGCAACGGCCTGTGGATGCTGGTGGTGGGCATGGTTGCCTTCTTCGTCGCCTTCAATCTGCTTGAGGCCTCGTTGCCGTCGCTGATCAGCAAGGTGGCGCCGGCAGGTGGCAAGGGCACCGCCATGGGGGTCTACTCCACCAGTCAGTTCCTCGGTGCCGGGTTGGGCGGCGTCCTGGGCGGCATGCTCTATCAGCAGGGCGGGCTGGCCCTGGTGTTCGCTGGCTGCGCGGCACTCTGCGCACTGTGGTTCGTGATCGCCTTCAGCATGCGCGAGCCTCCCTATGTCACCAGCCTGCGCCTGCCGCTTTCGGCCGGCGCGCTGAGCAACACCCGGCTCGAGGCCGACCTGCTGCACGTGCCCGGCGTGAGCGATGTGCTGATCGTGCTCGACGAGGCGGCGGCCTATGTGAAGGTCGATACCCTGGTGCTGGATCGCGACGCGCTGGATCGTTTGGTCGCCTGACCAACACGACGCTCGTCGTGGCCGTGGTGCTGCGCACGGCGACGCAACTTGCTGGCGCGTTGGTTGGTTGTCAGGGGTGGCTGAGGTAAGATTCGCGGTCATCGGGTCTCCTGGTAGCAGGATCGCCATCGGTGAGCCCACTTAAATTCAATGTTCCAAGAGGAGTTACCCATGGCCAGAGGGGTGAACAAAGTCATCTTGATCGGCAATGTCGGCGGCGACCCGGAAACCCGCTACATGCCCAATGGCAATGCGGTGACCAACATCACGCTGGCAACCACCGACAGCTGGAAGGACAAGCAGACCGGTCAGCTTCAGGAGCGCACCGAGTGGCACCGTGTGGTGCTGTTCGGCAAGGTCGCCGAGATCGCCGGCGAGTACCTGCGCAAGGGTTCGCAGTGCTACATCGAAGGCCGCCTGCAGACTCGCGAGTGGGAGAAGGATGGCGTCAAGCGCTACACCACCGAAATCGTCGTCGACATGAATGGCACCATGCAGCTGCTCGGCGGCCGTGGCGGCAGTTCCGATGACGCGCCACGTCAGCCGCGCCCGCAGCGCGAGCCGCAACAGGCTCCGCGTCAGCAGGCTCAGCCGCAGCAGCCGGCCGCACGGCAGCAGCCGGCGCCGGACTATGACAGCTTCGATGACGACATCCCCTTCTAGAGTTTCCTGAATGCGAATGCGCCTGATGCTGTTGGGCGGCGGCAATGCCCTGGGCCAGGCGCTCATCCGCCTCGGCGCCGAGGAAGACATCGGTTTTCTCGCGCCGCGCCCGCCCGCCCAGGGCTGGGATGCCGCCAGTCTTACCCAGTTGCTCGACGACAACCGTCCGGATGTCGTCATCAACCTCGCCTACTACTACGACTGGTTCCAGAGCGGGCAGCCCAACGAACCGGCGCTCGCGGCTCAGGAGCGCGCTGTGGAGCGGCTTGCCGAGCTGTGCCAGCACCACGATTTCGTTCTCCTGCAGCCTTCGAGCTACCGCGTGTTCGATGGCGCGCGCACCACTGCCTACAGCGAAAAGGATGAGGTCGCGCCGCTGGATGCCCGGGGGCAGGCGCTCTGGCGCATCGAGCAGAGCGTGCGGGCGCTGTGCCCGCGTCATGTGCTGTTGCGTTTCGGCTGGCTGCTCGACGACAGTCGTGACGGTGTGCTGGGGCGTGTTCTGCAACGGCTGGAGCAGAGCGAGGCGATCCTGCTGGCGGACGATCGCCGTGGCAATCCGACGCCGGTGGATGACGCCGCGAGAGTCATTCTTGCAGTGCTCAAGCAGCTCGATTGCCAGGCCCCGTTGTGGGGCACCTACCATTACGGCTGCCACGAAGCTTCGACGCCGCTGCTGGTCGCGCAGGCGCTGCTTGGCGAGGCCGCCAAGTATCGCGATGTGACGACCGCCAAGCTGACGCCGGTCGCGCACGCCGACTGTTCGGATGCCGCGGCTGAGCCGCAGCACGGCGTGCTGGCCTGCAAGAAGATATTCACCACCTTCGGTATCAAGCCGCGTGCCTGGCGCACCGGCCTGCCGAGCCTGCTGGAGCGTTATTACCGCCATGGCTGATGCCCCTATCCTGATCACTGGTGGCGCCGGCTTCATCGGCTCCAACCTGGTCGATGCACTGCTGGCACGAGGTTACGCCGTTCGGGTGCTGGACAATCTGTCCACTGGCAAGCGTGAGAACCTGCCACAGGATGAGCGCGTCGAGCTGATCGTTGGTGATGTCGCCGATGCCGAATGCGTGCGTCGCTCGGTGCAGGGTTGTCGCGCCGTGGTGCATCTGGCCGCGGTGGCCTCGGTGCAAGCGTCGGTGGACGATCCGCTCGGTACGCATCAGAGCAACCTGATAGGCACGCTCAATCTGTGCGAAGCCATGCGTGAGGCAGGCGTGAAGCGAGTTTTGTTTGCCTCGAGCGCGGCGGTCTATGGCAACAACGGGGAAGGCCAGGCCATCGATGAAGCCACCGCGAAGGCGCCGCTTACCCCCTACGCCGCGGACAAGCTGGCCAGTGAGCACTATCTGGATTTCTATCGGCGCCAGCATGGTCTGGAGCCGGTGGTGTTCCGCTTCTTCAATGTTTACGGCCCTCGGCAGGATCCGTCGTCGCCCTATTCCGGGGTGATCAGCATCTTCACCGAGCGGGCGCAGAAGGGGCTGCCGATTGCGGTGTTCGGCGATGGCGAGCAGACGCGGGATTTCATCTATGTAGGGGATCTGGTCGAGGTGCTGGTGCAGGCACTCGAAGCTCCGGATGCGCCGGAAGGGGCGGTGAACGTTGGGCTCAACAAGGCGACATCGTTGAACCAGCTGCTCGACGCGATTGGCGATGTGCTGGGGGATCTGCCCGAGGTGAGCTATCAGGCGGCGCGTTCGGGAGACATCCGTCATTCGCGGGCGAACAATGCGCGACTGGTTCAGCGCTACCGCGTGCCAGAACCGCCGACCAGCATGCGCGAAGGGCTGGCCCGTTTATTGGGCAAGTAAGCGAAACCGGAAAAGACAAAAGGCGCCACTGGCGCCTTTTGTCTGTCTGAGACTCGGTCGGGCCGATTCGTCAGAACTTGTAGCCGAGGCCGACCATGTAGACGAAGGGGTCGACATCCAAGTCTACCTTCACTTTCGCGCCGCCGAAGTTGGTCGTGCCGGTGGTGTCGATATCGATATAGCGGACTTGGGCGTTGAGCATGATGTTGTCGGTCAGCATGTAGTCCATACCAACTTGAGCAGCCAGGCCCCAAGAATCTTTTACATCCAGACCGCTGAAGCCTTTTCCTTCGGCGCTGCTGCTCAGTTCGGTGTCAAAGAACCAAGTGTAGTTAATGCCGGCGCCAACGTAGGGCTGGAACGCGGACTTTTTGTCCAGCGGGTAGTAGATCACGCTAAGAGTTGGCGGCAGATGCTTGAGGCTGCCCAGTTTTCCGTTCAGATAGTCAAAGCCCCCGGGCATGCCTTTCACGCCAACATCGTGACTGAAAGGGGTGGCTGCCAGAAGCTCGATGCCCACCTTGTCGGTAAGCATGTAGGCAAAGTTCAAGCCCAGTTGAGTATTGCTGTCCAGAGTGGCCTTGGTGCCGGCTACGCTGGTACCAAGCGCGCCGACATAGATGTCACTGCTGTCTTCACGCGGATCAACGGTAACCGCACCAGCGCGAACGATGATGTCCCCGGCTTCGAAAGCCTGGGCGAAGGGGGCGGCCAGCGCCAGGGCCAGCGCGGAAGCGGTGAACAGGGTCTTGCGCATGATGATGCTCCGTTTGTTGGAATGCGATTGGGGGCCATGGTAGGGAGTGGGCGCTTGGGCTTTTTGATCCAGCTCAATGAAAGCCGCGTCGTCAGCTGCGACGTAATGCCCGGGTTGCTTTGCGTCAATTCACAGATGATAATGTTTCTCTTTTGAGTTAACGACCGTCTGCAAGGACCCCCTCCATGCCTTCCTTCATCCCCCGCCTGTTGGCGGTTGCCGTGCTGCCGTGCTGCCTGCACCTGTATGCCGGGTCTCTCTCCGCGGCCCCGCTGGACGCTGCGCTCGATGAGAGCGAGCGCCTGTCTGCCGAAGCCAAGGCTTCGCAAGCGCGGATCGATCAGCTCGACGACGCCACGCGCGAGATGCTCACCGAGTACCGCAACGCGCTGCAGCAGACCGAAGCCCTGAAGGCCTACAACAAGCAGCTGCAGGAATTGACCGCTGCGCAGCGCAAGGAACTGGTGGGCTTCCAGCGCCAGCTGGACAGCATCGAGCGCACCCAGGAAGCGGTAACGCCGCAGATGAGTCGCATGGTCGAGGTGCTCGGCGAGTTCATCGCGGCCGACTTGCCGTTCCTGCCCGAGGAGCGCGCTGATCGCCTGGCCGGCCTGCAGGACCTACTGCCGCGTGCCGACGTCAGCCTGGCGGAGAAGTACCGGCGCATCCTCGAGGCCTATCAGATCGAAAGCGACTACGGCCGCACGCTGGAAGCGTGGCGCGGCGAACTGCCGGGCGATGGTGATTCGCGTAGCGTCGAGTTCCTCCGCTTGGGCCGGGTGATGCTCTATTACCAGACCCTCGATGCCCACGAGAGCGGCTGGTGGAACCCGCAGACGCGCAGCTGGGAAGTGCTCGATGGCGGCGCCCGACGGCCGTTGACCCAGGCCATCGCCATTGCCCGCCAGCAGCAGGCGCCCGCATATCTGCAACTGCCCGTGAAGACCCTGGCCGAGGAGGCCGCGCAATGAGCCGTCTGTTTTCTCTGTTCCTTGTCGCGCTGCTGCCGCTCACCTCTCATGCGGCGGAGCCGCTCAGTCCCGACCAGCTGCTCGAGCGCATTCGCAGCGACCGCGCGGCCGAGGTCAGCGCCATGCAGTCCCGCGAGCAGGCCTTCGTGCGTGACCGTGGCGAGCAGCAGCAACTGCTGTCACGCGCACGGGCTGCCCTCGCCGAGCAGAAGGCCGAGGCCGAGCGGCTGAAGGCTGAATTCGACCGCCAGGAAGCGGAGCTGGCCGAGCAGGAAAAGCTGCTGGCACAGCGTGTCGGTCATCTCGGCGAGCTGTTCGGCGTGGTGCGGCAGAGTGCCGGCGATATCGCCGGCCAGTGGCAGGATAGCCTGCTCAATGCCCAGTATCCCGAGCGACTCAAGCAGCTGCGCAGCCTGGCCGAAAGTCGTGCCTTGCCATCAGCCGATGACCTCGATGCCTTCTGGATGACCCTCCTCGAAGACCTGGCGGCCAGCGGCCGCGTCGAGCGCGTGCAACTGCCGGTGGTGGGCACCGACGGTGCGCGCAGCGAGCAGCCGGTACTGCGCGTCGGCAGCTTCTCCGCCTTTACCAGCGACGCCTTCCTGCGCTACGACGCCGATGCCGGGGAGCTGCTGGTGCCGCCGCGTCAGCCTTCCGGCAAGGGCCTGATCGAGGATTACCTAAAAAGCTCCGATGCCCTGGCCACGCTGCCTGTCGACCCGAGCCGGGGTACCCTGCTGGCGCAGTTGCAGCGCCAGCCGGACCTGTGGGATCGCGTCAAGCAGGGCGGTCTGGTCGGTGGCGTAATCCTGGTGCTCGGCGCCATCGGCCTGCTGCTGGCGATCTGGCGCATGGTCTATCTCGGTGGCATTGGCCGCAAGGTTGGAAGTCAGATGCGCGAGCTCAATCATCCGCGCGACGACAACCCGCTCGGCCGCATCATCGGCGTGCTGGGGCCCAAGCCGCAGCTGTCGGACCTGGAGACGCTGGAGCTCAAGCTGGACGAAGCCATCCTGCAGGAAACCCCGCCGCTGGAGCGTGGCCAACCGCTGCTCAAGCTGCTCGCCGCCGTGGCGCCGCTGCTCGGCCTGCTGGGTACCGTGACCGGCATGATCATCACCTTCCAGGCCATCACTCAAAGTGGTGGCGGCGATTCGCGGCTGATGGCCGACGGCATTTCCCAGGCGCTGGTGACCACGGTGCTGGGCCTGGTGGTGGCGATTCCGCTGCTGTTCCTGCACAGCCTGTTGGCCAGCCGCAGCAAGGCGCTGATCCAGCTGCTGGAACAGCAGAGCGCCGGGCTGATCGCGCTGCATCTGTCCGGAGCACCACGCCGTGACTGATCTACGCGCTCACTGGCTGAGTGTCGTCGACAGCGGTCACGCGCTGCTCGACTTCATGACCGCGGGTGGGGTGGTGATGTGGGCATTGGCCGGCCTCTGCGTGCTGTATTGGACGCTGGTGTTCGAGCGCCTGTGGTTCATGCGTCGGGTCTTCCCGCATTGGGTCGAGTCGCGCCGGCAGGCCTGGGCGCAGCTGGCCGATGAGCCCGGCAGCTGGCAGCGCGCCGTGCGCCTGGCCTGGCTGGCGCAGGCGCAGCAGCAGCTGTCTGGCCCGCTGCGGTTGAGCAAGACGCTGGTTGCGATGTATCCGCTGCTCGGCCTGCTGGGCACGGTCAGCGGCATGATCGCGGTTTTCGATGTGCTGGCGCTCAGCGGCACCGGCAACCCTCGCGGCATGGCTGCGGGCGTCTGGCAGGCGACCCTGCCGACCATGGCCGGCATGGTGCTGGCCATCACGGGATTGTTCAGTCTGGCGCGCCTCGAGCGAATCGCGCGCCAGTCTCTCGACCGGCTGGCCGACCAGCTGCGTCACGATTGAGGATTAGCGGGATGCGTATGCGTCGTCACCATTACCAGCAGGAAGAAGACACCGGTATCGATCTCACGCCGATGCTCGACGTGGTCTTCATCATGCTGATCTTCTTCATCGTCACCAGCTCCTTCATCAAGGAGTCGGGTGTCGAGGTCCAGCGCCCGCAGGCCGATACCGCGAGCGCGCAGGACAAGGGCAACATCCTCATCGCCGTCACCGCCGATGGGCAGGTCTGGATCGACAAGCAGGCGGTGGACGTGCGCAGCGTCCGCGCCCATGTCGAGCGGATGCGGGTGGATCAGCCCGAGGGCGCGGTGGTTGTCCAGGCAGACCAGGATGCCCGCACCGGCCTTGTGGTGCAGGTGATGGACCAGGCGCGCCAGGCCGGCGTGCAGGACGTGGCGCTGGCTGCCAGCACGGGGTCGCGCTGATGCAACCGCGGCTGGTCCGTTTCAGTCTGGCTTTTGTCGCCGCCTGCGTGGTGGCGCTGCTGCTGTTCGCCCTGATGCTGAGCATGGTCAATCCACCGCGCAGCAAGATTCAGGAAGACCCGCTGGCCATCGCCAATTTCGTGCGTATGGATGGGCGCAACGAAGACAGCGCCACGCGCACTCGCCAGCAGGCGCCGCAACCGCCACAGCCGAAGACGCCGCAACCGCCGACGCCGCCGACGCCGAACATGGCCACGCCGGATGCCAACCTGCCGAAGCTCGACCTCGATCTGCCGAGCATCGATGCGGGCATTTCGGTCGCGACCGCGCCGGCGCCCAGCCTGTCCGGCCTGACCGCTGCGCAGAGCACGCCTGCGGCCGCTCCGGCACCGGCTAGCGCGGCGGTCGAGGCGGCTGGCAAGCCGGGTGGGCCCGAGCAGGAAGTCATGCCGCTCAACGACGTGCGCCCGGAATATCCCTATCGCGCCCGGCAGCAGGGCATCGAGGGCCATATCAAGCTTGCCTTCACCATCAATCCCCAGGGGCGGGTGGAGAACATCCGCGTACTGGAGGCGTCACCACGCAACGTGTTCGATCGCGAGGCCCGGCGTGCCGCGGCCCGCTGGCGTTTCGCCCCGCGCACCGAGAACGGTGCGCCGGTATCCCGAGAAGCCGTTAAAACCCTGCACTTCCGCCTGCAAGGAGAACGCTGAAATGCTTCGTCTGCTGCTTGTGCTGACCCTTTCCCTAGCTGCTTCGGTCCAGGCTGCCCAGGCCATCGACCCGGCCGTGTTCATGGCGCTCGAGCGAGCGCAGACCGCGCAGAGCAAGGGCGACTATGCGGCTGCACGCAAGGCGCTAGACGGCGCGAGCGCCAAGCCGGGGAGCAACGAAGAGGCTTTGCTCTGGCGCAGCCGAGGCTATCTGGCCTGGGCCGAAGGCAACAACCGGCAGGCGCTGGAATGGCTGGACAAGGCCGTGGCCAGCGGCAAGCTGGACGAGCAACTGCTGGCCGGCGAGCGCCTCAATCTGGCACGCCTGAACCTGGTCGAGGGGCGCTATGCCAAGGTCGTCAGCCTGCTGGGCTCGGCCAATCAGGCCGACGAGGAGATCCTGCAGATGCTGGTGCAGGCCTATCAGGGGCTCGGTCAGCATGCCAAGGCCCTGCCGCTGGCCGAGCGTTACGTGCAGGCCAATCCGAAAGCCGGCGACACCTGGCTGCAGTTCCTGGTCGCCGGCAATGCCGAACTCAAACGCTATCAGGCCGCCGAACGCTGGCAACAGAAACTCTTGCTGCGCCATCCCGATCAGGTCAAGGCCTGGCGGCAGCTCGCCGGCCTTCAGCAGCTGGCCGGTGCCGAGGATCGCGCGCTGGCTACCCTACGGGCGGCGCACACCAAGGGGCTGCGCTTCACTGAGGCCGAGCTGGACAACCTGGTCGCACTGGCCAGTGCCGCCGGCCAGCCCTGGCAGGGCGCCAAGCTGTTGGAAGGCATGCTTGCCTCGCGCTTGCTGCCGAGCAATGCGCAACGTCAGGAACGCATGGGCATGCTCTGGTGGCAGGCACGTGAGCGTACCGAAGCCGCCAAGATATATCGGCAGTTGGCGACCCAGACCGGCAGCGCCAAGTTCTGGATGAATGTCGCACAGCTCGAACTGGAACAGGCCCGCTGGCAGGCCGGGCTTGAAGCGCTGAAACAGGCGGAGCGAGCCGGAGCGGAGCGTCGCCGGGTGCGCGAATGGCGGGAGTGGGCTGAAGGTGAGCTCAGCTTCGAGCGCGAACGGCAGGTCGCCAGCGTCCGCTGATTGGCGTGGCGACCACGGCGATCGCTATCGCCGTCGTCCTGCGCCTGCTGGTCACTGCAACTCGTAGGGATAGATCTTCTGCGCCTGCATGCGGTAGCCGGCCTCTGCTAGCTCGCTGCTGGCATGCTCGACGCGCATGGGCCCTTCGATCCAGAATGGTTCGTACAGCGCTTCTACCCGCACGCCCAGTTCACTGGTGGCATGCACGATCTGGTTGGACGGCGGTGGTGGCACATGGATGCAGGCGCCGAAATAGGGCACCAGCAGGAACTCAATGACGCGCCCTTCGTCGGTCATGTCCAGCGGCACGATATAGCCTGGCAATTTCACCATCTGCCCATCGAGCGCCTCGACCACCGGCGCGGCCGGCGACTGCTGTGCCGCGGCCGGGCCGGCCTCGGCGGCGAGCGCATCGGCCAGCTGCGACATGTCATGTATCGCCAGCGGCGGTGGCGGCGGAGGGGCTCCTTCCGGAATCAGCTCCGACCATTGCAGCAGACGGACTTCAGCCGCGTGCAGGGGCAGCGCGCAGGCCAGGAGCAGGGCGAACAGCAGGCGTGGCATGGGCTTCCTCATAGTCGGATCGACAGGCCATCGGCAAGCGATTGGCGATACGCCCGCCAGGCCGGCACGCTGCCCATCAGCAGCGCGGCCAGCAGAATAGCGCCAAGCAGGCTCCACTCATAGGCGCTCGGCCAGGCCAGCGGCAGATACAGGCCGTACAGGCTCTGCAGTGGCGCCTGTGCGATGGCGATCCCTGCATACAACAGGGCCAGCCCCAGCAGCGTGCCCGCCAGCGCCAGACCGAAGGCCTCGATGATCAACAGCGCGGCGATATGCCAGGGGCGAGCACCCACTGAGCGCAGGATCGCCATCTCCCGGCGACGTTCGTTGAGGCTGGTGAGGATCGCCGTCAGCATGCCGATCAGCCCGGTCAGCACGACGAATAGCGAGACCACGAACAGCGCCTTCTCGGCTGTGCCCATCAGGCTCCAGAGTTCCTGCAGGGCAACGCCGGGCAGGATCGCCAGCAGCGGTTCGCCGCGGTACTGGTTGATTTCCCGTTGCAGGGTGAACGTGGCGACCTTGCTGTTCAAGCCGAGCAGGAACGCCGTGATCTGCTGTGGCTGAAGATCTAGGCCACGCGCTTGCTCGGCGTCGATGCGTGCGGCGCCGCGCGCCGGCATGCCGTTCTGCCAGTCGATGTGCAGCGCTTCCATGCCGGCCAGGCTGATGTGCAGGGTGCGGTCGACAGGAGTGCCGGTGCGCTGCAGCACGCCAACCACGCGGAACGGCTTGTCGTCGTGCTGCACCAGGCTGACCCGGGCGATGCCATGGGCCAGCACGATACTGTCGTCGAGCCGGTAGCCCAGCGCGCTGGCCACTTCGGCGCCCAGCACCACTTCGAACGGGTCGCTTTCGAAGGCGCGGCCTTCGGCCAGCTGCAGCGGCTGCTTGCGGCCGTAGCGGTAATGCTCGAAATAGGCGCTGCTGGTGCCCATCACTCGATAACCGCGATGGGAATCGCCGAGGGAAATCGGGATTGCCCAGTCGACACGCGGGTGTTCGGCGAAGCGCTGGTAGCTTTCCCAGCGGATGTTGTTCGTCGCGTTACCGATGCGAAACACCGAATAGAGCAGCAGATTCACCGAGCCGGAGCGGGCGCCGACCACCAGGTCGGTGCCGCTGATGGTGCTGGCGAAGCTGGCGCGGGTTTCGCTGCGTACCCGTTCGACGGCGAGCAGCAGGCACACTGACAGCGCGATGGCGAATACGGTCAGCAGGGCGGTAAAGCGGCGATTGTTAAGGCTCGCCAGGGCCAGGCGCAGTAGATACATCGCTCAGCACTCCGGCGCGCGTGCGGCGCGATTGAGATCGGCCAGCGACAGGCTGCGGTCGAACAGCGGTGCGAGGCTTTGATCATGGCTGACGAACAGCAGGCTGGCGCCCGCCGCCCGGCACTCGGAAAACAGCAGTTGCAGGAAGGCTTCGCGGCTGTCCGCATCCAGTGCCGAGGTCGGCTCGTCGGCGATGACCAGCTCGGGCTGGCCGATCAGCGCTCGGGCGGCAGCCACGCGCTGCTGCTGGCCGATGGAGAGCGCATCGGCCCGCCGCTCGAACAGCTCCGGTGCCAGCCCCAGGTGCTCCAGCAGGCTGGCCGCGGCGGCGTCCGTGCTGCCGTGCCGCTTGCGCGCACGTTCGGCACGTAGCCGCGAAAAATGGCAGGGCAGGCCGACGTTTTCACGCACCGAGAGAAAGGGCAGCAGGTTGAACTGCTGGAAGATGTAGCCGGTGTGATCGACCCGGAAGCGATCACGGGCGCCCGCCGACAGGCTGCCGAGGTCACGGTCGAGCAGGCGCACGCTGCCGCGCGCGGCCTTTTGCACGCCGCCGATCAGGCCGAGCAGGGTGGTCTTGCCGCTGCCCGAGGGGCCTTTGAGAAACAGGCTCTCGCCGCGCTCGAGGCGAAAGCAGGGGATGTCCAGCAGCTCGGCCTGGCGTGGCCAGGCGAAGCCGAGGTTGTCGATTGCGAGAAGTGGAGCGGTCATCGATGTCCAGTGCCGGTTCAGAAAGGCAGCTGCGTGCGCGCCGGGGTCAGTTCCGCGCCCTGTTGGCCGTTGGGGCCGATCAGTTGTACCTGAATCTTCTCCGTGCCGGGGAAGCGTTCGAACAGGCCCTTGAGATCCAGCGCCTGGAGCGACCCCGGATTGCTGCAATCGAACTGGTAGCTTGCCTCGATATCGCTGTGGCCGCCGTGTTCCTCTGCGGCGGCATGGCTGTGTTCGTGCTGGTGGTCATCGTCCTGGTCGCGGCGCTGGTAACCGGCGTGAGCCGAACCGAGCAGTTCGCCATGCAGGTGCTGCTCGCTGATCGAGCAGCCGGCGGCCGTCGGCAGGCCGAACAGCGCCGCCGGTTGCTCCAGCTGGCTCCGCGCCTCGGCAATCTTCGCTTCGTCCGCTGGCGTGGCAGGTGCGTGTTCGAAGCCGACCAGGTTCATGGCCGGGCTGATGAACTCCAGTTCTAGACGCTTGCCATCCAGCGCGGCATTCAGGCGAGCCGCACCATGTTCGTGGGCGCCGAGGCTGGCAGCTTCTTCATGTTCGTGATGATGATCTTCATGTGCTTGGCTGTAGCTCAGGGGCAACAGAAGCACGGGTACGGCGAGCAGTAAGTGGCGCATGGTCAGCTCCATTGGCAGGGGTCCGTTACGTTATAACAACTTTGCCGCTTGGCTGGCCAGCGCGGCCCGTGCATGTGAGCATGAATGCATATTTCAGGAGGGATAGCATGATCCGAATCCGCGGACGCATAGGGGACTGGCCGGTCGATCTGGAAATCGAACTGGGCGAGCAGGACTGGTCGGGCCTGGCGCGTGGGCTGGGCGCCGTCGAGATCAGCTCGGCCGGGCGGCCTGCAACGGCGGCATCGCCGCCGGCCGATGCGCTCTGGCACAGCGCGCGGGAATGCCTGCGCAGTGCCGGGACGCTGGAAGGGCCGCAGTTGTTCGCCGAGCTGGAGGCGATCACCGGGAGCGCGCAGCTGGCCAAGCGGTTGCTGGTGCGGCTGCGTCATTGCGACGAGGTACGGGTTGAGCATGGCGCCGATTCGGCCTGCTATCACTGGATCGGCGAGCCCGCTGACGGACTCGCCACCAGCGGCGGCCGGGATCAGTAGATCGCCTGATAGAGCTTGCGGCGATACAGCGTCACCAGCGGATGGTCGTTGCCGAGCAGGTCGAAGACCTGCAGCAGGGTCTTGTGCGGCAGCCCGTCGGCATAGCTTCGGTTGCGCACGAACAGTCTGAGCAGCCCGTCCAGCGCCGCTTCATACTGCTGCCGCGCCAGCTGCTGGACGGCCAGCTGGTATGCCGCCTCGTCATCCTCGCCGTTCTGCGCCAGGCGGCTCTTCAGCGTGGCGGCATCGGGCAGGTCATTGGCCTGACGCAGGAACGTCAGTTGCGCGCGCGCGCCGGCCAGCGCCTGCTTGTGCTCATCGCCCTTCACGGCGTTGAGCACGGTTTCCGCCTCGCCCAGCTCGCCCCGTTCGGCCAGGCAGCGCGCGTACAGAATCAGGCCGGCGGCGTTCTCGTTGTCCTCGCTGAGCAACTGCTGCAGCTGCGCCTCTGCCTCGGCAAAACGGCCTTCGGCGAAGGCCGCCTCAGCGCTTTCCAGCAGATTGCCCTGCGGCGATGCCGGGGCCTGTACATGGGGCTCGAGCATGGCGCGAATCGCGGATTCCGGTTGCGCACCGGCAAAACCGTCCACCGGCTGGCCGTCCTTGAACAGCACCACGGTCGGCAGGCTGCGGATACCGAAGCGGGCGACGACCTCCTGCTCGATGTCGCAGTTGACCTTGGCCAGCAGCAACTCGCCCTGGTACTCCTCGGTGATCTTCGCCAGCAAGGGCATCAGCGCCTTGCATGGCGCGCACCATTCGGCCCAGAAATCCACCAGCACCGGCTTGTGGAACGAGTTCTCGAGCACCAGCTGTTCGAAACTGGCGGTGGTGACATCGAAGATATAGGGCGTCTGGCTCATCGGAATTCTCGTCGGCGACGGGTGACTGGGAAGCTGTGCATGGTAAGTGGGGGCGCGGCATGCAGGAAGCAAGGGCTCGCGCGACGGATGTCATTGGACTAAGGTTGCGCCGGCTTCGGCGTTACGGCAGCGATCCTGCCGCCGAGGCGAAACCCTTTTCCTAGACCGGTGCGGCGTTTGCAGTCGCGCGTCATAAGGAGCTTCACATGTCCGTTCTCTCCGATTTCCGGGAGCGCTATCTCGTGCGCTTCTGGTCGCCCCTGCCGGCGCTCGTCGCGCTGGGTGTCGCCTCCGCCTACTACTTCGCCATCACCGGAACCTTCTGGGCCGTCACCGGCGAATTCACACGCTGGGGTGGGCACATCATTTCCTGGTTCGGCTACACCCCGCAGGAGTGGAGCTATTTCAAGCTGATCGGCCTGGCCGGTACGCCGCTCGATCGCATCGACGGCGTGATGATCATCGGCATGCTGCTTGGCGCGCTCTGTGCGGCGCTGTGGGCAAACAACGTCAGCCTGCGCTGGCCGACCAGCAGACGTCGCCTGCTGCAGGGCCTGATCGGCGGCATCATCGCTGGCTTCGGTGCGCGTCTGGCCATGGGCTGCAACCTGGCGGCCTTCTTCACCGGCATTCCAATGTTCTCGCTGCATGCCTGGGCCTTCATGCTGGCCACCGTGGGCGGCGCCTGGATCGGCGTGAAGATCTGCCTGCTGCCCTGGCTGCGCACGCCGCTGAAGATCGGTAGCCAGGCCAGTTCGCTGTTCGGTGACGTGGAAGGCACGCGGCGGCGGGCCTCGTTGCAGGCGCGCCTCGGCACCGGGGTGGCGGTGCTGGCCATCGCATTCGCCGCCTGGCGCTTCGATACCTCGCTGGCGCTGGGCATGGCGGTGCTGTTCGGCTTGTTGTTCGGCGGGCTGATCGAGCGGGCGCAGATCTGTTTCACCAGTGCCGCCCGCGACCTCTGGACCACCGGCCGAACCCGCGCGGCCTACGGCATCCTGCTCGGCATGGCGGTGGCCTGCGTCGGTACGTTCGGTGCCATCGCGCTGGGGGCAAGTCCGAAGATTTTCTGGATGGGGCCGAACGCGATTCTCGGCGGCGTGCTGTTCGGCATCGGCATCGTCGTCGCCGGCGGCTGCGAAACCGGCTGGATGTATCGCGCCATGGAAGGGCAGGTGCACTTCTGGGTGGTGGGTGTCGGCAACGTCATCGGCGGCACGCTGGTGGCGGTGTACTGGGACCAGCTCGGCACGTCGCTGGCGCTGCCCTATCCGAAGATCAATCTGCTGGAGAGCTTCGGCCCGGCCAGCGGATTGCTGCTGACCTTTGCCGGCCTGGCCGTCGCCATGTTGCTGGTGCACCTCAACGCACGTCGTTTCCAACCGAAAAGGAGTCCTGCCCGTGAGCCAGGCCAAACCGAATCTCTCGCTTGATCTGCGTGGCGAGCACTGCCCGTACAACGCCATCGCCACGCTGGAAACCCTGGCGACCATGCAACCAGGGCAGTTGCTGGAAGTGGTGACGGACTGTTCGCAGTCGGTGCACGGCATTCCCGAGGACGCCACGGCCAAGGGTTACAACTGCCTGGCGGTGGAGCAGCACGGTCCGCTGTTCCGCTTTCTCATCGAAGTGCCGCGCTGAGCGGGCCATGTGACGGTCGCTATGGCGCTGCCAGTGGCCAGCGTCCCAGCGAGTCGTAGCGCACGCCGCCCGGCGTTGCCGTCGACAGATAGAGGCCGAAGTGGTCGGCGTGCCAGGCGAAGCCCGGCGCGGCGCCGCTCGGTCGGCTGCGGGCCTGGCGGGCCAGCGTCAGGTGCGGGAGGAAGGGCCGGCTGTCGAGCACCACGCCTAGCGCGGCCAGATGCTCGGCAAGGGTAGCGACCAGCCTCGACAGGGCCTGCGGCGTCGTGCTCGGTTGCAGGCAGATGAAGCCCTTGCCGATGGTGGTGAGCCGGTCCAGCCGGAGGTCGAATGCCGTCCCCTCGATGCCTGATGCCATGGTCAGCAGCGCATCCAGCCGCTCCTTCGGCTGGGCACCGAGAAAGGCCAGGGTCATGTGCAGATTGGCCTCGGCCACCGGGCGCCCGTCGAATGCCTGGCCGTCACGCCAGGCGCAGATGGCCGTCGCCTGCTCGGGCGGGCAGGGCAGGGCGAAGAACAGGCGCAGACTTTCCTCGCTCATGGTGTCTCCGTATGGCTAGCGTGTCGCGTGGTAGAGGCTTACTTGGCGAAACTCCGCTGGCTCTGCCAGATCCGGCCAGGTGCATGCATCGAGTACGTCCAGGCGCCGGTACAGCGGATGGGCGAAGTCCCGCACGCGGGAGTCGGCCACCAGCGCTTCCCGGCCTCGGCTGAGAAACTGGTCCAGCAGCGGCAGGTTGGCGCGGTCGTAGAGCACATCGGCGACGAGGATCAGATCGAAGCGATCCGCTTCGCCGAAGAAGTCCTGCGAATAGCGTAGCTCGACACCGTTGAGCGCGGCGTTCGCCCGGCAGGCGGCGAGTGCCAGCGGGTCCAGGTCGCAGGCCACCACCTCGGCGGCTCCTGCCTTGGCCGCGGCGATGGCGGCCACGCCGGAACCCGCGCCGAAATCCAGCACGCGCTTGCCGCGCACCCAGTCCGGGCGCTCGGCCAGCCAGCGGGCCAGGACCAGTCCGCTGGCCCAGCAGAAACACCAATAGGGTGGCTCGTCGAGAATGCGCCGGGTTTCTTCGGGGCTGAAGGCGCGATCCATGTTGGCGGCATCGATCAGCCAGAGGCGCAGCTCGGTGTCCGGCAGCGTCTCGGCGACCAGGCGGGCATCGCCCAGCAGTTCGTGCAGAGCGGCCTGCAGCTGCGCCGGTGCGCTCACGGTGCCGGAACCAGCTGCAACGGTCCGAGCGCCTGGCTGGCGGCACTCGATATGGTGCGCGGCGGCAGGCGCATGATCAGCTGGCCGGCGCGCGTGACGCGGCCTCGCAGCTCGACGCGCTGGCCGGCCGGGAAGGCGTCGGGGTTGAACTGGAGGATGAACGGCAGCTCACCGTCGCGACCCTTGAGCTGCACGTTGCTGAGCAGGCGGTCGGGCTGGTCGCGTCGATCGACCTCCAAGAGGGCCAGCTCCACGTCGCTGCCGGCCGGTGCGCCGATCAGGCTGCCGCTCAGTTCGTTGAGCAGTTTGGAGTGGGGTGCGGTGCTCAGCTCGACGGGAGCCGTCGGTGGTTCGCTGGGTTGGCTGCCGCAGCCGGCAAGCAGCGTCAGCAGGGCGGGCAGAACGAGAAAACGTGATGGCACGGACGGCCTCCTGAACGGCGATTGCGGGCTTGTATAGCAGCAAAGCCGTCGCCTTGTCTTGCCGGTCGGATGCGCTACCATGGCCGTCCCGACGTACGACCGATTCCAGCCCCATGCATTGTCCCTTCTGCGGTGCCCATGACACCAAGGTCATCGATTCCCGCCTGGTCGCCGAGGGCGATCAGGTGCGCCGCCGCCGCGAGTGCCTGGCCTGTGGCGAGCGCTTCACCACCTTCGAAACCGCCGAGCTGGTGATGCCGCGACTGATCAAATCCGACGGCAGTCGCCAGCCGTTCGACGAGCAGAAACTGCGCGCCGGCATGCAGCGTGCGCTGGAAAAACGCCCGGTCAGCGTCGAGCGCCTGGAAGCTGCGATCGCCCATATCAAGCATCAGCTGCGCGCCACCGGCGAGCGCGAGATCAAGTCGCGCGTGCTCGGCGAGCTGGTGATGGCCGAGCTGCAGAAGCTCGACGAGGTCGCCTATATCCGCTTTGCCTCGGTCTACCGCCGCTTCCAGGACCTCAACGAGTTCCGCGAGGAAATCGAGCGGCTGTCCCGCGAGCCGGCCAAGCCCGAATGACGACCGATCACGCCTGGATGGCCCGGGCGCTGCAGTTGGCGCGCAAGGGGCTTTATTCGACCCATCCGAACCCGCGGGTCGGTTGCGTCATCGTCGCCGATGGCGAACTGGTCGGTGAGGGCTGGCACGTACGCGCCGGCGAGCCACATGCCGAAGTCCATGCGCTGCGCCAGGCCGGCGAGCGCGCCCGCGGTGCCACCGCCTACGTCACCCTCGAACCCTGCAGCCATTACGGGCGCACGCCGCCCTGTGCCGAAGCGCTGGTCAAGGCCGGGGTCGGGCGCGTGGTGGCGGCCATGCAGGACCCCAATCCGCAGGTCGCTGGGAACGGTCTGGAGCGGCTGCGCAGCGCCGGTATCGAAGTTGCCAGCGGCGTGCTGGAAGGCGAGGCGCGGGAACTCAATGCGGGCTTTACCAAGCGCATGGAAAGCGGCCTGCCATACGTGCGCGCCAAGCTGGCCATGAGCTTGGACGGGCGCACCGCGATGGCCAGCGGCGAGAGCCAGTGGATCACCGGCCCGGCGGCGCGTGCCGAGGTGCAGCGCCTGCGCGCCCGCTCCAGCGTGGTGCTGACCGGCGCTGACACCGTGCTGATGGATGCCGCGCGGCTGACCGTACGCGGCGCCGAACTGGGGCTGGATGCGGAAACGACCGCGCTAGCGCTGCAGCGCCCGCCGCTGCGGGTGCTGGTCGATGGTCGGCTGCGCGTGCCGCTGGATGCGCCGTTCTTTCAGGCCGGTCCGGCGCTGGTCGTCACGGTGGTCGCCGGCTGCGAGGAGACCTATCGTCGCGCCGGCCACGAGGCGCTGGTGCTGGGGCAGGAGCGGGTCGACCTGACCTCGCTGCTGCGCGAGCTGGCTGCCCGTGGTGCCAACGAGGTGCTGGTCGAGGCCGGACCGCGGCTGGTCGGTGCGTTCGCCAGCCTCGGCCTGATCGACGAGTACCAGCTGTTCATGGCGGCCAAGTTTCTCGGCTCCTCGGCGCGGCCGCTGCTGGAGCTTCCGCTCGAGCGCATGAGCGAGGCGCGCGAGTTGAAGATCGTCGACATCCGGGCGGTGGGCGACGACTGGAAGATCCTGGCGCGCCCGGCCAACTGATCGGCAACCCGTGTCGGCGGTGTCCGCCGATAGCCTGCGTCTTGCATTCAGATAGCTGCTACCGGGCGATAACGGGCTGCCCCGCGTCGCTATTTGTGTTAAAAACGCTGCCGGGCCGCAAACGGCCCAACGTTCTCAGGGCGGGGTGCGATTCCCCACCGGCGGTAATGGCCACGGCCTAGCCCGCGAGCGCTTGCTTCGGCAAGGTCAGCAGACCCGGTGTGATTCCGGGGCCGACGGTATAGTCCGGATGAGAGAGAGCGGGATATCCCGATGGACGCCGTCCGTGCGCCCGTCATGCATCCCTATCGATCCGTAGCGCCCTGTTTTTCAAAAACAGGAGTTCGTCGTATGCAGCGTTTTACCCGCCTTCCTCGGGAGGCCACATGTTCACCGGAATAATCGAAGCCATCGGTACCATTCGTGCGCTCACGCCCAAGGGCGGCGACGTCCGCGTGCTGGTCGAAACCGGCAAGCTCGATCTGGGCGACGTCAAACTGGGCGACAGCATCGCGGTCAACGGCGTCTGCCTGACTGCGGTGGAGCTGCCGGGCAACGGCTTCTGGGCCGACGTCAGCCGCGAAACCCTGGCGCGCACCGCCTTTATCGACCTCAAGGCCGGCAGTCGGGTCAATCTGGAGAAGGCCCTGACGCCTACCAGCCGCCTCGGCGGGCACCTGGTCAGCGGTCACGTCGACGGCGTCGGCGAGGTCGTGGCGCGTGAAGATAACGCCCGCGCCGTGCAGTTCCGCATCCGTGCGCCGCGCGAGCTGGCCAAGTACATCGCGCTCAAGGGCTCGATCACCGTGGACGGCACTAGCCTCACGGTCAATGCGGTCAACGGCGCGGAGTTCGAGCTGACCATCGTGCCGCACACCCTCGGCGAAACCATCATGGCCGACTACCGCCCCGGGCGGCAGGTGAACCTGGAAGTCGACCTGCTGGCGCGTTACCTGGAGCGCCTGATGATGGGCGACAAGGCCGCCGAACCCAAGGCCTCGGGGCTCACCGAAGGTTTTCTCGCCGAGCACGGCTACCTGAAGAATTGAGGAGACGCTCCATGGCGCTCAATACCGCTGAAGAACTGATCGAAGACATCCGCGCCGGCAAGATGGTCATCCTCATGGATGACGAGGACCGCGAGAACGAGGGCGACATCATCGTCGCCTCCGAATGCGTCACCGCCGAGCACATCAACTTCATGGCACGCTTCGCCCGCGGCCTGATCTGCATGCCGATGACCCGCGAGCGCTGCGAACTGCTCAAACTGCCGCTGATGGCACCGCGCAATGGCTCCGGCTTCGGCACCAAGTTCACTGTCTCCATCGAAGCCGCCGAAGGCGTGACCACCGGCATTTCCGCGGCCGACCGCGCCCGTACCGTGCAGGCTGCCGTGGCGCGTGCTGCGAAAGCCGAAGACATCGTCAGCCCTGGCCACATCTTCCCGCTGATGGCGCAGCCGGGTGGCGTACTGGCGCGTGCCGGCCACACCGAGGCGGCATGTGATCTGGCGCGCATGGCGGGCTTCGAACCATCCGGCGTGATCTGCGAGATCATGAACGACGACGGCACCATGGCGCGCCGCCCGGAGCTTGAGCTGTTCGCCGAGCAGCACGGGCTGAAGATCGGCACCATCGCCGACCTGATCCACTACCGCATGATCCACGAGCGCACCGTCGAGCGGGTTTCCGAGCAGCCGCTGGAAACCGAGCTGGGCCAGTTCAACCTGGTCACCTATCGCGACGGCGTCGAGGACACCGTGCACATGGCACTGACCCGAGGTGAAATCTCCCCGGAAGAACCCACGCTGGTGCGCGTGCACAACATGGAGCCGCTGCGTGATCTGCTGCTGGTCACCGTGCCGGGTCGCTGGAGCCTGCGTGCTGCGATGAGCGAAGTGGCCAAGGCCGGCAAGGGCGTTGTGCTGCTGCTCGGCAACCCGCTGACCGGCCCGCAGTTGCTGGCGCAGCTGACCCGTCAGCAACCGCCGACCCCGGCGACCTACAGCACCGTCGGTGCCGGTTCGCAGATCCTGCGTGATCTTGGTGTACGCAAGATGCGCCTGATGAGCGCGCCGATGAAGTTCAACGCGATATCCGGCTTTGATCTGGAAGTTGTAGAATACCTCCCGGCCGAATAATCAGAGGCGCCGCGCAGTCCGCGGCGCCTTCGTTCTTTAAAGAGATGAGAAAGCACCCATGCCCCTGAAGACCATCGAAGGAACCTTCATCGCCCCGCAGGGCAAATACGCCCTGGTCGTAGGCCGCTTCAACAGCTTCGTTGTCGAGAGCCTGGTCAGCGGCGCGGTCGACGCGCTGGTTCGCCACGGCGTCAGCGAGACCGACATCACCATCATCCGCGCACCGGGTGCCTTCGAGATTCCGCTGGTCGCGCAGAAGGTCGCGCAGCAGGGTGAATACGACGCCATCATCGCCCTCGGCGCGGTCATCCGCGGCGGCACGCCGCACTTCGAATACGTTGCCGGTGAGTGCACCAAGGGTCTGGCCCAGGTCTCCATGGAGTTCGGCGTACCGGTCGCCTTTGGCGTGCTGACCGTCGATTCCATCGAGCAGGCCATCGAGCGCTCCGGCACCAAGGCCGGTAACAAGGGCGCCGAAGCCGCACTCTCCGCACTGGAAATGGTGAGCCTGCTGTCGCAGCTGGAGGCGAAGTGAGCCTGAATCACGACGATAGCCAGGACGCTCCGCAGCCCAAGGCCAAGGGCAAGATCGCCACGCGCCGGGTCGCTCGCAGCCTGGCGATGCAGGCGTTGTATCAGTGGCACATGGCCGGTCAGAGCCTCAACGAGATCGAGGCGCAGTTCCGCGTCGACAACGATTTCAGCGGTGTCGATGGTGCCTACTTCCACGAACTGCTCAACGGCGTGGCGCGCAAGAAGACCGAGGTCGACCAGGCCATTGCGCCGAATCTCGACCGTCCGCTGGACGAGCTCGATCCGGTGGAGCTGGCCATCCTGCGCCTGTCGACCTACGAGCTGATGCAGCGCATCGACGTGCCGTACCGCGTGGTCATCAACGAAGGCATCGAGCTGGCCAAGGTCTACGGCGCCACCGACGGACACAAGTTCGTCAACGGCGTGCTGGACAAGCTGGCCCCATCGTTGCGCAGCGCCGAAGTGCGCAACCACAAGCGCTGAGGGCCGCTCGCCTTGCTGGGTGAGTTCGAGCTGATCCGTCACTACTTCGCCGCCGCCGCTTGTGCCAGGGCCGGCGGCGAAGTCGTTCTCGGCATCGGCGATGATTGCGCCCTGCTGCAGATCCCCTCCGGTGAACAGCTGGCCGTGTCCACCGACACCCTGGTCGCCGGCGTGCATTTCCCCGATCCCTGCGATCCGTTCCTGCTCGGCCAGCGCGCCCTGGCCGTCGCCGCCAGCGACCTGGCCGGCATGGGCGCCACACCCATCGGCTTCACCCTTGCCCTGAGCCTGCCGAGCGGCGATCCGCTCTGGCTCGCCGAGTTCGCCCGCGGACTGGATGCCATGGCGCTCGACTGCAGCCTGCGTCTGATTGGCGGCGATACCACCCGTGGCCCGCTGAGCCTGACTGTCACCGTGTTCGGCCGCGTGCCGTCCGGGCAGGCACTGGTTCGGTCCGGCGCGCAGGTCGGCGATCTGCTCTGCGTCGGCGGCGTGCTGGGCGAGGCATCCGGCGCGTTGCCGCTGGTGTTGCGGCAGGCCAAAGCCGATGCGGATGTCGCCGAACACCTGCTGGCGCGCTACTGGTCGCCGCAACCGCAGCTGGCCCTGGGCGAGGTGCTACGAGGCAAGGCCACGGCGGCGCTGGATATCTCCGACGGCCTGCTGGCTGACTGCGAGCATATTGCCAAGGCATCAGGCGTCGCGCTGCAGATCGAGCGTGATCGGCTGCCGTTGTCCGAGCCGCTGCGCCGTTTCGCCGGCGACGCCGAAGCGCTGCGTTGCGCGCTGGCTGGCGGCGACGACTACCTGCTGGCCTTCACCCTGCCGCCTGCCGAGCTGGCGCCGCTGCAGGCTGCCGGCTGGCCGGTGCAGGTCATCGGCCGGGTGATGGCAGGGGAGGGTGTTCAGCTGATCGATGCAGCGGGCAACGAAGTGCCCGTCTCCGAGCGCGGCTACAACCATTTCAATGCGTAAGCGCCGCTGCGAGAGCAGCCGCTTGCCTCCGACCCGATAAGGAACGCTGTTTTGACTGATACCTCACCGGTCGCGGCGAAGCCGCAAACCCTGGTCTGGTCCAACCCCTGGCACAACCTGGCGTTCGGCTTTGGCTCCGGGTTGATGCCCAAGGCGCCGGGCACCTGGGGTTCGCTGGTAGCGCTGCCGTTTGTGCCGCTGTGGCAGTTGCTGCCAGGCTGGGGCTATCTGCTGATGCTCGGCCTGACCATGCTGTTCGGCGTCTGGCTGTGCGGCAAGGTGGCGCGCGAGCTCGGCGTGCACGACCACGAAGGCATCGTCTGGGACGAATTCGTGGGTATCTGGATCACCTTCTGGCTGGTGCCGGAGGGCTGGTACTGGCTGCTGCTCGGCTTCGTGGTGTTTCGCGTGATGGATATCGCCAAGCCGTGGCCGATCAGCTGGGTGGATCGGCATATCCATGGCGGGGTGGGCATCATGCTCGACGATATCCTTGCCGGGGTCGCCGCCTGGGCGGTCATGCAGGGGCTGGTGGCGCTGTTGGTTTGATTGTGCGTCCGGTCGCTGCAGGCCGCTGACGGTTGGTGGATGATCGGCGGCTCCGGTCCGGGCGGCCAGGTTTCGAGGAAGGAATAGCCATGCGTAGCATCCCCGTTCTGTTCGCCGGCCTGTTGCTGCTGCCCGCGCTGACACAGGCCGCCTCAATGGTGCAGGTGGTCGGGCTGTTTCCCGGTGCGGCGGTGGTCAACGTCGACGGCCAGCGCAAGCTGGTCAAGGTCGGGCAGACCGGGCCGGGCGGCGTTCAGGTGGTCAGTGCCGATGCCAGCGGCGCGGTGCTGAGGGTCGACGGCGTCGAGCGGCACTACAACCTGAGCCGCGAATACAGCGGCGCCTACGCGGCGCCGAGCAAGACCCAGCTGAGCGTGGCCAAGGGTACCGGCGGCCATTACTGGATCGCCGGTGCGATCAATGGCCAGCCGATCCAGTTTCTCGTCGACACCGGCGCCACCTCGGTGGCGATCAACGAGCACCAGGCCCGCCGGCTGGGCATCGACTACCGCGTCAACGGTCGGGCGATGGTAGTGAGCACTGCCAGCGGCACGGCCAAGGCCTGGCGCGTGCACTTGAACAGCGTCAAGGTCGGGGCGATCGAAGTGCTCGGCGTCGAGGCTGTCGTCGTCGAGGGCGGTTCGCCCACCGACGCGCTGCTCGGCATGAGCTTTCTCGGGCGCGTCAGCTGGCGCGAGGAGCAGGGCGTGCTGGTGCTGGAGTCGAAGACGACCTGAGCGCCGACCGGGTTGCCGGTCTGGACGGCAGTATCGGCGCGCTCGTCGGCGAAACTCTCGCGCCTGATTCGCCCGCAGTTAGTGTTACAATGTCCGCTTTTCTGCCGCCTGGGATTTCCGCCCGTGTCTGTCGTGTTCGTCGCCGCTTCCCAACTGCCGACGCCGTTCGGCGTGTTCACCATGCATGGTTTTCTCGACCAGGACACTGGCAAGGAACATGTCGCGCTGACCCTCGGCGATGTGGCCGATGGCAAGCCGGTGCTGGGGCGTCTGCATTCCGAATGCCTGACCGGCGATGCGCTGTTCAGCCTGCGCTGTGACTGCGGCTTTCAGCTGGAAGCGGCGCTGCGCGCGATAGCCGACGAAGGACGCGGCGTACTGCTTTATCTGCGCCAGGAAGGCCGTGGTATCGGCCTGCTGAACAAGATCCGCGCCTACGAGCTGCAGGATGCCGGCGCCGATACCGTCGAGGCCAACGAGCGCCTGGGCTTCGCCCCGGACATGCGCGACTACGGTATCTGCCTGCCGATGCTCGAGCATCTGGGCATCGGCGAAATCAAGCTGATGACCAACAACCCGCGCAAGGTCAAGGCGCTGCAGGGCTTCGGCATCCGCGTGGCCGAGCGCAAACCGCTGCAGATCGCGCACAACCCGCACAACCGCAAGTATCTCGCGACCAAGGCCGGCAAGCTCGGTCATATGCTCGGCGAGATCCACCAGGGCGAAGCCGAGCAGTCGTGAGCCGCGTCGCCGCCCGCCGCCAGCTTGCGCGTGACGGCTGGCTGCATACGCTGCTGATGGTGCTGCCTGTGTTGGTGCTCGGGCGCGCATCGGTGGTGTTTGCCGATTGGGGGCTACCGCTCTTCGCTGCTGGCATGGTTTCGCTGTTCTTCAGCCTGCGGGCCTTCACCGCCTTCAAACACGCACTGATCGCCACCGAGCAGGCGCTGGACAGTCCTGCCGAGGCGGAAGCCTGGGCGCGTTTGCGCCGCGTTCGCCGACGCGGCCTGTTGATCGCGTCGCTGCCGGCCTGGTTCGCGGCCGCCGGGGCGCTGCTGGGCATGGAACCGGTTGCTCGCCTGTTGCTGGTATTCGGCAGCCTGGTGCTGCTGGTGCTCTACCGTATTCCGCGGCAGCTGCACTGATGCGTCTCCTGCTGCTGGCCGCCCTGGCACTGCTGGCCACGTTGCCTGCGGTTGCCGCGCAGCGGGTCGTAAGCCTGGCGCCCTCGCTCAGCGAAATCATGCTGGAACTCGATGCCGTAGACCGCCTGGCCGGTGTGCTGGACGGCGGCGAACGTCCCGCTGCCCTGGCTCAGGTACCGTCGGTGGGGCGTTATGGACAGGTGGAGATGGAGACCTTGCTCAGCCTGCGCCCCGATCTGGTCCTGCTCTGGCCGGACAGCGTGCCGCGCAGCCAGCGCGAGCAGCTGCAGCAGTTCGGTATTCCCGTGCTGGTGGTGGCGCAGACTCGCCTCGACGGGCTGGCGGAGCAATTCAGGGTGATCGGCCAGGCGGTCGACCGCACGGAGCAGGGCGAGCGCCTGGCCGAGGCGTTTCGCGCCGGCCTTGCCGAGCTGCGCACAGCCTACGCCCGTGAACGGCCGCTGCGGGTGTTCTACCAGATCTGGAACCGCCCGCTGTATACCCTCGGCGGGCAACAGATCATCAGCGAAGCCATCGAGGTGTGTGGTGGGCAAAACATTTTCGCCGACCTGACCCTGGCCGCCCCGCAGGTGAGCATCGAAGCGGTGCTCGCCCGCGACCCGGAAGTCATCCTGGCCGGCAGCGGGGCGCAGCTGGACGAGTGGCAGGCCTGGCCACAGCTCGATGCCGTGCGCAACGGGCGATTGCTGGAAGTGCCGGACAAGGGCCTGGAGCGACCGAGCTTCCAGATGCTGGGGGCGATCCGGAAGCTCTGCGAAGTGATGGCGGCCGCGCCCTGAGCGGCCGCCCCGACAGACGCGACTACAGCGAAGGCGACCAAGTGACCGCGAACAGCAGAGTTCTTCCAGCTTCCCGGTATCCGTAGTTCTGCGATGGGTCGAACCAGTTAGGCCCCTGAGAACGGTCATATGTCGCCAGTGCATAGTCGCGATCGAACAGATTGTTGACCTTCGCCTCCCAGCGCAGCTCGGGATGGCTCTGCCAGGCCGCTCTTAGGTCGAAGATCCCATAGCCAGACAGCTCGCGGGAGTTTGCGATCGTGTCGTAACGGGCGCTGGAAACGTGCCAACCGGCGCCAGCCGAAAGCGCGCCGAACGTGCGATCCAGATCGATGCTGAGTGTGCGCTTTGCCCGGCGCGCCAGAGTATGGCCGCTATCTCGGTCGCGCGGGTCGATAATGCTCACGCCGAGGCTCGCCTGCCAGCCCAGCAGTTCACGCGCCGCACTGGCTTCGAAACCGTTGATCCGTGCCTGGCTGACGTTTTCCATCCGGGTTCCACCCCAGGCAATCATGTCTTCGAGGTCGGTACGATAAAGCGCGGCTTCCAGCTGGGTCTCGTCGAATTCACCGCGCCATTGCAATTCGTAGGTCTTCGAAGTCTCCGGCTTCAGGTCGGGGTTCGGCCCCCAGGCGGGCGGTGCGTAGAGGTCGGTGAACGTCGGAGCGCGGAAGCCTTCGCCATAGCTCAAAATCCAGCGCTGTGACTGACCTACCGGCAGGCTGAACGCTGCGTTCCAGCTGTTGTGGCTGCCGAACTGCTGGTTGTCGTCGTGGCGCAAACCCAGCTCGGTGCTGAAGCTTTCGCCCTGGAAGCTGTGCTGGGCAAAGAAGGCGAGATTGTCGCGACTGTCTTCCTGATAGGCCGTGGTGGCGTCGAGTCGGTCTTCGTACCAGTCACTGCCAAGACTTAGTTGCTGGTGCTCGCTCAGCTGCAAGCGATTGATCCAGGCGGCCGAGTGCCGCGTGGTTTCCAGCAGTCCGTCGTTGTAGTTGGAACCAACGGCGCGGTTGCGATCGAAACTGCGGCCCAGCTCCAGACGGCTGTTCCAGATGCCGCTTAGCTGGCCGTCCAGGTAACCGCTATAGCTGCTGACGCGAAATTCGTCCTGCGGTGTGCCCGGTTCAAACTCGTAGGCATCGTCGTACTCGTTCTTGCCGCGCTGATCGTTGAGGCTCAGGCCGGCCTTCCAGCCTGCATCGAACTGGTGATCCAGCTTCAGGTGCAAGGCCTTGTTGCGCTGGCCATCGTTGTCTCGATCCGCACCACGATTGTCGCGGGTGATATCGAAGCCATCGCGCTCTTCGAGACTGGCACCGAGGTGGACGCGGGTCTGCTCGGTACCGGCGGCCAGGCTCAGGCTGCGCTGGAAGGTCTGGTCGCTACCGGCTGCCAAGCGGACTTCCGGATTTATTCCGGGTTTACCGCCACGGGTAAAGATCTGGATGAGGCCACCAATGGCATCTGCACCGTAAAGCGAGGAGCGCGGGCCCCGGATCACTTCGACACGCTCGATGTTGTCGATGGCCAGGTAGTCGAGACGGGCAAAGCCGCTGGTGGCTGAGGCAATACGTTGGCCATCGACCAGTACCAGTGTTTGCGCGGTGCCGGTGCCGCGCAGCGACAGCGACGGCAAACCACCGGCGCTGCTCACCTGCACGCCCGGGATCCGACGCAACAGCTCGGGCACGCTGCGTGCCTGCAGGCGTTCGATATCGGCGCGAGTGAAGACGGTATTGGCTGCAGTGGCCTGGGCGCGGGGCTCGGCCTGGCGGGCCGAGGTGATAAGCATGCTCGGCAGTTCCTGCTCGGCGTCGGCAGCAAACACCTGCACGCCAGGCAGCAGCGCCACGGCGAGGGCAAGTCGGGACAGTTTCATTCTTGGAATTCCTCAAAAGATCGCAGACTTTTGAGGAGGGCAGGAACAAGCGCGGGGATGACGGGCAGCAGCGCTTGACGGTGCTGCCCTCCGCAACACCAGTCGAATCCGTCAGGCCGGTCTCCGGGCTTTCGACACGCATCACGCTCACCTTCCCATGTCGGAACACAGTGGTTGTCGAGCGGACGGCGATTCCTGAGGATCGCGGTCGATTACCGTTGCGGGGGCAGCGCCGGCCTTGCTCTTCGAGCGCACCGGCTTCCCGTTTAATGCGGACCTTGCGGTCGTGCACACCTGGGCGGATAAGAAAAACGCGCGAACCTTACGGCCGATGCTGGCGAAACACAAGCGGACCGATGGCCGCAAGCCTGTCAGCGTCGAGTCTGCGACGGCGGCAAGGTCGCGCCTGAAAGCGCGACCGCTAGGACAGCCCGCCGACGATCTTCAGCCCGCTCTGCCCGTTGCCCTGGCGCTGCACCTGAATCTGCACCGGGATGCGTTCGTGCATCTCGGCCACGTGGCTGATCACTGCCACCTTGCGGCCCTGGGCCTGCAGCGAATCCAGCGCGTCCATGGCGATCTGCAGCGACTCGGGATCGAGGCTGCCGAAGCCCTCGTCGATGAACAGCGATTCGATCCTGAGCTTGCTCGACGCCATCGAGGCCAGGCCCAGTGCCAGGGCCAGCGAGACGAGGAAGGTCTCGCCGCCGGACAGCGAATGCACCGAGCGCAGCTCGTCGCCCATCTCGGTATCCATCACCAGCAGGCCCAGCGGACTGCCGCCGCGCTTGAGCCGATAACGCCGCGCCAGCTGACGCAGCTGCACGTTGGCGTGCTGCACCAGCAGGTCGAGGTTGTAGGCCTGGGCGATCTTGCGGAAGGCGCCGCCGTCGCTCGAGCCGATCAGCGCGGCGATACGCCCCCAGCGCTGCATTTCGGCGCGCGCCTCGTCGATCTGTGCCAGCAGCGCGTGGCTCTGGCGGCGGCGCTTGTCGTCGTCGAGCAGCGCGGCCCGGGTTTCGGCGCAGCGCTGCTCGGCCTGTTCGCAGCGGTGCAGCTGTTCGGCATGTGCCTGTTGCAACTGCTCGGCTTCCGGCACCTCGGCCTGTTGCTGCTGGTGGCTGGCCAGCCGATTGAGGCAGCCATCCAGCCGTTCGCGGCAGCGGGTCAGGGTTTCGGCGTTCTGCTGCAGGCGCTGGCGCGCCTCGGCCAGCAGCGCGTCGTCCATCTGCAGCAGCTGGGCGAGGGTGGTGTCGTCCAGCGCCGGATGGGCGGCGCGCCAGGCGCCCAGTTCCGCGTTCAGCGCGTCGCGTTCCTGCTGCAACTCGGCGTGGCGCTGGCGGCAGTTCTGTTGCTCGCTGTGCAGGCGCGTCAGGCCAAGTTTGCTCTCGTTGAGCTGCTGATCAATCCCGGCCTGGGTTTGCCGCGCAGTCTGGATGGCCGCATCCAGCTGATGTTGCCAGGCGCTGGCGCTGCTTTGCTCGCCAAGGCTGGTCCGCAGCGCCTGCTGGCAGGCGAGCAGAAGCTTTTCGCGCTCAGCCAGCCGCACGCTGCAGCCTGCCTGTTTCTCCTGGCGATGGCGCTGTTGCAACTGTTCGTCGCTGCGGCGCTGTTCGCCCTGGCGCAGCTCCTCGCTCAGTTCGGACTGCGCCTGCAGCTGCTGCAGCCGCGTGGCGATGCTGGCGTCCAGCTGCATAAAGGTCTGCGCCGGGTCTTCGCGCCAGCGCTGCAGTTGCTCGACGGGCAGCAGTTCGGCGAAGGCCGCCAGCTCCTCGTCGAGTTGTTGGCTGTCGCGGGCCAAGGCATCGCGCTGGCGCGCGAGCCGTTGAGTCGCCTCGACACAGGCCTCGCGCGCGGCCTGCCAGGCCTGCTGCAGGGTTTCGCTGCGCTGTTGCAGGGCGAGCAGTTGCTGCTGAAGCTGGCTGGCGCTGGCGATCTGGCCTTTGAGAGTCGTCAGCTGCGTTTCCAACCATTGCGAACGCTCGGCTTCAGGCTGCTCAAGCAATCGTGCGTACGCGGGCAGAGCGAGCAGGCGCGGCGCCAGGGCCTGCAGCTGCGCGTCGACTTCGCTCTGGCGCTGCTGGGTCTGGCGCAACTGTGTGCTGAGCGCGACATGGCGATCGCGCAGCTCCTGCAGGCGCTGGTCCTGTTCCTGTAACGCCTGCTGCGCGCGCGCGGCCTCGCTGTCGTCGTGCCGAGCAAGGCTGGCAACCAGCGCATCGGTCTGCTGCCAGGGATGCTCGTGGCTGCCGCAGACCGGGCAGGGCTCGCCGGGCATCAGTGCCGCACGCAACGCCTCGACATTCTCGCTGCGCGCCAGACGCTGGCGCTCGAGCACGGCAAGGGTGACCGTGAGCGCCTGCTCGGCGGCATCTCGGTCGATGCGGACCTGTTTGCCCAGCGGTACCAGACTGTCCAGTTCGGCCTGCTGTTCGGTGGCGGCGTCCAACAGTTCGCGCCGGCTGGCTTCGAGCGCACGCTGCTGCGACCAGAGCTCGCGCAGTGCCTCGGTTTCGCGCTCGGCCTGGCGCCAGTCGTCGAGCTGTCGATGCAGTCGGGCCAGCTGTTCGGCCAGCCCGACGTCGCTGTCGCGCTCGCGTTGCAGGTCGTCCAGCGCCTCGCGGGCCACATTCTGCTGGGTTTCGGCGGCCTGCGCCTGCGCTTCCAGCGCGGGGAGCTCGCGCTGGCCTTGCTGCAGACGTGCCGCCAGCTGGACGGCCTGTTGCAGACGCGGACGGTAACCGTCCCATGCCGCACAGAGTGGTTGCAGGGCTGCACTCGTTTCGAGTGGCTGTGCCAGCGCCGCGAGCTGTTCGGCGGTGCGCTGTTGCTGCTGCTCGAGCTGTTTGAGCGTTGCCTCGCCGGCGCTGGCCGCGGCATCGGCCTGGACGCTTTCTTCGCGGATCGCGGCAAGGTCGGCGTTCAAATGCTGCAGGCGTTCTTCTTCACGGCGCGCCTGGACGAGCCGCGGCTCGGCGTCCTGGCGCGCCTGTTCGGCCGAACGCAGTTGCTCGCTGGCGGCGCTGCATTGGCTCTGCAGCTCGGCCAGGCGCTGCTGCACGGCCTGTTCCTCATGCTGCAGGCGCGCCAGGCTGTCGGCGGCCTTGTCCAGCAGCGGGCCGAGATCCTGCAGGCGCAGGAAACGATGGCGTTGCGGCGCCAGTTGCTCGAACAGGTCGAGGATGCGCCGGGCCTCGGCGAGGTTTTCGCGCTCGTCTTCGGCATCCTGCAGTTGCTGGCATGCCGCTTCGCGCTCGTTTTCCAGGCGCTGCAGTTCGCTGAGCCATTGCCGCTGCGCTTCCAGCGCCTTGAGCTGCTGCTGCAGCGCTTTCAGTTCGTCGAGCTGAGCCTGATGTTCGTTCTCCAGAACCTCGCGCTGCTCGGGCTCCAGTGGTTGCAGGCCGCCGGCCTGCTGCTCCAGACGGGCGAGGCCTTCCTTCGCCTCCTTGGCGGCCTCGAAGGCGGCCTGGCCGAGGCGGCTGTAGAGGCCGGTATCGGTGAGCTTTTCCAGGAGGGTGCCGCGCTCGTTGTCGTCGGCCTTGAGGAAGGCGGAAAATTCGCTCTGCGCCAGCAGCACGGCGCGGGTGAACTGGGCCAGGGTCAGCCCAAGGCGGGCTTCGAGCAATTCCTTGAATTCGCGTTTCTTGCCGCTGGCCAGGAGCGTGCCGCTGTCGAGATCCGTAAGGCTCTGGCTGCTAGCCTGCAGGCGGCCGTCGATCTTCTCGCGGGCGCGCTTGACCTCCCAGCGTGCGCGGTAGCGGTGACCGTCGACGCCGACGAAATCGACCTCGGCGTAGCCGCTGCCGCAGCCGCGGCGCAGCAGGTTGCGCTCGTCGCCACCGCCGATCTCGGCATCCACCTCGGGCACCTTGTTCAGCGGCGAAACGCTGTCGAGCCGCGGCGTGCTGCCAAACAGCGCCAGGCACAGGGCGTCGAGAATGGTGCTCTTGCCGGCACCGGTGGGCCCGGTGATGGCGAACAGCCCGGCGCTGGCCAGGGGTTCGGCGGTGAAATCGATGACCTGCTCACCGGCCAGAGAGGCCAGGTTCTTCAGGCGGATGGCGAGGATTTTCATCGGTCATCCTCCGTATGAGCGAACTCGACCCGTTGCAGCAGCGTGGCGAAATCGTCCAGCGCCTGTTCATCCGCCGGGTTGCCGTACTGTTCTTCCCAGGCGCGGGCGAACAGTTCCTGCGGGGAGATCTGGTCGAGGCCGAGCAGCACGTCCGATTCCGTCTCGCCGCGCCGGCCCGCGTACTCGCTGACGATGCGCACCAGTCGGCAGGCCTTGCCGGTTATCGCGGTTTCGATGCGCTGGCGCAGGTCCGGCAGCGGTTCGTCGAGCAGCACGCGTACCTCCAGCCAGGGCAGATGTTCGTCGAACAGGCCGGTGGGCGGCAGCGCCTCCAGCGCGGCGATCACCTCGGCCAGCGGGGCGCGGCCGATGCGGATCATCTCCACCGCGCGCGGCACCGGCAGGCTTTCGGCCTGCGCCAGCTGCTCGCCGTCGAGTTCGACCAGCAGCACCTGATGGCGGTAGTTGACCTCGGCGAAGGACAGCGGCAGCGGCGAGCCGCTATAGCGGATGCGGGCCTGCCCGGCGACCTGCTGCGGCTTGTGCAGGTGGCCGAGGGCGACGTAGGCGACGGACTCGGGAAACAGGCTGGCCGGCAGGGCCTCGGCATTGCCGATGACGATATTGCGCTCGGACTCCTCCGACACCGCGCCGCCGGCCATGTGCGCATGGCTCATGGCAACCAGCGCCTGGCCGGGCTGGCGCACGGCCTCGGCGGCGGCGATGAGGCGTTCATGCACCTGACGAATGCCGGCCATGTAGTCGTCGCCCAGCGCCATTCCGGTGACCTCGGCCGGGCGCAGGAAGGGCAGGGTGAGGCACCAGGCGGCGGTGTTGCCAGCGGCGTCGTGCAGCGGCACCAGCAGCCGCTGGTGATCCAGCTGGCCCTCGGCGACCCAGCTGATGCGGCCGACGGCATGGGCATTGAGGCGCTTCATCAGCGGCGCCGGCAGCTCGATGCGCCCGCCCGAGTCGTGGTTGCCGGCGATCATCACGATGTCCAGCTGCGGGAGCTTTTCGTGGGCGCGGACGATGAAGTCGTAGAGGCGCTCCTGGGCCTTGAGTGGCGGGTTGACCGTGTCGAACACGTCGCCGGCGATCAGCAGGGCGTCGGCGCGGTGGGCTACCAGCTGGTCGAGCAGCCAGGCGAGGAACTGCGCGTGTTCGTGGTCGCGGTCCTGGCCGTGGAGTGTCTGGCCGAGGTGCCAGTCGGAGGTGTGGATCAGGCGCATGGGCTCAGGCTCATTGTGTGCGGGCGCCGCGGCGAACCGCTGGCTTGGTTTGTGCGGCGGGAAGTTGCGTCGGATGTAAGGCTTGTGGAACTCGTGACTGTCGTGGGCTTCGGCGGACGGTTTGGGCGCGCCGCGCTTTCCTCGGCCCGGACTACAGGTTGCGCCTCGCACGGCGCGTCACTTTTTCTTGCTTGCGGAGCGCCGCCCGGGCCAAGAAAAAGTAACCAAAAAGAAGGCCACCCCGACATCCGGGCTAGGCGCCCCCGGTTTGCTACACAAAACTCCCTCCCTCCGGCGCTGCTCCGGGGGCCGTCGCGAAGGGACGTCCCTGTCCCTTCGCTCCTCGCTCGGCGCCCATGCCTCGCGTCCCCCTGCGCAGCACCTACGCTCGGCCTCCTGAAGGGGAGTCGAGTCCGAGCCGCCTGAAAATTCGCAAACAGCGGAACAAGCACGCGTTGCTTGTTTGTTGACGAAGAAGCTATCAGGCCCCACCCAACGTCCCTTTCAGGAGGCCGAACGGAATCCGCGCGGAGGGGAGCGAGCGGCATGGATGCCGCGCGCCCCCGGAGCGCGGATGGAGTGAGGGAAGTCGAGCGCAGCGAGCCCCGGATGCAGGGGCAAGCGTTTTTGCTTACTTTTTCCGCGTTTGGAAAAAGTGAGTCGCCCAGCAGGGCGAAACCAGTGCTTCCGCCAGACGGGCCAGTCGAGTGTGAGTGTGGAGCGAAAGGCAGCGAGGCGCCGTGCAAGGCGCAACCTGTAGTCCCGGCCGCGAAAAGCGCGGCGTTCACATACTGAACTCCGTGCCGACGCCCTTCGCGCTCAAGACCACTCCCACAAGTCCTCACGAGTACAACCACCCCTTCAACGCCTGTAGATTCCCCACCTGCAGCTGCTGCGCCGCCGCATTGGCCTGCACGGTGTTCGGGTCGATGCCGAAGCGCTGCAGCACGTACTGCACCAGTGCGCCACGGGTCTCCACCGGCAGTTGGCCGTCGAGCATGCCGTAGTCCACCTCGATGATCGCCTTCTGCGCCGGGCTCAGCCGTGCATCCGGCTCGATCAGCACCGTCACCGGCGTGTTCCACGCCTCGTCCTGCTCGCGGGTGTGTTCGCTTTCGTCCATCAGGTCCGGCTCGCCACGGAAGCGGCTGAGCACGAAGTCGCGGTACGCGCGGTTCTTCTCGCAGTAGGCCCGCACATGCCAGCGCATGCCGGTGAAGACCAGCGTGTGCGGCGCCATCACGCGGATCTCCACCTCCGGGTTGGCCAGCGAGACGTACTCGCTCTCCAGGCGCAGCCCCTCGCGGCAGGCCTGCAGGATAGGGCGCAGCACCTCGGGGCGGATGCTGCGGTCCGGCACCTGCAGCACTTCCGTATGTGCATAGGCCAGCGCCAGGCCTTCGATGTGCGGAGCGCGCACGCGGTTCTGGTCGAGCAGGTGCAGGTAGGCGCTGGCGCTGCCGTCGATGAACAGTGGCTGGAAGGCCTTGCTTGGCTTGTAGCCTTTCAGGTGACGGTCATATGTCAGGTTTTTGGGCGCATGTTCGTTGAGGTAGGTGTTGATGTCCTTCGAGGCCTGCTGGCGGCTGATGCCGAAGCTCTGCATCAGGTGGCCCGTGGTCAGGCGGCCTTCCCACCAGGCGATGGTCTCGATCAGCCGGTAGCGCAGTGCCAGATCCCAGCGTATCTGACTGATCGATTGCTTCCTTTTCATCGCTGTTGCACCTGTACCAAAGGTTTACATGCCTATGTCGAGCAGGTCGACGTGTCGTGCAACGCTACATATATTCAGGGCATGTTTCAACTCGGCGAGGTGACCGACATGAATCTGCTGATCGCTGCACTCACGTGGTCCGGCGTGGCCTTTGTCGCGATGGCGGTACTGGCCTGGCTGGCGTACGCCGACGGCGAGCGAAAAGGGTGAACGGGTTACCGTTTGGTGAAGGCAGAGCGCTTCCCGATGGACGGCTGGAATCTCCGACCCCTGAACATGGTCTTTGTGTCAGGCTCACTGTAGAGATGCTCCATGAAGACTTTGTCCCGTCATCTGGCCGAAACCTTCACTTCGCAATACCGCACCCGTGTCGAACCAAAGGCGGACGGCCGTCTGGAGGTTCACGTCGGTTACCCGATCAATGGCACCCACGCCACGCGTATCGTCGCCGGGCACCAGGTACAGAACACGCTGTTGGTGGAGACCATTCTCGAAGACATGCGTAACGAACTGGCCCGCCCGCAGTAACCCCCGCTCAGCGCACCGCGGGCAGTGCGATACGCACGCGCAGCCCACCCAGCGGACTTTCCTCCAGGCTCCACGCTCCACGCCACGCCGTCAGGATGTCGCTGACGATTCCCAGCCCCAGGCCGTGCCCTTCTGCGCGTTCGTCCAGCCGCACGCCGCGGTTGATGACCTGCTCGCGCTGTGCCGCGGGAATTCCCGGCCCGTCGTCGTCCACCAGCAGCACGAAGCCGTCGCGCGTCTGCTCGATGGTCAGCTCGACGCGGCTGCCCGCCCATTTGCAGGCGTTGTCCAGCAGGTTTCCCAGCAGCTCGAGCATGTCTTCGCGATCACGCGGCACACGGCAGCCAGCCGGGGCATGCCAGCGCAGCTCGAGATCGGAGCGGTGAATCATCGCCAGGGTGTCGAACAGCGCCGGCAGTTCGGCATCGCAATCGAAATGGGCACCGGGCAGCACATCCACCGACAGCCGTGCGCGACCCAGCTCGCGGCTCACGCGCTGCTGGATCTGCTCCAGCTGTTCCAGCAGGCTGGCCCGCAACTCGGGGTGGGCGGCCAGTTCTTCGCGTTGTACCAGGCTGCCGAGTACCGCCAGCGGCGTCTTCAGCGCATGACCAAGGTTGCCCAGTGCATGCCGTGAGCGTTGCAGGGTTTCCTCGGTATGGCTGAGCAGGTGGTTGATCTGCTCCACCAGCGGTTGCAGTTCCACCGGCGCCTGCTGGTCCAGCTGCTGGCGCTGGCCCTGCTGCAACTGGGCGATCTGCTGTCGGGCGCGCTCCAGCGGGCGCAGCGCCAGGCCCATGGCGTAGCGCTGCAACAGCAGCAGGGCGAGCAGGGCGAAGCCCACCAGCCCCAGGCCGCTCAGCCGCACGCGGGCGAAGCTGTCGAGAACCGGTGTGTAGTCCTGCGCCACGCTGATGATGATCGGTTGGCCGTCGCGGCGGTATTCCGCGCGGTAGCCCAGCAGGCGCTGCTCCTGCGGGCCATCCAGCAGCTCCTCGGTCAGGCCCGGGCGCTCCGGCCATTGCGGCGTAGCGTCCCACAGCGAGCGTGAACGCCAGGTGCGGCCGGGGAGCTCGATCTGGAAGTAGTGTCCGGAAAACGGTCGTTGATAGCGCGGGTTCAGGCGCTGCAGGTCCAGCTGGTCGCCGTTCGGCCCTTTGACCAGCGCTACCAACAGGCCCTCGGTCTCTTCGCGCAGATCGGTTTCCAGGCTGCGCCTGAGGCCGGATTCGAACAGCCAGAGGCTGGTCTGCACCAGCACCAGCGCCACCAGCAGCAGGGTGGCGATGAGGGCCAGGCCGAGGCTGCGCTGGATCGACTTCACGCCGCGCCGCCGAAGCGATAGCCCTGGCCGCGGCGCGTTTCGATCAGCTCGCGGCCGAGCTTGCCGCGCAGCCGGTTGACATGCACTTCGATGACGTTGGAATCGCGCTCGGTTTCGCCGTCGTACAGGTGTTCGGTGAGCTGGGTTTTCGACAGCAGCTGGCCCGGATGCAACATGAAGTAGCGCAGCAGGCGGAACTCGCCAGCGGTCAGCTCGATGTCCTGGCCGTCCTTGCGGCAGCACTGGCGCGACTCGTCCAGCTCCAGCCCTCCGGCCTGCAACATCGGCTGGTTGGCCAGACCGTGGGCACGGCGCAGCAGCGCCTGGATGCGCAACAGCAGCTCCTCGGGATGGAAGGGTTTGGTCAGGTAGTCGTCGGCGCCGGCCTTGAGACCATCGATGCGCTCGGCCCAGGAGCCGCGTGCGGTGAGGATCAGTACCGGTGTGGTGACGCCGGCGGCGCGCCAGGCGTGCAGCACCTCCAGCCCCGGCTTGCCGGGCAATCCGAGGTCGAGAATGATCAGGTCATAGGGCTCGGTCGCGCCCTGGTATTCGGCGTCGCGGCCATCGGTGAGCCAGTCGGTGGCGTAGCCCTGGCGGCTGAGACTGGCGACCAGTTCGTCAGCCAGCGGAACGTTGTCTTCGACCAATAGCAGACGCATCAGTCTTCCTCGTCCTTGATCAGGCGGCCATCGCGAGCATCGAACTCCAGCTCGCGGGCAACGCCCTGGGTGGTCAGCAATTCGATTTCATAGACGTAGAGGTCATCTTCCTCTTCCAGCTCCGCTTCTAGCAGACGCGCCCCGGGGTAGCGTTCCATTGCCCGCTGGATCAGCGTCTCCAGCGGCAGGATCAGCCCTTCGCGGCGCAGCCGCAGGGCCTCGTCCTGGTCCAGGTCGCGGCTCACCGCCGGGGTGGCGGCGAGCAGCAGAACCAGTGGCAGCATTACAAGAAGAGGGGCACGCATGGGTGGCCTTTAGTCGTCCTGTTGATCCTTCAGCACTTCGCCGGTCTTGGCGTCGAGCTCCAGATCCCATTGCACACCTTTGTCGTCGCGCAGTTCAAGCTGATAGACGTAGCGGCCGTACTCTTCTTCCAGTTCGGACTCCTCGATGGTGGCGCCGGGGTGCTTGGCCAGGGCCGCTTCGTTGAGTTTCTCGAACGACTGGATGGTGCCGGCGTCACGCAGGCGCAGGGCTTCATCCGGGCCGATGTCCTTGGCCAGCGCCAGGTTGGCACCAAGGGCGAGGGTGGCGGCGGTCAGCAGGGTAGTCAGTGTTTTCATGGTGTTGATTCCTGTGGTTGGTTTCGACGATTCACAGGTTACGAGGGCTGGCTTACACGAAACTGAATGTCGCCCGCCGGCTACGAATGCACCATTCGAGCGAGGGCGCCGAGCGCCCCGGCGACTACGCTTGCAGTGGTTCATCAGATGACGGGTAGCGCCATGAAACCTCTGTCGTTCGCGCTGTTGGCTGCGCTCTGGCTGAGCAGCGGCCACGCCTTGGCAGAAGACCTGCTCAAGCCCTCCACGGCTGCGCCAGCGGTGGACGATGTTCTGCCCGGTGACGGTCTGGAAGCCGCCACCACTCACCAGGCCCAGGGCGTGATCCGCGAGCTGGACCGACACCAGGGCAGCGTCACCATCGCCCACGAGGCGATACCGGAGCTGAAGTGGCCGGCGATGGTGATGCCGTTCAAGGCCAGCGCTGCTCAGCTGCAGGGGCTGGGTGTGGGCGATGCGGTAGAGTTTCGCTTCACCGACGGCGAGATGGACCCGCAGATCGTCAGCATCCGGCGACGTTAGCTCAGCGCCGCGTCTGCTCGTGGCAGCAGCCGGCGGCCGGCTCCGTTCGCCCGTCAGCGGCGACGCGATCATCGCTGTCGTAGCGGTCATGCAGACGGACCCAGTCGGTAAGGTCGTGTCGCGGACCGGTCTCGTTGCGGCCGTTCGGCGTCATGTCCAGCAGCACGTAGGTGCCGAGCAGCTCTTCCGCGCCGCGACCAAAGGCCGAAAAGGTGTGGAAGATCTCGCCCTGTGTGTCCCGGTAGAAGACGCTGAAACCCGACAGCTCCTCGCTGACGAAGGACTGCCAAGCGTAGTTGTAGAAAACCTTGCCCTCGACGATGTCCTCGTCATCGAAGGAGACGTGAAAGTCGCGGTTGAACGAACTGCCGGCCGACGACAGCCAGCGGAACTGCCAGCCCATACGACGGCGGAACGCCTCCAGCCGCTCGAATGGCGCGCGGGAGATGGCGGCGAAGCTGACGTCATGATGCAGCAGGTGCAGCAGCGCGCCGCCGATGTGATCGGCCTCGAAGGAGCAGCCCACGCAACCCTCGCTCCAGTCCGGGCCGAACATGCAGTGCTTGATCACCAGCTGGCTGCGGCCCTCGAACAGCTCGCTCAGGCGAACCGTGCCGCCAGCATCGTGAAAGCGGTAATCCTGGCCGATGCGCCGCCAGGGCAATTGCCGGCGCTTCTCGAAGAGTGCGTCGCGTTGGCGGGTGAGCTGCTTCTCCTCGCGCAGATGAGCGCTGTGGGCGGCGAGCCAGTCCTGGTTGGATACGACCTTGTGCGTTGTCATGGCAAAAACCTCCGTGCATGGATCGGTGGCAGGGCCCGCGTCGCGCAGCGATGCCCCTGTGAAGGAGTCGTCTGGCACCTGCCGGAATCGACAACGAGCCGGCGAATGCACACCGCGGCGGTTGAACTTAGCGGCCGCCGTTGGGCTCGTATTTCAGGCAGGGGCCAGCACCAAAGGCCCGATACGATCCCGTTCGCAGAAGGAAAAACGAGATGTACAACAAGACACTGACCGCCGCGTTCGCTGTTGCCATCCTGGGTTCCGGTGCCGCCTTCGCCGCCGACAAGCCCGGCGCCGACTGGATCACCCTCGAGCAGGCCGTGGAAAAGGCCAAGGCCGCCGGCTACACCGAGCTGCACGGCATCGAAGCCGATGGCGACGGCTGGGAAGGCGAGGGCATGAAGCAGGACGGCAAGAAGTACGAGTTCAAGATCGACGGCCGCACCGGCGAGGTGACCAAGGACAAGGAAGACTGATACGTATGCCGCGCGGCCGAAACGCCGCGCCGGGTTCATCGGCCGTCCGGGTCGTGGACTCGTCTCTCGTCTGCCGCGGCGCTTCCCGCAGGAGGCAGCCGCCGGCAGAGCGGGTATCATCGACGCTCCTGTCGTTGTGCACCCGATCCGATGCCCCCCTCCGATTCCCGTCCCAGCACCCTGCATCTGCCCCAAGGCGACTGGCCTACGGTGCTCGACTGCCTGTGCGAGCGCTTTCCGGCAATCGACCGCGCCACCTGGCTCGATCGCATGGCCCGCGGCCGGGTGCTGGATGCCGACATGCAGCCGATCGACGCGGCCCGGCCGTACCGGGTCGGCATGCGCGTGCATTATTTCCGCGAGGTGCCCAACGAGACGCCGGTGCCGTTCGAAGAGCGCATCCTGCACGTCGACGAGCATCTGGTGGTGGCGGACAAGCCGCACTTTCTCTCGGTGATGCCGGCTGGCGAATACGTCAACGAAACCCTGCTGGCGCGGCTCAGCAAACGGCTGGGTAACGCCGATCTGGTGCCGATTCACCGTATCGATCGCCTCACCGCCGGGCTGGTGCTGTTCTCGGCCAACCGCGAGAGCCGCGACGCCTACCAGGCGTTGTTCCGCGAGCGGCGGATCGCCAAGCGTTACGAGGCGATCTGCCCGGCACTGCCCGGGCTCGAGTTTCCCCTGCGCCGGCAGCTGTGCATGGTGCCGGGCGAGCCGTTCTTCCTGATGCGCGAAGGCGACGGCGAGCCGAACAGCGAAACGCTGATCGAGGTGCTCGAGCGCCGCGACCACCTCTGGCGCTACGCCCTGACGCCGATCACCGGGCGCAAGCACCAGCTGCGTCTGCATATGGCGACCCTCGGCGCCGGTATCTGCAACGATCCCTTCTACCCGCAGCTGCTACCGCGCGAGGAGCGCGACCAGGACGATTACAGCCGCCCGCTCAAGCTCCTGGCGCGTGGCTTGCGCTTCCGCGATCCGCTGAGTGGTGAACCGCGCGAGTTCGAGAGCAGGCTGCAGCTGGCCTGGTAGCGCGCTACGCACCTTCGCCGCACGGGCGAGTCTGATCGAAAAAGGCAGATCAGCTGGTGCATCCATGCCCGAAGGTCCATCCATCGTCATTCTCCGCGAGGAAGTCGCGGCGTTCACCGGTCAGCGCATCGAGCGCGCCGAAGGCAGTGCCAAGGTCGACATGGCACGGCTGACCGGCCAGGTGGTGCGTGAATTCCGCAGCTGGGGCAAGCATCTGCTGATCGAGCTGGAGGATGTCTCCGTGCGCATCCACCTGCTGCTGTTCGGCAGCTACCGCATCAACGAACGCAAGGACGCCACCGCACGGCTGAGCCTGGGGTTTGCCAATGGCGAGCTGAATTTCTATTCCTGTTCCGTGCAGTTGATCGAAGGGCCGCTGGATGCGACGTACGACTGGAGCATGGACCTGATGAGCGACGCCTGGAGTCCGCGCGGCACGCTCAAACGCCTGCGCGAACGCCCGCGGCTATTGGCCTGTGATGCGCTGCTGGACCAGACGCTGTTCGCCGGCTCCGGCAACATCATCAAGAACGAGGTGCTCTATCGCATCCGCGTGCACCCGCTGTCGCTGATCGGCGAACTGCCGCCAGCCAAGCTACGCGAGCTGGTGCGCGAGGCGCGCACCTACAGCTTCCAGTTTCTCGAGTGGAAGCGGGCCGGCGTGCTCAAGGCCAACTGGCTGGCGCACGGCAAGACCACCTGCGTGCGCTGCCGAATTCCGCTGATGAAGGCGAAAGAACTGGGGCGCAGCCGGCGCCGGGCGTTCTTCTGCGAGCGCTGCCAGAAGCGCTACGGCGATGCCACGCAGATCAGCCCCGACCAGCCGAGCGCGGTGGATGAGGGGTAGGGCGGACAACGGCGCAGCCTTGTCGGCGCGGCAGTCGGGCTCCTATCGCCTCAATGCAGTAGCGGCCTGAGCGCCTCGGCCAGCTGCGGCGCCATGCTCACGGCGTTGCTTTCATGGGCGATGCAGTCGGTGCTCCAGACGTGCCCGACGCCAGCCGCGCGGATTACCTGCAGGGCATCACCGGCGAACAGCGCGTGGGTCACGGCCACGTCCACCGAGGCGGCGCCGGCGGCCAGCAGTTTCTGCGCGGCCTCGGCAAGGGTGCGCCCGGAGCTGGCGACGTCATCGAGCAGTACCACATGGCGCCCGGCGAACTGCAGGTCCGGCAGGGCGATCTCCACTTGATGGTCGCCATGGCGCAGCTTGTTGCACACGCCATGCTCGAAACCATGCTCGGCGGCGGCCGCCTCGATCCATTGCAGCGCCTCGGCATCCGGGCCGATCAGCAGCGCCTCGGGATGCCGTTCGGCGATCAGTCGCGCCAGCGCCGGGGCCGCGCAAAGGGTGACCGCATCGGCCAGCGGCACCGCCTCCTGCAAGGTGGCGACCCGGTGCAGGTGCGGGTCGACGGTGATCAGTCCGTCGAACTGGCCGGCCAGCAGCTGGCCGATCACCCGCTGGCTGACCACCTCGCCCGGGTTGAAGGCGATGTCCTGGCGCATGTAGGCCAGATAGGGCGTGACCAGGATCAGTCGCTTGGCGCCCAGGCGTCGCGCTTCGCCGGCCACCAGCAGCAGCTCGACCAGCTTTTCGTTGGGGTGGTCGAGGCCGCGGTAGAGCACCAATTGCTCGGCGATCGCTTCGCCTTCGGCCAGCGGCAGGCGCAGGCGCAGCTCGTCATCGGGAAAACGGTGGCGCTCGACTGAGGCGGCGGGCAGGCCGGAGGCTTCGGCCAGGCGCAGGGCGGCGGCGCGCTCGTCATCGAAATACAGCAGCTGGCTTTGCATCAGAACTCCACGAATACGGTTGGGACCTGCTCGGGGCTGCCGAGGCTGACGCCGCTGGCGCGTTCGGTGGCCTGGCGGGCGAAGGCGAGGTCGGCGGGAAAGTCCGCGTAAACGCGATACAGACAGTCGCCGGCCCGCACCGGTTCGCCGAGCTTGCGCAGGATGTCCACGCCGGCGCCCTGCACCTTGGGTGCGCCGGCCAGCCGGGCGATGCGTGCCAGCTGCAGGTTGTCGATGCCGGTGACCACCGCGTCGCAGTCGGCCAGTACATCGAAGCTGAGCCGTGCCAGCGGCGGATGGTTGTGATCGAACGGCTTGCCGCCCTGGGCGGCGATGATCGAGCGCATCTTCTTCAGCGCCCGCCCGGAGTCGAGGATGTCACGGGCGATGGCATAACCGTCGCCGCCGCGCACATCGGGATCGAACTCGAGCATGCGCCCGGCCAGGCGCAGGGCCTTCTGACGCAGGTCGATGGGCGCCGCCGGGTCGTTCTGCAGCACCTGCATCACGTCGCGCGCCTCAAGTACCGGGCCGATGCCATTGCCGATCGGCTGGCGACCGTCGGTGATGACCACGTCCAGGGTCAGGCCCAGGCGCGTGGCCACGAACTCGAACAGCTTTCGCAGGCGCTGCGCCTCGGCCATCGAGCGCACCTTGGCGGTCGGGCCGATGGGAATGTCCAGCAGCAGATGGGTGGAACCGGCGGCGATCTTCTTCGACAGGATGGAGGCGACCATCTGCCCCGGCGAGTCGATCGACAGCGGCCGCTCGACGGCGATCAGCACGTCATCGGCCGGGGAGAGGTCGCTGCTGCCGCCCCAGGCCAGGCAGCCGCGTTCCTCGCGGACCATTTCGCAGAGGCGCTCGAACGGCAGTTCGACGTTGGCCAGCACTTCCATGGTGTCGGCGGTGCCGGCCGGCGAGGTGATGGCCCGCGAGCTGGTCTTCGGGCAGAGCATGCCGTGGGCGGCGACGATCGGCACCACCAGCATAGAGGTGCGGTTGCCGGGGATGCCGCCGATGCAGTGCTTGTCCACCACCGGGTGCTCGCGCCAGTCGAGCCGGCGGCCGACGCGGATCATCGCGTCGGTGAGAAAGAACACCTCCTCGCGATCCAGCTCGCCCTGGTTGCAGGCGACCACGAAGGCGGTCAGCTCGATCTTCGAGTAACGGTGCCCGGCGATGTCGCGCATGATCGCCAGGAAGTCATCCCGGTTCAGGCGCTCGCCGGCGATCTTGCGGTGCAGCGCCGGGATCGATGCGGCCGGCTCGGCCTGGGCGATCGCCGCGGGTACACCGGCTTCGGCGCCGAGCTGGGCGAAGGCATCTTCGGACAGGCCCAGCTCGTCGCAGCCGACGATGCTCGGGTCGTCCACCAGGTTGAGGCTGGCGAGGATGCGCCGGCCGTTGACGCGTATCTCCACCTTGGCCAGCGCCTGGAAGCCTTCGGCGCGGCAGGCGGCGCAGTCGCGGTGCAGATAGGCGACATTCTCGCGGTAGGTGTCGATGGCGACCCGGCGCAGCGCCAGGTGCACCGGGGCTTTGCCGTTGAGCGGCGTGTCGCTGGAAATGCTGGTCATGCGGGCGGTTTCGCTGGGGAGGTGATGGCTATCTAGCCTCAGCCCGCGGCCCCTTGCCAAGCAGGCGCGCCGGTTATGCCCGGTCGCGTTGCCGCAGGTCAGTAAACCCGATCATTGCGCCACCCAGCCGCCATCCATGTTCCATGCCGCGCCGCGCACCTGGTCGCCGGCCTCGCTGCAGAGAAACAGCGCCAGGGCGCCCAGCTGCGCCGGGGTGACGAAATCCAGCGAGGGTTGCTTCTCGGCCAGCAGATCGTGGCGGGCGCGTTGTTCATCGCCGTCCTGACGGGCGCGCTCGTCGATCTGCTGTTGCACCAGTGGGGTCAGCACCCAGCCGGGGCAGATAGCGTTGCAGGTAATCGGCGTGGTGGCGGTTTCCAGCGCCACCACCTTGGTCAGCCCGACCAGGCCGTGCTTGGCGGCGACGTAGGCGGACTTCTGCGCCGAACCGACCAGCCCGTGGGCCGAGGCGACGTTGATGATTCGTCCCCAGTTGCGCTCGCGCATGCCGGGCAGGGCCAGGCGTGTGGTGTGGAACGCCGAGGACAGGTTGATGGCGATGATGGCGTCCCAGCGCTCCACCGGGAACTGCTCCACCGGCGCGACATGCTGAATGCCGGCGTTGTTGACCAGAATGTCGACGCCGCCGTAGTCGCGCTCGGCATAGGCGAACAGCTCGGCGATCTGTGCCGGGTCCGACACGTCCGCGCCGTGGTGTCCGACCTTGTGGCCGTGCCGGCCGACTTCGACCAGTGCTGCCGAGGCATCGCCGAAACCGTTGAGGATCAGGTCGGCGCCGGCTTCGGCCAGCTTCAGCGCGATGCCGAGACCGATCCCGCTGGTGGAGCCGGTGACCAGGGCGGTCTTGCCTGTGAGGTTCATGCGATTCTCCCGTGTGGCGGCCGTCGTGCGCGGCGCCCTTTGCTTGTTGTTGTCGGAAGGCACAGCTGATCGCGCGGCGCTCGTCGTGCCGCCGGCCGGAAGCGCCCGGCCCGCAACAGCGGCGCACAACGCCCGGCGAGCCGGGCGCGCCCCATCAGACGATGCCGGTAGCGTAGTACACGCCGATCACGAAGAAGGCCGCGGCGGTGGCGATCAGGGTGATGGCGAAGATGTCCTTATAGGATTCGCGGTGGGTCAGTCCGGTGACTGCCAGCAACGTGATCACCGCGCCGTTGTGCGGCAGGGTGTCGAGCCCGCCGGAGGCCATCGAGGCTACCCGGTGCAGCACTTCCAGCGGTATCTGTGCGGCGTTGGCGGCGGCGACGAAATTGTCGGCCATCGCGGCCAGGGCAATGCTCATGCCGCCGGAGGCCGAGCCGGTAATGCCGGCCAGCAGGTTGACGGTGATGGCTTCGTTGATCAGCGGATTGGGAATCGCCGACAGCGCATCGGCCACCACGATGAAGCCCGGCAGCGAGGCGATCACCGCGCCGAAGCCGAATTCCGACGCGGTGTTCATCGCCGCCAGCAGCGAACCACCGACCGCCGTGCGGCTGCCCTCGGCGAGCTTGCCGCGCAGGGTGCCGAAGCTGGTCGCCAGTACCAGGGCGATGCCCAGCAGCAGCGCGGCCTCCACCGCCCAGATCGCGGTGAGCTTGCCGACCTCGGTGACCAGCGGTGCGCTCATGCCGGGCAGCTGCAGCGTGTGGCTGGTGCCGTAGAACTCGGGAATCCAGCGGGTGAACAGGAGGTTGGCGACCAGCACCAGCAGCAGCGGCGACAGCGCCAGCCAGGGGTTGGGCAGGGCGATGTCGGCGGGCGTCTCCGGCTCGTTGCGCAGGTTGGTGCCATAGCCTTCGCCGGCGGCAATGGCCTTGCCGAGCTGCCACTTGAGATAGAGCATGCCCAGGCCGAACACGAAGACCGTGCCGATCAGGCCGAGCCAGGGTGCGGCCCAGGTGTTGGTATTGAAGAAGGTGGTGGGGATGATGTTCTGGATCTGCGGCGTGCCGGGAATGGCCGTCATGGTGAAGGTGAACGCGCCGAGGGCGATGGTCGCCGGGATCAGGCGCTTGGGCATGTTGCTCTGGCGGAACATCTCGGCAGCGAACGGGTACACCGCGAACACCACGACGAACAGCGACACACCGCCGTAGGTCAGCAGCGCGCAGACCAGCACGATCACCAGCATTGCCTGGCTGGTGCCGAGCAGGCGGATCGCCGCGGCGACGATGGAGCGCGAAAAACCCGACATCTCGATCAGCTTGCCGAACACCGCACCGAGCAGGAACACCGGGAAGTACAGCTTGATGAAGCCGACCATCTTCTCCATGAAGATACCGGTGAAGGCCGGCGCCACTGCGGACGGGTCGGTGAGCAGCACCGCGCCCATGGCGGCGATGGGGGCGAACAGAATGACACTGTAGCCGCGGTAGGCGGCGAGCATCAGCAGGGCCAATGCAGCAAGGGCGATGACGACGCTCATCGGGGACGATCTCCTGGCCCCGTGCGGCACGACCGAACGCTGCCGAGGGCATTCGGGGACTCGCTGCTGCACGGCAGGCGCATTGTTTTTCTTGTTTCGGCTGCGGCCAGGCCGCACGGTGATTTAGCGAGTTCCGTGCCAGATACGCAACTCGCTGATTTGCATGGTGTTTATCTTGAGTGTCCAGATAGTTGGACGGCACTTGTGTCTTGCATCCTGGACAGCGTGGTCCAGCATTCCGGACAGCGTTGCCGTCCGGAATGCTCCGGCCTCAGGTCAGGAAATAGAGCCCGCCGGCGATCACCACACCGGAGAACACCAGGCAGAGCAGGCAGTAGCCCATGATGTCGCGGGCACCGAGCCCGGCGATGCCCAGCAGCGGCAGAGCCCAGAACGGCTGGATCATGTTGGTCCAGGCATCGCCCCAGGCGATCGCCATGGCCGTGACTTCCGGCGCCACACCCAGCGCCGCGCCGGCCGGCAGCATGATCGGCCCCTGCACTGCCCACTGGCCGCCGCCGGAGGGCACGAAGACGTTGACCAGCCCGGCGCTGAGAAAGGCCAGCACCGGGAAGCTCTCGGCCGACGACCAGGCGATGAAGGTGTCGGTGACCTGCCGGCCGAGGGACAGGCCAGCGGCGTTGGCGCCGACCATCATCCCCATGATCCCGGCGTAGAAGGGGAACTGCACGACGATGCCGGCGATGCCGCGAATGCTCTCCTCGATGGCGCGCATGTAGCGCTCCGGCGTGCCGTGCATCAGCAGGCCGGCGAAGAGGAAGATCGAGATCACGATGTTCAGGCTCAGCGCCAGACCGTTCTCGCTGAAGTGCCGGTAGAAGAACAGCACCGCCAGCGCGACCATGATCAGGCCGAGAATGCGGCTGTCGTCCAGGCGCTGGGTGGCAGTTTCCCGCGGGATATCGCTCGGCTGGGGCTCTTCCAGCAGCGCCGGATCGACCACTTTCGGCGTCTTCGGCTGCATGGCCCAGTTCAGCAGCGGCAGGCCCACCACCAGCACGGCGATGATGATCAGGTTGTAGGAAGCGAACAGCGTCTGGCCGACGCCGATGGCTTCGGTCAGCGCGCCGCCGGTCATCTTCTCCAGATCGGCCCCGCCGCTGGCCAGCGACAGCGGGATCGAGCCGGAAAAGCCGCCGTGCCAGATCAGGAATCCGGAGTAGGCCGAGGCCACCAGCAGCGGGTAGTCGACGCCGCGCACCTGGCGCGCCAGCGCGCGGGCGAACACGGCGCCGATCACCAGGCCGAAGCCCCAGTTGATCCAGGAACCGGCCAGCGCCACCAGCGTGACCAGGATGATGGCCTGGCCCGGCGACTGCGGGATGCGGGCCATGCGGTCGAGCAGGCGATTGATTGCCGGCGCGCGTGCCAGGGCATGGCCGGTGACCAGGATCAGCGACATCTGCATGGTGAAGGCCAGCAGGTTCCAGAAGCCGTTGCCCCAGTGCTGCGCCATCGCCGGCAGGCCCTGACCGGTGCTGAGCATGGCGGCGATCAGCACGATCAGCGTGAGCAGGATGGCGAAGACGAAAGGCGAGGGGAGGAAGCGTTGCACCAGGTAGACGCTGGCGGCGGTTATTCTGTTGAGCACGGTGGGGTTCTCCCTTGTTGTCGTTATGTCGCCGCGCAGGTGCGGCGCTTCGCTTATGAGTGCGGCGGCGGCCGGCTGTTCCCGCTGCGCTCTGCTAGAGGAGGTTGGTCGATGCCTGTTGCGCTTTTGCTGTCACTGCTGCTGTTTGTGGCTTCCGCTCAGGCACAAGAGCCGCTGCGGCTGCGCATCCAGGGGCATGAACTGCACGCCGAATACGCGCAGACCGTCGCCCAGCGCGAGCGCGGGCTGATGGGGCGCCGCGAGCTGGCCGTCGACAGCGGCATGCTGTTCCGCTTTGATGAAGTGCGCCGCCACTGCCTGTGGATGAAGGACACGCCGCTGCCCTTGTCGGCGGCGTTCTTCGATGAGGCTGGGCTTCTGGTCGATGTGATCGACCTGGAGCCGTTCAACACAGAGATACGCTGTTCGAAGCGGCCCGCGCGTTATGCCCTGGAGATGAACCAGGGCTGGTTCGCCGAGCGGGAGATCGGACGGGGCGCGCGGCTGGCAGGGATTCCGGTGGAGTAGGCCAACCCTGCCCAATGACCCGCGTCCCGCCTCAATCCAGCGGTAACTCCGTGGTCCGCTTCACTTCGCTCATGGCGATATGCGAGTGCGCCTCCTGCACGTGGGGGCGCTGCAGGAGCTGGTCACGCAGGAAGCGTTCGTAACTGTCGATATCGCGCGCCACCACCTTGAGCAGGTAATCCGACTCGCCGGCCATGGTGTGGCACTCCAGCACCTCGGGATAACCCACCACTGCCCGCTCGAACTCGTCGAGGTTGCTGCGACCGTGGGCCGAGAGCTTGATGTTGACGAACACCGTCATGTTCAGCCCGAGCTTCTTCGGGTTAAGCAGGGCGACCTTGCGCTCGATCAGCCCTTCCTCCTGCATGCGATGGATGCGTCGCCAGCAGGGCGATTGCGACAGCTCGACCTTCTCGGCGATTTCCGCAGCTGACAGATCGGCGTTGTGCTGCAGCAGCAGGAGGATCTTGCGATCGATGCTGCTCAGAGGTGTGGACTGCATGGTCGTTCCTGTTTTGTTGTTGTTTGCGAAAGGGTCATGCACAGAACCGCTGTTCTACCGCAAAAGTAGAAAGAAAATCTCTCCGCGTCACGGCCAGACTGTTAATCGACACGCGACGGTGGGGTGATCCCCTGCCGATCGCCGGCGTGGAGAGACAACCGTGCGGTTTCTCCATGACTGCGTCAGGCGGGTAGCGAACAACGCCACCCTGACTCCGATAACAACAAATTAGGAGCGCCCCATGTCTCTGGCCGAGATCCGTCTGGACGACAAGTACCGGCTTGCTACCGGTCATCTGTACCTCACCGGCACCCAGGCGCTGACCCGCTTGCCGATGCTGCAGCATCAGCGTGATCAGGCCCGTGGTTTGAACACCGGTGGCTTCATCTCCGGCTATCGCGGCTCGCCACTGGGCGGGCTGGACAAGAGCCTCTGGGAAGCCCGCGACTACCTCAAGCAACACGCCATCCACTTCCAGCCGGGCGTCAACGAAGAGCTGGCCGCCACCGCGGTGTGGGGCAGCCAGCAGACCAACCTGTTCCCCGGCGCCCGGTACGACGGCGTGTTCGCCATGTGGTACGGCAAGGGGCCGGGCGTCGACCGTGCCGGCGACGTGTTCAAGCATGCGAATGCGGCAGGTGTGTCGCCCAAGGGCGGTGTGCTGCTGCTGGCGGGTGACGACCACGGCTGCAAATCCTCGACGCTGCCGCACCAGAGCGAGCATGCCTTCATTGCCGCCTCGATTCCGGTGCTGAACCCGGCCAACGTTCAGGAAATTCTCGACTACGGCATCATCGGCTGGGAGCTGTCGCGCTACTCCGGCTGCTGGGTGGCCCTGAAGACCATCGCCGAGAACGTCGACTCCTCCGCCGTGGTGGAAGTCGATCCGCTGCGCGTGCAGACGCGTATCCCGGAAGATTTCGAGCTGCCCGAGGACGGCGTGCACATCCGCTGGCCGGACCCGCCGCTGGCTCAGGAAAAGCGCCTCAACCTGTACAAGATCTACGCCGCACGCGCCTTCGCCCGGGCCAACAACCTGAACCGGGTGATGCTCGATTCGCCGAATCCGCGGCTTGGCATCATCACCACCGGCAAGTCCTATCTCGACGTGCGTCAGGCGCTGGACGACCTGGGCCTGGACGAAGCGCTGTGCGCCTCGGTCGGCCTGCGCGTGCTCAAGGTTGGCATGAGCTGGCCGCTGGAACCGGTCTCGGTGCACGAGTTCGCCCAGGGGCTGGACGAGATACTGGTGGTCGAGGAGAAGCGCAGCATCATCGAGGACCAGCTCACCGGACAGCTCTACAACTGGCCCGTCAGCAAGCGTCCGCGGGTGGTCGGCGAGTTCGACGAGCAGGGCAACTCGCTGCTGCCGAACCTCTCCGAGCTGACCCCGGCGATGATCGCCCGGGTGATCGCCAAGCGCCTCGCGCCGATCTACACCAGCGACAGCATCCAGGCACGCCTGGCCTTCCTGGCCGCCAAGGAGAAGGCCCTGGCCGCGCGCAGCTACAGCACCGTGCGCACGCCGCACTACTGCTCCGGCTGCCCGCACAACACCTCCACCAAGGTGCCCGAGGGCAGCCGCGCCTCGGCCGGTATCGGCTGTCACTACATGGTGCAGTGGATGGACCGGCGCACCGAGACCTTTACTCAGATGGGCGGCGAGGGCGTCAACTGGATCGGCCAGGCGCCGTTCACCGACACCCCGCACATGTTCCAGAACCTCGGCGACGGCACCTACTTCCACTCCGGCAGCCTCGCGGTGCGTGCGGCAGTGGCAGCAGGCGTCAACATCACCTTCAAGATTCTCTACAACGATGCCGTGGCCATGACCGGCGGCCAGCCCATCGACGGCGAGCTGCGCGTCGACCAGCTCAGCCGGCAGATCGCCGACGAGGGCGTCAAGCGTATCGCGCTGGTCAGCGACGAGCCGGACAAGTACCCGACCCGCGATACCTTCGCGCCGATCACCAGCTTCCACCATCGCCGCGAACTGGATGCGGTGCAGCGTGAGCTGCGTGAATTCAAGGGCGTCTCGGTGATCATCTACGACCAGACCTGTGCCACCGAGAAGCGTCGTCGGCGCAAGCGCGGCAAGCTGGAAGACCCGGCCAAGCGCGTGTTCATCAATGCCGCCGTGTGCGAGGGTTGCGGTGACTGCGGCGAGAAGTCCAACTGCCTGTCGGTGCTGCCGAAGGAAACCGAGCTGGGCCGCAAGCGCGAGATTGACCAGAACGCATGCAACAAGGACTACTCCTGCGTCGAGGGCTTCTGTCCGAGCTTCGTCACTGTGCATGGCGGCGGGTTGCGCAAGCCCGAAGCCGTGGCTGGCGGTATCGAGGCGGCGACCTTGCCCGAGCCGCAGCATCCGTCGCTGGAGCGGCCATGGAATGTGCTGATTCCCGGCGTTGGCGGCAGCGGCGTGACCACCCTCGGCGCGCTGCTCGGCATGGCCGCGCACCTGGAAGGCAAGGGCTGCACCGTGCTCGACCAGGCCGGCCTGGCGCAGAAATTCGGCCCGGTGACCACTCACGTGCGCATCGCCGCTAAGCAGAGCGACATCTACGCGGTGCGTATCGCCGCCGGTGAAGCCGACCTGCTGCTGGGCTGCGACCTGATCGTCGCGGCGGGCGATGAATCGCTGACCCGCCTCAACGAGCAGATCAGTAATGCCGTGGTGAACAGCCACGAGTCTGCCACCGCCGAGTTCACTCGCAACCCGGACGCCCAGGTGCCCGGCGCGGCCATGCGCCAGGCGATCAGCGACGCGGTCGGCGCCGACAAGACTCACTTCGTCGATGCCACCCGCCTGGCCACGCGGCTCTTGGGCGACAGCATCGCCACCAACCTGTTCCTGCTCGGCTTTGCCTATCAGCAGGGGCTGCTGCCGATCAGCGCCGAGGCTATCGAGAAGGCCATCGAACTCAATGGCGTTGCCGCCAAGCTGAATCTGCAGGCCTTCCGCTGGGGCCGCCGTGCGGTGCTAGAACGCGAGGCCGTGGAGGGGCTGGCGCGCCCAGTCGAAGTGGCAGAACCACTCTGTAAAACCTTGGAAGAAATCGTCGAGTGGCGCGTGGATTTCCTTACCCGCTACCAGAACGCCGGGCTGGCGCGCCGCTATCGTCAGCTGGTCGAGCGCGTGCGCGATGCCGATACGGCGGACGATCTGGCGCTGTCCAAGGCCGTCGCCCGCTACTACTTCAAGCTTCTGGCCTACAAGGACGAGTACGAGGTGGCGCGGCTCTACAGCGAGCCGGAATTCCGCCAGCAGCTCGAGGCGCAGTTCGAGGGCGACTACCGGCTGCAGTTCCACCTCGCCCCGGCCTGGCTGGCCAAGCGTGACGCGGTTACCGGCGAGCCGCGCAAGCGCGAGCTGGGGCCGTGGATGCTCAATGTGTTCGGTGTGCTGGCCAAGCTCCGCTTCCTGCGTGGCACACCGCTGGATCCGTTCGGCTATGGCCATGACCGCCGCGTCGAACGCCAGTTGATCAGCGAGTACGAGAAGACCGTGGACGAACTGCTGGTCCAGCTCAAGCCGACCAACTACCGCACCGCCGTGGCCATCGCCGCGCTGCCGGAGCAGATCCGCGGCTACGGCCCGGTGAAGGAGCGTTCCATCGCCAAAGCCCGCCAGCAGGAAAAGTTGCTCCGCGAGCAGCTGGCCAAAGGCGACGAGGTGCAGAGCGTACGGCTGTTCCAGCCGGCGGCGTAGCTCGCAGTGCGCTAGCGGGGTGAAATCGGTCGCCCCGCGTGAGCACACCGTCGCAGGCGATACCCGCTAACGAGGCCCTGTCCGTGACAGGCCACCAGACAAACAAGAACGAGGTAACCCAATGTCCGTCTTCGCTCATCCTGACTTCGACCGCCACGAGCAGGTGGTCTTCTGCCATGACCAGGCGTCGGGTCTGAAAGCCATCATCGCCATCCACGACACGCGCCTCGGGCCGGCACTGGGGGGCTGCCGGATGTTCCCCTATGCCAGTGACGACGAGGCCCTGCGCGATGTGCTGCGGCTGTCGCGTGGGATGACGCTGAAATCCTCGCTGGCCGGGCTCAAGCTCGGCGGCGGCAAGGCGGTGATCATCGGCGACCCGCATACCGGCAAGAGCCAGGCGCTGCTGCACGCCATGGGCGACTTCGTCGACAGCCTCGGCGGGCGCTACATCACCGCGGCCGACTCCGGCACCGGCGATGCCGAAATGCAGGCCTTTGCCCAGCGCACCCGCCATGTGGTCGGCGCCACGCCGCGCACCCTGCTCGACGGCAGCGTCGCCAGCGGCGACCCGTCGCCGTCTACCGCCTACGGCGTCTTCGTCGGCCTCAAGGAAGCGGTGCGCCAGCGCCTCGGTCGCGACGAGCTGACCGGGCTGAAGGTGGCGATCCAGGGCGTCGGCCATGTCGGCCTGGGGCTGGCGCGGCACCTGAAAGCGGCGGGCGCCGAACTGTGGGTGGCGGACATCTTCGATGCCAACGTCAAGCAGGCAATGGACGAGCTGGGAGCCAACGTGGTGCGCCCGCAGGACATCTACGGTCTCGATGTTGACGTCTTCGCGCCCTGCGCCATGGGCGGCATCCTCAACGAGCAGACCCTGGAAGTGCTGCGTGCCCCGGTTATCGCCGGTGCGGCCAACAACCAGTTGGCCAGCGCCGAGATCGGCGTCGAACTGCAGCGGCGCAACCAGCTCTACGCGCCGGACTACGCAATCAACGCCGGCGGCATCATCGACGTCTACTACCAGCGCAACGGCGGCAGCGCCGCACAGATCGATGCCCATGTGAACGCCATCGCCGGCACGCTGCGCGAGATTTTCGAGCGGGCCGCCGCCAGTGGCGAGTGCACCTCGGTGATCGCTGACCGCCTGGCGCTCGAGCGCTTGCAGGCCGGCGGCGCGCCGCAGGTCGCGACGCTGCAGCGGCAGGCTTCATGACGGCACATGGCCGGTCGCCCGAGCGCGCCGGCCTTCGCTGAGCGGGGCGGCGGGCTCTGATCGCCAGCGCCGTGCCCGCTCCGTTCGTTCGCACCATCCCTGACAAAAACAACAAGCAGGAATCCGCAATGACCGATAAAACCAGCCTCGCGGCCGGCACCTTCGCCGGCGCGCGCGCACGCATCCAGGACAACGCCAGCCGAGGCCTGTGGTCCTCCCGCTGGGTGTTCTTCCTCGCCGCCACCGGCTCCGCGGTGGGCCTGGGCAATATCTGGAAATTCCCCTACGTGACCGGGCAGAACGGCGGCGGCGCCTTCGTGCTGGTCTATCTCGCCTGCATCCTGTTGATCGGCATTCCACTGCTGATGGCCGAGGTGATGATCGGCCGCCGTGGCCGGGCGAACCCTGATGGCGCCGTGGCGCGGTTGGCGCGCGAGGCCGGGGCCAGTTCGCGCTGGCGGGTGGTGGGCTGGCTCGGAGGGCTGACCGGCTTTCTCATCCTGAGTTTCTATCTGGTGGTGGCCGGCTGGGCGCTGGCCTATGTGCCGGCGACCTTCAGCGGCGGCTTCGCCGGGGTCAGCGGGGAGGCCAGTGGTGCGCTGTTCGGCGCGCTGTTGGCGGACCCGCTGCGCCTGGTGGTCTGTGCCACGCTGGTGCTGGCGGCGACCATGCTGATCGTCGGCTTCGGCGTGCGCGGCGGGCTGGAGCGATCGCTGCGCTTTCTGATGCCCGGGCTGTTCGTGCTGATGCTGGTGCTGGTGGTCTACGCCGCCATCGAAGGCGAGTTCGCCCAGGCGCTGCAGTTTCTTTTCGTGCCGGACTTTTCCGCGCTGACCGCGCAGAGCGTGCTGGTCGCCCTCGGCCATGCCTTCTTCACCCTGAGCCTGGGCTGCGGCGCGATGATGGTTTACGGCTCCTATCTGCCGGAAGGCACCTCGATCGCCAAGACCTCGATTCTGGTGGCGCTGGCCGATACCGCGGTGGCGCTGCTGGCCGGCCTGGCGATCTTCCCGCTGGTGTTCGGCAACGCGCTGGAACCGGGGGCCGGGCCGGGGCTGATCTTCGTCACCCTGCCGATCGCCTTCGGCCAGATGCCGCTGGGGCAGGTCGTCGGCGGGTTGTTCTTCGTGATGCTGGTGATCGCCGCGCTGACCTCGGCCATTTCGCTCTCGGAGCCGAGCATCGCCTGGCTCACCGAGCGCTTTCGCATCAGCCGGACCAAGGCCGTGCTGGGCAGCGGCCTGGTGCTCTGGCTGCTGAGCCTGGGCAGCGTGTTCTCGTTCAACCACTGGGCGGACTACCAGCTGTTCGGCAAGACCTTCTTCGACACCCTGGACTACCTCACCACCAATTGGCTGATGCCGCTGGGCGGGCTGGGCACGGTGCTGTTCACCGGCTGGGTGCTGCAGCGCCACGTGGTCAGCGAGGCCATCGGCATTCGCAACGCCGGGCTGTTCCAGTCCTGGTGGAAGCTGCTGCGCTACGGCACGCCGGTGGCCATCGTGCTGGTATTCCTCAACCTGCTCGGGCTGATCTAGCGCGACCTTGGTCGTCCGTGCAGAACGCGCCGGTGGGCTGAAGCCCATCCCGCAAGCATGCTGCGGGCTTCTCAGGAAGCCCTTTTGGTGGGCTCAGGTCCATCCATCGAGGCCGACGCCGGCCTTGGTGGGTGGGCTTCAGCCCACCTTTTTTTTATGCGCGACGCCATTGCGCCAGATGACATGTGCGGCAGCTTGTCGCACCAGGCTGTCAGCTTTTCGTTACGCCTGGCAAGCCGCCGAGCCAGGCTTTTCAGCGAAAAACGCGCTGTAAGGAAAACCTGACAGCGGGGATGGCTCCAGCCGCTTTCCGTGCCCGTAAACAGCATTGTTCGCCGCCTTGGCCTGGGGTGTGATGGGGCCAGCCAAGCCGTGCAACGGCAGTCCTCACAACAATAATCAGGAGGCGATATGAACGCCGTGAACAAGATCGAACAGCACAACCCCATCGGCACCGACGGCTTCGAGTTCGTCGAATTCACCGCGCCGAATGCCGAGGGCATCGAGCAGCTGCGCACGCTGTTCACCCAGATGGGCTTTACCGAAACCGCCAAGCACCGCTCCAAGGAGGTCTGGCTGTTCCAGCAGCACGACATCAATATCGTGCTCAACGGCAGCCCCACCGGGCATGTGCGCGAGTTCGGCGAGAAGCACGGCCCGAGCGCCTGCGCCATGGCCTTCCGGGTGAAGAACGCCGCGCAGGCCGCTGCCTACGTCGAATCGCAGGGCGCCAAGCTGGTCGGCAGCCACGCCAACTTCGGCGAGCTGAACATCCCCTGCGTCGAAGGCATCGGCGGCTCGCTGCTGTATCTCGTCGATCGCTACGGCGACAAGAGCATCTACGACGTCGACTTCGAGTACATCGAAGGGCGCACGCCGAACGACAATGCCGTCGGCCTGATGTGTATCGATCACCTGACCCACAACGTGCGTCGCGGGCAGATGGACGTCTGGTCCGGTTTCTACGAGCGCATCGCCAATTTCCGCGAGATTCGCTACTTCGACATCGAGGGCAAGCTGACCGGCCTGTTCTCCCGTGCCATGACCGCGCCCTGCGGCAAGATCCGCATCCCGATCAACGAGTCGGCCGACGACAAGTCGCAGATCGAGGAATTCATCCGCGAGTACCACGGCGAGGGCATCCAGCACATCGCGCTGTCCACCGACGACATCTACGAGACCGTGCGCCGCCTGCGCGCCAACGGCGTGGACTTCATGACCACCCCGGACACCTACTACGAGAAGGTCGACACCCGCGTCGCCGGCCACGGCGAGCCGCTCGACCAGCTACGCGAGCTGAACCTGCTGATCGACGGTGCTCCGGGCGATGACGGCATCCTCCTGCAGATCTTCACCAACACGGTGATCGGCCCGATCTTCTTCGAAATCATCCAGCGCAAGGGCAACCAGGGCTTCGGCGAAGGCAACTTCAAGGCGCTGTTCGAATCCATCGAGGAAGACCAGGTGCGTCGTGGCGTGATCAAGGCGGGCGAGTAGTCCGGCGTCGAGGTGGGGTTGCGTAGGGTGGATGTCGCAAAGCACATCCACGCGTTCGGCGGGGGCAACGGGCCCGCATGGGGCTGACCCGGTTCAGACGCGTGGAAGATGCTTCGCAGTCTTCCACCCTACGCATCGGCAACCACCGCAGCGCCATTCAGATCACGCGGTATCACGAAGGAGAGGCACATGAGCCGCAAATGGATCAGTTTCCCCATCCGCGAGGGTAAGAGTTCGCGTCAGGCGCACTGCGATTTTCCGCAGGGCACCTACGAGCGCGAAATGGGCCGCGAAGGCTTCTTCGGCCCGGCTTCGCACCTGCATCACAAGCATCCGCCGACCGGCTGGATCGATTGGGAAGGCCCGCTGCGCCCGCACGCCTTCAACTTCAATCACATCCCCAGCGAAGGCGACTGCCCGCTGCAGGCGCCGCTGGCGCTGCACAATGCCGACGTCAAGCTGCGCCTGTGGAAGACCAACGGCGCCATGCGCCACCTGGTGCGCAACGGTGACGGTGACGAACTGCTGTTCATCCACGAGGGCGCCGGGCATTTCTACTGCGACTTCGGCCACCTGGAGTTTCGCGACGGCGACTACCTGATGATCCCGCGCGGCACCGCCTGGCGCATCGAGGCGACGCAGCCGGTGTTCATGCTGCTGATCGAGAACACCGACGGCGCCTACCAGCTGCCGGAAAAAGGCCTGGTCGGCCCGCATGCCATCTTCGACGCCGCCGTGCTCGACCATCCGCGGCTGGACGACGCCTTCCGCGCGCAGCAGGACGAGAACCCCTGGCAGATCCGCATCAAGCGGCGCGACCAGATCACCACCGTGACCTACCCGTACAACCCGCTGGACGTGGTCGGCTGGCACGGCGACAACACCGTGGTACGGCTCAACTGGCGTGACATCCGCCCGCTGATGAGCCATCGCTACCACCTGCCGCCGTCGGCGCACACCACCTTCGTCGCCAACGGTTTCGTGGTCTGCACCTTCACGCCGCGGCCGGTGGAATCCGATCCGGGGGCGCTGAAGGTGCCGTTCTTCCACAACAACGACGACTATGACGAAGTGCTGTTCTACCACCGCGGCAACTTCTTCAGCCGCGACAACATCGAGCAGGGCATGGTGACCTTCCACCCCTGCGGCTTCCCCCACGGGCCGCACCCGAAGGCGCTGAAGAAGGCCAGCACCGACCCGGCGACCTTTGCCGACGAGGTGGCGGTGATGATCGACACCCGCCGCGCGCTGGAAGTCGGCGAGGCTGCCGCAGCCGTCGATGTCCCCGAATACGTCAACTCCTGGCGTGCGCCGGGCAAGGAATCCTGATGAAACTCGCAACCCTCAACCAGGGCCGCGACGGCGTGCTCGTCGTCGTTTCCCGTGATCTCGCCCAGGCGGTGAAAGTGCCACAGATCGCCGCCACGCTGCAGGCCGCGCTGGATGACTGGAACTACTGCAAGCCGAAGCTTGAAGCGGTCTACCAGCGCCTCAACGACGGGCTGGAGGAGGGCGCATTCGCCTTCGACCAGACCGCCTGCCACAGCCCGCTGCCGCGCGCCTATCACTGGGCGGACGGCAGCGCCTACGTCAATCACGTCGAGCTGGTGCGCAAGGCGCGTGGCGCCGAGATGCCGGAGTCCTTCTGGCACGATCCGCTGATGTATCAGGGCGGTGCCGATGCCTTTATCCCGCCGCACAGCCCGATCCGCCTGGCCGACGAGGCCTGGGGCATCGATCTGGAAGGCGAGCTGGCGGTGATCACCGACGACGTGCCCATGGGTGCGACGCCGGCCGAGGCGGCCGCGCACATCCAGCTGCTGATGCTGGTCAACGACGTGTCGCTGCGCAACCTGATCCCCGGCGAGCTGGCCAAGGGCTTCGGCTTCTACCAGAGCAAGCCGTCGTCGAGCTTCTCGCCGGTGGCGGTGACGCCGGACGAGCTGGGCGAAACCTGGCGCGACGGCAAGGTGCATCGGCCTCTGGTCTCGCATATCAACGGTGAGCTGTTCGGCCAGCCGGATGCTGGCACCGACATGACCTTCAACTTCCCGACCCTGGTAGCCCACGCCGCGCGCACCCGTCCGCTGGGCGCCGGGACCATCATCGGCTCGGGCACGGTGTCGAACTACGATCGCAGTGCCGGCTCGTCCTGCCTGGCCGAGAAGCGCATGCTCGAGGTCATCGAGCACGGCGAGGCGAAGACGCCGTTCCTCAAGTTCGGCGACCGGGTGCGCATCGAGATGTTCGATGCCGCCGGGCAGAGCATCTTCGGCGCCATCGATCAGCAGGTCGAGCGCTATGAGCACTGAGCTGACGCTCTACGGCTACTGGCGCTCCAGTGCCGCCTACCGGGTGCGCATCGCGCTGAATCTGAAGGGCCTGGCCTATCGGCAGGTGCCGGTGCATCTGGTCAAGGATGGCGGCCAGCAGCGTGCGGCCGATTACCGCGCCCTCAACCCGCAGCAGCTGGTGCCGTTGCTGGTCGATGAAGCCAACGGTGGCGCGCGCATCAGCCAGTCGCTGGCGATCCTGGAGTACCTCGACGAGGTGTTTCCGGTGCCGGCCCTGTTGCCGGCCGATCCGGTCGAGCGCGCCCAGGTGCGCTCGCTGGCCATGCATATCGCCTGCGAGATCCATCCACTGAACAACCTGCGCGTGCTGCAGTACCTCAGTGCCGAACTGGGCGTCGACGACGAGGCGAAGAACGCCTGGTACCGGCACTGGGTCGCGCAGGGACTGGCGGCGGTGGAGCAAGGGCTGGAAACCTTTGGTGACAAGCTTTCACTGACCAACCGGCCAGGTTACCTGGAGGCGTGCCTGGTTCCGCAGGTATACAATGCGCGCCGTTTTGCCTGTGACCTCGCGGCGTATCCACGCATTCTCGAGATCGTCGCACGCTGCGAGACGCTTCCGGCCTTCCAGCAGGCCGCGCCGGAGGTGCAGCCCGACGCTCAATGAAAGACTGAATCCGCCTTGCACGCCGCCGCGCCCTGCGCGACGGTCCCGATCCCGTCACAGATAACAACAAACAGGTGACGTATGACTCGTGAAAAACCGAAGAACCTCTGGCTCTCGCGCTGGGGTTTCATCCTCGCGGCAACCGGCTCGGCCGTGGGCCTGGGCAACATCTGGAAATTCCCCTACATCACCGGTGAATTCGGCGGTGGTGCCTTCGTATTGATGTACCTGCTGTGCATCCTCGCCATCGGCGTGCCGGTGATGATGTGCGAGATCGCCATTGGCCGCCGCGGCCGTGGCAGCCCGATCGACGCCATCGGCCGGGTAGTCCGCGAGAACGACGGCAATCTGTTGTGGAAGGCAGTGGGTGGCATGGCCATGACGGCCGGCTTCCTGATCCTCTGCTTCTACGTCGTGGTCGCCGGCTGGGCCTTCGCCTACACGGTGAAGATGCTCGACGGCTCGTTGGCCGCCACCAGCGTCGAGGCGCTCGGTGGGGTGTTCGAGGCGCACAATGCCAACCCGTGGGAACTCGGTGGCTGGAGCCTGCTGGTTGCGCTGCTGACCCTGTGGATCGTCGCCAAGGGCGTGCAGAAGGGTATCGAGAACGCCGTGCGCTGGATGATGCCGGGCCTGGCCGTGCTGCTGCTGATCCTCGTGGGCTACGCGGTGACCAGCGGCGGATTCGATCAGGGCTTCGCTTTCCTGTTCAGCTTCGATACCTCGAAGATCACCGGCGAGGCGCTGCTGGCCGCGCTCGGCCACGCGTTCTTCACCCTCAGCCTGGCGTCCGGCGCGATCCTCACCTACGGCTCGTATATTCCGGATGACCAGTCCATCGCCCGCACCACCTTCATGGTCGCCATCGCCGATACCTGCGTGGCGCTGCTGGCGGGCCTGGCGATCTTCCCGATCATCTTCGCCAACGGCATGGACCCGACCGCCGGCCCTGGCCTGATTTTCATGAGCCTGCCGCTGGCCTTCCAGCAGATGCCGTTCGGTACCGCCTTCGGCGTGCTGTTCTTCGCCATGGTCTCGATCGCCGCGCTGACTTCGGCGATCTCCATGATCGAGGCCACCGTCGCCTACCTCAACGAGAAGCACGGCATCTCGCGGATGAAGGCGGCCATCGGTTCCGGCGCGGTGCTGCTGGTGATCAGCATGCTGGCGATGCTCTCGTTCAACCTGCTGTCGGGCTGGACGCCGATGGGCAAGAACTTCTTCGACTGGCTGGATTATCTGACCTCGCGCTGGATGATGCCGCTGGGCGGAATCTTAATCGTGCTGCTGGCCGGCTACGCGCTGCGCAGCGAGATCATGCGCGACGAGCTGAACCTGCCGCCGCTGGGCTACGCGCTGTGGCTGTTCATGGTGCGCTACGTCTGCCCGGTGCTGATCCTCATGGTCTTCCTCCATGCCCTTGGCTGGCTGGGCTTCGACCCGCTGCAGCGCTGGTACTGGATCGCCGGAGCGATCGGTGCGCTGGCGGTGCTGGGTGAGATGTTGCGCCCGCGGGTGATGCCGGCGCTGGCCGGGCGCTGAGGCTTGGCGCGGCGCCTCCACCGGCGTTGCGCCGACCGCTCGTCGGCGGGGCCGGTCCTTCCGTTGATCTGCGTCATCCGCACGTAAAGTTCAGCTGGGCGTGGCCGACATTTTTGGGTGACAGCCAGGGATATGGCGCACGGAACAGGGACGCTCGATTGCCCGAACCGTCGCGGACCATGCTGCCATGCCCAAACACCTGAAGTTCAGCCACAAGATTCTCCTGGCCGCATCGCTGATCGTGATCGCGACCTTTTCGTTGTTCACCCTGTTCAACGACTACCTGCAGCGCAACGCCATTCGGGACAACCTCGACAGCTACCTGAACGAGATGGGTGACGTCACCGCGCACAACATCCAGAACTGGCTGTCAGGCCGTCTGGTTCTGCTGGAAAGCGTGGCACAGACCATTGCCCGCGACAGCGCCACCGACCAGGTCGAGGCGCTGGTCAAGCAGCCGGCGCTGAGCTCGACCTTCGCCTTCAGCTACCTGGGCCGCGCCGATGGCGAGTTCATCGTGTACCCGCGCTTCGAACTGCCGGCCGGCTACGACCCGCGCCAGCGTCCCTGGTACAAGGATGCCGTGGCCGCCGGCCGCACCACCCTGACCGAGCCCTATCAGGACGCCGCCACCAACGAACTGATCATCACCGCCGCCACCCCGGCACAGGCTCTCGGTGTGGTGGGTGGCGACCTCAGCCTGAAGGTGCTGGTGGATATCATCAACGCCCTGGACTTCAACGGCATGGGCCATGCGTTTCTGGTCAGTGGCGACGGCAAGATCCTGGTGCATCCGGATGGCAGCAAGGTGATGAAATCCCTTGGCGAGCTGTTCCCCGGACATGCGCCGTCGCTGGATGCCAACTACAGCGAAGTCGAACTGGACGGGCAGACGCGCATCCTCAGCTTCAGCCGCGTCGCGGGCCTGCCATCGGTGACCTGGTACGTCGGTATCTCCCTGGACAAGGCCAAGGCCTATGCCGCGCTGGACAGCTTCCGCACCTCGGCGGTGGTTGCCGCGCTGATCGCCGTGGGCGTGATCCTGCTGCTGCTCGGCATGCTGATGCGTGTGCTGATGCGGCCGCTGACCGACATGGGCCGCGCCATGGCCAACATTGCCGAAGGAGAGGGCGATCTGACCCGCCGCCTGACGGTGCAGAGCCACGACGAGTTCGGCGAGCTGGCCTCGGCTTTCAACCGTTTCGTCGAGCGTATCCACACCTCCATCCGCGAGGTGTCCTCGGCAACGCAGCAGGTCAACGAGGTTGCGGCACGTGTGCTGGCGGCATCCAACTCTTCCATGGCCAATTCCGACGAGCAGGCCAGCCGCACCAACAGCGTGGCGGCGGCGATCAACGAGCTAGGGGCGGCGGCCCAGGAGATCGCCCGCAACGCGGCGGATGCCTCGCAGCAGGCCAGCGGCGCCCGGCATCAGGCCGAGGACGGCCGTCAGGTGGTGGAGCAGAATATCCGCGCGATGCGCGAGCTGTCGGCGAAGATCAGCGCCTCCTGTTCGCAGATCGAGGCGCTCAACGCCAAGACGGTGGACATCGGCCAGATCCTCGAGGTGATCAAGGGCATTTCCGAGCAGACCAACCTGCTCGCCCTGAACGCTGCCATCGAAGCCGCGCGGGCCGGCGAGGCAGGTCGCGGTTTCGCCGTGGTCGCCGACGAGGTGCGCAACCTGGCGCATCGTACCCAGAGTTCGGCGCAGGAAATCCAGCAGATGATCGAGCAGCTGCAGGTCGGCGCCGGCGCTTCGGTGCAGACCATGACCGAAAGCCAGCGCCAGAGCGAGTCGAGCGTCTCCATCGCCGACCGCGCCGGCGAGCGCCTCGGCGAGGTGACCCAACGCATCGGCGAGATCGACGGCATGAACCAGTCGGTGGCCACCGCCACCGAGGAGCAGACCGCGGTGATCGAGTCGCTGAACATGGATATCACCGAGATCAACACGCTGAACCAGCAAGGCGTGGAGAACCTGCAGTCGACACTGCGCGCCTGTGGCGACCTGGACCAGCAGGCGCGCCGGCTGAAGCAGCTGGTGGACAGCTTCCGCATCTAACCGGAACGGTGGTCGTGAGGGCGCTTCGGCGCCCTTTTTTCAGGTTCTTCGCGGACTCTGGGGGAAGAGCGAGTTGACAGTCAGGGAAGCAGGTAAATTGGCAGTCGCCAAACACACCCTTCACCTGTCCCTGCTGTCGCCGTGCATCCTATTGATCTTGCCTCGTTCTGGCCAG
>Ga0247728_10041_pt1 | contig 103021 bp, 77 predicted proteins | sample SalenrCarbi39_FD_183048 | JGI IMG/M metagenome (GOLD analysis project Ga0247728, IMG submission 183048) | Saline wetland microbial communities from Lincoln, Nebraska, United States - Carb-i39 | ecosystem: Environmental > Aquatic > Non-marine Saline and Alkaline > Salt marsh | place: USA: Nebraska...
GGGTTCGCCTTGCCCCTCTCCCCCCCCACGGGGCACAACCACCCGCCCCATCCACGCCATACCCCGACACCCGCCGATCATCCGGCAGGAGGCCGCCCATGTATGCCATCAACTATCTGCTGAACCTGTGCGGCATGGCCATGCTGGCCGGGGCCGCCTTCAACTGGCTGCGCTGGCGCTCGGGCAACCAGGCGGCGGGCATGCGCGCGCGCAGCCTGGCCGTGGGCGGGGCCATGCTGCTGGTGTTCGGCAACCTGGTGTCCCCCATCGAAACCAAGGTGGTGCAGCCGGTGAACGCCACCGCGCCCGTGACCCAGTCGCAGCAGGTGGAACCCCAATCCGCCGCTCAGCCCGCGCCCCAGACTTCTCCCCAGTCCCCCGCCGCCCCGGCACAGCCGGACCAGCCCGCCAAATAGTTCGCCAAACGCAAAGGCGGCCCGGCATGCCGGGCCGCCTTTTACCGCCTTCTCCCTTCATCTTGCCCGCGCGCCTACTCCACGCCGCGTTCACGCAGGAAGGCCTCGTACCGCTTGTCCACCTTCATGATGTGCGACACCAGCCAGTCCACCAGTCCGCGCAGTATTTCCATGACCACCGTGGGGTTGCCGCCCGCCGCCTGCTTTTCCCACTCCAGCACCCGCTGCACGAAACGTCGGTGCACGTCCTTGTGCTGCGCTGCTTCCGGGTAGCCGTGCAGGTCGAACAACCGTTCCTCGTACCCGAAGTGCTCCACGGTGTAGGCCTTCAACTGCCCGAACACCTCGAGCACGGCGGCCATGTCGCTGGTGCGCGCGGCGCGGTGCACGGCGTTGATGTAGTCCACCAGCTTCTTGTGCTGCACGTCGATGCTGGACAGGTTGGACAACTCGTCGGTCCAGCGGATCAGGGTCTCGTCGCTGGCATCGGACATCAGGGCCACGCCGTCCTCCCCGGCGCAAATGACCTCGACCATCGAGAACATTTCCTGCACCTGGGCAAAGATGTCGTTGAGCGTGCCGGTGAAGCGGGTCATGGCCGCGGCGGTTTCCCCGGCGATGCGGTTCACCTCGTCCACGCTGCGCCCCACCACCTCGCTGGCGGCCGCCTGCTGGCCGTTGGCGGCGGCGATGGACTGGACCATGCCCGCCGTTTCGTCCACCTGCGAGACGATGCGGGCCATGGCCTGCCCGGCGGCCTCTGCCGACTCGGCGGATGCCGTGGCATCGCGGGCGGCCTGTTCCACGGCGGCGATATTCTCCCGCGTGTGGCCCTGAATGCGCGCCACCGTCTCGCCCACTTCGCGGGTGGCGGTCATGGTCTTTTCGGCCAGCTTGCGCACCTCGTCGGCCACCACGGCGAAGCCGCGCCCGGCGTCACCGGCGCGGGCCGCCTCGATGGCCGCGTTCAGCGCCAGCAGGTTGGTCTGGTCGGCGATGTCCGAAATCAGCGACATGACCTGCCCGATGTTCTCGGCCTCCACGCCAAGGCGCCCCATGGCCTCGTTCAGCCGCTGGATGCGTTCGCGGATGCCGTTGATGGCCGCCACGGTCTCGCGCATCCCGCGCGCGCCGTCGTCCGCGTTGCCCCGCGAAAGGTCCGCCTGCTCGGCGGCCCTGCGGGCGTTGTCGGTGACGTTGGCCACGGTCACCCGCATGTCGGCCACGGCCTCTGCCGTTTCGTCCATGCGCTGGCGCTGGGTTTCCACCCCGCCGGTGACGGTGTGCACCTGGCTGGTCAGGTCGGCGATGGAGTGCGAGACATGCTCCGACACGGTGCGCGTCTTGCCCGCCGCGCCGGTCATACGCTCCATCAGGCGCTTGATGCGCGTCTCGGATGCGGTGGCGTTCTTCATGGCGTCCTGGGCTTCGCGGGCCATGCGCGCGGCTTCCCGCCCCTGGGCGTCGGCCTCTTCGATGCGCTGGCGCAGGTTCTGCACCATGCGCTCGATGGAGTGACGCAAGGCGTCCAGTTCCGGGGGATATGCACCTTCGGGGTGCGTATCCAGATCGCCCTTCGCCACGTCACCCGCATAGGCGCACAGCCTGCGCAGCGGCGTGGAGATCGTGGCCACCAGCATGAAGGCAAATGCCGAACCCAATGCCACCGCCAACAGCAGGACGATGGCGACGCCGGTCAGCATCCTGTGCTCTGCCTTGTCGCTCACGGCGGCTATGTCACTCGCGGCGGCAAGCGCTTCATCGGTGTCTATTTCCGCGACAAGCCCGTAGGACAGCCCGTCGATATGCAACGGTTGCCACGAAGCAAGGACGGTCTTTCCCCGGTAGTCGGTACCGGTTCCATCTCCGGTATCGCCTGCCAGGGCCTTGCGCGCGACTTCCGTGTCCACGGTGTCCGCAAGCATGGTCCGCCTGTCCGATGCGCGCAGCACGGACCGTGTCTTCCTGTCGCTGCCGACAAGATAGGTTTCGCCGGTCTTGCCAAGGCCCACGTCCCCCCACTTGCCTTCGGAGGTCATGATGCGGTTGATGCCGGTCTCGTTGATGCGGAAGGCAAGCACGGCCAGCACCTTGCCGTCGCCATCCCGCACCGGGGTGGCCATGAAGGCAGAAGGCGCGTTGCGGGCAGGTTCGTACGGGGCGAAGTCGCCCAGTTCCACGGGATAGGACCCCGGCACCGCAGTTTTTCCCGAATGGTTGGCCATTACCCGGCGAAAGACCTCTGCCAATCCGGAATCCTTGTAGGGACCGGTGAGCAGCGAGGTGGCGAAGTCCGGCTGCTTGCACACGCTGTACATGATGACGCCCGTAGCAGGTTCCACAAGCAGGATGTCCCCGTAGTTGAACGTCTGCACGAACTGCCGCAGGAAGGGGTGATAGCGGGCATGCAGCGCATTGTACGTGATGCGCAGCGGGTGTTGGGTAAGGTTCTGGCGCTGGTCGGGCGGGTTGGGGTTGCCCGGCGCAACGGCGTACATGGCTTGCAGCAGGATGCCGCTGGTCGTTTCCGGCAGGTAGCGTTCCGGGGCGCGTGCGGCATGGCCGGGGGGGTACGGGGCAAAGGGGGCACCCAGGTAGTCCGCACCGGCATAGCCTTGCAACAGGGCACTCCTGGCCCCTTCGGGCGTCAGTTGCCCCTGCGACTCCCGATCCGCGGCGTGGAACGCCGAAGGTATCTCCCGCGCGACGTCGTGCACGGCAATGTCCGCAGCCAGCGTATGTAGCTGGTTGCGCATGCGGCGGAACATATCCTCCACGTGCAATGCCTTGGAGCTGCGGATGCTCGACAATTGGTCCGTGGCCCGCTGCCGTATGGCCGTCACGCCCGCAGCATTGACGCTGCGCATGGCATCAGAACCGAAATACCACAGCAGCCCTGCCGTCAGCAGGCAGGTAAGCACCTGGGCACCAATGAACCCCCCAAGCAATTTCAAACGCAGCGTCATGCCATCCCCTCGTCGTTCCGGTCGTCGGGCCAGGGCGAAAGGCGTCCGGCCTCCGCACTGTCAATATAAGGGAGGGCGGGGGAGAAGGAGCAATGATTAGACTGCGCGGGGCGTGATAATTCGCGGGGTGCCGCCTTGAACGGGGGCTGGACGCGTGCCGCATGAACGGAAAAGGGGCGTGCCATCTGAGAGGGGTGGCGAGGCAGGCAGGCGGCCCCGCGCATGTGCAGCGCCCCGCGCCGCCGGATGAACCGGAACGGGCGGGGCGCGTTCAGTGCGGATGCGTGCGGCGCGGGCTAGCTCTTGCCGCCCGCAAAGGCGGGCCACATTTCCAGCAGGCGGCGCAGGGCCTTGCCCCGGTGGCTGCGGGCGTTCTTTTCGTCGCGGGTAAGGGTGGCGGCGGTGCGGCCCAGCTCCGGGTCGAAGAACAGCGGGTCGTAGCCGAAGCCGTTGTCGCCCTGCGGGGCGGCGGCCACGCGGCCTTCCCAGGCCCCGGCGGCGGTGATGTGGCGCCCGTCCGAGGCGCAGGCGGCTATCACCGAACGGAACCGCGCCGTGCGCTGCGCATCGGGCACGTCGGCCAGGGCGGCCAGAAGTTTTTCGTTGTTGCGGGCGTCGGTGGCGGGCACGCCGTCTTCGGCGGAATAGCGGGCGGAATACACGCCGGGTGCACCGCCAAGGGCGTCCACCTCCAGCCCGGAATCGTCGGCCACGGCGATGCGGCCCGTCAGTTCGGCCACGGTGCGCGCCTTCAGCAGGGCGTTTTCCTCGAAGGTGGTGCCGGTTTCTTCGATTTCGCCGATTTCGGGATAGGCGTCGAGGCCGACCACGGTGACACCGGTATCTTGCAGCATGTCGTTCAGTTCGCGGATCTTGCCCGCGTTGCGGGTGGCCAGCACGATGACGGCGGTGTCATTGGTAATGTTCGGGGGGGTGCTGTTCGGAGGGGTAATGTTCGTGGGGGTGCTGTTCGGGGGGGTGGTCATGGCGTGTCGATGATGTTCGAGGTTGGGGTGAAGGCGGCGGGCAGCCCCACGGCACGGGCCAGGCAGAAGGCCGCCGGGCGCGGGGGCATGCGAAAGCCGCGCGGTGCGCATTGTGCGGAAGAATCGGCCCGGAGGCAATAGCGTGCCGACAGGCTGCGGGCAGAGCCCGGCGTGGCCAGACTGGCCAGATTGGCCAGACGGGACAGGGCCGGGCCAGACGGGCCGACGTGTGGTCAGCCCCTCATGCCCTCGCCCGCCGGGTCGTCCCGCGCGGGTTCCGTCGATTGCGGCACGGCCAGCAGCGGCAGCAGATACAGGGTGATGGTGGTGCCCTTGCCCACCTGGCTTTGCAGGTCCACCTTGCCGCCCATTTCCTCGATGATCTTGCGGCTCATGGCCAGGCCGATGCCCGCGCCCTTCTCCTTGGTGGAGAAGAACGGGCTGAATATCTTGTCGTGCAGTTCCGGCGGAATGCCCACGCCCGTGTCCGCCACGGCCACATACACATGCTGCTGGTTCATGCCGGTGCGCACGGTCAGGCGGCCACCGTCGGGCATGGCTTCCTGCGCGTTCTTCACCAGGTTGATCAGGCACTGCTTGAGCATTTCGCCGTCGCCGTGGGCCTTGGGGATATCCAGCGCAAGCTGCATGTCCACCGTGATGCGCCGCTGGTCGAAGCCCATGCTCATCAGTTCCATGGTCTGGCGGGACAGCAGGTTCAGGTCCACTTCGCCCGTGCGGGGCGAGGTGGGCCGGGCAAAGTTGAGGATGGACTTCAGGATGGTGTCCAGCCGCCGCGACTCTTCCAGAATCACCTGCACCTTGCCACGCGCGGCCTCGTCCAGCGAGGGCGAGCGCAGCAGCGAATTGGCAAAGCCGCCGATGGCGAACAGCGGGTTGCGGATCTCGTGCGCCACGTAGGTGGACAGTTCGCCGATGGCGGCCATCTTTTCGGCCTGTTGCAGGCGGATTTCCATGTTGGTGCGGTTGGTGATGTCGCGCCGCATCTCGATGACCCGCGTCAGTCGGCCCGCATCGTCGGTGACCGGGTAGGTGTACACCCGGAAATACTGCACCCGGCCATCGTCGTTGACCCTGGTGTGGATGCGCTCCGCCTTGTGCCCGGTGCTCACGGTTTCGCGAAAGGTGCAGCCGCCGTGTTCGGGCGGGCAGCAGAAAGAGGCGCCGTCCAGTTGCCAGCAGCAGGTGCCGATCCAGTCGTCCTTGGTGCCGCCCTTGCGTTGCAGGATGTTGCGGTTCAGGTCCACGATGCGGCCTTCGGTGTCCAGCAGCAGGATGTCCTCGTCCACCTGGTCGATGAGCGTGGCGAACAGGTCGCGCGCCTCGCGCAGGTGCAGGTTGCAGGTGGAGCACAGCTTTTCCGAGGCCAGCATTTCCCACACCCACAACGCGCCGCCCGCGTCCAGCAGCGAAACCCCGGCGGGGGCCGCCGCGCGCAGGTCGGCCATGTGGCGGCCATCGTCGGTCAGGTCGATGACCAGGCGCAGTTCGGGCCGGGCCGCGAACAGGGCGGCGGCGTCATCGAAGCGGGGCACCCCCCCGGGCGCGGGCGGCGCGGGGGGCAGGCCCGCGCGGGCCTCCAGCACGGCGAGGGGCGGTGAAGTGGGCAGCGGCGTGCGGCACTCGTGCGGCGTACCCGTGGCATCGGGTGCGCTCAGCGGCTGGCAGGCGTGATGTGCCAACGCTTCGTGGTCCTGCCCGGTCAGCAGCATGCCCGCCAGATGCACCCACGGAAAGCCCTGGAGAAAATCGGGGCGTTGCAGCAGCCCGGCCACCGGGCGCAGGGCGCGGCCCACCCCGGCCAGCGCCACGGGAAAGGGGCGGCGCGGCGCAGCGTACCCTTCCGTTTCGCCCAAGGCAGCGGCACCGACGGGGGGCACGTCTCTTTCGCCCTGTCCGGCATGCATCTGGCCGCATTCGGGACAGCCGGTCGAGGGACGGGACGGTGCATCGCCGGGTTCCGGCGTGGCGGTGTGCGGTGTGCGGGGGCCGGAAGAGGGCTGCGTGGTCATGCGGGGCTCCTTGGGCCGGGGAGTGATGGCGGCGGACGTCCTGCGCGAATGCCGGGATGGAGCATGCTCCACGCCCGGCCTGCCGGACGCGGGGCTTGCGCCCGGCGCACATTGCGGGTACGCGGCACCCAGCACCACGCCCACGGGCCATTCTGCGGTTTCCGCCGCAGGCGTCCGAAGGCGCATCGGCTTCCGTGGCACGGCATGTGCCGCCACGGGGCGTGTGGTACCCTCCATCCTTCCCATACCCGGAACGTCATCCAATGATAAGTGTTTATTCCGTCAGCCTTGGCTGCCCCAAGAACCGCGTGGACACCGAACGCCTGCTGGGCGCGCTGGGCACCCCCGTGCATCCCGTGGCCAGCATGGCCGAGGCCGACGTGGTGCTCGTGAATACCTGCGGCTTCATCCTTCCCGCCGTGGAAGAATCGGTGCGCACCGTGGTGGAGGCCGTGGACGAGATTTCCGGCCTGGCCCGGCGGCCCCTGCTGGCCGTGGCCGGGTGCCTGGTGGGCCGCTACGGCGAGCGCGATCTGGCCGCCGAACTGCCGGAGGTGGACCTGTGGCTGCCCAACCAGTCCATCGAGACATGGCCGGACCTGCTGGCACGGGCCGTGGGGGGCAGGATGACAGGGGTGACCGGCGCTGGCACCGTGGCGCCCGGCTACGCGGGGGGCACGCGGCTTCTGTCCACCGGGCCGTCGTACGCCTGGCTGAAGATCAGCGACGGGTGCCGCCACAACTGTTCGTTCTGCACCATCCCTTCCATTCGCGGCGCGCACCGCTCCACCCCGGCGGCGGAACTGGAACGCGAGGCGCGGCAACTGCTGGGCATGGGCGTGCGCGAACTGATCCTGGTGGCCCAGGACGTCACCGCCTGGGGCGGCGATCTGGATGGCGCAAGCGGCAAGGGCGACCTGCGCCCCCTGCTGGACCGGCTGCTGCCGCTGGCGGGGCTGGACCGGCTGCGCCTGATGTACCTGTACCCCGCCGGACTCACCGACGACCTGCTGTCCTACCTCGCGGCGGCGGGCGCGCCTTTCGTTCCCTATTTCGACGTGCCCCTGCAGCACGCCCACCCCGACGTGCTGGGCCGCATGGGGCGCCCATTCGCCCGCAACCCCCGCGTGGTGGTGGAACGCATCCGCAAGCACTTTCCGGACGCGGCCCTGCGCACGTCCATCATCGTGGGCTTTCCCGGCGAGACGGAAGAACACTACGCCGCGCTCACCGACTTCGTGGTGGAGACGCGCTTTCATCACCTTGGCGTGTTCGCCTACCGGGCGGAAGAAGGCACCCCCGCCGCCGCCATGCCCGACCAGGTGGACGACAAGGTGAAGGAATGGCGGCGCGATGCGCTGATGGAAGTGCAGGCCGAAATCAGCGAGGAGATCATGGAATCCTACGTGGGACAGCGATTGCCCGTGCTGGTGGACGCCCCCCACGACGAATGGCCCGGCCTGCACACCGGCCGCACCTGGTTCCAGGCCCCGGAGATAGACGGGGTGACCTACGTGAGCGGGGCAGGGGTGGTGCCCGGCGCGCTGGTGGAGGCGGACATGGTGGAAGCCCGGACCTACGATCTGGTGGCCCTGGCCGAGCCGGAAGACTAGGTGCGGTTTCCGGAACGCCCCTTTGTCCCTTGCCTTGCGCTATTCTCCCTTGGCTTCCGGCCCGAAGGGCGCGGGCGCGGTACGCGGGCGTCCGGTGGTACGCGGGTGCCTTTCCCCGGCGGGGGCGTGTCCGTATGCTGGCGACGCATGCGCATCGCAGCCGTGATGCAGACACCCTTTCACGCTTCGGGGAGTGGACATGACCTATTCGCATGAACGGGCGCTGGAACTGCTGCGCGCCGGGTCCGGGCTGGCCGGGGCGGAATTCCGGGACGGGCAGGAAGACGCCATCCGGCACGTGGTGGAAGGCCGGGGGCGCCTGCTGGTGGTGCAAAAGACGGGCTGGGGCAAGAGCTTCGTCTATTTCATTGCCACACGCATGCTGCGCGACGCCGGTCAGGGGCCCGCGCTGCTGGTGTCGCCCCTGCTGGCGCTGATGCGCAACCAGATCGCCGCCGCCGAACGCATGGGCGTGCGGGCCGCCACCATCAACTCGGACAACCGGGACGACTGGGCGGACGTGGAGGCGCGGCTTGCCCGGGACGAGGTGGACATCCTGCTCATCTCGCCGGAGCGGCTGGGCAACGACTGGTTCCAGGCGCAGGTGCTGGGCCCGGTGGCGGATCGGGTGTCGCTGCTGGTGGTGGACGAGGCGCACTGCATTTCCGATTGGGGGCACGACTTTCGGCCACACTACCGGCTGCTGGGGCGCATGGCCGCCAACCTGCCCCCCACCGTGCGCCTGCTGGCAACCACGGCCACCGCCAACGACCGGGTCATGGCCGACCTGGCCACCGTGCTGGGGCCCAGGCTTGCGGTATCCAGGGGCAACCTGAACCGCAACTCGCTGACGCTGCAAACCATCCGCCTGCCGGACCGGGCCGGGCGCCTGGCCTGGCTGGCCGAGCGGCTTGACGAACTGGACGGGCACGGCATCATCTACACCCTGACGGTGCGCGATGCCGGGCTGGTGGCGGCATGGCTGCAACAGCGCGGGTTCAACGTGGCGGCCTACACGGGCGAAACCGGCGAGGACCGGGAACGCCTGGAGCAGGAACTGCTGCACAACCGGGTCAAGGCCCTGGTGGCCACCACGGCGCTGGGCATGGGCTACGACAAGCCGGACCTTGCCTTCGTCATACATTTCCAGACGCCGGGGTCGGTCGTGGCGTACTACCAGCAGGTGGGCCGCGCCGGACGCGCCCTGCCCGCCGCCTACGGCGTGCTGCTGAGCGGGCCGGAAGAAGACGACATCAACGACTGGTTCATCCGCAGCGCCTTTCCCACCCGCGCCGAGGTGCAACAGATTCTGGATGCCCTGGAAGGCGCGCCGGACGGGCTTTCGACCCCGGAACTGATGATCCGCGTGAACATGGGCAAGGGCCGCATCGACAAGGGCATCACCCTGCTGTCGCTGGAATCGCCCGCGCCCATCGCCAGGCAAGGCACCAGGTGGCAATTGACGGCGGCGCCGCTGTCCGAGGCGTTCTGGCAGCGGGCGGAACGCCTGACGGCGCTGCGCCATGCGGAAAACGCGCAGATGCAGGAATACGTGGACCTGCCCTTCGGGGGGCACATGCAGCATCTGGTGCGGGCGTTGGACGGGGACGTGGCGGACATCACGCCCCCCACGCTGCCGCCCCTGCCGGAAGCCGCAGACCCCGCGCTGGTGCACGAGGCCATGGCGTTCCTGCGCCGGGGCAACATGCCCATCGAACCCCGGTTGCAGTGGCCCGTGGGCGGCATGCCGCATTGCGATGTCCGGGGCAGGATTCCCGCCGCCGAGCGGGCGATGCAGGGCATGGCCCTGAGCGCGTGGTGCGATGCAGGCTGGGGAACCACGGTGCGGCAGGGAAAGCACCGGGACGGGCGCTTTGCCGATGAACTGGTGGACGCCTGCGCCGCCATGGTACAGGGATGGGATCCCCAGCCCGCGCCGCAATGGGTGACCTGCATCCCTTCGCTGCGCCACCCGGACCTGGTGCCGGACTTCGCGCGCCGTCTGGCAGCACGGCTGGGCTTGCCGTTTGTTCCGGCATTGGAGAAGACGGAAGACAGGCCGGAGCAGGCAACCATGGGCAACAGCGTGCAGCAGGCGCGCAACGTGGACGGTTCGCTGGGCCTTGCCGATGTTCCCCTGCCCGCCGGCCCCGTGCTGCTGGTGGACGACATGGTGGATTCGCGGTGGACGCTGACCGTGGCCGCCTGGCTGCTGCGCCGGGGCGGCAGCGGAGAGGTGTGGCCGGTCGCGCTTTCCCGGACAGGTCAGGGATAGATGAACGACACCCTTTCGCTGAATACCAGGGCCATCCTGCTGCTGACGGCCCCACTGCTGGTGGGGTCGGGTTCCATGGGCTACGGCGGCCCGGCCGCGGAAGTGCTGCACCTTGGCGAGTACAAGCGCCTTGCCCGTCGCCTGCGCGAGCTTTCCCGCCAGCCCGCCGACCTGCTGGCGGCGGACGGGGAGGCGCTGTGCGCGGACTGCGCCGACATCGTCGAGCCGGAGCGCCTGCGGCGGCTGCTGGGACGCGGCTTTCTGCTGGGGCAGGCGGTGCAACGCTGGCAGGCCAGGTCCATCCGGGTGGTCAGTCGTGCCGACGCCGCATATCCCGCCCGCCTGAAGGGCCGGTTGAAGGAAAACAGCCCCCCGGTCCTGTATGCCTGCGGCAACCTGTCGCTGCTCGAACGGGAAGGGCTGGCCGTGGTCGGCTCGCGCAATGCGGACGATGCCCTGCTGGACTACGCGGCGGGTGTGGGCGGTCTGGCCGCCGCAGCAGGGGTGGTGCTGGTATCCGGCGGCGCGCGGGGCATCGACGAGGCGGCCACCGGCGGAGCACTGGCAGCGGGCGGCACGGCGGTGAGCGTGCTGGCCGAAGGGCTGGAGCCGCGCGCCCTGCGCCGTGAAAATCGCAACGCCATAGCGGAAGGTCGCCTGCTGCTGCTTTCGCCGTATGACCCCAACGCGGCCTTCAACGCGGGCAACGCCATGCAGCGCAACAAACTCATTCATGCGCTGTCGAACGCGGCACTGGTGGTCTGCTGCGATGCGGGCAGGGGCGGCACCTGGGCCGGAGCGCAGGAGCAGTTGGACACGCTGCGGCTGGTGCCGGTCTACGTGCGCGCCACAGGCACGCGCCGTGACGGGCTGGAGGCGTTGAGCGCCAAGGGGGCGCACCCCTGGCCGGAACCCGCCGACCCTGCCGCGCTGACGGCACTGCTGCGCCACCCCGTTGCCGCGCCGCCCAGGGTGCAGGCGCTGTCGCTGCTGGATGCCGCCGCGACGACGCCCCCGGAACCCACCACCGAATAAGGCGTACCAGCGGGCACGGGGCGCCCCGACGAAGCGACAGGTCTGTCCGGGGCGTAACGGGCTGAGCCCCAGCCATCCGTCCAACCGTGCGGGGAGCCGTTCGCGCAGCCGCCCTCCCGGCAACGGGACGGGCTTGCGGCAGTGCCGCTGCCCCCGGTCGATGAACTTCCGGTACTGGTCCACCGGGTGCGGCCGCAGTTGTTGCACACCCCGAAGAAAGAGGACGAGGTGCCCGCCGCGCTGGGAGTGGCCGCCGGGCTGGCTCGTGCCTGGCTGGAATTGCTGCTGGCCTGGGGGGGTGCTGGAAAAGGGCGGGCACCCCGTGACGTACAGCCTGAAACACCGCCCGCAACCCTGACGGCGTTCTGCCGCGCTTCATGGCGACAGGCATGGCGTCTGGGCATAGCGGCTGGCATGGCGTCTGGCATGGCGTCTGGGCATGGCGGATACGCGCACCGTGCCACCCTTGTTCCCGTCGCGCCCCACCGTCTCTTTCTTTCCCGCCACCTGTCCGCCGCGGCTCGCGCGGTTGTCATTCCCGGGGCATTCTGCTATGCAGACCAATCCCGCTCTTTGGGCGGGAAAATTTGCGTCGGTTGGAGGAAACGTATGACAGCAACCCCCGAAAACATGGAAAACGCCGCTCTTGAAATGGATCTGAGTTTCGAGAGCGCCCTCGAGAATTACCTCAGCTCCGATTTCGGCGACCTTGAAGAAGGGTCGATCATCAAGGGCGAGGTGGTTCGCGTGGATGAGGACAGCGTCCTCATCGACGTGAACTTCAAGTCCGAAGGGCAGATTTCCGCTTCCGAGTTCAGGGACAGCACCGGCAAGGTCAACATCGCCGTGGGCGACAAGGTGGACGTCTTCGTCGTTCGCAAGAACGAGATGGAAGGCACCATCACCCTGTCCTTCGAGAAGGCCAAGCGCATGCAGCTCTTCGACAAGCTCGAAGAGATTCAGGAAAACAACGGGGTCATCACCGGCCGCATCGTGCGTCGCATCAAGGGTGGCTACACCGTCGATCTCGGCGGCGTCGAAGCCTTCCTGCCCGGTTCGCACGTGGACCTGCGCCCCGTCCCCGACATGGACGCGCTGGTCAACCAGGAATACGAATTCCGTGTTCTCAAGATCAACCGTCGGCGCAGCAACGTCATCGTTTCCCGCCGCGTCCTGCTTGAAGAGGAACGCGATTCCAAGCGTCAGGATCTGCTGCGCACTCTCGAAGAGAACCAGATCGTCACCGGCAAGGCCAAGAACATCACCGAATACGGCGTGTTCGTGGACCTTGGCGGGCTGGACGGCCTGCTGCACATCACCGACATGTCCTGGAAGCGCATCCGTCACCCGAAGGAACTGGTCACCCTTGGCCAGGAACTGCAACTGAAGGTGCTCTCCTTCGACCGCGACAACCAGAAGGTGTCGCTGGGCATGAAGCAGCTGGTGGCCGACCCCTGGCAGGACATCACCGCCAAGTACCCCGAAGGCGCCAAGCTGCAGGGCCGCGTGACCAACCTGGTGGACTACGGCGCGTTCGTCGAGCTGGAGCCCGGCGTGGAAGGCCTGGTCCACATTTCCGAAATGTCGTGGACCCGCAAGCTGCGTCATCCGTCGCAGATGGTGCGCGTGGGCGACGAAGTGGAAGTGGTCATCCTCGGCGTCGATCAGGACAAGAAGCGCATCTCCCTCGGCATGAAGCAGGTCAAGCCGAACCCGTGGGAAGTTGTGGCCGAAAAGTACCCTGAAGGCACCGTCCTTGAAGGCGTGATCAAGAACATCACCGAATTCGGCATGTTCATCGGCATCGAGGACGGCATCGACGGCCTGATCCACGTGTCCGACATCAGCTGGACCAAGAAGATCCGCCATCCCAACGAAGTGTTCAAGACCGGTGACGTGGTGCAGGCCAAGGTGCTGACCGTCGACCAGGAGAACGAAAAGTTCACCCTCGGCATCAAGCAACTGACCGAAGACCCGTGGACCCACGTGCCTTCGCGCTACCCGGTGGGTGCGCTGATCGAAGGCACCGTGACCAACATCACCGACTTCGGCCTGTTCGTTGAAGTGGAAGAAGGCATCGAAGGCCTGGTCCACGTCTCCGAAATCAGCCAGAAGAAGATCAAGTCGCCCTCCGAGATGTTCAAGGAAGGCGTGGTCATTCAGGCCAAGGTCATCCACGTCTCCGCCGAAGAACGTCGCCTCGGGCTGTCCATCAAGCAGCTCAAGGACGAGGAAGAACGTCGCAAGCCCAAGGAATTCCGCGCCGGCCCCGCTGATACGGGCGGCCAGAACCTTGGTGACCTGCTGAAGCAGAAGCTGGAAGAGGATGCTTCCGACAGCTAGACCCTCCTTCAGCCAGCGGCATCCGTTCATCTTCGGATTCCTGCTCATTCTGGCGGCCGTTGCCCTCTTCATGGGGGCTTCGGCCGCCTTGCGCCATCTGACCGGCGGCGCGGGTCCGTTCGCGGGCCCGCGCGTCGGGGTGGTGCGGGTTGAAGGCATGATCACCGACATTTCCAAGACCACGGCGTGGATGGATACGCTGCGCGACGATCCCACGGTGCGCGGCGTGCTGCTGCGGGTGGATTCGCCGGGCGGCGGCGTTGCCGCATCGCAGGAACTGCTGGAGGCCGTGCGCCGCATGTCCAGCGTGAAGCCGGTTGTCGTGTCCATGGGTACCGTGGCCGCGTCCGGCGGGTACTACATCTCGCTGGGGGCCACGCGCGTCATCGCCAACCCCGCCACGCTCACCGGCTCCATCGGCGTGAAGATGGAACTGCCCAACGTGCAGGGCCTGATGGACAAGCTGGGCCTGGCCCGGCAGACTCTGGTTTCCGGCGACATGAAGGACGCAGGTTCCCCGTTCCGGGCCATGACCCCGCAGGAGCGCGAGTACCTGCAAGCGCTGGTCATGGACATGTACGACCAGTTCGTGACCGAGGTGGCCAATTCGCGCAACCTGCCGGTGGAAAAGGTGCGCGCCGTGGCCGACGGCCGGGCGCTGACCGGGCGGCAGGCCCACGAACTGGGACTTGTGGACGCCCTGGGCAGCATGGACGTGGCCCTGACCGACTTGCAGCAGCTTTGCGGCATCACGGAGCGGCCAGTGCTGGTGGAACAGCCCAAGCCTTCCTCGTGGCTGCGCGACGCGCTGGAAACGGTACTGGACCTGCAACCGGCGTCGCGGGTGGTTACGCCCGGTTTCCTGTACGCATATTAGCCGCAACGGCAAAGCATCGAAGCAAATGTTCCGCCCCTGCCGCCCACGCCGCAGGGGCTTCCGTTTTGGGGCGGCCCAGCATGTATGGTTCGCAGCACAAGAGAGTGGTCATGAATTCGGGAACCGGGAGACAGCCGTGATCAAGCTCGATGCCGCATACCACCAGCCCTTCACTTTCGCGGTAGCCCCGGCGTGTACCGCCCATCAGGATCGGCTGGCCCGCTGCCTGCGGCTGGAGGCGGCCTGCTTCGCCGCGTGGCCCGCGCAGGAGGAAGAACGGCGGGGCAACCTGCTGCTGCGCGCGGCCGGGGGCTATTCCATGCGCATCAACAGCGGCGTGCCGTTGCTGCCTGCGGGCACTGGCGTTGCGTGGGACGAAGGCCACGTGCGTGATGCCGAGGCATGGTTCGCCGCGCGGGGCCTGCCCGCGCAATTCAGGGTGCCGGAGCCGCTGGAAGGCGAGGCGACGGAATGCGCTGCCGAAATGGCCGGACGCGCCGCAACGGTGGCACCCCATTGCGACGCGGGATGCGGCCTTGATCCCGTGCTGGCCGCCATGGGCTACACCGCCACCGACCCCACGCTGGTGCAGGAACTGAACCTGGTGAACTGGGCCGAGGGCGCGGAAACCGCCCCCCATGGTTCCGCAGTCCGGTCCGTGACAACGTCCACCGTGCCCACCACGCCCTCACCATCCCGGCAGTGCGCCATGGTGGACCACGCCGCATGGCTGGCCGCAGAGGGTGCAGTGCGTGGCCGCACCGGCAGCGCCACGGAAAATCCCGTGCTGCGCATTCTGCTGGCCACCCTTGGTTCCGCCGGTATGACATGGCTGCTGTCCGTGAACGGGCAGCCCGCCGTCTGCGGCCTTGGGGTGCGCACGGGCGACGATTACGGCATCTTCGCCGTGGTGGCCCGCCCGGACCTGCGGCGGCAAGGCCACGGACGCGCACTGGTTGCCGCCATGCTGATGGCTGCCCGGCGTGAGGGCGCACGCAACGCCTGGTTGCAGGTGGGGCAGGGCAATGCGCCCGCCCGCGCGCTGTACGAGGGGCTTGGGTTCACCACCAGCTACGGGTACTGGTACCGCGTGCTGCGGTGACGCTGTCGTGCGGGAACGGTGCTGTCCCATACGTTTCCGCCTGGCCTCGCCCGGCAGCGCTCGGCTTGGCCCGGCCCCGTTTGTCCCAGTCCGGCCCCGCGTACCTCCCCTCCCGATGCGCAGCACCTCGCGCCCCTTCCCGCTACCACCCTGTCTACGCGCATGGCGCGCGGTTTCCGTTCATGCTAGCGTCGCAGTCGGATGCATCCATCGCCCCGCTCGACAATGATCCGGACGCATCTTTCGCCGCCGCACATGTTTCAAGGAGCACGCCATGACCCGACCGGTCCGCGCCAGCGGCATCCTGCTGCACATTACCTCACTGCCCTCGGCCTTCGGCATCGGCGACCTTGGCCCGGCGGCTCGTGCCTTCGCGCGGCTGCTGGCCGGGGCCGGACAGACGGTGTGGCAGTTCCTGCCGCTTGCGCCCACCTCCACGTTCATCGGCAACTCGCCCTATTCCAGCCCCTCGGCCTTCGCGGGCAATACCCTGCTGGTCAGCCCCGAACGCATGGCCGAAGAAGGCTTTGTCTCGTGGGCCGACGTGGACGCCGGGACGGAACAGTTCCGGGACGTGTCGCACGATCCGATCCGGTTCGAAGCCGTGGAGGCACACCGCCGCATCCTGTTGCGCGCCGCGTGGGAACGCAACCGACACCAACTGGGCATGGACACCGCCTACCTGCGCTTTTGCCGGGGCAACGCCCACTGGCTGGACGACTACGCGCGGTTCACGGTGCTGAAGGAACGCTTCGGCGGGGCAGCCTGGACCACCTGGGACGAGCCCTTCGCCCGCCGCCACCCGGACGCCCTGACCCTGCTGGACGCGCAGGAGGTCGCCGCGCTGGATCACGTGCGCTTCTGCCAGTACCTGTTCTTCCGCCAGTGGTACGACCTGCGGGCCGCCTGCACCGACCTTGGCGTGCGGCTGGTGGGTGACGTGCCCATCTACGTCACCCACGACAGCGCCGATGTGTGGGCCAACCCCGGCTATTTCCGGCTGGACGAGGATTTCGCCCCCACCCACGTGGCAGGGGTGCCCCCGGACTATTTCAGCGCCACGGGCCAACGCTGGGGCAACCCGGTGTACGACTGGGACGCCCTGCGGCGCGACGGCTTTGGCTGGTGGGTGCGCCGTGTGGCGCACAACCTGCGCATGGCCGATATTGTGCGGCTGGACCACTTCCGGGGCTTCGCGGGGTACTGGGAAATACCGGCGGAGGAGGAAACTGCCATCAATGGCCGCTGGGTGGATGCGCCGGGCATGGAACTGTTCGGCACGCTGGCCCGGCGGTTCACGGCGCTGCCGCTCATTGCCGAGGATCTGGGCGTGATCACCGCCGACGTGCGCGAATTGAAGGCGACCTTCGGCCTGCCGGGCATGAAGGTGTTGCAGTTCGGCTTTGGCGGCGACCCCGCCGACAACCCGGATGTCCCCTTCCGGCACGAGGCGCGCAGCGTTGTCTACACCGGCACCCACGACAACGCGCCCACGCGGGCATGGTTTGAAGCTGCCCCGGCGCATGAGCGGGCGCGGGTGGAAGAATACGTCGGGCACGCCATTGCCCCGCACGAGGCCCCCGGCGTGCTGCTGCGCCTGGCCATGGGCAGCGTGGCGGAACTGGCCGTGGCCCCGGTGCAGGACGTGCTGGGGCTGGGGGCAGAGGCGCGCATGAACACCCCTTCGGTGGCGGCGGGCAACTGGGCCTGGCGGATGACGCCGGAACAGATGGACGCCGGACTGTACGCGGAACTGGGACGGTTGACGCGGTTGTTCGGGCGGTAGCGCGGGCGCGCCTTTGTCTGGCACCCAAGCGCCGTGCACAGCGCATGCGCGAACCGTCTGTGCCACCCGTTCCGGCAGGCCGCATTCTTGCGCGCACCACATTTTCCGCGCCGCCGCGTGCCCCCACACCAGTTGCGAACCGTGCCGCAAACCTGATACATGCCACACCGCGAGGAATCGTTCGGGCGGCATGCGCCGACCGGGAAGATTCCCGCACCGGCCGCCGCCTTTTCCGAAAGCTTGCGGCCCTCGCCCACACCTTCCGGCGGCCACCCAGGCCGTCGCCGCGCGGCCTGCGCCGCGCCTCTGCCAAGGAGCACACCACCTATGTGCGGCATCATCGGATACGCCGGTCATCGTCCCGCCGTTCCCCTCATCATAGAAGGCCTGCGCCGCCTGGAATACCGGGGCTACGACTCGGCGGGGGTCGCCTTTGTCCAGAACCGCGAACTGGTCACCGTGCGCGCCGAGGGCAAGCTTTCCGCCCTTGACGAAAAGCTGGCGTCCTGTCCCAACACCGTGGCCACCACGGGCATGGGGCACACCCGCTGGGCCACCCACGGCATTCCCGTGGAACGCAACGCCCACCCGCACAAGTCCAACGACGGCGGCCTCGCCATCGTGCACAACGGCATCATCGAGAACTACGCGGAACTGAAGGCCGACCTTGCCGCCAAGGGCTACGTCTTCCATTCCGAAACCGACACCGAAGTGCTGGCCAACCTCATTTCCGAGGGCCGCAAGCACAACGCGACCATGCTCGACGCCTTTGCCTGGGCGCTGCGCCAGGCCCACGGGGCCTACGCCGTGGCCCTGACCACGCCCGAAGAGCCGGAAGTGCTCTACGCCGCGCGCCTGTCCGCCCCGCTGATCCTGGGCGTGGGCACCGGCGAGAACTTCGTGGCGTCCGACATCCCCGCCTTCCTGCCCTACACCCGCGACGTGGTGTTCCTGGAAGACGGCGAACTGGTGCGCATAGACGCCAACGCGTGGAAGGTCATGCGCATCGCCGACCTTTCGCCGGTGGAAAAGACCGTCAACCACATCCAGTGGGACATGCAGGCGGCCCAGAAGGGCGGCTACAAGCACTTCATGCTCAAGGAAATCTTCGAGCAGCCCAAGGTCATCACCGACTGCCTTGCGGGCCGCGTGGACTGGAACCGCATGGAAGTGACCCTGCCGGAACTGGCCGCGCTGCCCGTGCCCAAACGGTTGCACATCGTGGCCTGCGGCACCTCGTACCATGCGGGCATGTGGGGCAAGCACCTGCTGGAAAGCTGGGCCCGCGTGCCGGTGAACGTGGAAATCGCCTCTGAATTCCGCTACCGCGACATCATCCTGGACCCGGCGGACATGGTGCTGGTCATCAGCCAGTCGGGCGAAACGGCGGACACCCTGGCCGCCCTGCGCATAGCGCGGGAGCACGGGGTGAAGGTGGCGGGCCTGTGCAACGTGGTGGGTTCGTCCATCGCGCGCGAGGCGGACGCGGTCATCTACACCCAGGCCGGGCCGGAAATCAGCGTGGCCTCTACCAAGGCCATGTGCAGCCAGATGGTGCTGCTGACCCTGATGGCCCTGCACTGGGGCCGCAGCACCGGCGCCCTTTCCGAAACGGTGCGCGCCAACGTGTTGCAAACCCTCAGGAAGCTGCCGGACCAGTTGGAAACCGTGCTGCCCGCCATGCGCGACGAGGCGCAGGTGCTGGCCCGCACCTACTCCAAGGCCAAGAGCTTCTTCTACCTGGGGCGTGGCCACTGCTTCCCGCTGGCACTGGAAGGCGCCCTGAAGCTGAAGGAAATCTCGTACATCCATGCAGAGGGCTACGCATCCGGCGAAATGAAGCATGGCCCCATCGCGCTCATCGACCCGGATTTTCCCACCTTTGCCCTGGCGCTCAACGACGAGCTGTTCCCCAAGGTGAAGTCCAACATCGAAGAAGTGCAGGCCCGGCGCGGCAAGATCATTGCCCTGACCAACCCCGGCGTGGAACTGAAGGTGGACCACCCCTGGTCCATCCCCGACGCTTGGGGGCCCATGGCCGCCTTTCTGGTGCTGCCCGCCCTGCAACTGTTCAGCTACGAGGCCGCCGATTACCTCGGCAAGGACGTGGACCAGCCGCGCAACCTCGCCAAGAGCGTGACGGTGGAATAGCGCCCCCTGCCCGTTCATCATGAAGGCCCCCGAAAGGGGGCCTTTTTATTTGGCCTATGACCAGCCGCAATCGCCATCAGCCTCGCGATGGTATCCTCGGAAGAAAGAAACCCGACAGAGTTCAAAAAGGCTCCAGACCATCGGGCACGCCCTGATGATCCGGAGCCTTGAAAATCGACACCCACGAACGACATGCGCACCGGGCGCAACATGCCCGCTGCGCTCCCCGCGCGGCACCTACCTGGGGTGACCGATGCCCAGACGGCACTTGCGGGGGGCAAACCGCAGGAAGACTTCCTTTCCGGTTTCGACGGATTCGTAGATGGCCATGATCAATTCCAGACTGCGGCGGCCTTCCAGACCGTCCACCAGCATCTTGCCGCCCGTGTTCAGGCATTTGACGATGTGTTCGTAGTAGCTGCGGTGACCAAAGCCATACACGTCAGGCGGGTTGGTCGAATAGTTCGCCATCACGTCTTCATCGCTGGGCAGGGGACGGGAGAACGCCCAGCTTTCGATCTTGTTGACGGCGTACCCGCCGATGACGACGTTTCCGAGTTCGCCCAGTACCGACAATGATCCTTCAAGATCCTTGGGGCGGGTTGCATTGGTGGCCTCTATGATGCCGAGCGCTCCATTGCGGAACCGCAGCACCACCACGGCCGTGTCCTCCGCCTCTATGTCCACCAGCGCCCGCGTGCTTTTGGCGAACACGCTTTCCACGTCACCCATCATCCATTCCAGCAGATCAAGGTGATGGCTGGCCTGGTTGGACAGCACCCCGCCGTCAAGAGCCCAGGTGCCCCGCCATGCATCCTGGTCGTAATAGGCCTGCGTACGGCACCAGCGTACCCGCACCGTACCGAGAACCAGGCGACCGAACCTGCCAGCCTCCAGGGCCTCGCGCAGTTTCTGCACCGGCAGGTTGAACCGGTTCTGCTTGATGACGAACAGCTTGATGCCGTTGGAGTCGCAGGCGTGGATCATGGCGTCCGCATCATCCAGGGTGAGGGCCATGGGTTTTTCGACGATGATGTGTTTTCCGTAGGGGGCCAATTCCAGGGTGTGGCGGGCGTGGTTGCCGCTTTCCGTAAGCACCGCCACGGCGTCCACATCGTCCTTCAGGAAGCGCATCATCTCGTGCATGTCGGTAAAGGCGGGCACCTTCCATTGGGCGCCAGCGGCCTCGGCCCTTTCGGGACGGATGTCGCAGACGGCGGCAAGGCTTGCCCCCTGAATCATTCCCCCACCCAGCAATTCGCAATGCCGCTTGGAAATGCGACCGCATCCGACCAGAGCTATTCGTATCACGTCATTCACCTGTTACCCGTGATTTGCGACACGCTGTGTTCGTGCCGCGTTCATGGCTGGCTGCGCGTTTGCCGGAAGGGGGCCGCGCGTGCAGCGGAGCACTACAGGCCGAGGCAGTTTCCGTCCCGATAGAAGATGGACGTGCAACTCGCTGTCTGCAACACCATCGAAGCAAGGCCGGGAAGACGCAACTCCCTGAACCCTGCCTTTTTCAGATATTCCCGCCCGGGCATGTAGTAGTCCCGCTCCGTGTTATCAAAAATGATCACGCCTGTTTCAGAAATGGATTCAAGGCAGTTGTACGCGCAATTGACGCGATCGCGCCCGTCGATGACGATGACGTCGAACTTGATGTTGCGAATATTGCGCAACGTCTTGCAGTAGTCCCCACCCCTTTCGAGGCGCTGGAATATCGGCCTGACGTTGGCAGGAAACTGTGCCCGCATGGTAGTGAACCACGCTTCGTCGTGCTCCACGGCGACAACACGGCGCGCCCGCCTGGCCCACCACAACGTACTGCTGCCGCAACCAAATTCGAAAACGTTTCCGCCATATGGCGCACGTTCTTCCAGCAACTCCACCGCAGGGTAGGTGAGCCATGGCAGCGGGGCGCCCTTCCCGTCCACGATGGCCTGCCGCTGGTAGCTGGAAAACCACCCGAGACCCCGAAGGTACTCGTTCGCGAATATCTCGCCACACATGGATGCGGCATCGCACTGCTTGGGCGTATTGGGAGACACCACTTCCATGTGCCGCTGCCGGGGCGCGGGGTTTGCCATGTGCTTTTCGGCGATGTCCAGGAACCGCTGCGCGTTGCGCTTCATGTTGTAGTCTTCCAGGCAGCGGCGCTGCCCGGCGGCGGCGATGCGATCGCGCTCTTCGGGATGGGCCAGGTAATGGCGAATCTTGTCCACCAGTTCCTGGTTGTCCTTGTACGCCACGATTTCCTTGTCCCACTCGAACCAACGGGAAACGCCGTCCAGCGCAAGCACCAACGCACCGCACCCCGTGGCTTCGAACAGACGCATGCTGCAATTGTCGTCCTGGCTGATATCCTCGATGGGGTAGCCATGCCTGTCCGAAAGAAAGACGGGAGTGCGCGAGTCGAGCACCATGCGTCCACGCCGCAGGCAGCGCAGGGCGTTCATGCCGAAGACGGCGGGCTTGAGGTGCGGCACCATGGCCGGGGTCAGGTTGCTGAAGTTGCCCGAAAGGTGCAGCGACAGTGAAAATCCGTACTGTGTCGCGGCCTTGGCCACGGCATCCAGCATGGCGATGCGGCGCGTCCCCGTCAGGGTACCCACGAAGACGACGTCCGTATCCTGCGGAATGGCCGACAGATCCCGCACCGCGCTCAGCGGAAAGCCCGGCGAGAACATTTCAACCGCACGGGCTCCCAGCCTGGGCGCCTGCTCCATGATGCTGGGCAAGCTGGTGAGCAGCACATCGACCCCCGACCAGTCCCAGTTGGTACGCACCGTGGCGCACCGCCAACTGACGACAAGGCGCGGCTGGTGCTTCAGGCTGTCCCGGAGGGCGCCGTTGAACGTGTACGGGCTGTACACGTAAAGGATGTCCGGCTTGAAGGCGTCCACCCGCATGCGGATGATGTCAGCTTCCCATTGTTCCTTTCCGGGCGCTGCAAGCCCTTGCTCCTTTATCCAGGCACGTTGCAGGGGCTCCGCGTTGGAAAAGGTAAGCTCGGACGCACAGCCCAGCTCCGTGGTATGGGGCGTGACGCAGTGCGGGGCGAAGAACCCGTAGCGGTACAGCGCGTCCGTCTGTGTTCCGCTGTCGCGCAGGGCCATTTCGGGCGACTGGGCGTAGAATACGTCGATGAAATTCTTGTAGGTCGAGAATATCTGCATGACCCGCAAGGGGGTCGGAGAGTGCTCGGTCATCGTGGACATCCTGTCGCCGCCCGCATGGGGCGCAAAGCTGCTGGGTTGCGTGCGCTCAGGCCAGGGCGGCCATCAGCGCGCGGGCTATGCTGTCGGCGTCGTCCCCGGTCATGTAGGGATGCATCGGCAGGCTGAGAATCCGTCGGCTTACCTCTTCACTCGTCGGCAGGTCACCGCCTCCGTAGCCAAGGTGGGCAAAGGCGGTCTGAAGATGCAGGGGGATGGGGTAGTACACCATGCTGGGCACGCCTGCGGCCTGCAACGCCTCCTGCACCTCGGCGCGCACGACGGAAGGCGGCAGCAGGAAGGAGTACTGCGCCCAGGCGCTTCGGCAGCCGTGCGGAACGCGTTGCGGAATGATACCGGCACCATCCAGGGTCTCTTCATACGCTCGGGCAATACGCTGGCGTGCGGCGAGTTCCGCGTCGAAGACATCCAGCTTGGCCAGCAGCACCGCGGCCTGCAACGTATCCAGCCGCGAATTGATCCCAATGCGGACATTGTCGTACTTGTGCCCACCCTTGCCGTGAAAACGCAGGGAGCGCAGGCGGCCTGCCCTGTCGGGGTCGTTGCAGAAGACGGCGCCGCCATCACCGTAGCAGCCCAACGGCTTCGCGGGGAAAAAGCTGGTGGCGGCATAGTCGCCGAACGAGCAGGCGACCTGCCCCCCGATGGCGGCCCCGAAGCCCTGCGCGGCGTCCTCGATGAGCAGAAGCCCGTGCTCGCGCGTGATGGACGCCAGTTCGGCATACGCAGCCGGCAGTCCGAACATGTCAACGGCAATGACGGCCCGGGGGCGGCCCCACGCGGGGTTCCAGTCTTCAAGGCACGCGGCCAGGCCGGCTGGCGAGAGGTTCCAGGTCAGGGGATCAATGTCCACGAACACCGGACGAGCACCCAGCAACGCGATGACCTCTGCCGTGGCGATGAAGGAAAAGCTGGTGGTGATGACCGCATCGCCGGGACCGATGGATTCGGCCATGAGGGCGAGTTGCAGGGCGTCCGTGCCTGAAGCGCATCCGACGCAATGGCGCACGCCGCAATATGCCGCAAGGCGGCCTTCCAGTTCCGCGACCTCCGGGCCGAGAATGTATTGCCCGTGTGCCAGCACGGCGTTCATGCGGGCACGAATGGACGCTTCATTGGCCGCGAATTGCGCCTTGAGATCAATGAACGGAATCATGGGTGGCCCTCCGGGCTCGTGGCGTCGCGCGTTTCCGGTGTGGCGCCCGGTGCGCCGCGCAAACCGCTGCCTGCATGTTCGTACCGGGCGCCGCAGGCCGGGCACTGCAATTCCCGATCAAGCCGCACGCCGCAGCGGCAAACCCAGCCGACACGGCGCGCCGGGTTGCCCACGACCAGGGCATGGGAAGGAACGGGCCGCGTGACCACGGCCCCCGCGCCCACGAAGGCGTAAGGGCCGATTTCGTTGCCGCACACTATGGTGCAGTTGGCGCCCAGGGTCGCACCGGTGCGCACGGGCGTGGCGCGGGCCTCGTCCATGCGCGGGATGGTGGCGCGGGGATTGTGCACGTTGGTGAAAACCATGCTCGGCCCGCAGAACACCCCATCCTCCAGGGTGACACCGGGGTAGACCGAAACGTTGTTCTGTATCTTGCAGCGCGCACCCACGGTGACGCCGGGCCCGATCATGACGTTCTGCCCGACGTTGGTATGGGCACCTATGCGGCAATCGGGCAGGATGTGGCAGAAGTGCCATATCCGCACCCCCTCGCCCAGCGTGACGCGCTCATCCACCACCGAGGTGTGATGCACGAACGCGTCTTGCGCCCAACCGCTGGTATCGGGTTTGTCCTGCCGTGCATTGCCACGCTCGCGCAGGGTCGTCAGCACATCGAGAGCCTTCAACCAGCACGGTTTGTCGCCGGAAGGCGGTACTGCCCCGCGCAGTGCATCGACAAACGCCGCGCAAGCCTGTTCCAGGGCGCTTTCGCGGGGAAACTCGACCCGCTCCCGCGATACGCCCCCGGAAACCGTCACCACGCCTTGCCCCATGGCGTCGATACGCCAGGCGGCAGTGGCCGCTTCACCCACGACCACGATCTCGCGCATGGGCTGGCTTCCCGGCTTTGGGGCAAAAACGTGCGCCACGGGTCCGGAAGGAAAGGCCAGCACCGTCACGTCGCCCTGCGATTCGCCCCGCTCTGCGGGTGGCAATACGACGGGAACGTGATCCACGATGCGCAGGATGGCCGCAATATCTTCGGCAGCAGGATCGCCCCACTCCGGTTCCGTTTCCGGCGCGGCCACGGTACGGGCCACGACGGAAACGACACGCCCCAGGGATCCGTCCTGTGCCAGCCCGGCAAGACGAGCCACGCCGGGGTCGTGTTGCGAAAGAAAACCCGGGGTGAACACCATGCCACGGGCGGTCGCCAGTTCCTGAAGCTTGCGGCAGTCGTCGACGTCGAACGCTGCGGACGGTGCCGCGTACAGGTGCCTGCCCGTCTCGAGCACCTTGCGGGCGAAAGACATGTGCCCCGCAACCGGCTGAGACATGACGACGGCCCGCACGCGAGGATCGGCGAGAAGAGCATCCTCGTCCCCCACCACCACGATGCCCGGCAGTGCCGTAGCGGCGTGACGCAGGGCTTCCGGGTTGGAGTCGCAGACCATGGACAGGACCCCCAACCCACTGAAGCTGCGGGCCAGCCTGCTTCCCACAAGGCCGTAGCCGATGAGTCCGATCAATTCCGCCTCCGGAAATGGCATTGTGTCCCCTGCGCCCACGCACGTCCTGCGCCATTGGGCCAACACGCCTCGTACTTCGTCTCGGCCCGCACCGCCATGGGAAGTCTCCATGCCGATGCGGCGCCCCATGAGCGCGCCCAAAAGCCTGCACTGCGACCCGACAAGAACGTCCGCCGCCAGCGTCGCGCCGCAGTGCTGCGCAACATGGCCTGGTACTGTCCAAAAAACTGACGATGCCAGTGGCAAGCCACCGCAGCAGGTACCCGGTTTCATGCAGTTGGCTTGCGTGCACCGGCGGCGTCATGCTTCCGGGACGGGCTTGCGTCACCGCGCATGATGCCAGGCCAGACTCGCCGCATCTTGCAATTCTGGTGCCGAGAAAAAAATGCCAACGCCCCCCGGATGCATCGTGAACGCGCATGCGCTTGGGCCGCCTGTTCGCAGCGGAAGGCTCCGATTGCGTACACGCTGGCGTTGCGCCTGCGGCACCATCCGGCCACCCACGGGTAACACCCCAGGCGAGGGCATCGCACTGTCATGCCTGCAACAATGGCCATCCGGGGATTGCCTCACCGCGTCCTCCCCGGCCACGGCCTGGCAGTGACCTTCCGGTTATCTGGACATGCATGCACATCCGAGGTGCACCATGGGGCAAGGCCTCCGTCAGTCATCCCTCGCTTGACCACGGCAACATGCCTCACATGCAATCAACCCATCAAGAAACTGACCCTTGTCAATATACTCACAGCCCCTGACACTGCCCCCATGAACATTTGTAACGGTATGGTTACAATTTTATTGACAGCAAAAGCGATATGCCGCAGTGCTGGATTTGCGAGACAAATGCCAAACCTGCCGCGAGGCAGGGACGGAAAGCCACGGGTCTCTTGCAGACAGCCGGGCCGCCTTGCATCCGTCCCACCTCCCCCCGTCTCGGGGGAATTGAGCTTCCGGCAAATTGTTTGCTTGATCAAACATAGCCGGACGTTCCACTTCGGCATTCCCGCATCGTCACGCGCGGGCACCAGCGGTGCCCGCCCGGTTTCGTGCGCATTCCCCGCCGGCACGCGGGCGCCCCGGTCACGCCGGAGCGTCTGGCCGTCATGGCGGGCGTGGGCCGTACGCCGTGGCACACACTCCGCCGTGTCCACCAACGCCCCGGCAACGGGGCTTCATGTCCGCATCGCGCCATGTCTTTCCGGGGGGACGGGCAGTCGCGACGGTCCACCGCAACCCCCCAGAGGGGAACTTCATGAAACTGAACTTGCGCGCGCAGTTCCTGCTGCCCATCGTGGGCGTGGTCGTGCTGGCCATGGCCGCGTCGGGTGCGCTGTCCTACCGCAACGCCACCGACGCGTTGTGGGGCAGCTATCTTTCCACCGCCGGCGAAATCGCCGCCACGGCCAGCCTGGGCTTCACCGAACGGGTGGGCGACCTGCGCACCACCCTTACCTCGCAGGCCAAGTCGGCGGACGTCACCGGCGTGCTCATGCCGGGGGGCACCGACCCAGACCCCGTGTCCACCGCCAATGCCGCCCTGCGCGATATCGTGGAAGCCAACCCCGTGTTGCAGGCCGTCAACGTCATCGGACCCGACGGACTGGTCGTCGCCAGTACCCGCGCTGACAGCGTGGGGCGCGACAACCTTGCCGAACGCGACTATTTCCGCAACGGGATGCGCGGCGAAACGACCATCACCGATGCCTTCATGAGCAAGATCAGCAACGCGCCGGTGTTCGTGCTGGCCGTGCCCATCCGCAAGGACGGCAAGGTGCTGGGCGTGCTGTCCGCGCCGGTGGACCTGGCCGTGCTGTCCGCCCGGCTGGTGGACCCGGTGAAGGTGGGCAAAAACGGCTACGCCTTCCTGGTGGCGCGCTCCGGCAAGCTGGCCGCGCACCCCAAGAAGGACCTGCTGCTGAAGCTCGACCTGAAGGAGCTTGACTGGGGCAAAAAGCTCATCGCCCAGCGCTCCGGCACCCTGGAATACGACTACGAGGGCCAGCACAAGGCCGCCGCGTTCACCCTGAACGAAACCACCGGCTGGATCATCGCGGTGAACGTCAGCGCGGCGGATATCGCCACGGCGGTGACGGGCATCCGCAACGCGGCCATGGCCACCGGCGGCGCGGCTATCGTGCTGGTCTGCCTGGTGGTGTTCGGCATCGTGCGCGGGGTGACGCGGGCCCTCGGCTCCAGCGTGTCCTATGCCCAGGCGGTGGCGAGCGGCGAGTTGGGGCGCACCTTCGAACTGACCCGCCGCGACGAGATCGGCGAACTGGCCGACGCCCTGCGCACCATGGTGGGCAACCTGCGCGACATGATCGCCACCGCCGACCACAAGACCGCCGAGGCAGAGGAACAGACCCGCCGCGCCGAACGCGCCGTGCAGGAGGCCGAAGCCGCCAAGCTGCGCGCGGAAGCCGCCCGCCGCGAAGGCATGTTGCAGGCTGCGGAACAACTGGACGTCATCGTCATGCGCGTCAGTGCCGCGTCCGAGGAACTGGCCGCGCAGATCGAGCAGTCGTCGCGCGGGACCGACGTGCAGCGCGAACGCACGTCGGAAGCGGCCACGGCCATGGAGCAGATGAACGCCAGCGTGCTGGAGGTGGCCCGCAACGCCACCGACGCGGCGGGCAGCGCCGACAGGGCGCGCGCCACGGCCCAGGAAGGCGCCGGGGTGGTGGAATCCGTGGTGGCGGCCATCGACGAGGTCAGCCGCCACGCGGGCGAGCTTACCCGCAGCCTGGGCAACCTGGGCGACCGGGCCGAGGGCATTGGCCGCATCATGGGCGTCATCAGCGACATTGCCGACCAGACCAATCTGCTGGCGCTGAACGCGGCCATCGAGGCGGCCCGCGCCGGAGACGCCGGGCGCGGCTTTGCCGTGGTGGCCGACGAGGTGCGCAAGCTGGCCGAAAAGACCATGAACGCCACCCGAGAGGTGGACGAGGCCGTACGCGCCATCCAGACCGGCACCCGCGAGAACATCCGGGGCATGGAAGAAGCCTCGGGCGCGGTGGGCCGCAGCACCGAACTGGCCACCGTTGCCGGGCGTTCGCTGGGCGACATCGTGACCATCGTGCAGACCACCGCCGACCAGGTGCGCTCCATCGCCACCGCCTCGGAGGAACAGTCCGCCGCCAGCGAGCAGATCAACAGGGGCACGGAAGAAGTGAACCGCATCGCGGTGGAAACCGCCGACGCCATGAACCAGTCCGCCGCCGCCGTGGCAGAGCTTGCCCGCATGGCGGGCGAACTGCGCGGCCTGGTCGAGGAGTTGAAGCGGGTTTAGCCCAGCGAGGCTGCGCGCGCCCACGCGGTGCGGGAAAACAGTGCGTCCCCGTCACGATTGTGGCGGGGACGTTCGTTTTTTCAGCCATGCGCAGCCGGTCATTCGGGGCTGGCCGGGGCATCATCCACAGTGCCGTGTACCTCGCGCGCAAGGTCCAGCCAGGCACGCGCCGCATGCGACAGGTAGCCGCCGCGCCGCCAGATGAGCGCCATGCGCCACCACATGTCCGGTTCGTCCAGCAGAACCCGCGCCGCCGTGGTGGTATGGTCCGCCACCATCAGCCGGGGCAGCAGCGCCACCCCCAGGCCCGCCTCCACCAGCCCGATGATGAAATCCATCTGACCGCTGCGCGCCGCCACTTTCGGACGAAAGCCGTTGCGCTCGCACCCGTCGAGAATGATCTGATTCAACTGAAACGCCTCGCCGAACAGGATGAACGGCTCACCCGCAAGCTCGCGCAGGCGCAGGCCGCACCTGCCGGACAGGGCATGACCCGGAGGCAGCAGCGCCACCAGCGGCTCCGCGCGCACATGCTGCCACTCGAATTCCCCGGATATGGGCGTCAGCGATGCCGCAAGATCCACCTCGCCCGCGTGCAGCAATTCACCCAGCCGCCTGCTGCCGTCCTCCACAAGTCCCACGTCCACGCCTGGGTAGCGGGTGCGGAACAACGCAAACACCGGCGCAAACAGGACGCGGCTGCCGAACAGCGGCACGCCCAGCCGCAGCGTTCCGCGCCGCAGCCCCCGCAGGTCGTCCAGTTCCCCCTGGATGTCCTCCGTGGCGGCCAGAATGCCCCGCGCCCGGCGAAACACCACCTCGCCAGCATCCGTAAGCTGGCTTCTGCTGCCCATGCGGTCCAGCAGCACCACGCCCAGTTCGCTCTCCAACTGGCGCACGGCCTTGCTCACGTTGGACTGGGTGGTGAACAGCGCTCTTGCCGCGGCGGAAAATCCGCCGTGGCGCACCACTTCCACAAAAGCCTGCAACGTTCTGAACTCCATAATCTATTCCTAACAGAGATACCATCCATGCTGTCAATTCATTTTACGACCACATGCGCCGGGCATACGTAGATATCGACGCCAAGCAGCGCCAAGGAGCATCACATGTCCGTTCGCAAGCTTTCCCTTTCCCTGCGGCTGGCCGCCCGCCGCAGCCGCCTGATCCAGTGTCTGTTCCTCGCCGCCCTGTGGCTGGCGGGCGAAGCCGTGGCCCGATACGCCCATCTGCCCGTGCCCGGCGGGGTGGTGGGCCTTGTGCTGGTGTTGCTGCTGCTGGCCTCTGGCAGGGTGAACGTGGTGGACCTGCAACGCGGCGCCCGGTGGCTGATGGCCGAAATGCTGCTGTTCTTCGTGCCCGCCGTGCTGGCGGTGCTGGATCACCGGGAATTCCTGAGTCTGCTGGGGCTCAAGCTGCTGGCCGTGGTGCTGCTGGGCACGCTGACGGTCATGGGCGGCACGGCGCTGGTGGTGGACGCCTGCTGCCGGTTGCAATTCCGTGGCGCCGGTCACGCTTCTGCCGGTCTGGCCCATACCTGCGCAACCCTGTCCGGTTCGGCCCGGCACCCTTCGTGAGCAATGCCATGAACCTTTACCCTGCCGCCCTGCCCCTGCTTTCCGGCCTGTTCTGGTCGGCATCCACCATCGCCCTGTACCTCGTGGCCCGATGGGTCCACGCCCGCATGGGCCGCTGGTGGACATCACCCCTGTGCCTTGCGCCGTTGCTGCTGCTGGCGCTGGCCATCGCCCTGCATGCCACCTACAGCGACTACATCCGCTCCACCCACTGGCTGATGGTCATGCTGGGCCCGGTGACCGTGGCCTTCGCCCTGCCCATCTTCGAGCAGCGCGCGCTGATCCGCCGCCACTGGCCGGTGCTGCTGGCGGGAGTCGCCACGGGCAGCAGCCTGGCCATGCTCTCGGCCTGGGGTCTGGCCACCCTGCTCGGTGTTTCGGGTGCCATGCGGCAAAGCCTGCTGCCGCGCTCCATCAGCACGCCCTTCGCCATGACCGTTTCGGGCAGCCTTGGAGGTGTGCCGGACATGACGGCGGTATTCGTGGTGCTTACGGGCGTATTCGGCGCGGCGCTGGGCCAACTGCTGCTGGCGCGGCTGCCCTTGCGCACCAGCCTTGCGCGCGGGGCGCTGCTGGGCATGGGCGCGCACGGCGCGGGCGTAGCACAGGCCCGCCGCGTAGGCGACGAGGAAGGCGCCATCGCCAGTCTGGTGATGATCCTGGCGGGGCTGGTCAACGTGCTGGCCGCCCCGTTGCTGGGCCTGTTGCTGAACCCGGCGCTGGGCTCGTCCATAAGCCCGTCGCTGCACTGAATTTCGCGGGCCATTCCCGCACGGGAAGAAATGGGTGTGCACCCGCCCGGCATCTTCCCCCTGAACGAAAAAGGCCCCCGTGCGGCGGGGGCCTTTCGTTTTTTTTGGGGGGGTAAAACGCGTGGTCGGCCTAGCGCACTGCCCCGGCATCCTTGGGGGCCATCTCCGCCGCCACCTCGGCGTACATGGTCAGGGCCACCATGGCGAAGGTGAGCAGCAGCGGCCCGTACAGCAACCCCAGGATGCCGAACATGTTCAGCCCACCCAGGATGGCCAGGAACAGGTAAAGCATGGGAATGCCCGCGCCCTCCCTCATGAACCACGCGCGCAGCAGGCCGTCGGAACTGGAGACCAGCACCGCGCACCACCCCAGCAGGAACACCGCCCGCCACGTCTCGCCCGACAGGTACAGGTAGGCCGTGGCGGGCGCCCAGATCAGCGCGGTGCCCACCACGGGGATCATGGCCGCGAAGGACATGGCGAAGCCCCAGAACAACGCGGGCAGGCCCACCAAGGCAAAACCCACTGCGCCGATGACGCCCTGGAACACGGCCACCAGCACCCCGCCCATGAACACCGAGCGGGCCACGCCGCGCAGGGCGGACAGCAGGCGATCCTCCTGCGTGTGGGCCAGCGGCGAGACGCGCTTGACAAAGGCCATCATCTGCCGCCCGTCGCGCAGCAGAAAGTACAGGATGAACAGCATCAGCAGAAAGTGGCCGAACAGGTACACGGCATTGCCCACCCCGGCGGTAATGGAGTGCAGCACCACCTCGCCCGCCTGACGGGCCGCGCCCAGCAGGGTGCCGCGCAGGCTTGCGGGGTCGAAGTCGGCGATGTCCGCGGCGTCGATGCCGAAATCGGCCAGGGTCTGGGTGAACCACACCGAAAGCTCGTGCAGCCGGGCCAGCCCCAGTTCCACTGGCGCAGGCAGGGAACCTGCCGCAGTGGCGGCACCGGACGCAACACCCGCGGCAGCGCCTGCGGTCGCCTCACCCGCACCGTTCCCGGACGCGGCGTAAAAGGCCATGGCCGCGCGGGCCAGGGCGCGGGCCTGGGGAATCAGCGCAGCCACGAACACGGCCAGCGGCGCGGCCACGCCCAGCAACAGGGTGAGAATGGTGGACGCCGCGGCAAGGTCGGGCTGGCGCACCCGGCGGGCGATGCGTTCCTGCAGGGGCGCGGCCAGCGCCGCCACCACGATGGCCACGGCCAACGTGTGGATGAACGGACGGGCCAGCAGCCAGCCGATGCCCACGGCCACCACGGCCAGCAGGGCCAGCCAGACCCGCGTGGGCGCGGCATGGCCGTCCCCGGATGGTGTCGGCGGCATTGGCGGCCCGAATGGACCGGACGGGCCGGATGATCCAGATGAGCCGGACAGGCCGGATGATTCGGATGAACCCGACGCTACGGACGGAACTCCCGCCGCCGAATATGCGACAGGGTTCGTCCCCTCTGCCTGTGCAGCGGGGCCATCGTGCATGAATTCGGCACGGGCGGAGGGACACCCCGCGCAAGGCGTTGGAGCGAAGGGATCGACGGGATTGGGTAAGCCGGAGCCATCAGCCTCGCACGGTGTGCCTGCGGCACCGGGGCAGCCGCCGCAGGGAGAGGCAATACGCGATGCGGCACGGCGCAGCACCGGTCGGGCAGAGTGATGGAGGGGGCGGCGCGATGAACGGGCAGGAGTACTCATGTCGCGGTGCTAGCATGCGGTGGGCACCGAAGCAACAGCGGCTCCGCGACGTTGCTGCGTCTTTGGGCACGGCGGGCGGCAAAGGCCGGAAAAGGGCCGGTCCCCCTACAATTCCGCGCGCTCCAGCAGCTTCAACGGATGCACCACAACCACCTCGCGGCGGGTCACCCGCACCAGTCCCTCGTCCTGCATCTCGCGCAGAAAATCGCTGACGGTCTGCTGGCACGAGCCGGTCATGGCGGCCATCTGCTCCTGGGTCAGGCGCACGGGGATCACCGCCGGTTCAAGCCAGGCCGCCTCGTCGCCCAGCACCTCGTAGGCCATGTACACCAGCAGCTTGGCCAGCCGGGTGCCCACGTCGCAGGTCATCAGGTTGCCCACCTGCTCGCCCAGATAGCGCACCCGCCCGCCCAGCGTGGCAATGACCTTGCGCGCCGCGCCGAAATGGCCGGACAGGAACTTCTCGAACTCGTCCCGTCCCGCCTCGCGCAGCACGCAAGGGGTAAGGGCCTGGGCATTGGCCTTGCGCGGCACCGAATCCAGCACCTCTGCCAGGCCGAACATCTCGCCCCGCCTGCGCAGGAAGAAGATGGGTTCCTTGCCGGACGGCGCGATACGGAAGATGCGCACGATGCCCTGCTCCACGTAGAAGCACGAATCGCCGGAGTCCTCCTCGAAGAACACCATGTCGTTCTTCGCAAAGTCCCTCCGGCGCGACAACGCCAGAAACGCCGCCCGCTCGTCCGGCAGGTCGGCGAAAAAATCCTCGGTCCAGAGATGCCAGTTGCGTTCCATGGGCCCCCCTGACGGAGAGCGTAGTGCTCCTGCGGCATATGGCAAGGGGCAAAGGCGGTATCGGACACCGGATGTCCGTGCCGCCCCCGCCCCCCGGCGTGTGATTACGCGTCCTTGTCAGTCCGGATGGCCTGGGCAGCGGCCAGACGGTTGCGGTATTTGTACATGGTTTCCACGCCGTGGATGTCCACGCATTTCCAGGTGATGTGGTCCTTGCCCATGATGGGCCGCAGGGACGCCTTGTGGTACCCCAACTGGTAGGGGATGCGCGTCTCTATGGCGGCGCGGGGACAGGCCTTGGTGCAGGACATGCAGTCCCAGCAGTCGCGCGTGCAGCGGCAGCGGGCCTTGCCCGTGGCTGCGTCCACCACCATCAGGTTGCCGGGGCAGGCTTCTTCGCAGCGCGATTCGGGCAGCCCTTCGCAGCCGTTGCATTTTTCGGTCAGTATTCTTGGCGGCATGTGTTCCTCCGTCCGGATGAAGTGCGGTTAGACCTTGAACCGGTCGCCGGGGACCAACTGCTCGTAGGGCCGGGTGAAGGCGGTCACCTCGCCGGTGGCCGGATCGCGCCGGGTTTCCACGAAGCAGTCGAAGTTGGCGTCGTCGCGGCCGGGGTAGTCGCTGCGGGTCTGCCACCCGGCCCAGCGGGTTTCGCGGCGGGCCTTCAGGTGGTGCACCACGGCCTCGGCCACGTCCACGCGGTCCATGGTCTCGTTGGCCTGCATCAGGTCGTGCAGGTCGGCGGCCTTCAGGTAGGCAAACTGCGATTGCAGCATCTTGATGTGGCGCAGGGCGTAGTCCAGGCGCTCCTCGTTGGTGCGGTAGAACTGCGAGCTGCCGCCCGCGTACTCGTCCATCAGACGCTGGAGGCGTTCCTTCATTTCGGTGGGGGTCACGCCGTCATAATCCTTGCCGCGCAGCAGCGGCGCGTACACGCGGGCCTTTTCGGACGCCACCTGCGCGTTGACGGCGGCTTCGTCGGGGGCAGCAAGGCCCGCCGCCATGTAGGCCATGGCCCCGCGCGCGGCCAGCTTGCCTTCCGCCGCACAGCCGCCCACGAACTTGTTGGGGTTGCCGCCTGCCGTTTCACCCGCCGCGAACAGGCCGGGCACGGTGGTCATGCGCTGCATGTCCACCCAGAAGCCGCCCATGGTGTGGCCGCCCATGATGTACGGGTCGGACCCGTATATCTCGATGGGTTCCTTGGTCACGTCCTGCCCCCGGCTGGCCAGGAACAGCACGAACGACGGACGCTCGTTGAGGTAGTCGGTCATCATGGCCTGCACCAGTTCGGGGGCCATGTTGCGGGTGTCGCAGTAGCAGGGGCCGCGCCCGGCCAGCCACTCCTCCATGGGGGCGTTGGCCCGGATGAAGCGCGGGGCTGCGTCGCCGCCGAGGTGGGCGTAGCGGCTCATGACCCGCTCGTCCTTGCAGTTGATGATGGGGGCCTTGTAGCCCACCGAAATGGTGTCCACGGGACCGCAGAAATCCTTGGTGCGGGTGGCCACCCAGCGCTGTTCCAGCGACGACAGTTCCGCGCCCTGGCGGAAGCCCATGGCGTAGCCGGACCCCACGCAGTAGGGGCACATCCAGATCTGCGCGCCGCTGTCGGTGGAATCGGCGGTGTACGACTTGTACAGGGTGCCCGCCCCGCCGGTGGAAACCACCACGGATTTGGCGCGGAACACGTAGAACGCGCCGTCGCGCACGCCAAGGCCCGTGGCGCCCACGCAGCGCCCGCCGTCCATCAGCAGGCCGGTGCCCGCCACGCGGTTGTACACTTCGGCCCCGGCCTCGATGGCCTTTTCGGCCATGATGGGCTTCAGCTGTTCGCCGTGGATGGAGATGTCCCACTTGCCGCGATAGCGGATCTTGCCGTCCGCGTCGCGCAGGATGGGCAGGCCCCAACGTTCTAGGTCGTCGATGGCCTCGTTGAGTTCCTCGGCGTTGCTGAGGGCCAGGTCTTCGCGCAGGGGACCGCCGCCCACCTGGGCGCGGCTCCAGCGCACCAGGTCTTCGGGGGTCTTGCCTTCGGGGATGTAGGTGTTCAGGGCGTCCATGCCCGCCGAACACGCGCCGGAACGCATGATCTCGGCCTTTTCCATGATCACCACGCGCAGCGACGGATCAAGCCGCTTGGCCTCGGTGGCCACGAAACACCCGGCGTTGCCGCCGCCGATGATCAACAGATCGCACTCCACCGTTTCCGTGCGCACCTCTGCAAGGCTGCGCGGCGCGATGTCCACGGCCCTGCTGGCCTTTCTGTTCGCCATGTCGTTTCTCCCGACGTTGATTTGGATACGTTACAGATGCGCCGCAGGGGCCACCGCATCATTCTTTTCGTCTTTCACGCGCCCTAGCCCGTTGCGGCGCAGGGGCTCATGAATGTTCTTTGGGCTGACGCGCGCCGCCTTGCTGCGGCGCAGGATCTCAATGAATCTTCTCTGGTTTGAAGTCCCGCGCCACCGCCACCCTGCGGCGCAGGAACGCAGGAGTCTTCTTTGGTCTGATTCGGGCTATCTTTTCGCGACGCAGGATTTTTGTTCGCTGGCAAGGAGAACAAGCCTGTCATGAGGGAATATACTCTTTGGTATTTGACCGACATGACAGGCGAAGTTCAACGCGTTGCTCTCGATGTCCGTAAGGCTCGCAAGCTCGCCTAACGGCCACGCTTCGCGCCCTTCGGATCGGTCTGCCAGCGGACAAAAAGACAAGTCGCGATACATTAGGCGCTGCCAAGGCCCAGCTTAATGCCCATATACTGCAACCCCACGAAGATCAGCAGGATGCCGAACAAGAGGCGCAGGTAGCGGGTGTCCACCACGCAGCCCAGACGCCGCCCGAAGTTGGCCCCGCAGTAGCCGCCCATCATGGCGAACACGGCCAGTTGGTAGATGACGGTGTCGGCCACGCCGCGCACAATGAACTGCGAACTGATGTTGGCCACCTTGACGAAGTTGCCGGTGCCCACGGCCACCATCATGGGCAGGCCGAAGGCCGCGTGCAGCATGGGGGTGAACAGGAAGCCGCCGCCCACGCCGATGATGCCGGTAACGGCGGCGATGAAGAAGTTGCCGAAGGCCGGGTACAGGATGTTGGTGCGGTAGGGCACGCCGTTCCATTCGCCGCCAGCGTACAGCGGGCCCTGCTTTTCGGTGGCCACGAAGCCTGCGCCCTTGCCCGTGCCGGGGCGGAAGGCGCGCCACAGCATCCAGAACGCCGCGCCAAAGACCAGCACGGAGAAGTACATCTTCAGCTGTTCCGGGGTCATGCCCAGAGAAAGATACGCGCCCGCGCCCGCGCCCAGAAAGCCGGTGGCCATCATGGGAAAGGCCACCTTCATGTTGGGGGTCTTCTTGGACAGGTGCACCATGGCGGCCATCAGGCCGATGACGGCAGAGGCAAGGCTGTTGGTGCCCAGGGCCACCTTGACCGGCAGGCCCAGCCACAGGGTGTACAGGGGCACGGAGAACAGGCTGATGAACGCCCCCACCATGCCGCCCAGGAACCCGGCCACCATGCCCACGCCGATGCCCAGCACCGGCACCACGTTGACGGTGCCCCAGTTGGGGTGGCTCCAGGCCACGGTCCACGAGGGCGCAACCGATTCCTTGATCAGCGCCAGCAGCAGCACGGCGGTCAGCGCCCACAGGGCCATGTTGCCGGGGGTGCGTTCGCCCAGCACCGCCCGGATGCCCGTGAGAAACGGGGAACAGGTGACGTCGGCGTCCGCCGCTCCGTTTGCCGGGGCCGCGCCCGCCGCTGCGCCCGTGTTGTTCGTATCCGCCATTCCCGCCTCCCTTGCTGGTTGAAGTGCTTGTGTTGGTGAGTGTGTCCGCCTCGCCGGGGCTTCCGAAATCGGGCAGCCGGACGCGGACCATGCATCGTGAGCCATGGGAGTAGCGCGGAGGGGGGAAGGGTTCTATCGCGGGGACGATAAACGGAGGAAACATGACGAAACGGGGGTGAAAAAAGGCGACAGGGGGGCGGGACGAAACGTAAAAGCATGCACCGGCAGTGTGTTATGCACCGATGGAGAAGAACGGGACGGACCACACGCGCCCTGCCCTCCTGCTGACAACCCGCGCGCACCGGGATATGGGAAAAGCATCCCCGTCCCTGCCGCCCGCCCCGCGCTTGGAGAGCACACGCACGGATCACACCGGGCATCCACCACGGAATGCGGCGCCGCACGGGGAAGGAAGGTGCGCCGTGTTCGCCCTGCTGTTTCTGCAACGCCCCTGCGTGGGCTGCGGCTTCTGCTGCGCCAAGGCCCAGTGCCCGCCGGGCCGCGAGGCCTACGGCGACCGCCGCCGCTGCCCCGGCCTGTTCTGGGACGGGGCGCGCTACCGCTGCCGCCTGGTGATGACCGATGCGCAGGCCGCCGCCGTGTTGCAGGTGGGGGAAGGCTGCCGCCGCCCGCTGAACCGCTGGCGCAAGGATGTGCGGGAGCGGGTGAGGCCGTTGTGACGGTGGCCCCGCCCCTTCCGGTGCGGGGTTCGGCACGCGACCCAGCCCCCCCCCCGATTCGTCATCGTTCCCGGCCAGTCTCCACCAGCCCGGGCCAGTACACGCCCTCTCGAACGGCTTTGCTTCGGGCGCGGCGTGACGTATACCCTTTGCGCAGGTTGCCCCGACCCAGGCGCGCAGCCGGTGCCAGCTCGTGCGCACCCCCTTCGCGCCACTTCGCACCCAGTCGCGCCATCCCCTCACACCCAACCGCCAACCGGAACCAGCATGTCGCTCACCCAACGCCTCGGCCTTCGCGGCGAGCCCCTGTGGCTCATGGACGGCTCGGCCTTCATCTTCCGGGGCTTCTACGCCTACCAGAGCATGCAGCGTTCGGACGGGTTTCCCACCAACGCGCTGTTCATCGTCACCCGCATCCTGCTGCGCCTCCTGCGCGAGGAACGCCCCACGAATTTCTGCTTCGTGCTGGACGGCAAGGGACCGACCTTCCGGCACGAGCTGTTCCCGCCGTACAAGATGCAGCGCGCCGTGACGCCGGAACCGCTGGTGCAGCAGTTGGACCCCATCAAGCGCATGGTAAGGGCGCTGGGCCTCCCGCTGGTCGTGTCCGACGGGTGCGAGGCCGACGACTGCATCGCCTCGCTGGCGGCGCGCCACCGCAGCGAGCGGCCCGTGGTCATCGTGGGCACGGACAAGGACCTCAAGCAGTGCCTGCACGACAACGTGGTGCTGTGGGACCCGGCGGCCAAGGAAGAAAAGCTGGTCACGCTCAAGGACTTCACGGCGGAAACGGGCCTTGCGCCCGCCCGCTGGCCCGACTTTCAGGCGGTCATCGGCGATTCGTCGGACAACATTCCCGGCATCCCCGGCGTGGGCCCCAAGACGGCGGAAAAGATATTCAAGGACTTCGGATCGCTGGAAGACATCCGCGACCACGTGGGCGAACTGCCCGAAAAGCTGCGCGCCAAGTTCGAGCCGCATCTTGAAACCATGTTCCTGTACCGCCAGCTGACCACCCTGACCACCGACGCCTGCCCGGAAGTGACCCTGCCCGATCTGGCCGTGCGCCCGCTGGATCCGGCGGAGGCCGGGGCCATGCTGCGCGAATTCGAGCTGCGCCAGTTGACCCGCGAACTGTCCGGCATGATCGAGAACGGCAGCGTCACGTCCGCCCCGCGCTCCACCAGCCAGGTGCAGGCCAGCCTGTTCGGCGACGAGGGCCGCCGGGCCGACCCGGTGAACACCTGCCAGGACCCCGGCAAGCTGCCCGACTGCGAAGGCGTGGCCGCCGCCGTGGTGCCACTGTTCGACAACGGGGCCGTCATCGCCTACGCCGTGGCCGCCGGTGACTGCGAAAGCCGCTACTCCGGCCCGGTGGAGGCCCTTGCCCGCCACCTTTCCAAGGCCGCGCAGGTGGCCGCGCCCGACGTGAAGCACCTCTTGCGCACCGACCCGGCGTGGGGCGGCGTGGACCCGGCCCGCTGGTTCGACCTGGGGCTGGCCGCCTATCTACTGAACCCGGAAGAGCGCGACTACGGCTGGCCGCGTCTGGCCGCCCGCTGGGGCGACGAACTGGAACGTTCGTCCGGCAACCCCGGTCTGCTGGCGCTGGAAATGGCGGGCGCCCTGTCGGGCCGTCTGGCCGGGGCGCAACTTTCGCGCCTGATGCGCACGCTGGAAATGCCGCTGATCCCCGTGCTGGCCGACATGGAGGCCGCAGGCATCGCCGTGGACCTGGACGCCTTTGCCGCCTTTCTGCGCGAGGTGCAGGGCGAACTGGACCGCCTGACGCGCGACGTCTACAAGGCCGCCGGGGGCGAATTCAACATCCGCTCCTCGCAGCAGTTGGCCGAACTGCTGTTCGGCACGCTGGGCCTGCCCACGGGCGGCAAGACCAAGGGCGGCCAGACCTCCACCGCGCAGGACGTGCTGGAAAAGCTGTCCGGCCGCCATCCGGTGGTGGATGCCATCCTGGAATTCCGCAAGCTGGAGAAGCTGCGCTCCACCTATCTGGAACCGCTGCCCCGCCTTGTGGACGGCGCCGGGCGCATCCACACCACCTTCAACCAGCTGGCCACGGCCACCGGGCGGCTGTCGTCCAGCAACCCGAACCTGCAGAACATTCCCGTGCGGGGCGACCTTGGCCGCCGCATGCGCACCTGCTTCACCGCCGCGCCGGGCCTGCGCCTGGTGTCCGCCGACTATTCGCAGGTGGAACTGCGCGTGCTGGCCCACATGTCGCAAGACCCCACGCTGCTGGCCGCCTTCCGCGAGGGGGCGGACATCCACAGCCGCACCGCCAGCCTGTTGTACGACGTGGCGCAGGATCAGGTTTCCATCGACCAGCGCCGCAACGCCAAGACCATCAACTTCGGGCTCATCTACGGCATGGGGCCGCAGAAGCTGGCGCAGGAACTGCGCATCCCGCTCACCGAGGCCAAGGCGTTCATCGAGCGGTACTTCAGCAAGCTGCAAAAGCTGCGCGAATTCTACGACGAGGCGGAAACCACCGCCCGCGAACTGGGCTACGTGACCACCATGGCGGGCCGCCGCCGCCTGCTGCCGGAAATCCATTCCGAAAACACCCAGTTGAAGTCACAGGCCCGCCGCCAGGCCATCAATACCCTGATCCAGGGCAGCGCCGCCGACATCATCAAATTGGCCATGCTGGCCGCCCACGCCGACCCGGACCTGCGCGCGCTGAACGCCCGGCTCATCCTGCAGGTACACGACGAACTGCTGCTGGAAGTGCCCGCCGACAACGCCCCCGCCGCCGGCGAGCGCCTAGCCGCGCTCATGTCCGGCGTGCGCCCCGGCGGTGTTGCGCTGGATGTGCCCCTTGCCGTCGATTGGGGGCAGGGCGAGAACTGGGGCGTTGCACATTGACGTAATCTGTTGGAAGACATCACGTGGGGGAGAGGCGGGAAACTTTTGAAAAAGTTTCCCGCCTCTCCCCCACACCCCCTCTCCACCCTTCCAAACTTTTCAAATGGGGCTGACGCCACGGCGTTTGCCCTCACCATTAAAAAGTTTGGGGGGATGGGGGTACGGGGGAAGGAGACCCTTTCCAAAGGGTCCCTTCCCCCGCAACGCTTTCCTTATTTCATCAAAGGACCGCATGAAGACACTGATCCTGACACGCGGGGAAGAGCGCCGACTGCGCGTGGGGCACCTGTGGGTGTTCAGCAATGAAGTGGACGTGCAGCGCACGCCGCTCAAGGACTTTGCGCCGGGCGAGGCCGCCCTGGTCATGGACGACGGGGGCCGCTGCCTGGGCACGGCCTACGTGAACCCGGCCTCGCTGATCTGCGCCCGCATGGTGAGCCGCCGCGAGAACGAGCCGCTCAACGCGGACATGCTCAGAACGCGCATTGACCGCGCGCTGGCCTTGCGGCAGGCGCTGTTCGACACGCCGCACTACCGGCTGTGCTTCGGCGAGGGCGACATGCTGCCCGGCTTGGTGGTGGACCGCTACGGCGATACGCTGGTGGCCCAGATCACCACGGCGGGCATGGACGTGCAGACCGACGCGGTGGTTGCCGCGCTGGTGGAGGCCACCGGGGCCACCGGGGTGCTGCTGCGCAACGACACGGCCTCGCGCGAGTTGGAAGGGCTGACCCGCGAGGTGCGCGTGGCGTACGGCTCCGTGCCCGACACGGTGGAAATTTCCGAGAACGGCTGCACCTTCACCGTGCCGCTCACCGCCGGACAGAAGACCGGGTGGTTCTACGACCAGCGCGACAACCGTGCCTTTGCCGCCCGCTTCGCCAAGGGGCAGGACGTGCTGGACGTGTTCTGCTACGTGGGCAGCTTTGGCGCCACGGCGGCGCGCGCGGGCGCGGCCTCGGTAACGCTGGTGGATGCCTCCCTGCCTGCCGTCGAACTGGCGGTGGAAAACGTGAAAGCCAATGGTCGCGCGTACGGGCCGGGTGGTGTGGACGACGCCGACGGACTGGAAGGCGACGCCTTCGAGGCCATGACGGAACTGCGGCGCGAGGGCCGCAAGTTCGGCCTAGTCTGCCTGGACCCGCCCGCGTTCATCAAGCGCAAGAAGGACGCCAAGCAGGGTCTGACGGCCTACCAGCGGGCCAACGAACTGGCACTCGACCTGGTGGCCGATGGGGGTGTATTCGTCACCTGTTCCTGCTCGCAGCACCTCGACAGGGAAGAATTGCGCCGCGTGCTTACCCATGCCGCCGCAAAACGGAAGATGCAGGCCCAGATCATCGCACAGGGGCATCAGGGCGCGGACCATCCGGTACACCCGGCCATGGCCGAGACCGACTACCTGAAATCCTTCACCGCGCGGATATTCCGCGCCTGAACCGGAGACATTGCGGCATGCTCGACAAGCCCCGCCTGCTCACCCCCGGCCCCACACCCACGCCCGAACGGGTGCGGCTGGCCATGGCCCATGACATGATCCACCACCGCAAGCCCGCCTTCAAGGCCATCATGGCGGCGGTGCAGCCCAAGCTGCGCGATCTGTTCGGCACGGCCCAGCCGGTGCTGCCCATGGCCTGTTCCGGCTCGGGCGTCATGACCGCCGCCGTGCATGGCCTGTTCAAGCCGGGCGAGAAGGTCATCGTGGTCGAAGGCGGCAAGTTCGGCCAGCGCTGGCGCGAAATCGCCGCCGTGCGCGGCCTCTCCGTGGTTTCCGTGGTGGTGGACTGGGGCCGCCCGGTCACCCCGGCGGAAGTGGAAGCCGCCCTCGACGAACACCCGGACGCCGCTGGCGTGCTGGTGCAGGCGTCGGAAACGTCCACCGGCACCCTGCACCCGGTGCGCGAAATCGCCAGGCTCACCGCCGGGCGCGACACCCTGCTGGTGGTGGACGGCATCTCCGCCGTCAGCATCTCGCCCTGCCCCATGGACGAATGGGGCATCGACTGCCTGCTCACCGGCTCGCAAAAGGGGCTGATGCTGCCGCCGGGCCTGGCGCTCATCGCGCTGTCCGAGCGGGCCTGGCGCAAGGCGGACACCGTGCCGCCCTCGTGCTTCTATTTCAACTTCCGGGGCGAACTGGCCAACCAGGAAAAGCAGCAGACCCTGTTCACCACGCCGGTCAGCCTTATCATAGGGCTGAACGAAAGCCTGGACATGTTCCGCGAGGTGGGGCTGGACACCGTGTACCGCAAGCAGTGGGCGCTGACGCAGATGGCCCGGCGCGGGGTGGCGGCCATGGGCCTTGAGCCGCTGGTGAAGGAAGGCTACACATGGGGCCTGACCAGCGTGCTGCTGCCCGAGGGCGTACCCGCCACCGGCGTGCTGCGCGTGGCGGCGGAACGCTACGGGGTCATCATGGCCGCCGGGCAGGACCACCTGAAGGAACGCATCATCCGCATCGGCCACATGGGCTGGCTGGACTGGGCGGACCTGGCCGCCGGACTGCATGCCCTGGCCGAGGGCTTCCGGGCCTGCGGCGGGTACATCGGCACGCGCGACGTGCTGGAACAGGCCCTGGCCGCGTACCAGGCCGGACTGGCGGTTACGCCAGGCACGGAGATTTAGGAAATACGGGGAGGGGACCCTTTGGAAAGGGTCTCCCTCCCCGAACCCCTCCCCCCCAAACTTTTTGAGAGTTGGGGCTGCCATCATCTTTTGACTGGGGTGCAGGGGGCGTGCCCCTTGCCCGCCGGGGGCACCCAAAAGCCTGCCCGGCCCCCAAACGCGAGGATGTGACCATGACCGACAACGAACGCACCGGCTGCGGCTGCGCGGCTGGCGGGGACAAGGACAGCGGCAAGGGCGGCGCGCAGGACGGCGCGCCCCAAATGCCGCAGGTGACCTTTTCCACCTTCATCCTGTCGCTGGCCTCGTCGGCGCTGGTGCAACTGGGCGAAGTGCCCGACCCCGACACCGGGCGCACCAGCGAGAACCTGCTGATGGCCAAGCACACCATCGACGTGCTCACCATGCTGCAAGAGAAGACGCGCGGCTGCGCCGACGCGGACGAGGCGCGCCTGCTGGAAGGCGTGCTGTACGAACTGCGCATGAAGTACGTGGTGCACCGGAAGTAACCGCCGTATTCCACAGGTTCCCCAGATCACACAGATCCCACGGACCGCACGAACCCAACAGATCAAACAGCGCAAGGACCACGGCATGACGAGCATCCGCGCCGGCCTCGTGGGCGTTACCGGCTACACGGGCATGGAACTTACCCGCCTGCTGGCGGGCCACCCGAACATGCGCCTTGTGCGCGCCACCTCGCGCACCGAGGCGGGCCGCCCCCTGTCCGACATCTATCCCTTTTTGCGCGGGCTGCCCGGCGGCGACGTGGTCATGACCACGCCCGACCCGGACGACCTGGCCGCCAACTGTGACGTGGCCTTTCTGGCCGTGCCCCACGGGGCGGCCATGGAAATGGGCGCGACGCTGCGCGAACGCGGCCTGCGCGTGGTGGACCTTTCGGCGGACTTCCGCCTGCGCGACCCCGACGTGTACGAGGCCTGGTACAAGGTGCCCCACACCCGCCGGGCCGAACTGCCCCAGGCGGTGTACGGCCTGCCGGAACTGTACGGCGAGCAGGTGAAGAAGGCGGGGCTGGTGGCCAACCCGGGCTGCTACCCCACGGCCACCATCCTCGGCCTGTACGCGGCGCTGAAACACGGGCTGGTGGAAACCGGCGACATCGTGGTGGACGCCAAGTCCGGCGCCACCGGCGCGGGGCGCAAGGCCGCCGTGGGTACCCTGTTCTGCGAGGTGTCCGACACCTTCCGGGCGTACAACATCGGCAAGCACCGCCACACCCCGGAAATCGAGCAGGAACTGTCGGCCATCGCGGGCACGTCCATGGTGGTGTCGTTCAACCCGCATCTCTTGCCCATCAACCGGGGCATCCTGACCACCATCTATGCGAAGCTGGCAAAATCCGTCAGCCCGCAGGACGTGCAGGCCGCCTTCGAGCAGACCTGGCAGGGGTCGCGCTGGGTGCGCGTGCTGCCCGCCGGGCAACTGCCGGAAACCCGCCACGTGCGCGGCACCATGTTCTGCGACGTGGGCGTGGTGACGGACCAGCGCACGAATCGCCTGGTCATCCTGTCCGCCATCGACAACCTGTGCCGGGGCGCTTCCGGCCAGGCCGTGGCCAACGCCAACCTGATGTTCGGCCTGCCCGTGGAAACCGGGCTGATGCTGGCCCCGCTGATGCCGTAACGCGCGGCGCGGCAACCATCGTTCATGCAAGGGGGCGCTCCGGTACGGGGCGCCCCTTTTTGCGCCCGCGCGACGGGTAGCATCCGCGCGGATGCGCCCGGCAGCCTGCCTGTCTGCCTGCCTGTCGGGCAGCCTCCCGTCAGTCCGCTCACCAGGCACCACCCTGGCGCGCTCTCACCATCCGCCGTGCGTGGTCCCCTCTTCCCGACGCCGCCCGCGCGCATGATAATCATGGGCCACCATCCCCCGCCCTGCCATACACGGAACCATAGGGGGGAGCGTATATGAGTATCCGGCTGCGCATCCTGCTCGCCGTCCTCGGACAGGCGCTACTGGCCATGGCTCTTTGCACGGCGGTCATCGTCATTTCCAACCGCCAGGCCACCGATGGCATGGCGGTCAACCTGGCCGGGCGGCAGCGCATGCTCAGCCAGAAGATGACTAAAGAGGCGCTGGCCCTGCTGCATGGCGGCCCGGCCACGCTACGCCAATCCATCGCCAACCAGATCCGCGTGTTCGACCTCACGCTGACGGCCTTCATCGACGGCGGGCAGGCCCCGCTCACCCTGAAGGCAGACGGCCCCACGGGCCAGTTGCCCCCGCCCAGCGCCGTGGTACGCGGCCAATTGCTGACCGTGCGCGGCGAATGGCTGCGCCTGCGCGGCCTGGTGGAGGCCGCCCTTCCCGAAGGGGCGGCTCCGGCACCTGAAACGGCACCCGCCCTGCTGGCCGCCAGCGACGGCGTGCTGGACGCCATGAACAAGGCCGTCACCCTGATGCAGGGCGAATCGGAAAGCCGGGTGTCCACACTGCTGGTCAGCCAACTCGCCGGGTTGTGCCTGGCCCTGCTGCTGGGCACGGCGGCGGTGCTGGTGCTGCACCGCCAGGTCATCCGGCCATTGCACGACATCCGCGACTTCGCGCGGGAGCAGGCCCAGGGCGCCCGCTGCATGGACCTTGCGGGCAACTTCCACCGCGAACTGCGCGAGGTGGCCGACGCCCTGTGTGCCATGACCGCCAACCTCACCAAGGCGCTGGGCTTTGCCGAAGGCATTCTGCTCAGCATAGAGACACCCTACCTCGTGGTTGATACCGAAGAACGGGTCGTGCGATGCAACGCTGCCCTGCTCCAGTTGCTGGAGCACAACGGTGACCCCGCGCAATTTCAAGGGATTGGCGTTTCGGAATTCTTCTATGGCGAACCCGGTCGCCAGACCGTGGTGGGACAGGTGCTGCGCGACGGCAAGTCGGTATTGCAGGAGGTAGACCTGCACGCCCGGCGCGGCAGCGTGCGCAAGGTCAACGTTGCCGCCTCACAGTTGCGCAACACCCTCGACGGTTCCCTTATCGGGGCCATCTGCCTGTATTCCGACATCTCCGAACTGCGCCGGGCGGAAGCGGACGCCCAGGGCCGCAACGAGCGGCTGGCCCAGGCCGCCCGCGAGGCGGACGGCATTTCGCGCCAAGTGGTGGACGGCTCCGAATCGCTGGCCGAACGGGTGCGCGACGCGGCCCTGGGCGCGCAAACCCAGCGCGACCGGGTGGACGAGACCGCCACGGTCATGCAGGACGTCAGCGCCGCCGCCGTGGACGCCACCCGGCTGGCCGGGCGCGCCGCCGACGCGGCGGAAAAGGCCGTGGACGAGGCACGGGCCGGGTCGGACAAGGTGCGCCGCATGCGCGAGGCCATGCGCGGCGTGGTGGAGCGGTCGGAAGAATTGCGCGGCGGCATGCGCGAACTGGGCGGACAGGCGGAATCCATTGGCCGGGTGATGGCCGTCATCGCCGACATCGCCGACCAGACCAACCTGCTGGCGCTGAACGCCGCCATCGAGGCGGCACGGGCCGGTGACGCCGGGCGCGGCTTTGCCGTGGTGGCGGACGAGGTGCGCAAGCTGGCCGAAAAGACCATGCAGGCCACCAGCGAGGTGCACGCGGCCATCACCGCCATTCAGCACGGGGTGCGCGAAAGCATGAACCGGGTGGACGCATCGGGCGGGGCCATCGACGAAACCGCGCAATTGGCCGGTGAATCCAGCGAGGCGCTGGAGCGCATCGTGCATCTGGTGGGGGCCACCACCGACGAGGTGGGCTCCATTGCCGACGGGGCAGGCTTTCAGGCCGACCAGGCGGCCCGGGCGGCCATGGCCATCGACGTCATCCGCGAGGTGGCCGAGGGCATGGCCCAGGGCATGCACGAGGCGGCCAGCGCCGTGGACGGGCTGCGCCAGCAGGCCGACCGGTTGCAGGCGCTCATCGTGCAGATAACCGCCTGACCGCGCTTGGCGCGGCACTCGTCCATCGGCACGCGTCCATCGGCCCCCCCACGCCAGACCACGCACGAAACCCGCCGCGAACGAAACTGGCCGCAAAAGAGACCAACACCAACGAACCGGGGCGCCCCACTGGAGCGCCCCGGTTCTGTTCGCGACATGACGTGCAATGACGAAAGACGGAAGGTCCGGGATGCCGTGGACCAAAGGCCGGGTGACGCCGCGTCAGCGGCCCGGCGGTCAGGAAACGCCCAGCACCTGGCCGGGGTCGATGCCTGCCTCGCGCGGGTCCAGGCAGGCCACCACCTTCACGGCGGTCTGGCCGGAAAGGTCCAGCCTGCGCTGCTGGGCCGGGCGGCCCTTGGGGTCGCGCACCACGATCACTTCCGGCAGCAGCGGTTCGCGCGCGTTGGCCTTGCTGACCACGCCGCGCTGCCCGGTGTTCAGTTCCACCACGCTGCCCACGGGGTAGATGCCCAGGCACCGGATGAACCGTTCCACGAAGCCGGGGTGAAAATCCTGCCCGCGCATGCCGTACATCAGCCCCAGCGCCTTGTGCGGCAGCATGGCCGCCTTGTACACCCGGCGGCTGGTAAGGGCGTCGTACACGTCCACCACGGCCAGGATGCGGGCGATGATGCTGATTTCCTCGCCCTTGAGGCCGCGCGGGTAGCCGAGGCCGTTGTACTTCTCGTGGTGCTCCAGCATGCCCGCCAGCACCTCGTCGTACACCATGGGATTGTCACGCACCTGCTCCCACCCCAGTTCGGGGTGGCGCTTCATGACACTGAATTCGTCGGGCGTCAGGCGGCGCGGGCTGTTCAGGATGGCATCGGGCACGCGGGCCTTGCCGAGGTCGTGGAACAGACCGGCCAGGCCCACCCGGCTCAGGGTGATGTCGCCAAAGCCCAGGTGTCGCCCGAAGACCACAGCCAGCACGGCCACGTTGATGCAATGGGTGTAGGTGTATTCGTCCACCGAGCGCAGCTTGGAAAGGCCCAGCAGCGCGCTGGCGTTGCGGGTGACGCTGGTGAGGATGCCCTCGACCATGGGCTGGGCGGCCTGCACGTCCACAAAGCCGTCCTTGCGCATGACGTCCATGGCCTTGCGCGCGAAGCCCACGGAATCGTCGTACAGCGCGCGGGCCTGGGGCATTTCCTCGGCCAGGGCCACGGTGGGCGCCAGCGGGTCCTCGTCGCCAAGGTCGCGCGCCAGTTCGGCGGAAATGGCTTCTTCGTCGCTCAGGCCGTCGGTGCCGTCGCCCCCCAGCGAACGGCGCGTATCCACGAAGACCTCCATGAAGCCTTCGCGCTGGATGCGCAGCACGTCGCCCTCGGAACCGACGACCCCCACCTGGCTGTACAAGTACGGGTTCTCGAGCCACGACAGGCCCATGTCCACCACGTACATGCCGGGTTTGAGATCCCGCGTGGAGATCTTCTTGAGCACCGGTCCCTCCTTCTCTCCCCCTGCTGCCGCCGGTGCGGCGACCCTTTGCATCTACGTATATTCCCAGCAAAAAACAACTACTCGCATGGCGTTTCGGCTTCGGAAGGGCGTACGAATGAAGTGCCACCGCAACACCCTTTGGTGCAATGCAGGCTCCCCCCCATGTGACGGTACTCCCTTCCTGCGGCTCTGGGGGTATCACCACCTTGCCCGAGACCGCGGCACCTGCCATACTGAAATACCAGCTCCAGACCACATGGACGGGCCGCAGGCGCGCCACCGTCATGGATCACCGGACGGGCCGCCGAAGACGCCGCCGTCCACAGACCACAGGACGGGCCGAGGGTGCGCCACCGTCCACAGATCAACGGGACGGACCGCAGGCGCGCCACCGTCATGGATCACCGGACGGGCCGCAGGTGCGCCACCGTCCTTGCTCAACGCGCACGCGGGGCGGAGCCCGCACCCCCATGCAGGCCCAGAATCCCACGCAGCAGCCCACCATCTTCATCGCCCGGCAGCCCATCTTCGACGCATCGGGGGCGCTGTGGGGGCACGAACTGCTGTTCCGCGACAGCCCCAGCGGCCCCGCGCGCATCGACGACCCGGACGCGGCCACGGCCTCCGTCATCGCCGACGGCTACGCCATCGCCAGCGAGACCATACCCGGCACCACCCCCTTCCTGATCAACTTTCCCGAAGGCCTGCTGCTGTCCGGCGCGGCGGAAGTGCTGCCGCCGGACCGGTGCATCCCCGAAATCCTCGAAACGGTGCACCCCACGCCCGAACTGGTGGAGGCGTTGCGCACCCTGAAACGTGCGGGCTACCGGCTGGCCGTGGACGACTTCGTGGGGCAGGACCAGGCCCTGCCGCTGCTGGGGCTGGCGGACATCATCAAGGTGGACGTGCTGGGTGTGCCCCCGGCGGAACTGCCCGCGCTCACCACGGGACTGCGCAAGCGCCACCACGCCCTGCTGCTGGCGGAAAAGGTGGAAAGCGCGGCAATGTTCGGCCAGTGCCGCATGCTGGGCTACACCCTGTTCCAGGGCTACCACTTCGCGCGGCCGGTCATCGTGCCGGGGCGCACCCTGTCGTCGGCCCAGGCCTCGCGCCTGCACCTGATGCAATCGCTGACCGGAGAGGCCGACCCGCACAAGCTGGTACGCGCCGTGACCGTGGACCCCGGCCTGACCTATCGTCTGCTGCGGTACATCAACTCCGCATGGTTCGCCCTGCTGAAGGAAGTGACATCCATCCAGCACGCGGCATCGCTGCTGGGCTTCGAGACGCTGCGCAAGTGGCTGCTGGTGATTACCCTGGCCGACACGGCGGGCAGCGCCGCCCCGGCGGAGGTCATGCGGCTGGCCGTGACCCGCGCACGCTTCCTGGAACTGCTGTGCGGCCTGGTGCGCACCTGCTCCCACGCGCCGGAATCCATGTTCCTGCTCGGGCTGCTGTCGCAACTGGACGCGCTGCTGGGCATCCCCATGCCCGTCCTGCTGGCCCACCTGCCGCTGGACGCGGACTTTCGCGCCGCCCTTTCCGGCGAGCCTTCACCCATGCACGACGAACTGCACCTGGCCGTGCTGCTGGAACGCGGTGCCTGGGACGAGGCCCTGCCGCTGATGGCCAAGCTGGAATTTTCACCGGTGGACGTGGCCCGCAGCAGCATCGAGGCGCAAGTGTGGGCCAGCCGGATACTGAGTTAGCGGGGCACGGCAAACATCCCTCGGCTTCCGGCACGGGGGGGGGCGTTCGGGAACGCAAAAAGGGCACACCATCGGTGTGCCCCTTTTGCATTCAATACCTATGGAAGACGGTGCGTTAGCACCAGCCACTCCAAAAGGGTTTGGGTACCCTATGCAGAGTACCTACCCATCAGTCATACGCTGGTCGGTCACCCGCTTGGACTTGCCGAACGAACGCGGCAGCACGCCGGGGTCCACCACCTGCACGGCCACGCGGGCCATCAGCTTCTTGTGCAGGCGGTCGCCCACCTCGCGCGTGAGGCCCGCGTCGGCATCCGCCGTTGCGCCTTCCTGCCGTTCCACCTGCAACAGCATGGCGTCCCGGCCATCGGTGCGGGTGAGCTGGATGTGGTACTCGGACCCCAGCACCGGAAACTCGTGCAGCACGTCGGCGATCTGGCCGGGGTAGATGTTCACCCCCCGGAAGATGATCATGTCGTCCGAACGGCCAAGGATATGATCGTGCCGGGGAATGCACCGCCCGCACGAACACTGGCCGGGCAGCATGCGCGTCAGGTCGCGGGTGCGGTAGCGCACCAGCGGCGAGGCTTCCTTGCGCAGCGAGGTGACCACCATTTCGCCCACCTCGCCGGGGGCCACCGGTTGCAGGGTGGCCGGGTCCAGGATTTCGATGACGAACAGGTCGGCCCAGTAGTGCAGGCCCTCGCGCGCATCGCATTCCAGCCCGGTGCCGGGGCCGTACATTTCGGTCATGCCCGCGATGTCGTAGCTGCCCGTCAGGCCCAGCTTCTGCTCGAAGGCGGCGCGCATGCGCGGGCTGTGCGTTTCGGCGCCAAAGATCACCTTGCGCAGCTTCACCTTGTCCAGCAGGCCGTTGCGCTCCACTTCCTCTGCCATCAGCAGGGCCATGGAGGCCGTGGACCCCAGGCAGGTCACGCCCATGTCGACCAGCAATTGCAACTGCATCTCCAGATTGCCCGGCCCCACCGGCACGGTGAGCGCGCCGAACTTCTCGGACCCCAGCTGGAACCCGGCCCCCGCCGTCCACAGGCCGTAACCCACGGCGATCTGCACGCGGTCTTCGCGGGTAAGGCCAGCCAGTTCGTAGCAACGGGCCATTTGCAGGGCAAAGGTGTCCACGTCGTTCTGGGTGTAGGCCAGTATCTTGCGCTTGCCCGTGGTGCCCGACGAGGCGTGGATGCGCACCACGTCGCTCTCCGGCACGGACAGCAACGGCAGGGGATAGCCCTCGCGCAGGTCTTCCACGCTGGCGGTGGGCAGGCGCACGATATCGTCCAGGGTGCGGATGTCGTCGGGGTGCACGCCCGCCGCGTCAAACTTGGCCTTGTAGGCCGGGCAGTTGGCGTAGGCGTGGCGCACGGTCCAGCGCAGGCCCTCGGTCTGCACGCGGTGCAGGGTTTCCGGGTCGAGATGGGGCAGGAAGCGATGCTGCGACATGGAAGCGGACTCCTGGGGACGGCGGACTATGTGGGCGCGGCGCGGCAGCTGCGCGGCAACTGCGTGCGATCGAGCGTTAGCAACGGACCGGGCGGACCGGGCGGACCGGACGAAACTGGGCGAAAATGGGAGGAATCCGGCGGAGCCGGGCTGGCCGAGCGAGGCCGAACAGGGCTCCACACGGTGTTCCGGACTGCGTTCCGAACGGTATTCCATGCAGGCGGCGCGGCTTGTGCGGCGGCGCAAAAGCCTGTATCTGAGGCCCACGCGACGCACCGGCCAGCCCCCCCCTTTGCGCGGGGACACCGGCAACCCACCGGCAAGCCTCCGGTGATTTGCCGCAGGCTGCACCCCGACGGGGCAGGCGGCCCGTGGAAACCGGCACGACAACCGGCTGCCACAACCAGTCAGCATGACACCGGATTGCGCCGTCGCGCGGCGCCCGCATATTGTATACAATCCGGGGCGCTCCAGAGAGCTACCACGAATCCTCGCGGGGGAAAACCCCGGCCAGCCGCCGCGCGGCCCCCGCACCATCACCCCTTGCCGCATCAGGAGGCCCACAGTGCGGATACTCATCGTCGGATCCGGCGGGCGCGAACACGCCCTGGCCTGGAAGCTGCGCCAGAGCCCCCTCGTCAAGGACATCTACATCGCGCCCGGCAACGGCGGCACCGCCCTTGAAGGCACCAACGTGCCCATTTCCGATGGCGACCTGCCCGCGCTGGTGCGCTTTGCGCTGGACGAAAAGATCGACCTCGTGGTGCCCGGTCCGGAACTGCCGCTGGTGCTGGGCATCAAGGACGCCATGGTCGCGGCGGGCGTGCCCTGCTTCGGCCCCGACGCCTACGGCGCCCAACTGGAAGGCAGCAAGGCCTTCGCCAAGGAAATCATGCGCGCGGCGGGCGTGCCCACCGCCGCCTTCGGCGTGTTCGACGATGCCGATGCGGCCCGCGCGTACATCCGCCAGAACGGCGCGCCCGTGGTGGTCAAGGCCGACGGCCTGGCCGCAGGCAAGGGCGTGGTGGTGGCCCGCACCGTGGACGAGGCGCTGGACGCCGTGGACGACATGATGGTCAAGCGCGCCTTTGGCGACGCAGGCGACCGCGTGGTGGTGGAAAGCGCGCTGGCGGGCGAGGAAGCATCCTTCCTGTGCCTGTGCGACGGCGAAACGGTCATCCCCCTGCCCTCGGCGCAGGACCACAAGGCCGTGTTCGACAACGACCAAGGCCCCAACACCGGCGGCATGGGTGCCTACAGCCCCGCGCCGGTGCTGCCCGAATCGCGCTACGAGGAAATGATCGACCTCGTGATCCGCCCCGTGCTGCGCGAACTGATCAAGCGCGGCCACCCCTTCACCGGGGTGCTGTACGCGGGCCTGATGATGACCGCCGATGGCCCCATGGTGCTGGAATTCAACACCCGCTTCGGCGACCCGGAATGCCAGCCGCTGCTGATGCGCCTTGACGGCGACCTTGCCGCCATCATGGTGGCGGGTGCGCAGGGCCGCCTGCACGAAACCACCCTGCCCCTGAAGCGCGAAACCGCGCTGGGCGTGGTCGTGGCGGCCAAGGGCTACCCCGGCAGCTACGCCAAGGGCATGACCATTTCCGGCATCGATGATGCCGAGGCGCTGGGCCCGGTCAAGGTATTCCAGGCGGGCACCGAGCAGCGCGACGGCGTTGCCGTGTCGCGCGGCGGGCGCGTGCTGTGCGTCACCGCCCTTGGCGACACCCTGGCCGACGCGCAGGCGCTGGCGTACAAGGCCGTGGCGAAAGTGCGCATGGACAATGCCCACTACCGCAGCGACATCGGCGCCAAGGGGCTGAAGCGCGGGGGATAGCCCCGCGCGCGGGTAAATCTGCGGGGAAAGGCCGGGAGCGGCGAGCCGCCACCCGGCCCCGACCGATCAGGTCAGACCGATCGGGCCAGTCCGGCCAGGTCCCGCTGGCTTCGCCCGAAGCAGCCGGGGCCAAGCGGGCACGACCGAACCCGACCGATTCAGCACAAGCCGCACACGACGTTACCGGCATTGCCGCGCGTTTCGCCACGCCGTCCAACATGCCTGTCAGCCCTGAACCGGCACACGACGGCATGGAACGCCAGGTTACCGAACCCTTATCGACACCAGGAGACCAGCCATGACCTCCATGACCACCCCGGCCCAGGTTGCCGTTTTCATGGGCTCCGCCTCGGACGAACCCACCGTGAAGCCCTGCACCGAAGTGCTCGACAGCCTGGGCATTTCCTATCTGTTCACCGTCAGCTCCGCCCACCGCACCCCGGAACGCACCGAGGCGCTGGTGACCAGGCTGGAAGCCGAAGGCTGCCAGGTGTTCATCTGCGCGGCGGGCATGGCCGCCCATCTGGCCGGGGCCGTGGCCGCGCGCACCCAGAAGCCGGTCATCGGCATTCCCGTGGCGGCGTCCGCCCTTGGCGGCATGGACGCCCTGCTGGCCACGGTGCAGATGCCCCCCGGCTTCCCGGTGGCCACGGTGGCGCTGGACAAGGCAGGCGCGCGCAACGCCGCCTGGCTGGCCGCGCAAATCCTGGCCCTGGCCGATCCGGCCCTGTCGCAGCGCCTTGCCGCCGCCCGCGCCAAGATGAAGGCCGACGCCGAAAAAGCCGGGGAAGAACTGGAAGCGCGGTACCGGAAGTAGCCTGCTTTCGCCGCTCCCCGCGTGTGGGGTCAGCCTTGCACCTGAAGGGATGCGCACCATGCGCATCCTTTTTTCTTGACCATTCTGCGCACCATGCGCATCATACGTACATGCACAGCAGGGACGTCATCCGGTGCCTTCGCGCCGCAGGGTTCGAAGAGATGGGGAAGCGGGGCAGCCACCTCAAGCTGCGCCACCCGGACGGGCGCACGGTCATCATCCCCGAGCCCAAAAAGGATCTGCCCCTGGGCACCCTGCGCAGCATCGAACGGCAGTCCGGCGTACAACTGCGTGCCGCAACGGACAACAAGAGGTGAATACCATGCTCTACCCGGTCATCATCCACAAGGATGCGGGCAGCGCCTGTAGCGTGATCCTGCCCGACTTTCCCGGCTGCTTCACGGCGGGGGATACTCTGGAAGAAGCCCTCACCAACGCGCAGGAGGCCGTGGAACTGTATTTCGAGGGGGAACGCGACGCCGTGGCCCCTCCCCCTTCCCCCATCGATGCGGTGCTCGGCAGCGAGGATGCCCGCGACGGCGCCGTGCTGCTGGCGAATATCGACCTGTCCTTTCTGGATACGACATCGGTGCCGGTGAACATCACCATGCCCGTGCACATTCGCAACACCATCGACCGCGCTGCCAAGGCGCGCGGCATGAGCCGATCAGCGTTCATGGTGGAAAGCGCACTGCGTGCCGCCGGGCCGGGCAAGGCCGCAGGCGCGTAGCCCGCCCCCCCCCTCAACGCAATGACGGCCGCATCCCATCGGGACGCGGCCGTCATGCGTTATATCCGTTTCGGAAAGGAATCGACCCTTTGCCGTGGGGCAACCGGGAGGGGTTGCGAACCCGTCAAAACCTCTGGTGGCCGACACGTGGCTGCCCGACTTTTCGTGTCCGGGCCTCTCGTGTCCGGGCCTCTCGTGTCCGGGCCTCTCGTGTCTGGAGTCCTCGTGTCTGGTCCTCTCGCTGTCTGCCCCCGCAGGCCGTGGCCCTTTGGCCTGACCGGACGCCTGTTGGGGGGGGGCGATGCAATCGCTCGATGCTCCGTCCTGGCCCCGTGCCTCTCCACTCGGCTATCCTGATGGCGGCACATTCTGGGCAGGCACTCCGTCAATCCGGTGCGTACGCTCAGGCGTTGCCCACGGGCTCACCGTCGCGCAGCAGGTCGCGGTACACAATCTCGCTGATACGGATGACCTTCAGCCGATACTCGTCTTCTTCCGGGTGGCAGTGCGCGCAGCCGTCGGTGACGATCATGCAATGCTCGTCAAGATCGGCGGCGCGTACGCCCACGCCATGCAGTACCACGGTTGCGCGGCCATGTTCCCACATCACCGGCCTGCCGCAACGGGCGCATTCCACAAACATCAATTCAGGGTCATAGCCTTTCGGCTGCGATGGCACGTGGGGCTGCCGCTCAACAACGCGATCAATGCGGTCAATCTGGCGCATGGCGTTCCTCCCTGGCTTGTGCCCGGCTCGTGCCGAACCTTTTGATGGTCGCGGAATTGTTGGTCGTTCGTCCTCCCGATTGTTCCCGTGCAGCGCTCCATGGCAGGCGTTCGGCACCGTCCGTAAACCGGGCCGTCCACCTGTTCCACGCGCTATGCCTTTAACAGTAAGTTATGCGCGCGTCCGAAGCAACGCCTGCGCACCAGGTGCAACACGATAAATGTGGCCAGCGCCGTGGAGGCCACTATCATCAGCATGACCACTATCTGGTAGCGCACGGCGTCCGCCGGGTCCGCCCCGGCCATGATCTGGCCGGTCATCATGCCGGGTATGGACACCAGGCCCACGCCCATCATGGAATTTATGGCGGGAATCATGCCCGCGCGCAGTGCTTCGCGAAAGATGTCGGCGCTGGCCTCGTCCCTGTCCGCGCCAAGGCACAGGCGCATTTCCACCTCTGCCCGGTGGGCGCGCAGGTCGGCAAACAGCCGGTCCAGCGCCACGGCCAGCGCGTTCATGGAATTGCCCGCCACCATGCCCCCGATGGGGATGAAGTACTGCGGCTCCCACCACGGTTTGGCCCCGATGATCAGCCCCGTGACCACGAAGGTGACCAGAAAGAAGGTCACCTGCACCGCCAGCAGGGTGGGCATGAAGTAGTCCACGCTTTTCTCGCGCACCCGCCCCTTGACGATGCGCGCGGCGAACCATGTCATCACCATGTACATACCCACCACCAGCAGCGCCGATTGCAGGCCGAACAGGATGCGCAGCAGGTAGCCCATGGCGAACAACTGGACAAAGGTGCGCAGCGTGCCGATGGCCAGGTCGCGTTCCAGCTTCAGGTGGTGCACCAGCGACAGCGCGCCCGCCAGCAGCACGAACACCACGGCCACGGCCATCTGCCACGGGCCGATCTGGATGTAGGCCATGCCCAGCGGATCGTTCATGCGGCGTCTCCGGCGGCCATTGCGGCGGCCACTGCGGCGGCACCGGCAACATCGGAAGCCGCCACCGCCGCTTCCTGCACCCCGCCGTCCTGCACGCGCACGTTGCGCCAGGGGCGGCGCACCGGGCGGTAGGCCCCGTGGGTGACCATGAGCACGGTCACCCCGTCCTCGTTCAGTTCCTCGGTCAGGGCTTCCACCACCGCGCTGCTTTCCTGGTCCAGCGCGCTGGTGGGTTCGTCCATCAGCAGGGCTGCCGGGCGCAGCAGCATCGTGCGGATGATGCACACCCGCTGGCGCTGCCCCACGCTCAGCGACGCCGCAACAGCGTCCAGCCCCACCCCGGCCAGCCGGAAACGGGCCAGCCACCCGGCCAGTTCCGCGTCGTCGGGCGGGGTCAGTCCCTTGTTGGCGGCAAAGGTGAACGGCAGCAGCAGGTTGTCGCGCACCGTGCCTGCGCCCACCGTGGGGGTCTGCTGCACGAAGCCAAGGGCGCGACGCAGTTCCGCCGGTGGAATGTCCGCCACCGGTCGGCCCCCACATCGGACCACCCCTGCGTCTGCCTCTTCCAGCCGCACGGCAAGCCGCAGCAGGGTGGATTTGCCCGCGCCCGAAGGCCCGGTGAGCATGACGAAATCGCCGGGGTGCACCGCAAGGTTCACGTGGGCAAGGCCGGGGGGCCCTGCCTGCAAGGCAGGAGCGGAGGGCGCGACGGCGGACGTGACCACGGATGGCACGGCGGACGTGCCCACGGATGGCACGGCGGACGCCATGGGCTGCGCGGACGGCTTGGCCGCACCATTCCCCGTCGTGCCGGACGCATACGCGAACGACACGTCATCGAACTGAAGAAGTGGCTGCATGCCCCCAATCTACCGCCGGGCGCGCGGGGGTGTCATCAACTATCATCCGGGCCGATGGGCGCGCGCAGCCGCATGGTTGCCCGCCGATACCGTGCCGACTGCCCTGCGGGCTTCCCCGCCGCCGCTTTACCTTGCCCGCCCGAGTGGCTACAGATGAACCATGCACACGCACGACCACGACACCGCACCAGCCCCCGTTTCCGGCAACGCCGCAGCCTCCGCCCCGGATGCCACGTCCGGCACGTCCTCCTCATCCGCCACATCCGCCTCATCCGGCACGTCCGGCAATAGCGGGCCGCGCGGCCCGCGCCGCCGCATCCAGGTGCTGCCCGCCGACCTGCGCAACCAGATTGCCGCAGGCGAAGTGGTGGAACGCCCGGCCAGCGTGGTCAAGGAACTGGTGGAAAACAGCCTGGACGCCGGGGCCACCACCGTGGAAGTGGCCCTGGACAACGGCGGCCAGTCGCTGATCATGGTGCGCGACGACGGCACCGGCATCCCGGCGGAAGAACTGGAGCTGGCCGTCACCCGCCACGCCACCAGCAAGGTGGCCAACCTCGCCGAACTGGCCCGCATCGGCAGCTTCGGCTTTCGGGGCGAGGCGCTGCCCTCCATTGCCTCGGTGTCGCGGTTCCGCATGACCTCCGCCCCGGTTGCTCCAGACGGCACCCCCGGCGAGGCCACCTACATAGAGGTGGCGCACGGCCACGTGGTCTCCGCCGGTCCGGCGGCGCTGCACCGGGGCACCATCGTCGAGGTGCGCGACCTGTTCGCCAACGTGCCCGCGCGCCTGAAATTCCTGAAGACCCAGGCCACCGAACTGAAGCGCGCCCAGGAACTCTTCGCGCGGCTGGCCCTGACCCGGCCCGACGTGGCCTTCACCCTGACCGCAGGCGGGCGCGAGGTGCTGCGCTTTCCCGCCGGGCAGACCCTGGCCCGACGGCTGGCGGTGCTGTGGCCCCCGGCGGTGGTGGACACCCTGCACCCCTTCGACCGCATGACCGACGGCATCCGCGTGCACGGCCTGGCGGCGGACCCGCGCGGCGCCCAGCCCCGGCCCGACCGCATGCTGCTGTACGTCAATGGCCGCGCCGTCAACGACCGCCTGCTGCTCAAAGCCGTGCGCGAGGCGTACAAGGGCCGCCTGCTGGCCCGCGAATATCCGCAACTGGCGCTGTTCCTGGACATCGACCCGGAAGAGGTGGACGTGAACGTGCACCCGGCCAAGAGCGAGGTGCGCTTTCGCGACGAGCGCGCCGTGTTCGTGGCCGTGCTGCGCGCGCTGGGCGAGTCGCTGGACCGCATGCCTGCCATGGGCGCTGGCGATGAAGCGTCGGGGGCGCAGCCGGGGCAGAACCCGTTCGCGGGCATGGGGCAACAGCCGAACGACTGGCGGGCCGGGAATCACGGGCAGCCCCCGCAGGCTGGCGCCGTCGGCCACACTCTTTCCGATCCGGACGCCCCCCGGCGCGAGGCGCGCCCGCTGGGCTTCTGGGGGCAGGCCGACGCCCGCGACGTGATCATCGACAAGCGCCAGCGCGAGGACGATCCTTACGCGGCCCCTGTCGGCAATGACGCCGCTGGCCCCGACGGCGCTGGCGGCCACGCCGCCCCCGCTCCGCTCGACCCGTTCGGACCATCCGGCTCCGGTGTTGCGACTGGTGCAGACCCCGCCCATCTTTCGGACTCCGCAGACCCGCGCATCGACTTCCGCCCCGGCCTGCCCGGCGCGCGGCGCGACGGCCCCGCACCCGCCCTGCTGGTGGCCGAAGAAGCGGGCCTTGCCGCGTCCCCCGGCCTGCTTTCGGACGGCAGCCGCCCCTTTACCGATGCGGACGCCCCCGCCGCGCAGCCATATCCAGCGGACTTCATCCCTGAGGACACCCGCGAGGGCGGCGTACGCATCGGCGAGTACACCTACCTCGGCCAGATCGCGGACACCTATCTGGTGCTGCGCCGGGGCCGCGACACCCTGCTGCTGGTGGACCAGCACGCCGCCCACGAATGCGTGCTGCACGAGCGCATCAAACGGCGCGGCACGGCGGGCGGCGGCCAGTTCCTGGCCCTGCCCGTGGAACTGCCCCTGCACCCGGCGGAGGCGGAACGGCTGCACGAACTGCGCGCCGACCTGGAAGCCCTGGGCTTTGCGCTGGAAACCACCGGCACCACGGTGCGCGCCCGCGCCGTGCCCGCCCTGCTGGACCGTTCCGAAGCCGCCGCCTTCCTGCGCGAGGCGGTGGCCGGACGCACCAACAGCCTGGATGCACTGTGGGCCATGATGGCCTGCAAGGGCGCCATCAAGGCCGGGCAGCGCCTGACCTCCGACGAGGCCGCCGGACTGGTGGCCCAGTGGCTGGCCACGCCGGGGCGCGACTTCTGCCCGCATGGCCGCCCGGCGGTGCTTACCTTCACTCCCGGCGAGATGGAGCGGATGTTCAAGCGGAAAGCCTAGGGGCTGGTTCCAGGTTGTCGTTTTCCCCCTGCCCTCCGCGCCCGCCCTTTCGCGCCAATTCCACTCAGCCCCTTTACCCGGCGCCACCGCCGGGGTACTCTGCACGGGATACCCTCGCGCAGGTGCCGGAGCCTCGCCGTTCCGGCCCTGTCCACGCCTTGAGCCCTTTGCCGCCGGACACCGCCCGTGTCCGCAACGCCTGCCCGCGCGCCCGTGCCGCGCGGCCGCAAGGAGCCCGGCCCCCATGTGCCCACAGTCCTCGCAGCCGCCCCAATCGCCCCAGTCACCCCAGTCACCCCAGTCCCCGCCGTTCCCTCCACCCCGCGCTCCCGGCGCCCCTCACCCGCATGGCCGCCCCGCCTGCGTGCTGTCGGTGGAGGACGATCCGGTCATCCGCCAATCCATCGCCGCGTGGCTTTCCGATGAAGGCTATCAGGTCATCGAGGCAGAGGACGGCATCTCGGCGTTGCGGGTGGTACGCGAACAACGGCCCGACGTGGTGCTGCTGGACCTGGGCATTCCCGGCATTTCCGGCGATGCGGTGCTGGAACGCATGGCCCAGGAATCGCCCGAAGTGCCGGTGGTGGTGGTATCCGGCCGGGCGGAGATCGGCGACGCCATCAACGCCTTCAAGCTGGGCGCGTGGGACTACATCACCAAGCCCATCCTGAACATGAACATGCTGGCGCTCACGGTGCGCAACTGTATGGAACGCCGCCGCCTGCGCGAGCGGCTCTCCGCCATGGAGTCGCGCTACTCCGGGCTGGTGCAGGGCTTGCCGGTGGTGGTCTTCAGCCTCGACGACACGCTGGAGCTCACCTTCGTCAACGAGGCCTGCCGCACCGTGCTGGGCTGGACGCCGGAACAGGCCCTGCTGGAACCCGGCTGGTTCATGGACAACGTGTTCCCCGAAGACCGCGAGCGGGTGCGCGCCGCGTTTTCCGGCGCGTTTGCCGCCAGCACGCCCTTTTCGCTGGAATTTCGCATGATAAACCCGCGCGGGGTGCCCCTGTTCGTGCAGGCCCGCTCCACCGCCGTGGCCTCGCCCGACCTTGCGCGCGGCATGCCGGGGCGCATCGAGGGGGTACTGATCGACCTTTCGCGCCGGGTGTTTCTGGAACGGCTGCTGGTACAGCGCGAAAAGCTGAACACCCTGGGCGCGCTGGTGGACGAAATCGCCCACGAATTCCGCAACCCGGTCTTTGCCCTGGCGGGTTTTGCCCGCACCCTGCACCGCAAGTTTCCCGACGCCCACGAGGCGGAGGTCGTGCTGGAGGAAGCCACCCGGCTGGAAGCCCTGATCAACCGGGTGCAGCGGTACCTGGCCCCCGTGGACATCGCGTCCCGCCCGTGCAGCCTGGCCGCCGTGCTGGATTTTGCGGCGGACCTGCTGCACGCCCCCTTGCAGCGCAAGGGGGTGGGACTGCGGGTGGAGGCTGCCGCTGATCTGCCGTCCGTGCAGTCGGACCCGGACCTGCTGGCCCAGATCGTGGTGGGCATGGCGGGGCTGGCCGTGGAGCACGGCGCGCCCGGCAGCGAAACCGTGCTGCGCTGCCGCGACGTGGGCCGTGGTCAACTGGTGGAGGTGCTGCTGCGCACCGAATCGCCCCTGGCCCACGACGCGGAACTGTCGCTGATGCCCTTCGGCGACCAGCAGGGACCGCAGCCGCTGGCCGTCAGCTACAAGCTGGCCCGTGACCTGAGCTGTCTGCTGCACGTGCGGCGCGAACCGGACGGCCTGCTGCTGATGCTGGCCGTACCCGTGGACCCCGGCGACGTGGCCGACCTGCTGGCCGAAGAATAGCGCCGCAACGTCCTTCGGCCCCTTTCCGCCCCTTTCCCTGCATCCTGCCCCCCCAAGGCCCGGCTCTTCAGTGCGCCGGGCCTTTCCTTTGCCCGATGCGACCTGTCTGGCGCATCTGTTCGGGCGCATCTGTTCGGGCGTGCCCGCGCCCGTCCAACCCCCTCCATGCCGCCTCCCTGCCCGCCGTCCCCGCCCCCTCCCGGCATCATTCCCGCCCCCATCCCCCTGCCACCTCCGGTGGCACGCTTGCCCCGTTCGTGCCGCCCGATGATTATCATTCGCCGCCCTTGCCGCCCCACCTACGGTCGAACATCCACAACCCCCATCAGGGAGGCGAACCCGATGCACCGTATCCGATGTCTTGCGGCGGCTTTCCTCCTGCTCCTGCTGCCCACGGCGCTGCTGGCGTACGAGGTGCCCAAGGAGATCATCATCAAGCGGCCGGAAAAGAACCAGCCCATGGCCGCATGGGTGAAGGCGGTCACCTTTCCTCATGGCAAGCATGCCGTGCTGAATTCCTGCGATTCGTGCCACCACGAAGAGTCGGACAGGACCCTCGGCCAGTTCCTGCCCTGCACCCAGTGCCACAACAAGCCCACGGTCACGGAAACCTCGTCGTTCTACATGGCCTGGCACAACGACAGCACCCACAGTTGCCTCGGTTGCCACCGCAAGATGCGCGAGGCCGGAAAGATGCCGCCCCTCTCGTGCACCCGTGGCTGCCACAAGAAGACGGAGGCCCAATGAACGCTCTCGCCCAATTCGTGGCGCGCCGTGCAGAGGCCGAAGAACGCGGCGTCTCGCGGCGCGACTTTCTGAAATTCTGCGGCATGGTGGCCGTGGCCATGGGGCTGGAGGCCTCCATGGGCGCGCAGATCGCCCGCGCGCTGGAAGGCAAGAAGAAGCCTTCGGTCATCTACATGCACGGCGCGGAATGCACCGGCTGCACGGAAGCGCTGCTGCGCCTGGTGGACCCGTACTTCGACGTGCTGATCATGGAGGTTGTCTCGCTGGACTACTGCGAGACGGTCATGGCCGCCGCCGGGCATGCCGCCCACGCGGCGCTGCAAAAGGCCATGAAGAATCCGGACGGCTACTTCTGCGTCATCGAGGGGGCCATACCCACGCGCGACGGCGGAGTGTACGGCCAGGTGGGCGGACAGACCATGCTCTCGCTGTTCACCGAGGTGGCGGGCAAGGCCAAGGGCGTCATCGCCATGGGCAGCTGCGCCAGCTACGGGGGCATCCAGGCCGCCGCGCCCAATCCGTCCAAGGCCATCGGTGTTGGCGCCGCGCTGAAGCCGCTGGGCATCGCGCCCATCAACCTGCCCGGCTGCCCGCCCAACCCCGTGAACTTCGTGGGCACGGTGGTGCACCTGCTGACCAAGGGCCTGCCCGCCCTCGACACCTCGGGCCGCCCCAAGCTGTTCTACGGCAAGACCGTGCACGACCTGTGCGAACGGCGGCCCCACTTCGACAAGGGCGAATTCGCTCCCACGTTCTCATCGCAGCAGGCGCGCGACGGCTGGTGCCTGCACAAGCTGGGGTGCCGTGGCCCGTGGACGTACAACAACTGTCCAACCGCGCTGTTCAACCAGACCACCTGGCCGGTGCGCTCGGGCGCGCCCTGCATCGGATGCAGCGAACCCGGATTCTGGGACCAGCTTGCCCCCTTCAACCGCGACGTGCGCGAAAAGGGCGATGACGCCTGAGGAGGCATTTCATGGCTGACAAAGCCTATACCGGCCGCATCGTGGTGGACCCGGTCACCCGCATCGAGGGACACCTGAAGATCGACGTCTCGGTCAAGAACGGGGTGGTGGACAACGCATGGTCCAGCACCCAGCTGTTCCGGGGGCTGGAGATCATCGTCAAGGGGCGCCCGCCCGAAGACGTGCACAACTACGTGCAGCGCGCCTGCGGCGTGTGCACCACCACCCACTCGCTCACCAGCATCCGCGCCGTGGAAAACGCCATGGGCTTCAAGGCCCCCCCGGCGGCGGAACTGGTGCGCCACCTTATCCTTGCCACGCTCATCGTGCACGACCACCTGGTGCACTTCTACCACCTGCATTCGCTGGATTTCTGCGACGTGGCCAACGCCCTGAAGGCCGACCCCGTGGCGGCGGCAAAGCTGGCGTCCCAGGTTTCCGGGCGCGATGTGCCCCCCGGCGACCTGTTCGTGGTGCAGGGCAGACTGAAGAAGTTCGTGGATGCCGGGCAGCTGGGCTGGCTGGACAACGCCTACTTCCTGGGCGGGCACCCGGCCTACCGCCTGTCGCCGGAAGAGAATCTGGTGCTGGCCGCCAACTACATCGAAGCCTTGCGCGTGCAGATGAAGATCGCCAAGGCCATGGCCATCTTCGCGGGCAAGAACCCCCATTCGCAGACCATGCGCGTGGGCGGGGTGACCTGCTACGAGGCCCTGCGCCCCGAACGGCTGGCGGAATTCCGCGCCCTGTACGAGGAGTGCCGCACCTTCATCAACCACAACTACCTGGGCGACCTGACCATCATCGGGCGCCGCTACCCGGAGGTGGCATCTTACGGACGTACCACCAACTACATGGACTTTTCCGACTTCCACGACCCGGAAACCGGCAAGGACCCGTTCTTCCGGGGCGGGGTGCTGTGGGGCCACGCCATCGGCAAGGCCGAGGACCTGGACCCCGCGCAGATTCAGGAACACCTGTCGCGCGGCTGGTACAAGCCGGGTCCGCCCGCCCATCCCTATGACGGCGTGACCGACCCGGACTACACCGGCTACGACCCCGACGGCCACTACTCCTGGTCCAAGGCCCCGCGCTACAAGGGCGAGGCCGTGGAAACCGGGGCGCTGGCCCGCCGCCTTATCGCCTATTCCCGCGGGGAAAAGGAAACCGTCACCCGCATGGACGCCTGGCTTGCCGCCTGCAAGCTGAAGCAGGAGAACCTGTTCTCCACCATGGGCCGCACCGCCGCGCGCATGGTGGAAAGCGTCATCCTGATGAACCGCGTGCAGGGCTGGCTGAACGACCTGGAAGACCGTGCCAAGGCCGGTCCCGTGGAAATCTACAAGGAATGGACCATGCCCGACGAAGCCAGGGGCGTGGGCTTCTGCGCGGTGACGCGTGGAGGGCTTTCGCACTGGATACGCATAGAAAAGGGCAAGACCGCCAACTACCAGATGGTGGTGCCCAGCACCTGGAACCTTGGCCCGCGCTGCGACAAGGGCAAACCTTCCGCCGTGGAACAGTCGCTGATGGGCAACCCCGTGCTGGACCCCGACCGCCCGGTGGAACTCTTGCGCACGGTGCATTCGTTCGACCCGTGCATTGCCTGCTCCGTGCATGTGCTGCACGCGGGGGGCAAGCGGTCGTTCCGCATTCTGTAGCACTTGACGCGACGAACGATCAGGGCGGCGGCCTGACCAGCGGGCAATCCGGCAGGCAATCCGGCGGACTGACAGTTCGCCGCTGTCTGACAGACCTGCGGTACCCCGCCCTCAAAAGACACCACAAATGAACAACGGGGCGGACCGCGCACATCGCGCAGTCCGCCCCGTTTTGCTGTCTTCTTTTTTTGGGGGGGAGAGGTCTCCCGCCCTTACGCTTCCGGGCTCAGGTACGGATCATCGGTGGCCAGGTAGCCGCGCACGTAGTCGTCAACGCCCTCTTCCAGCGACCGGAAGCCCACGTCGCACCCGGCCCGGCGCAGCTTGTCCATGCTGGCCTGGGTGTAGTTCTGGTACTTGCCCGCGAGGTGCGCGGGCATGTCCATGTATTCGATGACCGGCTGGCGGTCCATGGCGGCGAACACGGCGCGGGCCAGGTCGTTCCACGTGCGCGAGGTGCCGGTGCCCACGTTGAACACGCCGCCCACGTCGGGGTGTTCCAGCAGCCACCACATCACTTCCACGCAGTCCTTCACGTACACGAAGTCGCGCATCTGGCCGCCGTCGGCGTAGTCCGGGTGGTTGGAGCGGAACAGGGTGATGCGGCCCGCGTTGTTCACGTTGTGGAACGACTTGCAGATGACGCTGCGCATGTCGTCCTTGTGGTATTCGTTAGGGCCGTACACGTTGAAGAACTTCAGGCTGGCTATGGAATCCAGCAGGCCTTCGCGCCGCGCCCACAGGTCGAACAGCTGCTTGGAGTAGCCGTACATGTTCAGGGGCTTCAGGCGGGGCATCAGCGCGTCGTCGTCGGAAAAGCCCAGCGTGCCATCGCCGTAGGTGGCGGCGCTGCTGGCGTTGACGAAGCGCGCGCCGGACTGCATGGCCAGCGTGCACAGCATGCGGCTGTAGCGGAAATTGTTTTCCATCAGGAAGTCGGCGTCGCGTTCCGTGGTGGACGAGCACGCCCCCATGTGCACGATGGCGTCCACTTCCCACGGCAGGTCGCCGTGCAGGACCATGTCCATGAACCCGTCGCGGTGGATGTAGTCTGCGTAGCGCAGGTTGACGAGGTTCTTCCACTTTTCCGTGGTGGCCAGGTTGTCGACGATGATGATGTCGTCGATGCCCATGCGGTTCAGCTTCCAGACCATGGCGCTTCCGATGAACCCCGCGCCGCCGGTGACGATGTACATTTCAGGCTCCTTTGCGAAGGCTGCCCGGCAGGCGCGCCGGGCGTGCGGCATGATGCCGCGATGCGGCCCGCAGGGCAAGGGGGCGGCGCGTGGATGGCCGCACTACCGGCACCAGCGTGCCTTGCAACCATGAAAGCGACTTCTCAGGCCCGTTTCCACTGCGAGAATTTTTGTTCTCTGCCTAGGAAGAATCGTTTTTTGTGAAGGGAGTGCCTCAGCCGTTGGGCGAGCGGAGCGAACCTTACGGATGAGGACCGCAGAGCGTACTTTTGTGGTATTCGACCGGAATAAAAAACCATTCTGACGACGGCAGAGGGCAAAAAGGCCGCAGTGGAGGCGGGCCTAGGTGGGGAAGACCACCACTTCCGGGCCATCGGCCCCCATGCGCACGGCCACCCCATACATGGCCGCCGTGGCCGCAACGGTGCGCCCCAGCAGAAAGTCCAGTTCTTCCATGGCCGCCCCGGCCCGCTCGCGCACGATGGACCGGAAGGCGAAATCGAAGCGCACGGCTTCCAGAAACGCATCCACGGCGTGGGCGACCTCGTCCGGTGCCACCGTATCGTCCGGATATTCCGGCAGGGGGATCGGGTCCGCCATGCCGGGGTTGCGGGCGCGCAACTGGTCCGCCGCGCGTTGCAGGGTAGCGCCCACGGGGGCGAGTACCGCGTAGCCGCAACGTTCCTCGTGCGCGGCCAGAATGTCTGCCCACGGCACACCGGGGTCGACGCAGCCAGCGAGAACCTGACCCGTGGAATCGGCCTGGCTTGCCGAATATGTCTGGCTTGCCGAATCCGCCCGGCTTGCGGGTTCTGTCTGACAGGTCCGGCTGGCGCGCTCTGCCGCGCCTTCCGCCCAGGCCGCCAGCACGTCCAGCCGGGTCACCCGGTCCACGGCGTGCAGGGTCTTGATGGCCCAGGTATCACGGCACAGCAGGGCGCGGCATTCGGCGGGCCGGTGTGCGTAGACGCCGCACCGGCTGTCGGACTGATTCAGGAACAGGCAGGACCAGTCGCCATTGCGGGCCGATTGTCCCAAAATTTGGCGCGGGCGCAGTTTCACCAGTTCCCGCTCCAGCGGGCGCAGGTCGCCGCTCAACTCGCGGGCCAGTTCCCCCGCGCGCAGCGTCAGGCAATGTTCCGGAGCCAGGTGCCCGGCCCGAAACAGCTCCAGATCCTGCGTGTGCAGGGCCGGTCCGCCCTTGCGACAGCAGGTGCCGCAGCCCCGGCAGTCGATGTCGGTGTCGTCGGCTTGCGGGGCCAGGGCGGGCATGTCGTGTTCGTTGTGCATCCGGATTCCGTGAGGGATGAAAAGCGTTGAGAGCAGGCCAGTTGTGCGCGGTCAAATCGAGCGCGGGCCAGTGCGGGTAGGTCGAGCGCAGCGTTCGCAATGCTGCGGTCGGGCGGCGGAATGGAGGCCGGAGCGCGGGCGAGGCGGGAGCAGCCTGCGCGGCGTCGGGTTGGCGACGCCATGCTCGTGGCCCCGTGCAACCCGAGCCCGAATTCACGCCGGAATGTCGCTAAGCATATTCCGGACCACACGCACATGGAAACGACAGGTGTCGTCCTGCCAGCCCACGAAGCCCATGGACGTGCTGACGAACCACCCCGCCGTGAACGACTTGCGATCCGCCGTCCACAGCGGGTCGGGGGCCGGGTCCAGCGCGGGGGGCACGCAGTGGCCGCCCCCTTCCGGCGGCGGGGCCAGCAGGGTGCACAGCTCGTCCACGGTGGGCAGCCGCCAGTCGTCGTACCCGGCAAACCGCGCCGCGTTCATGTCGGCCACGTGTTCGCGGGCCTCGGCCAGGGTCAGGCCCCACTCGCTGCCGCCACGCTGCCACAGCAGCCCCGTGGCCGGTTGGTACGCCACCAGCGCGGCAAGATCAATCGGCGGGGCCTGCACACCGGCGGCGTGTGCGTCCGGCACGGGCAGCCCCGGCAGCACCCCGCAGGGGGGGCCGCCGGTGCGGCCATCCGCCAGCGGCGCAAACACCCCGGCGGGCCGCCACAGTTCGTCCAGCCAGAACAGGGCGCGGGCATGGTGCGGCACGACCTTTACCGGGGCTGACCGAACCGGGGTGGTCCTGACCGGGCGAACCTGTCCGGACAAGATGGAGTCCGCCGCCGCACGGCCAGCCGTATCCGAAACATCGCCGCCCGCCGATGCGGATTCATCCCCGCCACCAGCCCCCGGCGCGCCGTCCCCTTCCGGCAGCAGGCACACCGCGTCCACCCGCTGGCGCCACGCGGCCACCAATGCGTCCAGTTCCGCCGCCATGGTCCGGGCGTCCGCAAAGCGCTGTGCCGGGTCGCGGGCCATGGCCCGCGCGAAAAAGTCGTCCCACGCCGTGTCCATATCCGCATGGCGCTTGCTGGCGCGGGGGATGCGCCCGCCAAAGGATTCGTCCGTGGGCAGCACGCCGGTCAGCATGCGGAACAGCATCACCCCCACGGCATACAGGTCGGCCCGGCCATCCGCCGCGTCCGGGTCGCGCTCCTGCTCCGGCGCGGCGTAGTACGGCGACCCCACCTTGACCCCGCGCGGCAGGGGCCGGACATCGCCGCGCAGGCCCGACAGAACGCCCGTTTCGCCCCGCAACCGCGACAGGCCGAAGTCGATGAGCTTCACGTCGTCTTCGGCGGTGACCATGATGTTGAAGGGCTTCACGTCGCGGTGGATCACCCCGGCGTGATGCATGCGGGCCAGCGCGTCCAGCGTCTGCGCGGCGTAGCGGCAGGCGCGCTCCAGCGGCAGGCGGCGGGTGGGGGCCTCTACCCGGTAGCTTTCGCCGATCAGCAGGCCCAGGTTCAGGCAGTAGTATTCCATGACGAAGAAGGGCAGATCGCCGAAGCGGGCCACGCGGGCAGCGCGGTCGCGCTCCGGGTAGCAGTCCTCCGGGGGGGCGGAATCCGTGTCTCCCACACTCCCGGAATCCCCTGCGTCTCCCACAACCGGAGTCCCCGCGCCCCCGCCCCATGCAGCGGGCGGCGGACAGAAATCGTCGCCGGAGGGCAGGCGCAACGTGCCCGCCGGGGCCACGTCCACGTCCCACACCGCCGCCACGTGGGGGTGGTCCAGCGCGGCCATTACCTGCGCCTCGTGCAGGAAGCGGCGGCGCAGATCGTCCATATCTGAAAGGTCGGCCAACGCGTCGGCGGGGCGCAGCAGCTTCAGCGCGGCGATGCGCCCGGTGACCGGCTGGCGCACCTTGTACACCGCGCCCATGCCGCCCCGGCCCAGCAGTCCGCACACCTCGTAACGACCTATGCGCATGGGGAAAATCCTCGGGACGGGATGCGCGGGGCGCGCGGGGAGAGAAGTGGCAAAAGAGCGGGCGCGCCCGCCGGAATGTCCCCGGAGTGGCGGCCCCCCTGCGGCAGGGAGCGGGACAGGACGTTGCAGGGCATGGCCGGACGCATCGTGGCGGGGGGGATCATGATGGGTCGGCGCATGACGTGGCGGGACGGGGTTCTCTGCAACATGGCGTCGGGCACCCCTTACAACAATCGCAGCACATACCGCTCATTCACCCCCGCCTCGCGGAAGCGCCGGGCGGCGTCCTGCACGTCGTAGGGGACGAAGCGCACCGTCAGGCGGCGCTGGGCGGGTTCCCACAACAGGTACTTGGCGCGGTTGTCGCCGTCGCGCGGCTGGCCCACGCTGCCCGCGCTGATCAGGTAACGCCCCCCCGCGGGCGGCACGCGCGCGCCCTCTGTCAGCGGTTCGCGGGCCACCACGCCGTCGGCATCGCGCCGGACCAGCTCAAGGTCATGGGTGTGCCCCACGAAGCAGATGGGCTCCGGGAACAGGTCGAACACCGACGCCAGCCGCTTGCCGTGAAATTCGTACAGGTAGGTGAAGGGCGAATCGGGCGGCATGCCATGCACGAAGCGGCAGCCTTCGCGCACCAGCACGCGGGGCATGGCGCGGGCCAGTTCCACCTCTTCGTCGTCCAGCCAGTCCATGGTCATGCGCACGGCATCGCGCGACTGGCTGTTGAACTCGCGCAGCCAGCGGGGGTCGGCCACGGCCATCTCGTGATTGCCCGCCACCGAAGGGATGTGCCGACTGGCCACAAGGCGCAGCACCGGGCCAGGATCCGGCCCGTAGCCCACGTTGTCGCCCAGAGACACGGCGCAAGTGGCCCCCTGCGCGTCCATGTCGGCCAGCACCGCCTTGAACGCACCGAGGTTGCCGTGAATGTCGGAAATGACCGCCAGCTTCATGGCTTACGGATAGCAGGCGCGGGGTTGGTTGGGAAGGGTGGGAGAGGATGCGCAACCGGGGAATGCGAAAGCCCCGGCGGATGTTTCACGCGCTGGGGCTTCGGGGTGACTTTTTCTACGGCAGATACGGCTGGGGCGTCACCGGCAGCATGGTGTCGGAAAAGGCGTCGCGCTCGTAGGACCGCGAGTAGCCCGGCGACAGGGGCCGCCAGCCGTAGCGGGCATCGGCATGGGCCTCGCGCCCGTTGGCCGTGGCGGCCTCGGCAACATAGCCGCTGGCGGCCTGCGGGCCGAGGGGCAGTTCGCCGGACATCAGCTGTTCCACGCGGGGCCGGATGGCCCGTACGATCTCGAAGCGGCTGGCGGTCCATTCCGACCACGCGGTGCGGGCGGCGGCTTCATCGCGGGCGGCAATGGCGGCAATGCCCGCCCAGAACCGGGCGTATTCGGCGGCGCGACGGTTGGTCCACAGGGGCTTCAGAACGTCCTGAGCGGCCTGATAGTCTCCGGCGCGGTACAGCGCATAGCCGCGCCGCACGCCGGACTGCCAGTCATCCGGATTTTCACGCTGGGCGGCGGCGTAGGTTTCCGCCGCCTGACGGAACTGCCCTTCCTCCATCTGCGACGAGGCGTGCATGCTGGTGGTGGCGCACCCCGTAACGGCAAACGCCGCCAGCACGGCGGCGAGGGTGAGCGTGCGAAGGCTGGTGTTCATGGTATTCTCCTGCCTGCCGGGGTGCATGACGGCCTCGGAACGGGCAGCACAGTACGGCCCCGGCCCCACCCAGCCAAGCTAAGTCGATTTATCAGAAAGAACACTGGTGCAGGCGTATAAAAATAAATATCACATGGAACAACCATGCTTCTTATAAAACTTATTTATCAACGGGCTACAAAAATCTTTCCAGTACTCGCTAAGATTACCTATCAAATTCAACCCATTAGCATCACCAGACCGCAACATTCTCTCAACTTCTAATACAGTGCTTATTTCATCAACACAGCACATTGGACTCATTGGCTCACATATAGACATTGCACTGCTCGATACGTTGCGAACAACATCAAGCTTATCGCAATACGCATGCATAGACGCCACAAAATGCGTATACTCTCCAATATCAAGCCCCAATTCCACCGCCATCATTTCTTGCAGCATGGTCATGAAATACACATCATAGCAGTAGCCTAATATAAGATCATTACTACGCATGCTAACAAAACAATCAATTTTTCTATTTCTTACCATAAATTGCATATTAGAAATGCATGGAACGTCCTTTGCTGACTCCAGATCATACCCAGGATCTGCAAAGTACAACACCGCACGCCTGGAGTTCACATCGGAGCGCAAGAGATTCTTAACAGTGCTCCATTGTGATGCATTTCCACCAGAAAAAATATGCCTTCCATAGCAACTTCCACTAATCTCCACCCCATTATCCGAAAATGCTCTCCAGGCTTCAGAATAGTATTTTATAAATTCAAGACTATTATCAGCAGACATGTGCCAACAAAATTCTCCGACAGCATACGATGCGCTCCACCTTCTCTCAGGCACACACACGATACGGTTTCTCGGGTCCTTTATACGAATAAGCACTCCTCGCAACTCAAGTGTAGGAATATCTCTCGGTGACGCTGGAAAACCTTCAGAAATCAGCAGGCGGGATAATGCAACTAACGATTCAGAAATAGATTCACTTTCTATGTACATCTCCGCCCCCTTCAACCACAGATAAACGCTCCTTAAGCCGTGAAATCTCGACGTTCATGCTTTTTATATCATCACGAGCTTCAACCTGTACGAAGTCCAGCGCTCTATTCTGCATATTATACTGCATCCACGCGACATAAAACCCAAACGCTGTAACCACAGCAACAAATAGAGACGTATAACTCACTATCTTTGTTATAAATTTCCCAAAAACTTCTTCATGTACACGTTTCACGACTCCATCAGCAACACCCTCTACATCAAGAAATGTTGAAGGATAAACCTTTGTGTCCTCAATAACACTTTTTATATATTTAGATCTACCGCTACCCCTTCTCCCAAACATAATCGCATTATCTTCACAAAATTTATGAAAGACTATCCTTAAAAAACTTTCTCCTTTTTTAATAGTATACGCCCTCTTTCTAAAATTAATAATAACAGTTGAAATATGCCCATCATATCCAGGATCAATAATACCAGTATTTAACGCCAATATTCCACTTCTACAAAGCGACGTTTTAGGATGCGCAAAAGCAATATGGCTATCGTCCAAACATATTCTCTCCTTAGAAACAACAACGACCATCTGCTGCGGTTCAAGAGTATACTCTCCAGATTCTACAACATTACCATCACAAACTATCGCATCAACAATGACGTCATAAGATCCACTCCTAAGATTAGATGCAGTCCCATCAATGACAAAACCATTATTAATAACATTCCGCGGTGATATAGCCATACCCAAAAAACTCCTTATCGAATTGCCTCATATCTAGCACGGCTTCTAATTAACACACCACACAATCAAACTTTTCACAAAAATGACGCACAAGGTAAACAACAAAACAGATGCCAGCCATCGATAACTTCCGGTATTAAAATGAACACTGTTTAATTTCAACGCCTTATCTACTGAAACTACTACTAACACGCCATAAACCATGCCATCCCTACAGCAGAAAGGAACACGGATGAATTTTTCACGCCAAATTCGCTACATGTAAACTGCGCACAAACGCCCCCGAAAGCTCACCGCTTCCGGGGGCGTCATCTTTCACCAATCTGTCGTATCTACCCAATTCTTCTCGTTCTCTACAGGGCCTTTTCCACCATCTCGCCAAACGCCACGGTGCCCACGGTGGTGGCGCTGGCCATCTGCGAGGCAAGGTCCACGGTAACGGTGCGGTTGCCGATGGTGGTGTTGATGGCGTTGTAGATGCGGGTGGCCGCATCGTTCCAGCCCATGTGCTCCAGCATCAGCGCGCCGCACAAAATGAGGCTGCCGGGGTTGGCCTTGTCCTGCCCGGCAATGGTGGGCGCGGTGCCGTGGGTGGCTTCGAAGAAGGCCAGCGAGTCGGACATGTTCACGCCCGGCGCAAGGCCAAGCCCGCCCACCTGCGCGGCCAGCGCATCGGACAGGTAGTCGCCGTTCAGGTTGGACGTGGCGATCACGCTGTACTGGTCGGGGCGGATCAGCACTTCCTGGAACATGGCGTCGGCAATGCGGTCCTTCACCACCACCTTGCCTGCCGCGCCCCCGGCGTCGGCTTCCAGCACGGCGGCGTCGGTGAATTCGTCGCGCACCACTTCATAGCCCCATTCGCGAAAGCCGCCTTCCGTGAACTTCATGATGTTGCCCTTGTGCACCAGCGTAAGGCTGGACCGCTTCTGGGCCACGGCAAAGTCCATGGCGCGGCGCACCAGCCGCTTGGAGCCGCGCGCGGTCATGGGCTTGATGCCCACGGCGCTTTCCGGGTCCACGTTGGCGCCCAGTTCGTTGCGCAGAAAGTCGATGAGCCGCTTGGCTTCCGGCGTGCCCGCCTTGTATTCGATGCCCGCGTACACGTCTTCCGTGTTTTCGCGAAACACCACCATGTCCACCAGGTCCGGCCTTTTCACGGGCGACATGATGCCCTCGAAGTAGCGGATGGGCCGGATGCAGGCGTACAGGTCCAGCGTCTGGCGCAGGGTGACGTTAAGGCTGCGAAAGCCCTTGCCCACCGGGGTGCCCAGCGGCCCCTTGATGGCCAGTTCCGCGCCGCGCAGGGCCTGCATGGTGGCCTCTGGCAGGTATTCGCCGGTGGCGGCGTAGGCCTTTTCACCGGCCAGCAGTTCCTTCCATTCGATGGAGCGCGCGTCGCCGTAGGTTTTCGCCACCGCCGCATCGATGACGGGACGGGCGGCCTTCCATACGTCGGGGCCGATGCCGTCGCCTTCAATCCAGTAGACCGTCTTCCGCATGGAGGCGCTCCTTTGCGCTGGCCCCGCCGGGGCGGGGCCGTACTGTCGTGCTGATGTCGTGCTGCCGAAAAGCGGCCGGACGGCGTACCGCCCGGCCTTGTATCACGTGCTTCCGGTGGGATCCGGTGTACCCTTGGGGGTCAGTTCCGGTAGCCGGTTTGGCGGATTTTGTCAAAACGGGGCCGCGCAGGGAATCACCCTGTCCCCCCCCTCCTCGGGCATGAAAACGGGACCGCCCCCCGCGCAGGACAGGACGGTCCCGATGATTGCGAATACTGTTGCGCCGCAGCGGCGCGGCGGGCAAGGCCCAATCCTGTCCAATCCTCTCCTACTCTACCCGGCCCGGCCCCGCTCGTCTGTCCCGCCCCGCTACTTCCACGCGGCCAGGAACGATTCCGCGCTGTTGCCCGCGTCGATGTGGCGCAACAGGGCAGAGCCGAACACCACGGCGTCGGGCCTGTCGGGAAAGCCTTCCAGCTGCTTCGGCTCCTTGATGCCGAAGCCCAGCGCCAGCGGCAGGCGGAAGGCCTTGCGGGCGCGGGCCAGCGTCTGCGGCACTTCCGGCGGCAGGCCTTCGCGCACGCCGGTGATGCCCAGCACCGACACCACGTACACGTAGCCGGAGGCCACGGCGGCATATTCGGCCATGCGTTCCTCGCTGGTGTTGGGGCCGACAAGGGCAATGAGGTCTATGCCCCGCGCGGCCAACAGTGCGCGCATCTCGCCGTCTTCCTCCAGCGGCAGGTCGGGCACGATGAAGCCCGCCACCCCCGCCGCCGCCGCGTCCACCGCCAGGTTTTCCAGCCCGTATTGCAGGAACGGGTTGTAGTAGCCCATCAGCACCAGCTCGGCGTCGTAGCGGCCCGCGCGGGCCTTCAGGCCGTCCAGTATCCAGCGCAGGGTGACGCCGTTTTCCAGCGCCCGCAGGGATGCCGCCTCCACTACCGGGCCGTCGGCCACCGGGTCGGAGAACGGCACGCCGATTTCGATGACGTCCGCGCCGCCGCGATCAAGGCCGTCCATTTCCTCCCAGAAGCGGTCCAGGGTGGGAAAGCCCGCCGTCAGAAAGGGCACCAGCGCGGGCCGCCCCGCCGCGTTGGCGGCGGCCACGCGGGCTTCCAGCCGCGACACCGGGGCATCGGGCAGCATGTCGTTCATGTCGGTATGAATGGCCGCGCTCATGCCAGCTCTCCTTCGCGGAACAGCACTTCCCGCACGATTTCCATGTCCTTGTCGCCCCGACCCGAAAGGTTGACCACCACGTGGCCCCCGGCAGGCAGCTTGTCCCGGTTGTTCAGCACCCACGCCAGCGCGTGCGACGATTCCAGCGCGGGGATGATGCCCTCGCGCCGGGTCAGGGCCTGGAAGGCTTCCAGCGCCTGACTGTCGGTGGCCATGCCGTACATCGCCCGGCCAGTGGCCCCCAGATGCGCGTGCTCCGGCCCCACGCCGGGGTAGTCCAGCCCGGCGGACACGGAGTGCGACGGCTCGATCTGCCCGTCCCCGTCCTGCAGCAGCATGGTCATCTGGCCGTGCAGCACGCCGGGGCGGCCCAGGTTGATGGGCGCGGAGTTGTAGCAGCCCGGCTCGCCGGTGCCTGCCGCCTCCACCCCCACGATGCGCACCGAGGCGTCATCCACGAACGGGTGGAACATGCCGATGGCGTTGGAGCCGCCGCCCACGCAGGCCACCACCATGTCGGGCAGTCGGCCCACGCGTTCCAGCATCTGGGCGCGGGTTTCACGCCCGATGACGCATTGCAGGTCGCGCACCAGCGTGGGGAAGGGGTGCGGGCCCGCCGCCGTGCCGAAGCAGTAGTGGGTGCAATCCTGCTGGGCTATCCAGTAGCGCAGGGCCTCGTTGATGGCGTCCTTCAGGGTCTTGGTGCCGCTCTGCACAGGCACCACCTTGGCCCCCAGCAGCTTCATGCGCATGACGTTGGGGGCCTGGCGCACCACGTCCGTCGCGCCCATGTACACCACGCATTCCAGCCCCAGCCGGGCCGCAGCCGCCGCCGTGGCCACGCCGTGCTGGCCCGCGCCCGTTTCCGCCACCAGCGCGGTCTTGCCCATGTATTTGGCCAGCAGCGCCTGCCCAAGGGTGTTGTTGACCTTGTGCGCGCCGGTGTGCAGCAGGTCTTCGCGCTTCAGCCACAGGTGCACGCCCAGTTCCGCCGACAGCGTGGGGCAGGCCGTGAGCGGGGTTTCGCGCCCCGCGAAGTTGCGCAACAGGTCGTCCAGTTCCGCCCGGAACTTGTCCGAGGGCAGGATGTCGCGCATGGCGGCTTCCAGTTCCCGCAGCGGCGGCATGAGCAGCTCGGGCACGAACTGCCCGCCGAACTCGCCGAAATAGCCTTTTTTCATGGTGGTATCCTTTGGCGCCGGGGCGCCAGTTGGTATCGACTACGCCGTGCGCAGCGCCGCAAGGGCGGCGGCCACGCGGGGTGCATCCTTCCGGCCGGGGGCGCTTTCCACCCCCGAATTGAGATCGACGCCGATCAGCATGGCAGGGTCATGGCCGCCGCAGGCGGCAACGGCGCTGGCCACGTTGTCCGGGGTCAGCCCGCCTGCCAGCAGCCATGGGGCACCGGGGGCCAGCCCGCGCAGCGCGGCCCAGTCCATGGTGGCGCCGTGCCCGCCGCCGCTGGTGCCCGCATCCAGCAGAAAGCAGCGCACGTGCGGGGCAAGCCCGGCCAGTTCGGCGTGCAGCGAAGCGAGGCCCGCCCCTGCGTTCAGGCCCGATGCATCCACATGGCGCTGCGGCCATGCCACGCGGATGACCCGCTCCGCCCCCACCCGGTCGCAGAAGGCGGCATCCTGCCCGCCGTGCAACTGGGCAAAGTCCAGCCGGGCCGCGTCCATGATGGCCAGCACCTCGTCGGCGGACTGCTTCACGAACACCCCCACCCGCGCCATGCCGTGGCTGTGCAGCCCGGCGGCCACGGCGGGCGTTACCGCGCGCGGGCTGGCCGGGTGAAAGATGAACCCGCACAGGTCCACCCCGGCCTCTGCGCAGGCGTCCGCGTCCTGCTGCCGGGTCAGGCCGCAGACCTTCACCAGCAGGCGGGAGGGACTATCGAACAGGGCGGCTGGTTTTGACGCACTCATTGGGCACCTTCACTCCCGCCGCAATCTGGCACGACAGGATTTTCGTTCTCCGGCAAGGAAGGCGAGCCCGACGCGCAGGGAGCGTACTCTGACCGTACGTGACCGGAGCAGGCGGCGCAGCCTGACGACGCCGGAGGGCGAAAGGACGGAGTGCCCTCGCGCCCCAGAAGACGCAGCAGCGAACCTTCAAGGTCTCCGCCGTCCATGAGCGCGGTGCCCACCAATGCCGCGTCATACCCGGCATCGGCGGCTTTCGCCAAGTGACGGTTCTCGCTGATGCCGCTGGCCGCTATCCACACTTCGTCGGGTTGGCTCAGCGGCCCCAGGCGCAGGCAGGCGGTGCGGTCCACGGCCAGGGTTTCCAGGTCGCGGTTGTTCACCTGGATGATCCGCGCGCCGGATTCGCGGGCCAGCGCCAGATCCGCCTCGTCGAAGATCTCCACCACGGCGTGCATGCCGTGCGCTTCGGCCTGCTCGCGCAGGTCGCGCAGGGTGCGCGCATCGGGCGTCAACCGCACGATGAGCAGCAGCGCCGCCGCCGGGGTGGCCGCCGTGGCCGTCACCTGCAACGGGTCCATGATGAAGTCCTTGCGCAACAGGGGAATGGACGGATCGACGCCCGCCATGCGCCCCAGATAGGCCAGGTCACCGCCGAAGTACGCCTCCTCGGTCAGCACCGAGATGGCCGTGGCCCCGGCGGTGGCGTAGGCCGTGGCCGCGTCCTCGGGCGACACACCCGTCTCGATGACCCCGCGCGAGGGCGAGGCGCGCTTGTATTCGGCGATGACCGCCACCGGCGCCCCCCGGTACCCCGAGCGGTCCAGCAGTGCCCGCAGGAAGTCGGGACGCGGGGTGCCTACAGCCAGCGGCGCGGGCAGCCCGCCAGCCTCGGCCAGCTTGCGCAACCGGTCCAGTTCCGGCTGCTTGGCGATGCGGAAACGATCAAGCATGCAGCACCTTCCCCCCTGCCCCGGCGGCCAGCCCCAGCCGCGCGGCGGCCATGGCATCGGGCAGGGCCAGGCCCGGTTCCAGCAGGTGCAGGGCCATGCCCACGTTCAGCACCAGCATGTCGCGCATGGGGGCGGGGCCGCCGCCGGACAGCAGTTCGCGCAGCACGCGCACGGCGGTGTCGCGGTCGGGCACGGCCAGTTCCTCCGGGGTGCACGGCGAAATGCCGTAGTCCGACGGGTCCATGCTGATTTCCGTAAGCGTGCCGTGGCCTTCGCCGTCGCCCTCCAACAGCATGATGTGCGCGGGGCCCATGGGCGTCAGTTCGTCGTAGCCGCCCGCGCCATGCACCACCGCCGCCCGGCGCACGCCGGTCAGCAGCAGGGTCTGGGCCATCAGGGGCAGCAGTTCGGCGCGGGCCACGCCCAGCAGCATGTGGGTGGGCCGGGCCGGGTTGAGCAGCGGCCCCAGCAGGTTGAACAGGGTGCGCACGCCCATTTCGCGCCGGATGGGCATGACGTTGCGGAACGCCGGGTGGAAGCGCGGTGCGAACAGGAAGGCGAAGTTGCGCTGCGCCACCAGGTTGCGCACGTCCTCCGGGTCCAGTTCCAGCGGCAGGCCCAGGCCCTCCACCGCGTCCGCCGCCCCGCACGAGGATGACACCGCGCGGTTGCCGTGCTTGACCACCCGGTGGCCCATGCCCGCAAGGGTCAGCGCCGTTGCCGTGGAGCAGTTGAACGACGAGCGGCCATCGCCGCCGGTGCCCACGATGTCAATGGTGGGACCGTCAATGCCGGTCACCCGCACGGCGCGGGCCAGCGCGGCGCGCACCGCCTCGGTGAGTTCCTGCGGGGTCTCGCCCTTCATGCGCAGGCCCATCAGGAACGAACCCGCCTGCGCACAGGTCATCTCGCCATCCATCAGGCGCGAGAACCCGGCCTCGGCCATTTCCGGGGCAAGGTCCATGCCCGTGGCCAGTGTTTCCAGTATGGTGGACGTTGCAGTCTGCATTTGCTGTCTCCTTCAGGAGTTCCTTGTTGACGGGCAGCCCACCTAAAGGGGGTGCAGGGGGCCTGCCCCCTGCCCGCCGGAGGCGAACAAAAAACCTCTTCGTCGCCCCGCTCTCACTTCCCCGCCACCTGGGCGGGAAAGTTGGCGAGCATGCGCACGCCGTCGGGGGTCAGCACGGATTCGGGGTGGAACTGCACGCCCACCCACGGGCGGTCGGTGTAGCGCAGGGCCATCACCTCGCCTTCGGGGGCGCGGGCGGTGACGGCCAGCAGGTCGGGGCGTTCCTCGGCATGCACGATGAGCGAATGGTAGCGGCCCACCTGCATGGGGCTGGGCACGCCGTGGAACAGGCCCTGCCCGTCGTGGGTGATGTCCGAGGTCTTGCCGTGCATGATGCGCGGGCCCACATCCACGGTGGCCCCGGCGAACAGGCCCAGCACCTGATGGCCCAGGCACACGCCCAGCACGGGTACGCGGTGCGGCAGGCGGGACAGGAAATCAAGGCAGAAGCCCGCGTTGCGCGGGTGGCTGGGGCCGGGCGAGATGCACACCATTTCCAGCGCCGGGTCTTCGGCCATGGCGGGCACGGCGGGGTCGTCGTTGCGGACGACAACCGGCTTCAGCCCAAGGCCGTAGAACGCCTGCACCAGATTGAAGGTGAACGAGTCGTAGTTATCGATTAACAGGAACATATTCCCCTCCGGTAACGGCGGCGCGGATGACGGCGGCCTTGTTGTTGCATTCCTTCCATTCCATCTCGGGCACGGAATCGAACACGATGCCCGCGCCCGCCTGCCAGTGCACCTGGCCGTCGCGCACCCACAGGGAGCGGATGGTGATGCCGGTGTCCAGGTTCACGCTGTCCCGGTCCAGTCCCAGCCAGCCAATGGCCCCGGCGTAGGGGCCGCGCGCCAGGCCTTCCGCCTCGGAGATGATTTCCATGGCCCGCACCTTGGGGGCGCCGCTGACGGTGCCCGCCGGGAAGGTGGCGGCCAGCACGTCCAGCGCATCGCGCCCCGGTTCGATCTGCGCGGTGACGCGCGAGGTCAGGTGCATGACGTGCGAAAACTTTTCCACGTCCATGAACCGCTCCACCTGCACGGTGCCCGGCGCGGCAATGCGGCCAAGATCGTTGCGGCCCAGGTCCACCAGCATGACGTGCTCGGCGCGTTCCTTGGGGTCTTCCAGCAGTTCCTGGGCAAGGGCGGCGTCGTGGGCATCGTCCGTGCCGCGCGGGCGGGTGCCCGCAATGGGGCTGACCTGCAACTTGTCCGCCCGGCAGCGCACCATGACCTCCGGCGAGGAACCCAGCAGCGAGACGCCGGGCAGCCGCATGAAGAACATGTACGGCGAAGGGTTGATGCGGCGCAGACGGCGGTACAGGGTGAACGGATCGCCGCTGAACGAGGCCTGGAAGCGGGTGGACAGCACCACCTGAATGGCCTCGCCCTGGCGGATCATCTCCTTCACCCGGGCCACGGCGCGGGTGTACACGGCCTCTTCCGGCACGTTGGCGACGGGGCCGACTTCCGGCGGTTCGGGGGTACGATCCACCTGGCTGCGGTCCACCCTGGCCCCCGGCAGGTCGGTGAGCGAAAGCTGGCACAGCCGGTTGTACAGGTGGTCGAACAGCACCACGGTGCCGGGCAGGGCCAGGCAGGCTTCCGCCGACGAGGTCGGCAGCACCTTGGCCAGCTTGGGCTCGAACAGCCCGGACACGCCGTAGCCGAAGTAGCCGTACAGGGCGCGGGTGATGGGAGGCTGGTCGGCGAAGGCCGCGTCCGGTTCGATGCGCAGGGCGCGCATCACCGCGCGGGTGCCCTCGATGAAGTCCATGCCGTCAAACCTGCGCAACGGGGCAAGGCGCGGATCGCGCACGGCCACTTCCAGCTTGCCGTCGCGGCAGCCAAGCCGCAGCAGGAAGTTGAAGGCAATGACGCTGTACCGGCCCCAGCGGCCATCCACTTCGGCGCTTTCCAGCAGGATGCCCTGCCCGGACCCCACCATGCCGAGGAAGACGCTGATGGGGGTGTCCACGTCGGCCTCCAGCCAGCGGCCCGTCTGGCGCAGCACGATCTCGCCGCCTTCGGGCAGCGGGGGAATGTCATCCGCCGCACCCGTGGGGGCGCAGCCGTTGGCGGGAGTGGGTGCGGCCATGGTGATCGTGGCGGGTTCCGGGGTTTCCGCCTGCTCGGGCGTACCAGTCTGATCAGGCGTGTTGGGCATTTCGGGCATTTCCATCTGGGTTCTCCTTCAAGTTCGGCGTGCCGTGAGTGGTGCATTGAAAACAAAAAGCCGCGCTCCCGGGGAGGGAGCGCGGCCTGCAATTGCCTTGTCCGTTACTCTACTACTCGCGTGCAGCTATGACGGACGCACTCCTCCCCTTTCGGTGTGCGAACGCCACCACCACTGGGCGCGGTCTACCAGCACGTCCACATCGCCGGCGGCGGCGAAGTTGAGGAACGACAGGTAGCTGCGGACAGCGGTCTGGCTGTGGGGATTGGCTTCGAACATGCCTTCGAAGAGGGATGCGTCCTCGGTGAGCATCTTGCGCGCCGCGTCGAGGCGGCGGCGGAACGAGGGGGTGATGAAGGGGGTCAGCTCGTCGCGGTGGGCCAGCGTGGCAAGATAGGCGACGCTGGTGATGAAGTTGAGGCCCTGGATGCAGGCGGCGGCCTCGTCATGCTCGTCGGCGGTGGTGCGGAAGGGCACGCAGCCCATGTCGGCGAACACGCGCTCGATGAGCGCTACGTCCGTTTCGTGGGCCGCATCGCCGGGGGTGATGGCCACGCGCAGGTTTTCCGCAGGATCACCCGCAGGCGGCACCGGCCCGAACAGGGGGTGGGTGCCCACCACGGGGCCCGCGTAGTGGCGCTCCATGACCTGCATGGGGCGCGCCTTGACGGACGTGATGTCCGCCAGCACCTGCATGCCGTTCAGCAGCGGGGCCAGCTGGCGCAGCACCTCATCCATGGCCTCCACGGGCACGCACAACAGCACTGCGGCGGCACCGTCCACGGCATGACGCAAGACATCCTGCGTCAGCGGACGGTCCACGCCCCCCACCGCGTATCCTGCGGCGGAGAGCCTGTCGGCGAACAGGCGGCCCATGCGGCCCCCCGCGCCGACCAGCGCGATTTTCACTGCGTTCATGCGCGTACCTTTTCCCACTCGTTCCAGAAATGCGGGAACGACTTGGCCACGCAGGCCGGGTCGTCCAAAGCCACCTGTACCCCGGCAAACCCCAGAAGCGCAAGACTCATGGCCATGCGATGATCGCCGTATGACAAAAATGGCATCACTTTTTCGTCAACAACCGGGGCCGGACCGCCGCTACGCAGCGAACCGTGCACCACGAGGCCGTCGTCCAGTTCCTCCACCCGCACCCCGGCCTTGCGCAATTCCGCCGCCGGGGCGGACAGCCGGTCGCATTCCTTGATGCGCAGGTGCGCCACGTTGCGGATGGTGGTCACGCCCTGCGCAAAGGCCGCCGTGGCCGCCACCGTGGGCACCAGGTCCGGGCAGTGGCCCATGTCCACTTCCACCCCGGTCAGGCTGGAAGGCGCCACCACCACGCCGTTGTCGGCCCGCTCGAAGCGCGCGCCCATGCGGCCAAGGATGTCCAGCATGGCCCTGTCGCCCTGCAACGAATCCACCCGCAGGCCCGCCACGCGCACCGGGCGCGGCCCCACGGCCCCCGCCGCCAGGAAGTACGAGGCATTGGACCAGTCGCCCTCCACGCGGTAGTTGCCCGCGCGGTACACCCCCGGCGACACCACGAAGCGTACCAGGCCGGGCCGAACTTCACGCAACATTCTCCAGTCGTCGGCCTGCCACTTGCCGCGCGGGGTTTCGCGCGTTTCCACGCGAAAGCCGATGCCGAAGTCTTCCAGCGCTTGCAGGGTCAGGGCCACGTACGGCCACGACACCACCTTGTCGCCGGAAACCTCGATGGTCAGCCCGCTGGTAAGCGGCGCGGCCAGCAACAGCCCCGACAGGTACTGGCTGGATTCGCCAAGGCCGATGGCGGTCGCCCCGCCGGACATGCCGTCGGAATCGATGAGCAGGGGCGGGCAGCCTTCGCGGCCTTCATAGGTCACGCGCACCCCGCGCCCGCGCAGCACGTCCACCAGTTCGCCGATGGGCCGTTCGTGCATGCGCGGCGCACCGTGGATGCGGAACTGGCCCTTGCCCGCCGCAAGTACCGCCGTCAGCAGGCGGCAAGTGGTGCCCGATTCGTGCACGTCGCACGATGCCGGCGCGTCGAATCCGCCCGCAGGCGTGCCCGCCACGCCCGACACCGCGAACCTGCCGTCGCCCTGCCGCTCTATGCGCGCGCCCGCAGCCCGCAAGATGTCCGCCGTGCGCTCGATGTCGCGGCTTTCCAGCACGTGCTCCACCACCGAATCACCCGCCGCCAGTGCCGCCCCGATCAACATGCGGTGCGACACCGACTTGGACGGCGGCGCCGCCACGATCACGGTTTCACGTTTGCTTTCCATCATGAATCCTTTTGGCAATCCGTATGGGAAGAAGAGCCACCGGGGGAAGGGACCCTTTGGGAAAGGGTCTCCTTCCCCCGGACCCCAGCTTTGCTGTCGCCATCCGTAAGGCTCGCGCTGCGCGCTCGCCTAACGGCTGCCGCTCCCCCCAAACTTTTTATTTGGGGGTTGGAGAACCTTGATTCACCCTGCCGTGCCTGCCACCGTCATCGACGGCACGCGCGGTAAGGAAAGGCGATGCCTGACGATGCCAGAGGACAAAAGGTCGCGCCGCGCTAGTCACCACTCATATCAAGCTGCGGCCCGGCGGGGTAGCTCCCCAAAATCCTGAGGGTATGACACAGCCTGCGCAGTTCATGCACTACCCGGCCGTAGTCCTCGTTGCCAAGGTCGCATTCCACGTCCACGAAGAACACGTATTTCCATTTTTCGCCACGCAGGGGCCGCGATTCCAGCTTCTTCATGTTGATGCCTTCGCGGGCCAGCAGGTTCAGCACCTCGGCCAGCGCACCGGGCCTGTCCGGCACGGAGAACAGCATGGAGGTCTTGTCCGTGCCGGGCTGGCCCGCCGGAGCGGGGCCGATGACCACGAAGCGCGTCCAGTTGTCCGGCTGATCCTCTATGCCACGCGCCAGAATGTTCAGCCCCAGCAGTGTGGCCAGGCTGCGGTGTCCGATGGCCGCCGCGCCCTTCTCGCCCACCACCCGGCGCGCCGCCGATGCGGTGGAATCCGCCGGGATGATCCGCGCCCCCGGCAGGGCCTGGCGCAGCCAGCCGCCGCACTGGGCCAGCGGCTGCGGGTGCGAGTACACCGTGGTCACGTCGGCCAGGCTGGTTTCCGTGGTCAGCAGGCAATGGCTGATGCGGCAGAACAGCTCGGACTGGATGAATACCTCGTGCGACAGGAACAGGTCCAGACTCTGCCCCACGGTGCCGTGCAGCGAATTTTCCAGCGGCACCACGCCAAGCTCGCACTGCCGGTCGTGCACGGCGCGGAACACCCCGTCCAGATCCTTGTGCGGCATGTATTCCACGGCCTTGCCGAGAAATTCCACGCCCGCAAAGTACGAAAAGGTGCCCTCCGGCCCAAGGTAGGCCACCTTCTGGGGCCGTTGCAGGCTGCGCGAGGAGGAAAGAATCTCGCGCCAGATGGAGCGCAGGTGCTCGTTGGGCAGCGGCCCGACGTTGGCGGCCATGAGATTTTCCAGCACCTCGCGCTCGCGAAAGGGCTTGAACACGATGCCCGCGTCGTCGGCCTTGATGCGGCCCACCTCCAGGCTCAGCGAGGCGCGGCGGTTCAACAGGTGCAGCAGGTCGCCGTCCAGCCCGTCGATCTCGTGGCGGATCTGCCCCAAACGCCCGGCCAGGGCGGCTTCCGGATCGGCAGACGGCGAGGCCGGGGTTGCGCCGTCGTCCGTGCCGTTGGGGGAGTGGGCGGCGCTGGCGGCTACGTCATCCCCGCGCCAATGGGGGTCCTTGTCGTCGGTGAGGCTCATGGCCGCTTCCCCCGGCGTTGCATCGTGGTGCGCATCAGCATTCCTTGATGTCCTCCTTGATGCGCATGCCGAAGTGACGGCCCGCGCAATCGGTGCGGCACAGGATCTGGTCGCCTTCCTTCAGGCTCACCACGCTCACCGGGGTGCCGTCCGGGCGGGTCAAGCGGATGGTTTCCGCGTTCTGCAGGAACACCGCGCCCTCCACGTCGCCCACTTTCGCGCGCACCAGCAGCATGGGGCGCGCCTCCACCTTCAGCCTGCCCACGGTGGCCACGGTGGTGGAACCGTCGGCACTGACGATGAGCACCTCGTCGCCTGCGCGCAGTTCCTCAAGATAGGTGGTCCTGTCGCCGGGCATCTGGGCATAGGCGTGCACGGCACCGGCATTGATGCGGAACGGCCGCGCGGCCACGTATTCGTTGTGTTCCGTCTCGGCGTGCACCAGGAAGGTGAACGCGCTGGAATTGCCCACCAGCATGCCCTGCCCCCGGCGCAGCATGGACATGGTGTCCACGCACACCCGGTGGCCAAGGCCCACGTTCTCCACCGCCGTGACCACGCCGGGGACCAGGTCCATGCAGCCCTGCGACAGCTTGAGGTCGGCCACGATGGACTTCAGTTCGCCTGCGCCCTCGGGCAGCACCACCACGGTGGACACGCCCCGCTCCAGAATGCCCGCCGCAAGGCGCGCCTCGGAAAGGTCGGCCACTTCCACGGCCACATCGTCGGACTGGGCCAACAGATTCTCCACCGGAATGATCTCCCACCCGCGCGCCAGCACCACGGTTTCGCCCCGCGCCAGACGCGCGGCGGCGTCCTCTTCGTCGGCCTTGGCCGCCAGCGCTATGGTCGCCACGTCCTCGTCGGCCAGCACCCGGCACCTGGCCAGCGCCGCCACCGAATCCACCTGGGCGCGCGGCACGATGATGCCGTCCACGCCCGACTCCAGGGCCAGGGTCACCAGACCCTTGTCGAAAGGCACGCTCTTGAAAAGAATGGTCCGCATCAACCCCTCACATTTTTGTCATGGCGGCGAACCGCTCTTTCAACCCACCCAGAGTGCGGCCACAGCAGGGGCCGCCCATTCTGAAGGAACAAGGACATTCCAGTTCATCAGGCGAGGAGCTCGGGCCTCTTCGGGCGTGTCGGGATTCAGAGCAATTTCGTTCTCTGGCAAGGAGATGGCAACCGCTCGAACCCGACCGCTTCCCGCGCGCGTATCGGTGCGCCGGCAAGGAGGACAAGGATTCCGGGAGGGAGCGTACTCTTTGGTACGTGACCGACCGGAAGCCGCCGTCCGACACCGCCCGCGCGCCGATACGCCGCGGGAAGCTATTCGCCGACGAGAGCCATCGCCTGCTCCACATCCCAATCCTCGTGCACCAGGCCGCGCAGGGCCTTGACGAGGGCAGGGGTGCGTTCATGCTGAAAGATGTTGCGGCCCACGGAAAGACCGGCAGCGCCAGCGCGCACCGCGTCGTGGACCATCTGCAGGAACGAGCGGGTGGAATCCAGCTTGGGACCGCCCGCGATGACCACGGGCACGCAGCACGAGGCCACCACGTGGGCGAAGCTGTCCATGTCGCCGGTGTAGGCCACCTTGACCACGTCGGCGCCCAGCTCCACACCCACGCGGGCGGCATGGGCCACCACTTCGGGATCGAACTCGTTCTTGATGCGGGGGCCGCGGGCGTACATCATGGCCAGAAGCGGCATGCCCCAGTCGTTGGCCACGGTGGCCACGCGGCCAAGGTCGGCCAGCATGTCGCGTTCGGTCTCGTCGCCAAGGTTCACGTGGACGGACACGCCGTCGGCGCCGTGCTTGATGGCGTCTTCCACGGTGGCGACCAGGGTCTTGGCATTGGGGCGGGGGGAAAGGGAGGTGGATGCGGAAAGGTGGATGATGAGGCCCACGTCACGGCCACCCTCGCGGTGGCCACAGCGCACCAGGCCCTTGTGCATGAGCACGGCATCCGCGCCGCCCTCGGCCACCTGGTTCACGGTCTCACGCATGTCCACAAGGCCGTAGATGGGCCCCACGCTCACGCCGTGGTCCAGCGGCACGATGACGGCGCGCCCGGTTTTTCGATTGAAAATGCGCTCCATCCTGATTCTTTTGCCGATTTGCATCGTATGTTCCCCTGATCTTTCGGAAAGGTTGCGGCGCAACTGGCCGTGGTGGTGTTTCCTTGCCTTGCGCCCGGACCGTCGGGTCGCGGGCGCCGGGGGGCAATCCCCCCGCGTACCGGGTACTGCTGATGCGGCAGCGTCAGGCGTCGGACCTCGGGCGGCCTTGCGGGGCGCCCGGTCTTCCGGATCACACGTTTTCGGGGTGCGCCGCGCGTAACGCACCGCCGAAAAAAACAGAAAGGGGCCGCCGGCTTTTCGCCCGCGGCCCCTTGAGTCTTCGTGTGTTTACACCCTCGTCAGATGCTTACGCACGCTCCATGCGGCCACGGGCTTCTCCATAGCTAAAAAAGTACCAAAAGTAATAGTTGGTACGATAGGCAGTGGTGAAGGTGGCGGAGGTGGAATGCATTGTCGTGGTGTCCTGACGTTATCCGTTTCAGGTGTTTCGCGATACCTACGCCCGCCCCGCAAAGGCTGTCAAGCGGAATGTTCGGGAAAACGCCCACTTTTTCGCCCTGCAAAACACTCTTCAGTTTACGTTTTTGTTCCTGCAAGCACGCGCTTCATGTTCAAATTTGTCATTATAACACACGCCGCAGACTCTCGTACGCCTGCCTCGCCACCCGCGACGCCTTGAAATTCGCCGGGTTGCCGCCGTTGGCCCCTGTTTTGCTATCCTTTCAGCACGGACGGCATGGTGCCGCCGTGCCGCCCCGCACCGGCTGCCGCCGGAAGGGGCATCGACAGAAACAGAATCTTGCGGGCCCCTGCCGCCCGGATACGGGACACTGCCATGCACGCCGCGCCACGCCACACGCCAGCCAGCCATGCACTCCGCCGCCACGGCGCGGGGCGCGCCATGGTCATGGTTGCCGGTGCCCACGCGGACGTGCTGCCGTTCACGTACCACGGTGCGACCGAAGGCTCCACCATTCCAGCGCCGCCCGCGGGCGCCGGACGTGCCTGCGACACGCCCGGCCACACCTCGCGCGGCCTTGCGCCGGGGCTCTCGTGCCTTCTGGCGGCCGGGCTGGGCGTGATTGCCGCCGCCCTGCCCGGCGACCCGGCCCGCATCGCCTGCGCGGCCCTGGTCTGCGCTTGGCTGGTGTTCACCATGCATGTGGTCGCCGCCTCGCTGCGCAGCCTGCTGTACCTGCCCCCGCACGCCAGCCCGAACGCTGGCGAAGGCCTTTTCGACAACGCGACACCATTGTCAGCCCGTGCGCACGGAACTTCCCGCTACGGGGAACACACCGGCGCAACGGGTGGTGGCTTTCCGCCGGAAGCCCCCGGCGCAGGTTCTGCGCCCGGCTTCGCGGTTCCTTCCGTGCAGCGTTCCGCCGGGAGGAGCACCCTGCCGCTCCACCTGCAACCCGACGGAATCACGCACGGTTCCTCGCCTTGGCGAAGGAACTGACAACGGCGTGAACGGGCGGCGACACCCCAGCAACCCCCGCCGCCCGCACCCTCCGCCGGACCGGGGCACCCTTCCCCCGCCCGCCGCCCCGGTCCGGCCCTTTTTTGCCAGCGCGCTGCCGCGCCCACGAGACGACCACATGATCGCCACGACCACGGCGCGCGAAGGCAGCCCCTCGCCCGCCAAACCGCATACCCACGCCACCTCCGCCGCGCGCGGCGCGGCACACGCTGGCGCGCCCCCTGAGGAAACAGCCCCAGACGGGGGTACCCGTGCCAGCGCGTCCCATGCCGGGGAAACCTGCGGCCCCCCTGCGCACGCCCACGCCACCCCCGTGCCGGGCGTGGCCATAGCCGACGTGTTCACCCTGTTCCAGCCGCTGGTTTCCGTGCGCCGCCGCGCCGTGGTGGGCATGGAGGCCCTGAGCCGGGGCCGCGTGCCCGGCGGCGCGGTGATGCCGCCCGACCTCATGTTTTCCACCGCAGCAGCCAGTGGCAGCGCCTTGGAACTGGACCGCCTGTGCCGCGAGCGGGCCTTTGCCGCCTTTGCCCCGCAGGTGCGGCGCAGGCCGGAACTGCTGCTGTTCGTGAACATCGACACCGCCGTGCTGCGACGCGGCGTGGTGGGTTCCGGGCACATCCAGCGGCTGGCCGAAGCCACGGGAATCAGCCCCAACAACGTGGTGCTGGAGATCGTGGAATCGCAGGTGGACGACACCGACGCCCTGATGGAATTCGCCGCGCGCCACCGCAGGCTGGGCTTTCTGGTGGCGCTGGACGACGTGGGCGCCGGGCATTCCAACCTGGAGCGCATCGCCGCCCTGAAGCCCGACGTGCTGAAGCTGGACCGTTCGCTGGTATCCGGACTGCCCGATTCGTTCCACCGCCAGGAGGTGGTGCGGGCGCTGGTGGGCCTTGCCCGGCGCATCGGGGCCATGACCGTGGCCGAAGGCGTGGAGCACGAGCGCGAGGCCGCCCTGCTGATGGACCTGGGTGCCGACGTGATGCAGGGCTTCCTGTTCGCGCACCCCTCGCCGGAAGGGGCGGTGGCCGAGGGCGGCACGGCCATGCACAACGTGGCCCGCGCCTACGCCGCGCTTACCCTGGCCCAAGTGGAGGAAGAGGAACGCCGCGTGGCCACGCTGCGCAACGCCGTGCACCGCCTGCGCGAGGACTTGCACCACGCCTGCCCCGGCGACTTCGACAAGCTGCTGGCCCGCTACCTGAACGCGGAATCGGAGCTGGAGTGCCTGTACGTACTGGACGGCGCGGGCCGCCAGATATCGGACACGGTGTGCAACCCCTACCGGCTTTCCGCCAGCAGGCGGTTCATCTACCAGCCCGCGCGGCGCGGCACCGACCATTCGCTGAAGGAATATTTCCTGCCCATGCGCAGCGGCATAGAGGAATGCCTGACCGCCCCGTACATCTCGCGGGCTTCGGGCAACCTGTGCGTGACCCTGGCGGTACGCTTCACCGATGCCATGGGCGCGCCCCATGTGCTGTGCGCCGACGCGGGCCGCCCCGACCGCAGGCGGCGCGGCGCGTAGCCACAGAACCGGGCACCAGGCCAGCGCTGCCATGTCGGCGCCCGGCTGACTCCCTATCCCTTCCCTCCGCACGCAAGGCCGCCCCCCGGAACCCCGGAGGGCGGCCTTGCCATTTTCAGGTACGGTTCCATGGGAACGCCGTGACGCTGGTAAGCACGGACTGGCTGCGCGCATCCGCGCCCCGTTGGCACGCCCCGTCGGCACGCCGCACAACGCATCGGCGCGCGGGCCGAAGCACGCACGCAGTTGAAACGGCTACCAATGAGGGGGGTGGCCCGACGGCGCGCTACTTGCCGTCCGCAGACACCGGAGCGGGGATTGCGACAACACCGCTCGCCGCCACGGGCGCTCCGCCATCCGGCGCAGCGGATGCCGCACCGGATGGCCCGGCGGGCAGCGGGGCCGGGGCCTTCTGATCGGGCTTGCGGTCACCTTGCGGGGCAACCTTTGGGGCGGCCTTCTGTCCGGGCGCGGGTTCCGCCCCGGCAGCGGGCCTGGCGTCCTGTCTCGCGTCGGGCTTCTGCTCCGGCTTCGCTTCCACCTTGGCCCGCATTTTCTTGCGGGGGGCCAGCAACCGCTTGTAGATGAAGAATTCCACGTTGCGGCCATCGGCGGCGGCCAGGGGAATCTCGGCCCGGGCCATGGCCCGGTGCCCCCCGGCGGACCCCACGTCGCCGAATTGCAGGCTGGCGTGGCGGCCAAGGTCGCGCCCCATGCCGTCGCCGCGCAGGATGACCACGATGGTGTCGCCGTACACACCACACACCGCCGCCCAGCGGATTTCGTGCACCCGCATGAAGAAGTCGGCAATGACCACCAGGATGTCCGGGTTTTCCACCTCGCCCACGTACACGTACTGGCCGGTGCCCAGCTTGTGCATGCTGATGAACGCCCGCGAGAAGTAGTCCAGCCAGTGCAGCCGGAATTCGCTGCGCACGATGCGCGAAAGCAGGTTGTGGTCCGCGAATTTGGTCAGGTAGCGGTAGGCGCGCATGTCCACGTCGTGGAAGGCGCGTTCGAAGCTGGCGGTGTCGGTCTTGATGCCGAACTGCAACGCCGTGGCCAGCAGCTTTCCGGGCCGGATGCCGAGGTTGTACAGGTACTCGGTCATGATGGTGGAGGTGGCGCCGTACTCGTTGCGGATTTCCTTGAAGTCGGCCACCACCGGGTGCTCCTCGACGAGCGGATGGTGGTCGATGACCAGCGAGAAGGACAGGTCCTTGAACGAGGGATGATGGTGCGGCTGCGAATCCACCACCGCAAAACGGTCGAACTGGGCGGCCAGCGTGGGGGTAAGCTTGACCATGGGGATGCGCAGGTAGCGGGCCATGGCCAGGTTGTCGGGCCGGGTGATCTCGTTGACGCGGGCGATGACCACATCGTCCACGCGGTGGATCATGATGCGCTTCAGCGCCAGGGCAGAGGCCATGGCGTCGGGGTCGGCGTTGATCACGATGAGCCAGCGCTCGGCGCGGTCGAACAGCTCTTGCAGGTGGGTGAGCCTGGTCTCCAGCTTCCGGAAGTAACTCATGATCTCCTCTCGGCCCCGAATCGCGTGATGCCCGATGCGCGTATGCTCGTGATGTCAGTGATGCCAGTGATGCCCGCGATACCAGCGATGCCGGGCGCGCGGCACCCCCGGTTCAGAGAAGCGCCCGACAGTGCCAACCCTACGGAAGCGCCCGACAGTGCCAGCCCTACGGTTTCAGGCCGACACCCCGTCCAGCAGACGGTCCAGCACCGGCAGCGAGGCCAGCACGCCATCCCAGGCGAACACCTCCACCATCAGCACCGCGTCCGGCGGCAGGGCGGGCAGCACCCGCGCGGCCCAGGCGGCCTCGTGGGTCGTCAGTTCGGTAAGGGGGCGGTGACGGTCCATGCCGCCGGGGGCATGCACGTGCACCATGCGCACCCGTTCCAGCAGTCCGGCGGATGCGGGCAGCCTATGTTGACCGTAGGTCAGGACATGACCCATGTCCAGACACACCGTGCAGTTTCCGTCGCCGATGACCGGCAGCAGGTCCGCCAGGTCCTGCCCGGCGATGTTTTCCAGCAGCAGGCTGGCCGGGTCGCGGCCCTGGCGCGTCCATTCGGACAGGAAGGCCGCCAGCAACCGGGCCGGGCCTTCCGGACCGGCAAGGCCCGCCGCCTCGGCCTGATCCGGCGTGGGCGGGTGCAGCACAGCGCGCCGCGCCCCCAGAAAGGCCACCCGGTCCAGCAGCAGCCCGCACACGTGCGCCGCACCCACGCCGGGCGCGCCGTACGGCCCCGCCCCCCAGGCAAGGTCCACCGGCAGATGGGCGTGCCAGGTCAGGGGCAGCCCGGCCAGCGCCGGGGGCAGGTCAGCATCGGTGTAGGCAAGGCAGGCGTCGGCCTCGAACAGGCACAGCCCCACCTCGTGCACCCGGCCTGAAAGAAATGCGCAATTATCATGGACGTTGCCCGCAATGATCCACGAAGGGGCCGCTACGGTTCTGGACAGAAGCCGAGGCGATGCGGTAAGGGCCTGCGGAGCGTGCATGCCGTCCCGGTTACGGGCTTTCCGCCTGACCGGCAAGCGCTGCCCGGCAGAAACGTGCCGTCCGCAGGGCCTGGCTGCCGGTTTTCCGTCCGCCCCCACGGCGCCCCCCCCTCGCAAGGGGCCGCCACCATGGACCACGGACCGCACCGGCATGGGGCATGCATCGCATACGTCGTTCCCCCGTCAATTCCACCATGGGGTACGGCGAGGAACAGGAGACCTTGATGCGCCACGTGAAGCATTTTCTGCAGCACCGTTTCAACCCCCTGCACGTCTACTGTCGCCTGCGCGACGTGGGCCTCAGCCCCCGCACGGCGGGCAGGGTGTCCGGCCTGTACGAACGCTACGTGTACCGGGTGTGCTGCCCCCAGTAGCCGCCCGCCACCGTCTTCCCGCACGGGAAGGCGGCCCGCACGACGAACGGCCCCCGCGAGGGGCGGCTCGCGCCGGGGCGCACCGTCCGCGACGGCCTTCCCCTACCCCCGCAAAACACCACGGCCCGGCATGACCGGGCCGTTTGCATTGGATGGGGGAACGGAAGGTTGGCTGCGGGACAGCAGCGGACACCCACGAGCCGGACAACATACCGCGCCGGAACATCCACGCACGCCTGCCGCCGCATTCCGTATCGACGTCGACGGCGGAAAACCGGCACGTGTCACATCAGCGACAGCTGACGTTCCTTGCGCTTCTGGTGCTGCACCAGCATGGAGCGGCGCAGCCCTTCCAGCGGCACGTCATCCAGAAAGCGCGAGGGCTTCAGGCGCAGCTCGCGGCCATACAGTAGGCGGCGCGCGGCGCAACTCAGGAACAGCCCCTCGGCCGCGCGGGTCATGCCCACGTAGAGCAGCCGGCGTTCTTCATCCATGTCGGTACGGGTGTCGGGGCTTGCGCCGTCGCGGTCGGGCTTGCCGGTCAGGGTGCCCGCCCCGGCAAAGGGCATGATGCCGTCCTCCAGCGCGGGCAGGAACACCGCGCGAAATTCCAGCCCCTTGGCCGCGTGCAGGCTCATGATCTGTACCTTTTCGCTGCCGCGCCGCACCAGTTCCAGCTCGCTTTGCAGGCTGATCCAGTTCATCAGCCCGGCCCAGCCGCCGTGGGTGTCGTAGGCGCGGGACAACGCCCGGAAGGCCGAGGACTGCCAGAACAGGTCGTCGAAGGGCGGGGTTTCGCGCAGGTAGGCGGCCACGCCCAGCGGCCCCCTGGACAGCACCTTGGGCGGGCAGTCCACCTCATGCGGCATGCCGCGCGTGGGAATTTCCGCATCGGGATGCAGGGGGGTATCGCCACCGTCCGCAGCGGTGGTGGCGGTGGAGCCGGAGGCTTCGTCGCCGTCGCCGCGCGGGCCGTCGGCAGCGACGGCATCGGGTGAATCGGCAGGTGCCTCTCCGTCCCGGTGCACGGCAAACGGCGACGCATCCAGCCCCAGCCGGTCAGCCAGCGAGGGGTGCACCCCTTCCGCCACCAGACGGCGGTGGCTGAGCCCGGCGGGCAACGCGGGGCCGGACGGGGACGACGTGGACCCGATGCCCAGCATGCGCCCGGCAGCCCCCAGGATGAGCGCCACCCGCTGGTCGGCCCAGAAGGCCTCGGCCTCGGGCACGGCGCAGGGCACGCCGAAGCGGGTCAGGGTGCGCTGCAACTGGGGGATCAACGATTTGACGCGGACCAGCACGGCGATGTCGCCGGGGCTGAACCCGCCCTCGTCCAGCACCGTGCCCCGGCGCGAACGGCCATGCCCGGCATCCAGCAGCGAATGGCTGGTGGCCCCGATAAGGCCGCGAATCTGCTCGCCGATCCAGGCCGCCTCGCCTTCCGCCGTGGGGGCCTCGAACAGATGCAGTTCTCCGGGCAGGTCGCGCGCGGCGCGCAACGGGCCGCAGGCCGAGCGCCCCTGCATCAGCCCCCCCGCGAAGTCGAGGATGCGTGCCGAGGAGCGGTAGTTTTCCTCCAACGCCACCACGGAAAGGTCGGGCCATGCCTCGCGCAGGAAGGCGGCCACGTCGCCGTGCGCCCCCCGGAAGCCGTAGATGGACTGATCCGGGTCGCCGATGCCGAAAAAGCCCGCCCCGCCGCGCGGGGCCAGCGCCCGCACCAGCGTCAGTTGCAGCGGCGAAAGGTCCTGGATTTCGTCCACCAGCACGTGTCGCCACGGGCTGGCGTAAATGCTGTTCTGCACCTGATCCAGCCAGAATTCCAGCAGATCGGTGTAATCGGCCAGATTCCAGGCCGCCTTCTGGTCGGTGTAGCGGGCCAGCAGCGGGGCGTGCTCCGCAAGGCACGAGCGCATCTTTTCGCGGCACACCCCGATGGCTTCCCATGCCTCGCGCAGGCGCTGGGCGGGCTCGTCGGGGTTGGCCTCGGCAAACACGCGGCGGGCCGCCTCTTCCGAAAGCAGCACCGGGGGGGTGGGCGTGGCCCGGTGCCAGTATTCGAAGGCCAGGGCATGCAGGGTGTCGGTGCGCGGCAGGGGCGCGCCCTCGCCAAGGGCCGTGGCCAGCCGCTCGTCCATTTCCGCCGCCGCGCGGCGGGTGAAGGTGACGGCCAGAATGCGCCGGGCGTCGATGCCCGTTTCCACCAGGTGCAGCACCCGGCCCACCAGGGTGCGGGTTTTGCCCGTGCCGGGACCGGCCAGCACCAGCACCGGCTGCGGACCGGCGGTCAGCGCGCGGCGCTGGGCGGGGTTGAAGCGCATGGCCGCGCCTTCCGGCGGGCGGGGCGCGCTGAACGCGGCAAAGGCGGGCGGGGTGGGGCCGTCGTCGCCATCGGAACGGGGGGAAACGTCTGAAAGATCGGGAGTACCGGATACGCCGGGGGCCGCAGCCGCGCCGGGCGTTGCAGGTTCCGGCGAAAATTCGAAGTCCGGCTCGGACGCGGGGGCCGGTTGCGCCGCCTTGCCAGCCCCGCCCAGTCCCTCCAGCAGCGAGGGGCGGTCCGCGCCCTTGCCCTTTTTACCCTTGCCGGTAGCGCGCGGGGCGGCGGAAACGCCCATGCCTTCCAGCAGCGGCAGGCCGCCCACCACCGAACGGCGCTGGATGGAGGCGCGTTCCTTGTCCGTGAACACGCGCACCACGCCGTACTCGCCGTCGTAGCCGGACTGGCGCAGCACCTCGCGCCGCCGCATGCGGGCAATGCCTTCGCCCAGCGGTTCCCAGAACCGGGAAAGCTCGGCCTCGGGCACGTCCTGCAGGATGTTCAGTTCCGAGCCGAACCGGGCAATGCACCGGGCGTGCTGCTCGGCCACCTTGCGGCTCTTGGCGCCCACGCCCAGCAGTTCGCCCAGGATTTCCGGCAGCGGAATGAGCGAAAGGTAGCCCTGCTGCCCCGGCGACTGGATGGGCGTTTCGCGGTCGGCCAGTTCCACCACCCGGTGCAGCACGCCCACGGTCACCGGCTTGCCGCACACCGGGCACAGCCCGCCACGGGCGCGGGTTTCGCGCGGCTCCATGACCACGCCGCACTTGCGGTGGCCGTCCAGGTGGTATTTGCCTTCTTCCGGAAAGAATTCCAGCGTGCCCAGAAAGCGCCCGCCGATGCCCTGCCCCTTCAGGCTGCGCAGAATGCTTTCGTAGCCGATTTCGCCGGAGAACAGGTTGGCCTCTCGCCCCAGGTTCTCGCCGGAATGGGCGTCGGAATTGGAGATGAGCGCGAAGCGGTCCAGTTCGCTCCACAGCCAGTTCATCTCCGGGTCGGACGAGAGGCCCGTTTCCATGGCGAAGATTTCGGACGACAGGTCGCCGAAGCATTCCGCCACCGAATCGAAGCCCGACTTCGAGCCGAACAGGGCAAACCACGGCGTCCAGATGTGCGCGGGCACCAGAAAGGCCTGGGGATGCGTTTCCAGCACCATTTCCAGCAAATTGCGGGAATCAAGGCCCAGGATGGGCCGCCCGTCGGATTCGATGTTGCCGACCTCCGCCAGGCGGCGTGACAGGCGGTCTGCGGCGTCCATGTCGGGCACGTAGACAAGGTTGTGCACCTTGCGCACCTTGCCGCCGCGCTTGTAGATGCTGCTGATTTCCGCCTGGAGCATGAACAGGGTGCGCCCTGCCAGCGGCTTGCCCGCGTAGTCGGGCAGTTCGGCGTCCAGCCCGCGCGGGTCGCGCAGGCGGTACAGCCCGCTGGGCTCGTCCAGCACCAGCTGCTCCGCCAGTTCCGCCCGCCACTTGGGATGCGTGAAGTCGCCGGTGCCGAGCACGTCCAGCCCCTTCACCCGCGCCCACGCGGCCAGATGGCGGGCGTTGAGCCGCCCGCTGGTGGCGCGCGAAAAGCGGGAGTGGATGTGCAGGTCGGCCCGGAACTGTTGCATCGGGCGTGCTCCTGTGGGGATGGTGACGTGGCCGGGGCGGAATGCGGGCGCGGAGCGGAAAACAAGAGGCCCGAAAATACGCGACAATGGCGACACGCGGGTCTGCCGCCCTTCATCCTTGTCTATCAAAATCATCAGCGATGGCAAATGGGTTCGCCGTGACAAACGGGATGGAGGACAAACAGGATGGTGGACAAACGGGTCACCGATGCCCGTTGCCAACCCGTTGGCTCCCGGATAGCCTGCCCCCATGCACCGCCATGCCCCCAAGGCCCCGGCCCCCCCGATGCCCCACGACAGCCCCGCGCCCGGCATGCCGGACGCCACGCCCGGCGCCACGCCCGATGCGATCATTCAGGCCCGCGCCCTGTTCCCGCGGGGTCTTGCCCAGCCGGTGGACGGCTTCCGCTTTTCCGTGGACGCCCTGCTGCTGGCAGCCTTCGCGGGGGAGACGCTGGCGGCCTTCGCGGGAAAAACGCTGGCGGCCTTCGCGGGAAAGACGCTGGCGGCAAGGGCGGATACTGTCCGCGCCGGACGCAGGACGTCACCCGGCGCACAGGCCGTTGCGCCCCCCATTGCGGCGGAACATGACACGTCGCAGGACACCTCACCCGGCACCCCGCTGGCCTTCGCCGACCTTGGCACCGGCTGCGGCGTGGTGGGGCTGGCCCTGCTGCTGGCCCACCCGCACCTGACGGGCACGGGCATCGACATCGACGGGGAACTGGCGGAGACCGCGCGCCAGAACGGGGCGCGGCTGGGGCTGACGGGCCGCTTCCGGGTGCTGCGGGCCGACCTTGCCGCCGCTGACGCGGGTACCGGCAAGGAGGGAACGAACACATCCGGCACGCCCGCAACACAGGGATTTTCCGGTGACGGAATCCCGCCCGGCGACACGCCCGGCATCGCCCCCCTCATGGACATGCCCGCCTTCGATGCCCTGCCCCCAGCCGGGTCCATGGGCCTGGTGGTGGCCAACCCGCCCTACCGTCGACACGGCTCGGGCCGCCTGTCGCCCAGTGGCCAGCGCAGCCGCGCCCTGTTCGAGGCGCCCGGCACCCTGCCCGCCTTCACCCAGGCGGCGGCGCGCCTGCTGCGCGCGGGGGGCCGCAGTTGCTGGGTCTACGGACCGGACCGCCTGCCCGACCTGCTGCTGGCGCTGCGCGGCACGGGGCAGGAACCCAGGCGTCTGCGCTGCGTGCATGCCCGCGCCCACGGCCCGGCCACGCTGGTACTGGTGGAGGCCCGCCGCGCGGGCAAACCCGGCCTTGTGGTGGAACCGCCGCTCATTCTCCACACGGGTGAAGGCGCGGCAACGGCCCTCACCGACGAAGCGCTGGCCTTCTGCCCCCTGCTGACCTGCAACACCGGGGGGCGGGGCAAATAGGCGCGGGCACCACGCCGTCGGCAGGCGCGGTTCCCTACTGGTCTTCCCGCAACGCCTTCAGCGATGCGCTGTACGCCCGGAACAGGTCGGAGCGTTCCAGCAGGCCCAGCACGTCTTCCTCGTTGTCCTTGGAGACCACGGGCAGTTGCGAAAGGTCGGTTTCCACGAAGGCCAGCAGGGCGGTGTACAGGTCGTCGTCCTCGGTCAGGGCGGTCAGGGGGCGGGCCAGGTCGCCCGCCAGCACCAGGTCGAACAGGTCCGCCTCGTACAAGATGCCGCGCACGTCCTGCACGGCCAGCAGGCCGTTCAGCCTGCCGTGCATGCCCCGCACCGGAAAGGTGAACGCCTGCGTGCCCGCGATGATGTCCGTGAGGGCCTTCAGGGTCACGTTCTCTTCCACCACCGCCACCCGTCCGCGCGTGTAGCAGTCGCGCACGCGCATGGTGGCCAGCAGGTTCACCGTGGCGTCTTGCAGGTGGGCGGGCGATTCGAACTTGTTTTCCACCTGGTTCTCGTACAGCGCGGTGCGCCGCCCCAGCAGGATGCACACCGCCGACGACAGCATCAGCGGGGCCAGCAGCCCGTAGCCCTGGGTGAGCTCGCAGACCATCACCAACGGGCCGATGGGCGCGTGCGCGATGCCCGCGAAGAACGCGGCCATGCCCACCAGCACGTAGCCGCCGGGCTGGGTGACCACGTCCGGCTGGATCTCTTGCGCGGCAAACCCCACCACCCCGCCGGTCATGCCGCCCACGAACAGCGCCGGGGCGAACATGCCGCCGCTCATGCCGGAACCCAAGGTGACGGCGGTGGCCAGCGTCTTGCCGAGCAGTATCGTCACCATGGTGACCACCGGCAACTGCCCCAGAATGGCCTGTTCGATCCAACCGTAGCCGTCCGAAAGCACCGGCGGATACAGGATGCCGAACAGCCCCATGAGCACCCCGCCAAGGGCCGTGGTCCACATGATGCCCACCCGCGTCCGCAGCTTGCCGAACACCGAATACTTGAGCACCCGGAAAGTGCGCACGTAGGCCCAACCCGTGGCCGCGCAGGCCAGTGACAGCAGCAGGTACCACGGCAGCTCCAGCACCGAGGTGAAGCTGAAGCGCGGAATGCCGAAGATGGGCGCGGTGCCGAACACGAAGGTGAACAGCGAATACGACACCACCGATGAAAGCACGGCGGGCAGCAGCGCTTCGGACTCGAAGTCCTCGCGGTACAGCACCTCGATGGCGGTCAGCGCGCCGCCCAGCGGGGCGCGGAACACAGCGCCCAGCCCGCCTGCCGCGCCCGCCAGCATCAGGATGCGCCGTTCGCGCGGGGAAAGCCCCAACCGCATGGACAGCCACGAGCCGATGCCCGCGCCGATCTGCGACACCGGCCCCTCGCGCCCGGCACTGCCACCCGAGGCAATGGTGCAGATGGAGGTAAGCCCCTTCAGCAGCGGGGCACGCCTGCGGATGATGCCCTTTTCCGCGTGAAAGGCGCGGATCATGGCGTCGGTACCGTCGGTCATGCCGTCCAGGCTGTTGGGCAGAAAACGCTGCACCAGCCAGCCCGTGACCAGCCCGGTACCGCCCAGCGCCGCCACGATGACCCATGGCCGGTATGTCCGCGCGGCGGCCTCGGCATGGCCGAACAGCGTTTCCCCGACCGGGGCGGGCAAGGACAGCCCGGCCCAGACCACCTGGATGTAGTGCTTGCCCGCCTCAATGCCCAGAAAGAACAGGATGGCCGCGCAGCCGGAAAGCAGCCCCAGCCCCATGCCCAGTACCCCAAGGCGCACGTAGGCCACGGTGCGGTACAGGCGCAGGAATTGGTGCACGGGTTTTTTGAGCATGCGCAGCATGGCGTTTCCTTGGTGAGCGCGTCCTGACCGGATGCGTCCTGCGGGGTGCGCCCCAGACCGGATGCACTCCTGACCGGATGTACTCCTGACCGGATGTACTCCTGACGGGATGTACTCCTGACGGGAGGCACTCCTGACATGACGCTTCCGGTGCCGCTGTTTCGGGGCTGGCGGTAACGCGGGCACGCCGTCAACGCACAGGGGCGCTGTGCGTTACGGCGGCGTTCGGGCCGCGCGGCGCGGTGCATGACCGGGCGCGCGGCGGTACGAAAAATCCGACAGGCCGACGAATCCGGCCCAGCGGCGGGACGCATCCCGCCGGAAAGCTACAGGCGCGCGTCGGGCGCGGACAATATCTGCCGCGCCAGGTCCACGTCGCGGCGAATCTGGGTCACCAGTTCGTCCAGACCGGAAAACTTGCGCTCGTCACGCAGGCGGTGCACGAACGAAACGCGGATATCCCAGCCGTAGATGTCGCGGTCGAAGTCGAGAATGTGCGTTTCCACGCTGAGCCGGGCGTTGTCGAAGGTGGGGTTGAAGCCCACGTTGGTCACGCCCTGATACACCTGCCCGTCGAGCTGCACCCAGGTGGCGTACACGCCGGGCCTCGGCATCAGTTCGTCGCGCGGCTCCATGTTGGCGGTGGGAAAGCCCAGCAGCTTGCCGCCCCGGTCCATGCCGTGCACCACCTTGCCACGAATGGCATAAAAGCGGTCCATGAGCGGGCGCACGTCCCACACCTCGCCCGCGCGGATCAGGTCGCGGATGCGGGTGGAACTGACCACGGCGTCGTTGATGATCACCGGGTCCAGCCGCTCGGTGGCGAAGCCGTACTGTTTGCCCAGCCGCTGGAGCAGGTCGAAGTTGCCCTTGCGCCCCTTGCCCAGCGAAAAATCGTAGCCGATGACCAGTTCGCGCGTGTGCAGGGCATCCACCAGCACGCGGCGCACGAACTCTTCCGGCTCCTGCGCGGCCATCTCGCGGGTGAAGCGCAGCATGAGGGTAAGGTCCACCCCCAGCGCCTCGAACAGGTCCAGCTTCTTGTCGTAGTCGGTGATCAGCGGGGGGGTGTGCGGGCCCACCAGCACCCGCAGGGGGTGCGGGCAGAAGGTGACCACCACCGAAGGCACGCCCAGCGCGGCGGCCTTGGCCATGACCCGCCCGATAAGCTTGCGGTGGCCGTTGTGCACGCCGTCGAAGTTGCCGACGGTGACGCAGCTGCCCCGCGAGAGGTCGAGGCTGATTTCCTGTAATTCGCGTGCGATTTCCATGAATACTCGTGACGGCGGAATGGTGCGCGGCGCATGTCGGCGGATCGGGCGGCGAGGGGCATGCAGCGCGGGGCCGCGTGAACGGCTGGCGGCGCGGGGCCGACATTCCGGCACCGCGCCGTCTCGTGCTACCCCAAACGGCGCGCGGGTTCAAGGGCGGGGGATGGGGCGGCCTGGCGAAAGGGACGGTGATGCCGTCGGACGGAAGGCAGAGCGGAACGGAACGGCCAGGATGGGCAGGCGGTGTCCATCGCGGGGGGGGGTGAGGGCGCGAGGGGGCAAGGGGGCAAGGATGGAACGGCGGCAATAAGCGGGCGGACAGGGAAGGCAGCAAGGACGGAGGGCACCACAACGGCTGGGCTTGCCCGTACCAGTCCGTTGCCAGCCGTTGCCAGTCCCGGCTCATGCCCGCCGCCTGGCAAACTGCCGACCAACTGCCG
>Ga0247728_10042_pt1 | contig 98230 bp, 94 predicted proteins | sample SalenrCarbi39_FD_183048 | JGI IMG/M metagenome (GOLD analysis project Ga0247728, IMG submission 183048) | Saline wetland microbial communities from Lincoln, Nebraska, United States - Carb-i39 | ecosystem: Environmental > Aquatic > Non-marine Saline and Alkaline > Salt marsh | place: USA: Nebraska...
GTGCTCGCGGCGGCCAAAAACGGAGAACTGAGCGGGTTACCTGGTCGATTTTGATCGAAGGCCCGCTTTCAAAAGCAGCGAGGGCTGAAGTCGACCGGAAATACAGGGCTACTTCAGACCTTCCCTAAGAGGAGCGAATAATGTCCCTGCGCAAACCAAGCGGTTTTACTCTAATTGAGATGATGATCGTGGTCGCGATAATGGGGATTATGGCCGCGATCGCCATCCCCAGCTATCAAGAGTATGTCTTTCGCGGGAACCGTACGGAAGGCATAGCGCTGCTCAATGACGCGGCAGCACGACAGGAGCGTTATTACGCACAGAACAACAAATACGCCGTGTCCGTGAACGACCTAGGCATACAGGCGAGTTCGAAAAATGGTCTTTATGCCTTGAACGTCAGCACCGCCTCCGTTAACACCTACACTTTGGTCTCGGAAGCTAAAGGCGCCCAACTCAAGGATGTTAAATGCGGTAATTTAGCCTTGGACCAAGCGGGCAACAAATTCCAAAAATGGAACACTCAAGAAAAGAAAGGTACTTCCGCAACGGGCGATTGCTGGAAATAAACTAGTTACACAAGGCCGGCAGCTAGCTCTTTGACAACTAATTACCTCGCCGAACCTACGAATGAACCTGAGCTTGAGGCGTAACCGCATACGCCATCAAGCTCAGCACCGTTTAGTCACACGGAGTGCTGAACTAAAAGATCAAGCCACTAAACCGCCTTAACCCGCAACTCCTTCGGCATGGAGAACGTCACGTTCTCCGGCCGCCCTTCCAGCTCGGCCATGCCGCTGGCACCCCACTCTTTCAGCCGCTCGATTACCCCACGCACCAGCACCTCAGGCGCCGATGCGCCAGCGGTGATGCCGATACGCTCGACGCTCTCGAACCATTCTCGCTTGAGGTCCTCGGCGCCGTCGATCAGATAGGCCGGGGTGTTCATGCGCTCTGCCAGCTCACGCAGACGGTTTGAGTTTGAGCTGTTGGGGCTGCCGACCACCAGTACCACGTCGCATTCATCGGCCAATTGCTTTACCGCATCCTGGCGATTCTGCGTGGCGTAGCAGATGTCGTCCTTGCGTGGACCGCCGATGCTCGGGTACTTGCTGCGCAGCGCGTCGATCACGCGACTAGTGTCATCCATGGACAACGTGGTCTGGGTGACGAATGCCAGGGCCTCGGGGTTGCGCACCTGCAGCTGGGCGACATCCTCTTCATCCTCGACCAGGTAGATCGTGCCGCCATTGCGCGCGTCGTACTGCCCCATGGTCCCTTCGACTTCCGGGTGGCCCTGGTGGCCGATGAGGATGCACTCGCGCCCTTCACGACTGTACTTGGCCACTTCCAGATGCACCTTGGTTACCAGCGGACAGGTGGCGTCGAACACCTTCAGGCCGCGTTTCTCGGCTTCCTGTCGAACGGCCTGCGAAACGCCATGGGCGCTGAAGATGACGATGACGTTGTCCGGCACCTGATCCAGCTCCTCGACGAAGACCGCACCGCGGGCACGCAGGTCTTCCACGACGAACTTGTTGTGCACGACCTCATGTCGCACATAGATCGGAGGACCGAAGACTTCCAAGGCGCGGTTGACGATTTCGATGGCGCGATCTACACCCGCGCAGAAGCCGCGAGGGTTGGCGAGTTTGATTTGCATGATGGGTCTCGGCACGCGAAGGCTTGATGACGGGGGAGTGTAACGCGATACGTGCGGGCTTTCTCGGGTGCCCTTCGTCAGCCAGCGGACGCGAACGCCTCCGCCGACTGCGAGCCGGTTACACCGGTTTGACGTCGATGATTTCGACTTCGAACGTCAGGGTCTTGCCAGCCAGAGGATGGTTGAAGTCGACAGTGACCTGATTGTCATCGAAGGCCTTCACTACCCCTGGCAGCTCGGTGCGGGCCGCGTCCTGAAAGCTCACCATCAAGCCTTCGGAGAGCTCCATCCCGGCGAACTGGCTGCGCGGCATGACCTGGACGTTCTGCGGGTTGACCTGGCCGAAGCCCTGCTCCGGAGCAATCTGCAGAGTGCGCTTGTCACCAGCTTTCAGCCCATAGAGCTGCTGCTCGAAACCCGGCAGCAAGTTGCCATCGCCCACCTTGAAAGTGGCCGGTTTCTTGTCGAACGTGCTGTCGACCAGCTCGCCCGTCTCCAGGCCGAGCGCAAAATGCAGGGTGACTTCCTTGTCCGGCCCAATGCGCTGTTCAGTCATGTGCGGATTCTCCGGTCTTGTTGCCCTTGAACATATCCAGCGCCAGCATCACGGCGCCTACGGTAATGGCGCTATCGGCGATGTTGAACGCCGGGAAGTACCAGCGGTTCTGCCAATGCACCAAGATGAAGTCGACCACATGACCAAGCACCACGCGGTCATAGAGGTTGCCCAAAGCGCCTCCCAATACCAACGCCAACGCAACGGCGAGCCAGGTTTCGCTGGCCTTCAGGCGCTTGAGCCAGACCACCAGCACGACGCTCACGCCAATGGCGATCGCCGCGAACAGCCAGCGCTGCCAACCGCTGTGGTCGGCCAGAAAGCTGAACGCCGCACCGGTGTTGTAAGCGAGGGTCCAGGCGAAGTAGTCGGGGATGACCTCGACCTTCTGGTACAGGCTGAAATTGGCCTCGAACCAGTGCTTGGTGGCCTGATCGAGGGCGATGACCAATACGCTCAGCCAGAGCCAGGCAAGCTTGCCGAAACGCGCCGTCATGCAGCGGCCTCCGCTGAAACACGGCGCGGCACGGAGCGCGCCATTCCAGCAGCAGTGAAGGCCGCATCGTGATGGCGAGCTGAAGCCCAGCCTACGATCGGATGCACGGACTCACGCATAGTGACGGACCTCGCCGGCGCCTTCGATGTTTTCCACGCAGCGTCCACAGATTTCCGGGTGTTCGGCATGGCTGCCCACGTCGGGCAAATGGTGCCAGCAGCGGCCGCACTTGCTGTGCTCGGTCTTGCGGACCAGCAATTTGAGACCGGCCAACTCGCTGTCCACGGCCTCGGCGGGCGCCTGCGCCAATGGTGCGATGTCTACCGCCGAAGTGATCAGAACGAAGCGCAGTTCACTACCAAGACGAGCCAGCTCGCCGGCCAGCGACTCCTCGGCATACAGGGTGACTTCGGCCTGCAGGTTACCGCCGATGGCCTTGGCGTTGCGCTGGTTCTCCAGCTCCTTGTTTACCGCCGCCTTGACCGCCATGACCTTGTCCCAGAACGGGCGACCCAGCTCGAAGCCTTCCGGCAGCTCGGCAAGCCCTTCGTACCAGGTATTGAGCATCACCGACTCGTTACGCTCGCCCGGCAGGTACTGCCAGATCTCTTCGGCGGTGAACGCCAGGATCGGTGCGATCCAGCGCACCAGCGCCTCGGCAATGTGGTACAGCGCAGTCTGGCAGGAGCGCCGCGGCAGACTGTCGGCGCCGGTGGTGTACTGGCGGTCCTTGATGATGTCCAGGTAGAAGCCGCCCAGCTCCTGCACGCAGAAGTTGTGCACCTTCTGGTAAACGTTCCAGAACCGGTAGCTGGTGTAAGCCTCCTCGATCTCGCGCTGCAGCAGCAGCGCACGGTCGATGGCCCAGCGATCCAGTGCAATCAGCTGATCATTCGGCACCATGTGCTGCGCCGGGTCGAAACCGTCGAGATTCGAGAGCAGGAAGCGCGCGGTGTTGCGGATGCGTCGATAGGCATCGGCGCTGCGCTGCAGGATCTGCTTGGAAACCGCCATCTCGCCGGAATAGTCGGTGGCCGACACCCACAGACGCAGGATATCGGCGCCCATGCTGTCGGTGATTTCCTGCGGCGCGATGACGTTGCCGAGGGACTTGGACATCTTGCGGCCATTCTCGTCCACGGTGAAACCGTGGGTGAGCAGCCCCTTGTACGGAGCGTGCCCGTCGATGGCGGCGCCGGTCAGCAGCGAGGAATGGAACCAGCCGCGATGCTGATCGGAGCCCTCCAGATAGAGATCGGCACGCGGCCCCTGCTCGTGGCCCATGGGGTGCGAGCCGCGCATCACGTGCCAGTGGGTGGTGCCGGAATCGAACCAGACGTCCAGGGTATCGGTGATCTTCTCGTACTGCACCGCTTCGTCGCCGAGCAGCTCGGCCGCGTCCAGCTTCGACCAGGCCTCGATACCGCCCTGCTCTACGCGCTGCGCCACCTGCTCCATCAGCTCGACGGTGCGCGGGTGCAGTTCGCCGCTTTCCTTGTGCAGGAAGAACGGGATCGGCACGCCCCAGGTGCGCTGGCGCGAGATGCACCAGTCCGGGCGTCCGGCGATCATGCCGTGCAGGCGCGCCTGGCCCCAGGCCGGGACGAACTCGGTCTGCTCGATGGCGTCCAGTGCACGACGACGCAGCGAACTGCCGTCATGGGCAACCTTGTCCATGCCGACGAACCACTGCGCCGTGGCGCGGTAGATCAGCGGCGTCTTGTGCCGCCAGCAGTGCATGTAGCTGTGCTGGATCGACTCGTGCTTAAGCAGCGCACCCACCTCGGCGAGCTTTTCGACGATCGCCGGATTGGCCTTCCAGATGAACTGGCCGCCAAAGAACGGCAGATCCGAGACATAGACGCCGTTGCTCTGCACCGGGCCGAGAATGTCGTCATTCTCCATCCCGTAGTGCTTGCAGGAGCGGAAGTCGTCCTCGCCGTATGCGGGCGCCGAATGGACGATACCGGTACCGGCACCGGTTTCCACGTAGTCGGCCAGATAGACCGGAGCGAAGCGCTCGTAGAACGGATGACGGAAGCGGATCAGCTCCAGCGCCTTGCCTTCGCAACGGGCGATGATTTCACCGGCCAGGCCATAGCGCTGCAGACAGGACTCGACCAGTTCTTCGGCCATCACCAGCAAGCGCTCGCCGGTGTCCACCAGCGCATAGACGAACTCGGGATGCACGTTCAGCGCCTGGTTGGCCGGAATGGTCCAGGGCGTGGTGTTCCAGATGACGATGCTGGCGCGCTTGGCCAGACTGGCCAGGCCGAACGCGGCGGCCAGCTTGTCGGCGTCCTCGACATCGAAGGCGACGTCGATGGCATCGGATTTCTTGTCCTGATACTCCACCTCGGCCTCTGCCAGCGCCGAACCGCAGTCGAAGCACCAGTTGACCGGCTTCAGCCCCTTGAAGACAAAGCCACCCTCAACCATCTTGGCCAGGGCACGAATTTCCCCGGCCTCGTTGGCGAAGTCCATGGTCTTGTAGGGGTTGTCCCAGTCGCCCAGAACGCCGAGACGAATGAAGTCGGCCTTCTGCCCTTCGATCTGCTCGGCGGCGTAGGCGCGGCAACGCTCGCGGGTCAGATCCGCTGGCTGGTTCTTGCCGAAGGTGGTCTCGACCTTGTGCTCGATGGGCAAGCCATGGCAGTCCCAACCCGGTACGTAAGGTGCGTCGAACCCGGCGAGGGTACGCGAACGCACGATCATGTCCTTGATGACCTTGTTCACCGCATGGCCGATGTGGATGTTGCCGTTGGCGTACGGCGGGCCATCGTGCAGGATGAACTTCGGGCGTCCCTCGCCGATCTGCCGCAGCTTCCGGTACAGGTCGATGCTGTTCCAGCGCTGCAGAATCTCCGGCTCGCGCTGTGGCAGACCGGCCTTCATCGGAAATGCCGTGGACGGCAGATTGAGGGTCGCTTTGTAATCGGTCATTTCAGTCCTGACTCGTCATAAGGGATGAAGCCCGCCAGTAATCACGGGCAGCGGCGATGTCCGCATCGATCGCCGTCTTGAGCGCCTCAAGCGAGGCAAAGCGCTGCTCGTCGCGCAGCTTGCGATGAAAGGTCACCTGCACCAGACGGCCATACAGGTCACCCTGGTAATCGAGCAGATGGACCTCCAGATGGGGCTGGCCGTCGCTTTCGACCGTAGGCCGCATGCCGATATTGGCCACGCCGGCGAACACATTGCCCTCTACCTCGAGGGTCACGACGAACACGCCGCTGAGCGGCGTGTTGCGACGCTTGAGCTGGACATTGGCAGTCGGCGCGCCCAGCTGGCGACCGAGTTTCTGCCCATGCATGACCCGCCCGGTGATCGCGAAGGGCCTGCCGAGCAATGCCTCGGCACAGCCCAGATCACCGTCGGCCAGTACCTGGCGCAGCCGCGTGCTGCTGACACGCTCGCCATCCACCTCGATGGTGGTGGCCGCCTCGACACTGAAGCCTTCGGCGGCGCCAGCCTTGAGCAGGAAGTCGAAGTCGCCGGCGCGGTCACAGCCGAAACGGAAATCGTCGCCCACTTCCAGGTGCCGCACGCCAAGGCCTTCAACCAGTGTGGCGTGGACGAACTCGGCCGCGCTGAGCTCGCGCAGCCGACGATTGAAGGCCAGGCACAGCACCAGATCAACTCCCTGCTCGCTCAGCAGCTGCAGTTTCTCGCGCAGCCGGGTCAGCCGTGCGGGCGCCCGATCCGGCGAAAAGTATTCACGTGGTTGCGGCTCGAAGATCACCACGCAGCTCGGCAGCCCCAGCTCGGCCGCACGTTCGCGCAAACGCGCCAGGATGGCCTGATGCCCCCGGTGCACGCCGTCGAAATTGCCGATGGTGGCGACGCAGCCCCGATGTCGGGGGCGCAGGTTGTGAAGACCTCGAACCAGCTGCATACCGCACTTCTTGCTTGAAAAGTGGCCGATTATACGCATGTGACATGGCGAGCGGACAGGTTTGCATCGGCCGGACAGTGGCGATCAATGCCGCAAATGTCGCGGCCGCAACCCCGTCAGCAAGAGCCCGCCGGCAAATGCCGCCAGGCCGGCACAGACCAGCAAGCCCAGTTGCAGCGCGCGCTGCTGCCAACCCCACTGGAACCAGTCCTGGGCCGGCACGTTCAGCCACCAGACCACCGCCACCATCGCCGCACAGGCCGCCGCCAGGCGCAGGCCGAACAGCCACCAGCCGGGTGCCGGCCGATAGACGCCGATCTTGTACAGCCCCCAGAAAAGCAGCACGGCATTAAGCATGGATGACAGCGAAGTCGCCAGCGCCAGGCCGACGTGCTGCAGCGGCCAGATCAGAATCAGGTTCATCACCATGTTCGCCACCATACAGATCACGGCGACACGCACCGGCGTCTTCAGGTCCTGACGCGCGAAGAAGCCCGGCGCCAGCACCTTGATCAACATGAACGCCAGCACGCCCAGCGAGTACGCCTGCAGCGCCCGAGCCGACTGCACTACCGCCTCCTCGCTCATGGCGCCGTAATAGAACAGGCTGGCGATCATCGGTTCGGCGAGAATGCCCAGTGCCAGTGCCGCCGGTACGCCCACCAGCAGCACCATGCGCAGCGCCCAGTCCAGAGTCGCCGAGAACGCCTTGGGATCCTCTCCAGCATGCTGGCGCGACAGGCTCGGTAGAATTACCGTGCCGATGGCGATGCCGAACGCACCCAGCGGCAATTCGGACAGCCGGTCGGCGTAATAGAGCCAGGAGACGCTGCCGGTTTGCAGGAAGGACGCCAGCACGGTATCCAGCAGTAGATTGATCTGGCTCACCGAAACCCCGAACAGCGCCGGCACCATCAGCAGCATGATGCGCCGCACCCCCTCGTCACCCCGCTTGACTCGTGGCCTGGGCAGCAGCCCCAGCTTGGCGACATACGGCAGCTGGAAAGCCAGCTGGGCGAACCCGGCGATGAACACGCCCCAGGCCAGCGCCATGATCGGCTGATCGAAATAGGGGGTCAGGAACAACGCCGACATGATCATGCAGACGTTGAGCAGCACAGGCGTGAAGCCGGGCACCGCGAAATAGCCGTAGCTGTTCAGCACCCCCGAGGTGAAGGCCGTCAGCGAGATCAGCATCAGATAGGGAAAGGTGATGCGCAGCAGCTCGCCGGCCAGCTGCATTTTCGCCGGATCGTCATGAAAGCCCGGCGCGAAGACCATCACCACATAGGGCGCGAACAGCACGCCCAATGCAGTCAGCCCTGCCAGAATGAGCCCGAGCATGCCTGCCGTACGATCCACCAGCTGTTTGACGTCCGCCAGCGTGCGCTTGGTGCGGTACTCCGACAGCACCGGCACGAAGGCCTGGGCGAAGGCCCCCTCGGCGAACAAGCGGCGGAGGAAGTTGGGGATCTTGAACGCGATGAAGAACGCATCCGCCGCCGCACCGGAGCCGAAGTAGCTGGCGACCACCATATCGCGTACCATGCCCAGCACGCGCGACAGCAGGGTCATGACACTGACCACGGCGCTGGAGCGCAACAATCCGCCCTTGCCGATTTTTTCGGACATTTGTCTTCCTAGAGTTGCAGCGAGAGTGATCGACCGGGCGCCCTGCGCCGGCCTGATCGATGGCCAGTTACGACACGAAATGAGGCGGCGAGTTTAGCCTCAGCCCATCTGTCCGGCCAGCTTCTCAAGCCATTCGACCAGGCTTGACAAGCTCCCTTCGCATCGGCATGATTCGCGGCCTTATTTGCTTTGCAATCCCCACGTTTTCGAGGAGTTCGACGGTGGCCAACAGCCCTTCCGCCAAAAAACGCGCAATTCAGGCTGAGAAGCGTCGCAGCCACAACGCCAGCTTGCGCTCCATGGTTCGCACCTACATCAAGAATGTGGTCAAGGCCATCGACGCCAAGGACCTGGACAAGGCCCGCGCAGCCTACACCGCCGCCGTGCCGGTCATCGACCGCATGGCCGACAAAGGCATCATCCACAAGAACAAAGCCGCTCGTCACAAGAGCCGCCTGAACGGCCACATCAAGGCCCTCGGCGAAGCTGCTGCAGCCTAACTGCAGGTTCTTGTAAAAAAACCGGCCTAGCGCCGGTTTTTTTGTGTCTGCTTTTTCTGCCTCACCCCGACGGATCGAGACGACCGCAATTATTGCGTCACTGGCCAGGGCAGAATCGGAATCGCCGTCACAGCATTCTGCGGACTACCCTCGATGACCCGGTCGCTGTACACGAGATAGACCAGCGCATTGCGCGACTCGTCGAAGAAGCGCACCACCTGCATGGTCTTGAACACCAGCGACGTGCGCTCCTTGAACACCACATCGCCATCCTTGAGCTTGCCCTTGATGCGAATCGGGCCGACCTGGCGACAGGCGATGGAGGCCTCCGCGCGATCCTCCGCCAGCCCCAGGCCACCTTTGATTCCACCAGTCTTGGCCCGCGACAGATAGCAGGTCACGCCATCAACCATGGGGTCATCGAATGCCTCGACGACGATCTTGTGATTCGGCCCGAGCCACTTGAACACCGTGTCGACCGCGCCGATCTCCTCGGCAGCCGCCAGACCCGGCAGGGCCAATCCCACCATCAGTGCCGCAATCGCCAAGCGCATGGAACACCTCAGACCAGAATCATGTTGTCGCGATGGATCAACTCGGGCTCATCGACATAGCCCAGCAGCTTTTCGATCTCGTCGGATGGCCGCCCGAGAATGCGCTGCGCCTCGGCCGCACTGTAATTCACCAGCCCACGCGCCACCTCGGCGCCCTGCGGACCGACGCAGACCACCATCTCGCCACGGCGGAACGCACCCTGCACCGCACGCACGCCGACCGGCAGCAGGCTGCGGTTGCCCTGACGCAAGGCCAGCACCGCCCCTTCATCCAGGGTCAGCGTGCCACGCGTCTGCAGATGCCCGGCCAGCCATTGCTTGCGCGCCGCATGCCGATTGCATTCAGGCGCCAGCAGGGTACCCAGCCGCTCGCCCGCCTTGAGGCGCGACAGCACCTGCTCGATGCGCCCACCGACGATCACCGTGTGCGCACCGGAACGCGCAGCGAGGCGCGCCGCCCGGAGCTTCGTCTGCATGCCGCCGCGCCCCAGGGCGCCACCGGTGCCGCCTGCGACCGCGTCCAGCGCCGGGTCGTCGGCACGCGCCTCGCTGATCAGATTGGCTTCGGGGTTATGACGCGGATCGGCATCGAACATGCCATCGCGATCGGTGAGGATCACCAGCAGGTCGGCCTCGACCAGGTTGGCAACCAGTGCGGCCAGGGTATCGTTGTCACCGAAGCGGATCTCGTCGGTGACGACCGTGTCGTTCTCGTTGATGACCGGCACCACGCCGAGATCGATGAGCGTGCGCAACGTGCTGCGCGCATTGAGGTAGCGCTTGCGATCGGACAGATCGTCATGGGTGACCAGAATCTGCGCGGTCTGCTGATCGCAGCGCGCGAAGCTAGACTCCCAGGCACGGATCAGCCCCATCTGGCCCACCGCAGCGGCAGCTTGAAGCTCGTGCACCGCCTTGGGGCGCGAAGCCCAGCCGAGACGACTCATGCCGGCGGCCACCGCACCGGACGAGACCAGCACCAGCTCGACGCCCGCCGCTCGCAGCGCCACCATCTGGTCGACCCAGACAGCCATCGCCGCCTGATCGAGCCCTCGACCGTCGGCGGTCAGCAGCGCACTGCCAATCTTCACCACCCAGCGCCGCGCGCCGCTCACCTTGTCCCGCATCGTTCCCGCCTTCCATTCGGCCAAAACACTTCCGGATCGGGCTGCGCACGAGCCAGCCCGCCGACCACCCGCCTGAACCAGGCCTCACAGCGGCCCGACGCTCGCCTCAGCGAACGTAGATGATCTCGGCACCGCCCTCGTCATCATCATCGTCGTCGAAGTCGTCATCATCCGCCTCCTCGACCGACTTGACGCCAGCACGACGCAGCGCCCGCTGATCATCGAGCTCCTGCAGCCGAGCCCGCGCCTCGTCCTCGATCTGCCGATCCAGCTCGGCAAGCGCCTCGGCATACTCCGGCTCCTCGGCGATACGCACGGCGCGCTCGTCCAGGTAACGCATGATCGCCTGACTGAGCGCCTCGGTACCCTCGCTCTCCAGCGCGGAGATGACGAACACCGGTCCTTTCCAGTCCAGCCGCTCGACCACCTGCCGGACGCGCTCTTCGCGCTCCTCTTCAAGCAGCTGATCGGCCTTGTTCAGCACCAGCCAGCGATCACGCTGCGTCAGCGCCGGACTGAACTTCTCCAGCTCGTGCAGGATCACCTCAGCAGCATCGGCAGGGTCACTGCCGTCCAGCGGCGCCATATCGACCAGATGCAGCAGCAGACGGGTACGCGCCAAGTGCTTGAGGAAGCGAATGCCGAGCCCGGCACCTTCCGAGGCACCCTCGATCAGCCCCGGAATATCGGCAATCACGAAGCTCTTGTAGCGACCCACGCTGACCACGCCGAGGTTCGGCACCAGCGTGGTGAACGGATAGTCAGCCACCTTCGGCTTGGCCGCCGACACCGAGCGAATGAAGGTACTCTTGCCGGCATTCGGCAATCCGAGCAGACCGACGTCTGCCAGCACCTTCAGCTCCAGCTTGAGGTCGCGCGCATCGCCCGGCTTGCCTGGCGTTGTCTGCCGCGGCGCGCGGTTGGTGCTGGACTTGAAACGCGTATTGCCGAGCCCGTGCCAGCCACCCTGCGCCACCAGCAGTCGCTGACCGGCCTTGGTCAGGTCGCCCATGATTTCCTGGGTCGCTGCATCGATGACCGTCGTACCTACCGGCACCGGCAGGATAAGGTCTTCGCCTTTGGCGCCAGTGCAATCGGTGCTGCCACCCTTCTGCCCGTTCTGCGCTTGGAAGCGCCGGGTATAGCGATAGTCCACCAGCGTATTGAGGTTCTCGTCAGCCTCGAGATACACCGAGCCGCCGTCACCACCATCACCGCCGTTGGGGCCACCCTTTTCGATGAACTTCTCGCGACGGAAGCTCATCATGCCGTTACCGCCGTCGCCGGCCTTTACAAAAATCGATACTTCATCGACGAATTTCATGGGAACGCCTCCCGTCGCAGGACGGGCTTAAGAAACAAGAACGTAAGGATCTTGCGAAAAACCGGACGATCGCCAAGCGGTTCTCGGCAAGAGCCTCACAGGATACAGAAACAAAAAAGCCCCGTCGCATGACAGGGCTTTTCCAGCAACGCCGCAGTTAGGCTGCGACGACGCTCACGTAGCGACGGCCAAAAGCGCCCTTCACTTCGAACTTGACCACGCCTTCGACCTTGGCGAAGAGGGTGTGGTCCTTGCCCATGCCAACGCCATAACCGGCGTGGAACTGGGTGCCGCGCTGACGCACGATGATGTTGCCGGCCTTGATGGCCTGGCCGCCGTACATCTTCACGCCAAGTCGTTTGGCTTCTGAGTCGCGACCGTTGCGGGTAGAACCGCCAGCTTTTTTGTGTGCCATGAGTTCAATACTCCTATATGGGGATTCAGGCCCGATTAGCCCTGAATACCGGTGATTTTGACCTCAGTGAACCACTGACGGTGGCCCTGACGCTTCATGTGGTGCTTACGACGGCGGAACTTGATGATGGTCACTTTGTCGTGGCGGCCCTGGGCAACCACTTCAGCGGTGACTTTGGCACCATCGACCACCGGAGCGCCGATCTTCACATCGTCGCCGTTGCCGATCAGCAGAACGCGGTCAAAGGTGACAGCTTCGCCAGTCGGAACTTCGAGTTTTTCAATCTTGAGGTATTCGCCTTCGGCAACCTTGTATTGCTTGCCGCCGGTTACGATAACTGCGTACATCTTGTATCTCCGTTGATCCTGCTCACCCAGCGCTTTGAAAGAATGATTAGTGGCTGGCATGGCTGCATGGGGCCGGAAGGTGACGCCCGTGCAATTGCGTAAGGCAGGGAAATGCCCAGGGGGAAGTTCAGGGTCCGCGATTGTACGCATGCACCACACCCCGCGCAATAGCCAAAGGGCGTTGCCTTGACAGTGCCAGACCCGCCCCCTAGCATGCCGCGCAATCTGCGAGGAGTCCCCGATGCAACCCCAGCCTTTCTATCAAGTTGTGGCGGACGATTTTGCCGCTGTCGACGGCATCATCCGCAAGCAGCTGACTTCGCGCGTTCCTCTGGTGGAAAAGATCGGGGATTACATCACTTCGGCCGGCGGCAAACGCCTGCGCCCGCTGCTGGTGCTGCTGAGCGGCAGCGCGCTGGGCCATCAGGGCGAGCAATTGCGCCTGCTCGCCGCCATCATCGAATTCCTCCACACCTCCACGCTGCTGCATGACGACGTCGTCGATATGTCCGGCATGCGTCGTGGCCGCTCCACCGCCAATGCGCTATGGGGCAACGCGCCCAGCGTGCTGGTTGGCGACTTTCTATATGCGCGCTCGTTCGAGATGATGGTCGAGCTGGACTCGATGCCCGTCATGCGCATCATTTCCCAGGCGACTCGGGTTATCGCCGAAGGCGAAGTGCTGCAGTTGTCGAAGGTTCGCGACGCCAGCACCACCGAAGAGATCTACATGGAAGTCATCCGCGGCAAGACTGCGATGCTCTTCGAGGCCTCGACGCACAGTGCCGCCACCCTGGCCGGCGCCAGCGAGCAGCAGCGCGAGGCGCTGCGTACCTTCGGCGACCACCTCGGCATCGCATTCCAGCTGGTGGATGATCTGCTCGACTACCAGGGCGATGCCGAAACCCTCGGCAAGAACGTTGGCGATGACCTCGCCGAAGGCAAACCCACGCTACCGCTGATCTACACGATGCGCGAAGGCACCGCCGAACAGGCTGCCCTGGTGCGCAAGGCCATCCAGAAAGGCGGACTGGAAGATCTGGAGAGCATCCGCAGCGCAGTCGAGGCGTCCGGCGCCCTGGACTACACCGCCAAGCTCGCCCGCGACTATGCCGAACGCGCCATCGCCTGCCTCGAAGTCATTCCGGCCAATCAGTATCGCGACGCACTGGTCCAGCTTTGCCGCTTCGCGGTAGCCCGCACGCACTGATCACCCTTCTTGACGCTGCGCCAAGCGCGCAGCTCGCCCCTCCTATCAAGCCCCTCCCTCCGCTCGCATGAGCGGTGAATAATTGCGCTTGCATATTTGCAAATAACAATTATTCTCATTAACAAACTGAATGGGAGGTGCCGCATGACCTATCTGATCGATGCCTGGCTGGACCGGCCGCAACCCTACCTGCGGATACTCGACCGCAACACCGGCGCGGTGTGCGTTTCACTGGAAGGAGAGGCGCTGGAGGAGCTGCGCGAGCAGGGCGATCTCGACCTGCAGGAGCTCAGCACGAACGAGCCCTGCGTGCTCAAGGAGCAGATCCGCAATCTGTTTCTGTTCAGCTACGCCCGGGCGTTGCGCCCCTGAGCCGATCAAGGCCTGAACGCGCGCACCGCGGTTGGAAACACGCGCGTCCCGTGGTCAGCGCCGCCGCGCATTGCGCGACAGCTGCCGAGAGACCGTCGATCGCAACCGCGTCAGAGCACGTCCAGCAGTTCGACGTCGAACACCAGCGTACTGTGCGGCGGGATGCTACCGACGCCCTGCGCACCATAGGCCAGTTCGCTCGGCACATAGAGGCGCCATTTGCTACCGGCATTCATCAGCTGCAGCGCCTCGGTCCAGCCGGCGATGACGCCTCCGACCGGGAACTCGGCCGGCTGGCCGCGCTGGTAGGAGCTGTCAAACACGCTACCGTCGATCAGGGTGCCGTGGTAGTGGGTCCGCACGCTGTCTTCGCGGGTCGGCTTGGCCCCGTCGCCTGCGGACAGCACTTCATACTGCAGACCGGATTCCAGCACCACCACGCCGTCGCGCTTGGCGTTCTCGGCGAGGAAGGCACGGCCTTCGGCAGCGGCGGCCTCCGCCTTCTGCTGAGCTTCGGCCTGCATGCGCTGGCGGATCACCGCGAAGCTGGCATTCAGCGCCTCGGGGCTGACTTGGCTGGCAGCACCGGCGAACGCGTCGCGAATACCGGCGATCACCGCGTCGAGGCTGACACCCGGCGGCGGGTTGTCACGCAGCTGATCACCCAGCTGACGGCCAATGCCGTAGCTGACGCGGGTTTCGTCGGTGGAGAGATTGAGTTCGGTCATGCCGGGCTCCGGTCAGGTAAAAAGGTCGGCCAGACTAGCACAGCCGAACAGCCGGAGTCGTCGCAGCGTGGCTCACCTGCCCCGGCAGCGCTGCGAGCAGTAACGCACTTCATCCCAGCAGCGCGCCCACTTCCTGCGCCAAGTGAACGGCAGGCCGCAGCGGGCACAAACCTTCGATGGCAGGTCGGCCTTCCTTCTCACAAGGAATCCCCAGCATCCAGCCGTGCCAGCAGCGCCTCGCCACGCTGCCAGAGCGCTTGCTGCCTGGCCTCGTCCATGCGGGTCAAGTTGCGATAGACCATGGTCATTCGTGGATTGCCCTGCAGCGGCTCACGGTGGCGCATCAGGAAATGCCAGTACAGCGCGTTGAACGGACAGGCATTCTCCGTCGTGCTCTCGGCCACGCTGTATGAGCAACCCTGGCAGTAATCGGACATCCGCTTGATGTACTGGCCGCTCGCGCAGTAAGGCTTGGACCCCAGGTAACCACCGTCGGCGTGCAGCACCATGCCCAGCACGTTGGGCAGCTCCACCCACTCGAAGGCATCCATGTACACGGCCAGGTACCAGTCGCACAGCGCCGGCGGCGCGATACCCGCGAGCAGGGCGAAGTTGCCCGTCACCATCAGCCGCTGAATATGATGCGCATAAGCGAGTTCGAGCGTCTGCCCGATTACCTGGCGCATGCAGTTCATCCGCGTGCGGCCGGTCCAGTAGAACTCCGGCAGTGGCCGGTCGTTGCCGAAAGCGTTGCGCCGCGCATAGTCGGGCATCTGCAGCCAGTAGATGCCGCGCACGTACTCGCGCCAGCCGATCAGCTGACGAATGAAGCCCTCGGCCGCGTTCAGCGCCACGTGCCCCTTTCGATAGGCCGCCTCGACATCGGCGCACAGTCGCCGCAGGTCGAGCAGTCCGACGTTGAGCGCCGCGCCGATGCGGGCATGAAAGAGGAAAGGCTCTCCGCTGGCCATGGTGTCCTGATAGTCGCCGAAGGCCGCCAGCCCGAAATCGAGGAAATTCAACCAGAGCCGCTCGGCCTCGGCGTGGGTCACCGGGTAATCGAAGCCATCCAGGCCGCCGTAGTGATGGGCGAAACGTGAGCTCACCAGTGTCAGCACTTCACGGGTAATGGCATCGGCCGTAAAGGACAGCCTGATCGGGCCATGTAACCCGCGCGGCAGCGCCTTGCGATTGTCGGCGTCGAGATTCCAGACACCACCCTCCGGTGAGCCATCCGGATTCAGCAGCAACCCGGTTCGACGCCGCATCTCGCGGTAGAAGAACTCCATGCGCAACTGCGACTTGCCCTGTGCCCAACGCGCGAACTCGCTGCGCGAGCAGATGAAACGCCGATCGGCATGCCAGGTGATTGGCAGGCCGCAACCGTTGAGCGTCTGCTCGACGCGCCAGTCGCCGGCCTCGGTGACATGAATCGATCGTGGCCGATGCAGCGTCGCGAAACGGAGCAGCTCGCCGGCCAGCGAGCCACTGTTGGCCGGATCGTCGAGCCGTACATAGTCCACCGCCACGCCGCGCAGCCGCAGTGCCTCGGCAAAGTGGCGCATGGCGCTGAATATGAAGGCGATCTTCTGCGGATGATGCGGAACGTGACCTGCCTCCTCCGCCACTTCCGCGAGCAGCACCCGGTCACGCGCCACATCAAGACCTTCGAGGGCGGACAGCTCGAAGCTCAGCTGGTCCCCCAGCACCAGCCGCAGCGCCGCTACGCTCACAGCGAAGCGCCTTCAGCACACGCCCTGGCGAGTCTCACCACTGCGAACGCATGCCGATGGGTACGCGCAGCGGCTCGCGAACGCCATCCGCCAGGCCGCACATCTCGTCATAAGGGGACTGCTGCACCAGATGGAATGGCAGCTCGGGAAGGTCGCGCAGCAGGTCGCGCGCGTGCTCGACCGAGCGCAGATGGCAAACGCTGCCGCGCTCGTCGACCAGCGCGTGTCGCTGGCCTTGCAGATAGATGTCGAGGATATAGATGCCGCCCTCAAGGGAAATCAGCTCGAGGGCATCGATACGCCCCGCATTGGCATGCCGGGCGAGGTCGCTCAGGTTCATGGCAAGTACTCAGGAAATAACGATACAGAATATTGAACAAAACAATAATTCTGTACAGCTTTTCCGATGACTGCCGCAGGTGAGGTGTCAGTGCTTGGTGATCTTGTCCATGTAACCCATGGCAAAGGCCGACACCACGAAGGTGAGGTGGATGATCACGTACCACATCAGCTTTTCGCTATCGATCTGCTGTACGTCCATGAACATGCGCAGCAGGTGGATCGAGGAAATCGCCACGATGGAGGCGGCGACCTTGAGCTTCAGCGAGCTGGAATCCATCTTGCCGAGCCAGTCGAGCTTTTCCTTGCCCTCGTCCACGTCCAATTGCGAAACGAAATTCTCGTAGCCGGAGATCATCACCATCACCAGCAGCCCGCCGACCAGCGCCATGTCGATCAGCGACAGCAGGGTCAGCACCAGATCCGCCTCGCTGATGGAGAGGATCATCGGCAGGATATGGAATATCTCCTGAAAGAACTTGATCGCCAGGGCCAGCAGCGCAAATGCCAGACCGAAATAGATGGGCGCCAGCAGCCAGCGAGCGGCATACATGGCGTTCTCGAGAATGCGTTCCATGAGGTCTCACAGCGGTAATTGAACGAGGCGCGAGTATACGCAGCAGGGTCGAGCGGACCAAGGCAGGCAAAGGGTCATCGTGGCGCCAGGACAGAGCCGGGCCGTCACCGGCAGGTCAGCGCCAGAAGGCCGCACTTCGATGATGCTGTGACGATCATTCCCAGCCGCTGAGGAAGCGCCCCTGGTTGGCATTGACTCGCCGCAGCTCGGCCTGCATGTGCAGCTGCCAGATGGAGGGATCGTCCGATTCGCGGTAGCCCTGCCCGACGAGATTGTCGGCGATGGCCTGCAGCACCGACTCAGCCATGGCCGGCCCGTGGAAGGGCCCCTGAACCTTGATCGCGGTAGGCTGACCATCGGCCAGCCCAGCGGCGCAGAGCAGCGTCCATAGGCCATTGCCGCCAGCGAGGGGGCGGATAACGCATTCGATACGGGTAACCAGGCCCAGGCACTGGCGGTTGAGACAAAGGTTGTGCGGCATGACGGCAATCCTCGCGTCGGGCTGACGCGGGAACATCCTGCACGGATGTAGCGCGAGAGCCTGTTTATCCCCTGAAGCTGTGGATAATCCTGTGAATGAAGGGTGCATGCCCTTCTCCACTGCAGACCCGCCGCGCGCCCTATCGTTCCGTTCAAAAACCGCACAATGGCGACGTTCAGCTGCTCCCTTCGGATTTGGCAGCCTCTTGCTCCGGCGCCACCGCCGTCTCGCCCTTGCCTTCCTCTTCCAGTTCGATCTCGGCGATGTCGCGCAGCCGTTCGACTACCCTGGCGTTCACGCTGCCCTTGGGAAAGTGGCCCTGCTCATTGGCCGCGCCCACATCCTCGCCCACCAGCAGCGACAACGCCTCATCCACCTGTCTTACAGCATAGACGTGGAAGCGCTGCTGGCGTACGGCCTCCAGCACGCGCTCATCGAGCATGAGGGTGGTGACGTTGGCGAACGGGATGATCACCCCCTGCTCGCCGGTCAGGCCGCGCGCCTCGCAGAGGCGGAAGAAGCCTTCGATCTTCTCGTTGACCCCGCCGACCGCCTGCACTTCACCGAACTGGTTGATCGAGCCGGTGATGGCGAAGCACTGCTTGAGCGGTGTGCGCGACAGCGCCGAGATCAGCGCACAGCACTCGCCCAGCGAGGCGCTGTCGCCATCGACGTAGCCGTAGGACTGTTCCAGCGCGATGCTCGCGGAAATCTCCAGGGGAAACTCCTGGGCGTAGCGGCTGCCCAGGTAGCCAGTGAGGATCATCACCCCCTTGGAGTGGATCGGCTGGCCGAGGTTGACCTCACGTTCGATGTCGACGATGCCTGAACCACCCGGATAGACGGTGGCGGAGATGCGTGCCGGCATACCGAATGCCGAATCACCGACTTCCAGCACGGTCAGGCCGTTGCACTTGCCGATCGCCGCACCCTCACTGTCGATCAGGATCACGCCGGCGAGGATGTCCTCGAGAATCCGCGCCGAAACGCGGCCCGTGCGCGTGGCCTTGGCCTTCAGTGCACGCTCGATATGGCCGACGTCCGTCACCTCGTCCTTGGCCAGCTGGCGAATGAAGTCGGCCTCGCTGACCAGCTGGAACAGGTCGCCAATGCGCGCCGACAACCGGCCCTGATGCTCGGCCAGACGTGCGCTGTAGGTTGCCAGGCGCGCCACCGCTGCCGAAGTGAGAGGGGCCATGCCCTCTTCCGATGTGCGGGTTTTCATCAGCTGGGCGAACTGCTCGAGGCTGTCCTCGGCCAGCGGGATGTCCTCGTCGAAGTCCACCAGCACGCGGAACATCTCCTGGAAGTCCGGATCCAGGTCCTGCAGCGTGTAATAGAGCTGGCGCGAGCCGATGATGATCACCTTGACGTTCAGCGGGATGACCTGTGGCGTCAGCGTCACCGTGGCCAGGCGACCCAGCTCGGCCAACGGCGACTCCATCTTCAGCTTGCGCGATTGCAGGGCGCGCTTGAGCGCCTCCCAGACGAAGGGCTCGCTGAGCAGCTTCTCGGCCTCCAGCATGAGAAAGCCGCCATTGGCGCGATGCAGGGCGCCGGGGCGCAGCTGGCGGTAGCTGGTATAAAGCGCGCCCTGGTCGGTGCCGTATTCGATACGGCCGAACAGGTTGTCGAAGGTCGGGTGCGGCTCGAACACCACCGGCGCGCCGCCATCGACCGGGTGGCCGACCACCAGGCTCGGGCTGTACTGCTCCTCGAGCAGCACGCGGTTCTGTGCCTCCGGGCGGTTCTCGTCGACCAGCTGCTCGACCACGGTCTTCAGCAAGTTGACCTGCACCGCCTGCAGATAAGCCTCAATGCCGGCGTTCTCGGCATACTTTTCCGAAAGGGGCGCCAGCAGCGGCTGCAGTGCCTGACTGATGGTCTCGTCATTGAGCTGGCGCAACTGGTTGGTGGACTCGCGCTTCCACTGCGGGAGGCTGGCCAGCTCTTCGTTCAGCCGCACTTCCAGCGCGGAAATATCTTCGTGGTAACGCTCGCGCTCGGCTTCCGGCAGCTGAGCGAATTCGGTCTCGTCCAGCGCCTTGCCGTCCTTCATCGGGGTGAAGGCGATATTGGTGCTGTCGCGGTAGAGGGCGATTTCCTTCTCGAGCGCAAGCTTCTCGATGACGTCCAACGCCTTGTCGTAGCGCTGGTTGAAGGCGCGGTCGATGGCGCTCTTCTTCTGCTGGAAACTCGGATGCTCGAACACCGCCGGAAAGGTCGCCAGCAGGTTGTCGATCAGCTGGTTGATGTCGGCGATGAACCCCGCCGCGCCACCATGGGGCAACTCGAGCACCCGCGGCTCACGGGGCTCGTCGAAGTTGTTGACGTAGACCCAGTCCGACGGTGTCTGCAGTCGCTTGCCTTCGGCCTTCAGGTAACGCCGTACGAAAGAGAAACGCCCGGTGCCCGGCTCGCCCATCACATAGACGTTGTAACCGGGTCGCGGCATGGCAACGCCGAATTGCAGCGCCTCGACGGCGCGCTCCTGACCGAGCACGCCGAGAAAGGGCTCAAGCTCGGCGGTGGTCTTGAAGTTGAATTGGCTGGGCTCGAAGGGACGGGTCAGCGCATCGGGTGCCAGGCGCAAGCCGGCAGCGACAGTTTCAGGCATCGGGAATCCTTGCTGGAGTGGCGCATGCGGCCACGATTGATGGCGTCATTCTGGCGTTGCCTCGGGCGCGCCGCAAGGCTGGCAGCCGGCCCGGGCATCCAGCGGGCGACGGTCCGGTTTCGGCGATAAAACCCGAGCGGCGGCTGTAATGACACAAGTGGATACATTTGGCCGCAGCGGACACCGCCCCGGGGCTTGATGCAGATCAAACGGTCGCTTGACGGAAAAGCGCTTCCTAAAGCCAGCCAACACAAAAAGGAGCTTCCGTGATGCGCCCTTCCCCTATTGCTTAGCAGCCTATTGGTCACCGGCGCCGCGAGCGCTGACGATCTTCGCGAACGTGCCAATGCCATCTTCAAGCCGATTCCGGACAAAGTCACCGAGGTGCGTGGCCAGAAGGTCAGCGAGGATCAGGCCATGCTCGGGCACAAGCTGTGGTTCGACCCGCGCCTGTCCAGCAGCCATGTGATCAGCTGCAACACCTGCCACAACCTGAGCATCGGCGGCAGCGACAACGTGCCGACGTCCATCGGCCATGGCTGGCAGAAAGGCCCGCGCAACTCGCCCACCGTGCTGAATGCCGTGTTCAACGCCGCCCAGTTCTGGGATGGCCGCGCCAAGGATCTCCAGGAACAGGCCAAGGGCCCGGTCCAGGCGAGCGTGGAAATGAACAGCACGCCCGAACGCGTCGTCGCCACGCTCAAGAGCATTCCGGAGTACGCCGCCGAGTTCAAGAAGGCCTTCCCGAAAGACAAGGACCCGGTCAGCTTCGACAACATGGCCTATGCGCTGGAAGCCTTCGAAGTGAGCCTGACCACGCCGAACTCACCGTTCGACCGCTTCCTCAAGGGCGAGGACAAGGCCCTGGATGACAAGCAGAAGCAAGGCCTCGCGCTGTTCATGGACGTGGGCTGTTCCGCCTGCCACAACGGCGTGAACCTCGGCGGCCAGGGCTACTTCCCCTTCGGCGTCGTCAAGAAGCCGGGTGCCGAAGTGCTGCCGGCCGGCGACAAGGGCCGCTTCACGGTGACCAACACCGCCAGCGACGAATACGTCTTCCGCGCCGCGCCGCTGCGCAACGTCGCCCTGACGCCGCCGTACTTCCACAGCGGCGAGGTCTGGGAGCTGGAGCAGGCGGTGGCCATCATGGGCGACAGCCAGCTGGGCCGTCAGCTCAATCAGGACGAGGTCAGCGCCATCACCGCCTTCCTGCGCAGCGTGACCGGCGATCAGCCTCAGGTAGCCTACCCGGTTCTTCCGGCGAGCACCGCCGACACACCGAAACCGCAGTAACCGAAAACCGCTCCCGACGCCTGCGCCGGGAGCGGACCTCGGCGGCGCTCAACCGCGCCGCTGCTCCTTGAGCAGGTCCCGAATCTCGCTCAGCAAGAGTTCTTCCTTGCTGGGAGCCGGCGGTGCGGATGGCGCTTCGGCCTCCTTGCGCTTGAGGTGATTGATGGCCTTGATCGCCATGAAGATGGCGAAGGCGATGATCAGAAAATCCACCACCGTCTGAATGAACGCGCCGTAGCGCAGCAGCACGGCCGGAGCATCCCCTGCCGCCTCCTTGAGCACGATCGCCAGATCGGAGAAATCCACACCTCCGATCAGCAACCCCAGCGGCGGCATCACGACGCCATCCACGAACGACGACACGATCTTGCCGAACGCGGCGCCGATGATGATCCCCACCGCCATGTCGACGACGTTACCGCGCACGGCGAACGCTTTGAATTCGCTGATCAGACTCATAATTCGCTTCATCCTTCTGGTAGTGGCGGGCTGGCCTGCAACGGTGCGCTACCTCGCGGAGCACCGTCGTAGAGCATAGGCGGGCCGGCCACGACTGACCACGCCGATGCGCCTTTCATCGACCGAGGATTGCCAGTGAGGTTCGCTTGATCGCCGTCAACCGGTTCTGCCGGGCGGGCGAATAAGGTAGAGCCCTTCCTGACACCCGGAGCGATTTCCATGCACGTCGAACACCATCCCCTGATCAAGGATTTCCCTGAAAAGCGCGAACAACTGCAGCGCCTGCGCCAGGAAGACCCTCTCTTCGCCCGCAAGGCCGAGGAGTACGAAGCGCTGGACAAGCGCATCTGCCGCATCGAGGACGGCGTCGAAACCCTCGACGACGCCGCGCTCACCGCCCTCAAGCTGGAACGCGTGACCCTCAAGGACGACATCGCCCGCGACCTCCGGCGCGCCTCCGGCAGCTGCTGCGGCGGTTGCTGCGGCTAAGAGCCAGCGAAACGGAAAAAGCCCGCCATTCGGCGGGCTTTCTATTTTCACCGTCGGCTAGAACAGGCCGCCGAAACGAAAGCCCGAGCCGACCCAGACGAACGCCACCGCGGTCAGCGTGATCAGCACGATGTGCAGGCCCAGTTGCGGCAGGCGCTGCCCGTCCAGCTTCGGAATCAACGCCAGCCGCGCATGGGCGCCGAGCAGTGCGGTCAAGCCGAGCAGCACCAGCTTGGCCTGCACTAGCCGAGCGATCGGTGTGGTGTCGAACCACTGCCCGTGGGGTAGCCAGAGGCTCGCCAGCCAGAAGCCGGTGATGATCTGGATCAGCAGCGCCGGAATGCCGATGCGTTCGTAAAGCTGCTCGAACTGGCGTACCGGCTGCGGATCGCGCTGGCGCATGGCCCTGGGCAGCACGCCCAGCAATAGCACCAGATGGCCGCCAACCCAGACGGTCGCACCCAGCAGATGCAGAAACAACAGATGTCGCATGGCACGCACTCCTGCTCGATTTGTTTACAGTCTGGCTGCTCCGCTTCCGCTTGTGGCTGATGCCAATCAAGTCAGCCGTTATCATGCGACACCCCTTTTCCGACCCGGAGTTTCCCATGGCCAAGGCCAAGCGCATGTATGGCTGCACCGAATGCGGCTCGACCTTCCCCAAGTGGGCCGGCCAGTGCGGCGATTGCGGCGCGTGGAATACGCTGGTGGAAACCGTCGTCGAGGCCACCCCAGCCGCCTCGGGACGCGCCGGCTGGGCTGGTGACCAGGCCAACATCAAGACCCTGGCCGAAGTCAGCGTCGAGGAAGTGCCGCGCTTCTCCACCGCCTCCGGCGAACTGGACCGCGTGCTCGGCGGTGGCCTGGTGGACGGCTCGGTGGTGCTGATCGGCGGCGACCCGGGCATCGGCAAGTCCACGATCCTCCTGCAGACGCTCTGCGCTATCGCTCAGCGCTTCCCAGCGCTGTATGTCACCGGCGAGGAATCGCAGCAACAGGTTGCCATGCGCGCCCGCCGCCTGGACCTGCCGCAGGACCGGCTCAAGGTGATGACCGAGACCTGCATCGAATCGATCATCGCCACCGCCCGCGCCGAGAAGCCCAAGGTCATGGTCATCGACTCGATCCAGACCATCTTTACCGAGCAGCTGCAGTCGGCACCTGGCGGCGTGGCCCAGGTCCGCGAGAGCGCGGCGCTGCTGGTGCGCTTTGCCAAGCAGAGCGGCACGGCGATCTTCCTCGTCGGCCACGTCACCAAGGAAGGCGCCCTGGCCGGGCCGCGCGTGCTCGAGCATATGGTCGACACGGTGCTCTATTTCGAGGGCGAGTCCGATGGCCGTCTGCGCCTGCTGCGGGCGGTGAAGAACCGCTTCGGCGCGGTCAACGAGCTGGGCGTGTTCGGCATGACCGACAAGGGCCTCAAGGAGGTCACCAACCCCTCGGCGATCTTTCTCACCCGTGCTCAGGAGGCGGTGCCCGGTAGCGTGGTGATGGCCACCTGGGAAGGCACCCGGCCGATGCTGGTGGAAGTGCAGGCGCTGGTCGATACCAGCCACCTGGCCAACCCGCGGCGCGTCACCCTGGGCCTGGACCAGAACCGCCTGGCCATGCTGCTGGCCGTGCTGCATCGCCATGGCAGCATCCCGACCTATGACCAGGACGTGTTCATCAACGTGGTGGGCGGCGTGAAAGTGCTGGAAACCGCGGCGGATCTGGCGCTGATGGCTGCGGTGATCTCCAGCCTGCGCAACCGGCCGCTGGATACCGACCTCCTGGTGTTCGGCGAAGTGGGACTGTCCGGAGAGATCCGCCCGGTACCGAGCGGTCAGGAGCGGCTGAAGGAGGCCGCCAAGCATGGCTTCAAGCGCGCCATCGTGCCCAAGGGCAACGCGCCGAAAGAGGCGCCGGCGGGCCTGCAGATCATCGCGGTGACGCGTTTGGAACAGGCGCTCGACGCGCTCTTCGAATAGCCGTCAGGCCTCGCCGAGCGCGGCCAACTCGCGCTCCAGCAGCGCTTCGTCGCCGAGATTGAGCTCCACCAGACGGCGCAGGTGGGCAATGGAGTCGAGGTCGATGTGCTGGCAGGCGAAACCGATCAGCTCGCCCTCCTCGTGGCTCATCGTCACCTCCATGCGCACCTCGGCATCGTCGGACAGCCGAACCCGCGCCTCGAACGGCTGCCCGGCGTCGGCGCTCCAGCCCGCCGGCCGGCGGACCAGCAGACCTTTGAGCGACAGGTCATGCAGTTCGACCGGCCAGCGGCGCTCGCCCTGAACCAGCTCGGTGGCAGCGTCGAACTCGATGCGCTGAAAGCGCCGGCGCTCACTGGACGAATCACTCATGGCATTACTCCGCTAGGTCTGGGTTCACTATAGGACAGCGCCAGCTGAAGTCGTCGTCACAACCAGCGGCGGACGCGCGTGCAGTAGGCCCGATAGTCCTCGCCGAACAGCTGCCCTAGCAATCGCTCTTCGTGCACGATCACCCCGCGCTGCATGGTCAGGATCACCAGGGGCAGCAGCAGCCATGGCCACAGCGAGCCCCAGAGCAAGGCGATGCCGCCGTAGATCAGGCTGTCGGCCAGGTAGATGGGATTGCGCGAAAAGCGGAACGGCCCCTCCTCCAGCAATTTCGCGGGCTTGCCGTAGGGATTGACCGTGGTCTTGCGCCAGAGCATCAACAACCCGGCCCAGAGCATCAACAGCACGCCGGCATCGATCAATCCCCAACCGATGTAGCGCGTCCAGAGCGTCTGCGGCAGCGCGATGGGCAGCATCGCGTCGAGCAACCAGGCGGCAGCCAGGAACAACAGGTAGATAAGCGGTGGCGGGAGGATCACGCCAGTGGCGTTTTTGAACATGCTAGAACTCCGATGAGCGGTAAGCGGAGTCTAGCGCGGCACAAGCCCGCAGCGACGATCGGGATCAAACCATCTGCTGTTGCTGGCGCCAGAAAGCAGAAAGCCCGCTTGCGCGGGCTTTCCGTTTGCGTCTGGACGCGCTTAGTTGCCGTACACCGGGAACTTGGCGCAGACCGCCTCGACCTTGCCGCGGACCGCGTCGATCACCGACTCGTCGCCCATGTTATCGAGGATGTCGCAGATCCAGCCGGCCAGCTCGCGGCACTCGGTCTCGCCGAAACCGCGGGTGGTGACGGCCGGCGTACCGATACGCAGACCGGAAGTGACGAACGGCGAACGCGGATCGTTCGGCACGCTGTTCTTGTTCACGGTGATGTGGGCGCGACCCAGGGCGGCGTCCGCGTCCTTGCCAGTAATGTCCTGCTTGATCAGCGAGAGCAGGAACAGGTGGTTCTGGGTGCCGCCGGAAACCACGTCGAAACCGCGCTGGATGAATACTTCGGCCATGGCCTGGGCGTTTTTCACTACCTGCTGCTGGTAAGCCTTGAACTCGGGCTGCAGGGCTTCCTTGAAGCACACCGCCTTGGCCGCGATCACGTGCTCCAGCGGGCCGCCTTGGGCGCCCGGGAAGACTGCGGAGTTGAGCTTCTTCTCGATCTCCTCGTTCTTCTTGGCCAGGATCAGGCCGCCGCGAGGGCCGCGCAGGGTCTTGTGGGTAGTGGTGGTGACCACGTCGGCGAAGGGCACCGGGTTCGGGTAGACGCCGGCGGCGACCAGACCGGCCACGTGAGCCATGTCGACGAAGAGATAGGCACCGACCTTGTCGGCGATCTCGCGGAAGCGGGCAAAGTCCAGCTTCTGGGAATAGGCCGAGAAACCGGCGACGATCATCTTCGGCTTGTGCTCGACGGCCAGGCGCTCGACCTCGTCGTAGTCGATCAGGCCTTGATCGTTGATGCCGTACTGCACGGCGTTGTACAGCTTGCCGGAGGAGGACACGCTGGCACCGTGGGTCAGGTGACCACCGTGGGCCAGGCTCATGCCGAGGATGGTGTCGCCCGCACTGAGCAGGGCCAGGTAGACCGCGGCGTTGGCCTGGGAGCCGGCGTGCGGCTGGACGTTGGCGTAGTCGGCGCCGAACAGCTGCTTGGCGCGATCGATGGCCAGCTGCTCGACCACGTCGACGTACTCGCAACCGCCGTAGTAGCGCTTGCCCGGGTAGCCTTCGGCGTACTTGTTGGTCAGCACCGAACCCTGGGCTTCCATCACCGCCGGGCTGGTGTAGTTCTCCGAGGCGATCAGCTCGATGTGGTCTTCCTGACGCTTGGCTTCCTGCTGCATGGCAGCGAAGAGATCGGCGTCGAAACGGGCGAGGGTCAAATCACGGCTGAACATGGCAGTCCTCTGAGATCAGCTGGCGGTATAAAAGAGAGGCGCGGATTCTACCTCATCCGGCCGGCGGCGGGTATGAGCGATAGTCATGTACAAGATGAGCAGCAGGCGCCCCGCAGCCGCAGCCGCGGCGCTGCGGCGGTTTGCCCTGACCGGTGCATTCGGGTAGCTTTGCGCCCTTTACATGCCTCCCTTTTTCCCGGCCCTCGCGGGCTCCAGGGCGGCATCCATCACCACTGTCACGGGCATCTGTTTCCATGGCTCAATACGTCTACACCATGCACCGGCTGAGCAAGGTCGTTCCGCCGAAGCGTGAGATCCTCAAGAACATTTCCCTGTCGTTCTTCCCTGGCGCCAAGATCGGCGTGCTCGGCCTGAACGGCGCCGGTAAGTCCACCCTGCTGCGCATCATGGCCGGCGTCGACACCGAGTTCGACGGCGAAGCCCGCGCCATGCCGGGGATCAATGTCGGCTACCTGCCACAGGAGCCGCAGCTCGACCCGAGCAAGACCGTTCGCGATGTGGTGGAAGAAGCCGTCAGCCAGATCAAGGACGCCCAGGCGCGCCTGGATCAGGTGTACGCCGCCTACGCCGAGCCGGACGCCGATTTCGATGCGCTGGCTGCCGAGCAGGCCAAGCTGGAGGCCATCCTGCAAGCTTCCGACGGTCACAACCTGGAGCGCCAGCTGGAAGTCGCCGCCGACGCCCTGCGCCTGCCGCCGTGGGACGCCAAGGTCGAGCACCTCTCCGGCGGCGAGAAGCGTCGCGTGGCGCTGTGTCGTCTGCTGCTGTCGGCTCCCGACATGCTGCTGCTGGACGAACCGACCAACCACTTGGACGCCGACTCGGTCGCCTGGCTGGAGCGGTTCCTCCATGACTTCCCGGGCACCGTAGTGGCCATCACCCACGACCGCTACTTCCTCGACAACGTCGCCGGCTGGATTCTCGAGCTCGACCGCGGCGCCGGCATCCCGTACGAGGGCAACTACTCCGGCTGGCTGGAAGCCAAGTCCGAGCGTCTGGCCCAGGAGTCCAAGCAGCAGTCGGCCCACGAAAAAGCCATGAAGGAAGAGCTGGAGTGGGTGCGCAAGGGCGCCAAGGCCCGCCAGGCCAAGTCCAAGGCCCGCCTGCAGCGCTTCGAGGAGATGCAGTCGCAGGAATTCCAGAAGCGCGCCGAGACCAACGAAATCTACATCCCGGCCGGCCCGCGCCTGGGCGACAAGGTCATCGAGTTCAAGAACGTGACCAAGGGCTACGGCGACCGCGTGCTGATCGACGACTTGAGCTTCAGCATGCCCAAGGGCGCCATCGTCGGCGTGATCGGTGGTAACGGCGCCGGTAAGTCGACCCTGTTCCGGATGATCATGGGCAAGGAAACCCCGGATTCGGGCAGCATCGAGATCGGCGATACCGTGCAGCTGGCCTGCGTGGATCAGAGCCGCGACGACCTGGACGGCAGCAAGACCGTGTGGGAAGCGGTGTCCGACGGACTCGACATGATCAAGATCGGCAACTACGAGGTGCCGTCGCGCGGCTACGTCGGCCGCTTCAACTTCAAGGGCGGCGACCAGCAGAAGTTCGTCAAGGATCTGTCCGGTGGTGAGCGCGGCCGCCTGCACCTGGCGCTGACCCTCAAGCAGGGTGCCAACGTGCTGCTGCTCGACGAACCGTCCAACGACCTCGACGTGGAAACCCTGCGCTCGCTGGAAGAGGCACTGCTGGACTTCCCCGGCGCCGCCATCGTGATCTCCCACGACCGCTGGTTCCTCGATCGGGTTGCCACTCATATCCTCTCCTACGAGGACGATGGCAGTGTGGTGTTCTTCGAGGGCAACTACACCGAATACGAGGCCGATCGCAAGAAGCGCCTCGGCGATGCCGCGTCCCAGCCCCACCGCGTCAAGTACAAGAAACTGGCGCAGTAAGTCGGTATGCACACAGGAACGGAGCCAATCGGCTCCGTTCCTGCGTCAGAAACACGACAATCGACTAGTAGCAAAACGCCTTATGCCGGATAATTGCCGCCCACTCTGACCCACGGCCGGCAATCGTCTACCGCGCCACGACTTCGTGACAGGAAGGAATTTCGCATGGCAGCCCTGGGATTGCGCGGCAAATCACTGCTGGCCTTGTTGCTTACCTGCCTGCTGGCCTTCGTGTTCGCAGGCTTCATCGGCCGCGAGGCGCTGCTCGGCGTGCAGAACCGCTTCGGCGAAGCCTATGCACGCAACGTGGTGCAACTCAACCGCGAACGCCTGTTCGCGCCGGTGTCTCGCGAGCTCGCACTCGCCCAGCGCCTCGCCGCGTCGCAGTTGACCCTCGCCTGGCTCATCGATGAGCGCAATCCGACCAAGCGCGAGACCTTTTTCAAGGAAGCTGCCGGTTACCAGCAAGCGCTGGGCGATCACGCCTACTTTGCCGCGTCGGCACGCAGCAACAGCTACTATTCCAACGGACCCGACCAGGCGCCCAGCGAGACGCCGCGCTATGAAATGAGCCCGGAAAATCCCCGCGACGAGTGGTTCTTCCAGACGCTCCAGGCCAATGCACCCTACGCACTCAACGTCGACCGTTCGGTGGTCACCGGCGAACTCAAGGTCTGGTTCAACGTGCAGGTACGAGATGGCGATCGGCGCCTCGGGCTGGTCGGCTCGGGCATCGGTCTGCAGGCTTTCCTCGACGACTTCATCGAGTCCAACAAGGTCGGTGTCGAGTCGATGGTGCTCGACGCCTTCGGCTCCATCCTGGTCCACCCCAACCAGAACCTCGTCACCCTGAATGCCGAGACGGCTCGGGGGCGCTCGCTGTCCACCAATATCCTCGGCCTGCTTGACGACCTCAGCGCAGCGTCGGCGGTACGCCAGGCCATGGCCGAAAGCCGCGACAGTCCCGGCAGCGTAGCGACCGTTCGGGTCACGCTGGATGGCGCCCCGCGGTTGCTGGCGCTGAGCTGGATTCCGGAACTGCAGTGGTTCGTCGCCAGCGCCGTCGACCTGAGCACCGCGCAGGTGGTCGAGGTGCGTCCGCTGCTGCCGGCCATCGGACTGTTCCTCGTGCTGTTCCTGCTGCTGATCGGCGGTGGCGCCTGGCTGGTGGAGAAGCGCGTGCTCAAGCCGCTGCGCCAGCTACGCCGCAGCGCCCAGGCGCTGGCGGCCGGGCAGTACGACGCGCCGCTGCCGCTGCATCGCCAGGATGAGATCGGCGAGCTCAGTGCAGCCTTCGGCGCCATGGCACAGAAGGTGCGCAGCCACACCAGCGAGCTGGAGAACCGCGTACGCGAGCGCACCCGCGACCTGGAACAGGCCAACCGGGACATGGCCGCGGCACACAAGAAGATCGACGACTCCATCGATTACGCCAGCCTCATCCAGCGCTCGATCCTGCCGAACCGGCAGCTGGTCAGCGCCATGGGCGATCGCCATGCGGTGCTGTGGCGGCCGCGCGATGTCGTTGGTGGTGACTTCTATGTCTATCGCGCCGACAACCACGGCTGTCTGTTTGGCGTGGTCGACTGCGCCGGCCATGGCGTACCCGGCGCCCTGATGACCATGCTGGCCCATGCCGCGATCGATCAGGCACTCGGCAGCACCGGCCTGGCCGATCCGGCCGCGGCGCTGGCGCGTACCGACGCCATCGTGCGCAGCATGCTCAAGGAAGAGGATGATGCCCACGCGCTGGCCACCAACATGGACATCGGCCTGGCCTATGTCGATCTCAAGCGGCGCAAGGTGCATTATTCCGGCGCGAAGATCGCTCTGTACTACTGTGACGGCGAGGACGTTCACGAGGTCAAGGCGGCACGCCGGGCGATCGGCGACAAGCGCGTCGGCGAGTACCACAACACCAGTATCGACCTGCGGTCAGGCCGGTCCTTCTACATGACCACCGACGGATTCCTCGACCAGGCCGGCGGCGACCAGGGCTACGGCTTCGGCAATAGCCGCTTCGCCAGCATGATCCGTGAGCATGCAAGGCGTCCACTGGCTGAACAGGGCGAAGCCTTCAGCCTCGCACTGGCGCGCTACCAGGGAGAATTTCCGCAGCGCGACGACATCACGATGTTATGTTTCCGTTTCGATTGAGACAGGGAGTTGGCCATGGCCCCCATTGATATGTTCGCGATGCGCGAATGCTACAACCAGCAACAGATCATGCTGTGCTTCAACGGCCCCATCTCACGCAGCCTGATCGAAGAAATCGGCAACGCGCTGCGCAACTACATGGCCGAAGAGCAGGCACATCCATCCTCGGCGATGGACGTGTTCGCCGTGTACATCGAAATGACGCAGAACATCCGCCACTACACCCGCGAGAAGAACTGGTCCGATCAGCAGGCCGGCGCCACCGTGGTGGTTTCCCGTGATGACCAGGGCCGCTATGTCGTCTCGGCAGGCAATCTCATCGAAACCGCCGACGGTCAGGTATTGCTCAACGCTGTCGCGGAACTGGCGAAGAAAGACAAAGCCGAACTGAAGGCTCTGTACAAGGAGCAACTGCGCAAGCCACGCGACGAACACGTGGCCACCGGCGCAGGGCTGGGCCTGATCGATATCGCCCGCAAGTCCAGCGAACCGCTCAAGGCTTCGCTGCAGCCGGTCTCCGGCGAACTTTCCTTCATCAGCCTGAGCGCCGTCATCTGAATCCCAAGAGCATCCCCATGAACGACTTTTCCATCCCCGGCAGCCAGTCCACTCCCGCTATCCAGTCCGACTGGGAAAAAGGCATCGTTTCGATGCAGGGCGATTCCTACCCGGAGAATTCCTACGAACTGTTCCATCAGGTCTACGAGTGGATCGAACGCTTCCTGGGCCAGGCCAGCCACCCGCTCAGCCTCGAACTGCGCCTGCTGTACCTCAATACCAGCAGCATCAAGGCGATGATGGACATCTTCGACCTGCTAGAGGCCGCCTTCCAGGATGGCCGCCAGGTGGCGGTCAACTGGTACTACGACGTCCGCAACGAGCGCGTGGTCGAGCTGGCCGAAGAGTTCAAGGAGGACTGCACCTTTCCGTTCTCCATCCTGAGTCACGACTGACAGAAGGTCGATATGCGCGGGCCATCACCGTTAGAGCAAGAAGTAGCCAGCCTTCTCGCCGATCCACAGTTCGAAGGGCATCCACTCAAGGAAGCCCTGAGCCAGCTGTGGAGCGCCCACCACGATCTGCTCGGGCGCATCGAGCGAATCGCCCGCGTCTCCGACGGCTACCAGAGCATTGCCCGCGAGCGTGAACTGAGCCTGGCGGCGCGCTTCGACAAGCAGCTGCGCCAGCTGGAGAAGGTTGCGCGCATCTCCGATCGCTACCAGGCGATGATGCAGGATCTCAACGCCTCGCTACGCGAAGCCTCGATGCTGGACTCGCTGACCGGCATCGCCAACCGCCGCCTGCTCACCGAACGCCTGCGCGAGGAAAGCGAGCGGGCCAAGCGCTACGGACGCCCGCTGGCGCTGGTCATGCTCGACATCGACCGCTTCAAGATCATCAACGATGACTACGGCCACGATGTCGGCGACCGGGTGCTGATCGAGGTGGTACGGGTGATGGAGTCGGAAATCCGCGAGCACGACCTGTGCGGCCGTTGGGGCGGCGAGGAGTTCCTGATCCTGATGCCAGAGTGCACCGCACAGATGGCGCAGACCGTCCTGGGCCGCCTGGGCGCGAGCATCGCGGCACTGGGCGTACGGGTGAACGAGGATCTGCTCGGGGTCACCGCCAGCATGGGCATCGCCGAACTGCGCCCCGAGGAAACCTATTCGAACACCATCAACCGTGCCGATCTCGCCCTGCTGCGGGCCAAGCGCAGCGGTCGCAACCGGTGCGAGCTGGCGGACTGACCGCTTCGCCCGCCACCCGCACAAAAACGATGCATTCGATGCGACATTTCGGCGCAAAGCAGGACAGCGGCAGGGAAATCTTTCTCGGACTTCCCTTGAAAGGCGCACCAGACAAGCGATACGCGCAAAGCATCACCATCCGCCGGCCGCACGCCGCGCACCGCATAAAGGCACCCTCTAGCCACATCGCACTTCCGCGGTGCAAATCAGGTTTGTTACAGTCGCCCGCCAAAAAAATTATCAATGACTGCCAACAAGCGGTCGCCGAGGGCCTACTGATGATCGAAACCGTTGATGCCTTTCTCGCCCGACTGAAGCAACGCGACCCCCACCAACCCGAATTCCACCAGGCGGTGGAAGAAGTGGTTCGCAGCCTCTGGCCATTCCTCGAAGCCCACCCGCACTACATGCAGGCCGGCATCATCGAACGCATGGTGGAGCCGGAGCGCGCCATCATCTTCCGCGTGCCGTGGGTCGACGATCAGGGTCGCGTCCAGGTCAACCGCGGTTTCCGCATCCAGATGAACAGCGCCATCGGCCCATACAAGGGCGGCCTGCGCTTCCACCCGTCGGTAAACATCGGCGTACTCAAGTTTCTCGCCTTCGAGCAGGTCTTCAAGAACTCCCTCACCTCGCTGCCCATGGGCGGCGGCAAGGGCGGCTCGGACTTCAACCCGAAGGGCAAGAGCGACAACGAAGTGATGCGCTTCTGCCAGTCCTTCATGAGCGAGCTGTACCGCCACATCGGCGCCGACCTCGACGTGCCAGCCGGTGACATCGGCGTTGGCGGCCGCGAGATCGGTTTCCTGTTCGGCCAGTACAAGCGCCTGTCCAACCAGTTCACCTCGGTACTGACCGGCAAGGGCCTGCCCTACGGCGGCAGCCTGATCCGCCCGGAAGCCACCGGCTACGGCTGCGTGTATTTCGCCGAGGAAATGCTCAAGAGCACCCACAGCAGCTTCGATGGCAAGCGCGTGGCGATCTCCGGCTCCGGCAACGTCGCGCAGTACGCCGCGCAGAAAGTCATGGAGCTGGGCGGCCGCGTCGTCTCGCTGTCGGACTCCGGCGGCACGCTGCACTTCCCGGATGGCCTGACCGCCGAGCAGTGGGCCTATCTGATGGATCTGAAGAACGTCCGTCGCGGTCGCCTGGAAGAGATGGGCACGCAGTTCGGCGTGACCTACATGGCCGACCAGCGTCCCTGGAGCCTGCCGTGCGATATCGCCCTGCCCTGCGCCACGCAGAACGAGCTGGACGGCGAAGACGCCCGCGCGCTGCTGAAGAACGGCTGCATCTGCGTGGCCGAGGGCGCCAACATGCCGTCGACCCTGGAAGCCGTGGACCTGTTCCTCGAGGCCGGCATCCTCTATGCCCCGGGCAAGGCCTCCAACGCCGGTGGTGTGGCCTGTAGCGGCCTGGAGATGAGCCAGAACGCCATGCGCCTGCACTGGACCGCTGGTGAGGTGGACACCAAGCTGCACGGCATCATGCAGTCGATCCACCACGCCTGCGTCGCCCACGGCGAGGAAAACGGCCGGATCAACTACGTCAAGGGCGCCAACATCGCCGGCTTCGTCAAGGTCGCCGACGCCATGCTGGCCCAGGGCGTCGTGTAACGGCTGCGCCGACCGGCAAGCCTCGGCCAGAAAGACAAAGCCCCCGTCGGATCGTCCGGCGGGGGCTTCTGCTTTGCGGGGCCTCCGCGGCAATCGACTACCAGTAGTTCTCCACTGCCACCTGACCGGGCCTGCGGGTCATCGCCAGGTTCAGATCACGGGCTTTCAGTACCGCACGGGTGTCCTCGATCATCTGCGGGTTGCCGCAGAGCATGATCCGCGAATGCTCAGGCGTCAGCTGCAGATCCGCGGCGCGCTCCAGTTCGCCGTTCTCGATCAGCGTGGTGATGCGCCCATGCAGCGCGCCGGGCACCCGTTCGCGCGTGACTACCGGCAGATACAGCAGCTTCTCGCCCAGACCTTCCAGGTAGTCGCGCTGAGGCAGTTCGGCGATCAGCTGCTGATAGGCCAGTTCGCGGGCTTCGCGCACGCTGTAGACGAGAATGATGCGCTCGAAGCGCTGCCAGGCCTCGAAGTCCTGCAGGATCGACAGAAACGGGGCGATCCCGGTGCCGGTGGCCAGCAGCCAGAGGTCACGACCATCGGGAAAGCGATCCAGCGTCAGGAAGCCGAAGGCCTGCTTGTCCACCAGCAACTCGTCGCCCACCTCGAGCCGGCTCAGCTCACTGGTGAATTCGCCGTCCGGCACCACGATGGAGAAGAAATCGAGAAACTCGTCGTGCGGCGCCGATACCATGGAGTAGGCACGCCAGACGATACAGCCGCTGGGCTTGCGCACGCCGAGGCGGGCGAACTGCCCGGCGGTGAAACGAAAGCCGGGGTCGCGGCTGGTGCGCAGGGTGAACAGGTTGGGCGTCAGCGTCTGCACCTCGAGCAGGCGCTGGCGGGTGAACTTCTCTTCGCTGGCGGTCATACTTCGCTCCCTCCGAGCATCAGTGGACACTTACGTGGGCCCCGTGAACTCTTGATACTCCTTTCCGACGCCCACAAACACCGCCAGTTCTCATGCCTATTCTCGACACCCCGTACGCCAGCCTCGACCTGATCCGCCAGCCGGAGCAGCCCAACGAGCCGTTGCAGGCCTTCGACGCCGCCGACGAATACGTGCTCGCCACGTTGCATGAACAGCGTCTGCCGGCCGCCACGCGGGTGCTGATTCTCAATGACAGCTTCGGTGCGCTGGCCTGCGCGCTGGCCGCGCATGTCGAAGTGACCAGCAGCGGCGATTCGCATCTGGCCCATCTGGCCCTGCAGAAAAACCTGGCACGCAACGACCTGCCGGCCGAACGCGTGCGTTTCGTTCCCGCCAGCGAGGTCTCCGAGGGCCCGTTCGACCGGGTGCTGATTCGCGTACCGAAGACCCTAGCCCTGCTGGAAGAACAGCTGATCCGTCTGCACGACCAGCTGGCGCCCGGCGCGCAGGTGATCGCGGCGGCGATGATCAAGCACCTGCCGCGTGCCGCCGGCGATCTGCTGGAGCAGTACATCGGCCCGGTGCAGGCTTCGCTGGCGGTAAAGAAGGCCCGCCTGCTCAGCGCCACGCCAAGCGCGAAACCGGTACCGCGGTCGCCCTACCCGACCCGTTATCAGCTCGACCAGCCAAAACTGGAACTGCTAAACCACGCCAACCTGTTCTGTCGCGAAGGGCTGGACATCGGCACGCGTGCCTTTCTGCCGCATCTGCCCAAGGCGCTCGGCGCGCTACGTGTCGCCGACCTCGGCTGCGGCAACGGCGTGCTCGGCATCGTCTACGCGCTGGGTAACCCGCAGGCGGAGCTGACCCTGGTGGACGAGAGCTACATGGCGGTGCAGTCGGCGCGCGAGAACTGGCAGGCGATCCTCGGCGAGCGCCCGGCCGATATCCGCGCCGGCGACGGCCTGGCCGAACAGTCGCCCGGCTCGCTGGATCTGGTGCTGTGCAATCCGCCGTTCCACCAGCAGCAGGTGGTCGGCGATTTCCTCGCCTGGCGCATGTTCACCCAGGCCAAGGCGGCACTGACCAAGGGCGGCGAGCTGTGGATCGTCGGCAATCGCCACCTCGGCTATCACCTCAAGCTCAAGCGTCTGTTCGGCAATGCCGAGCAGGTCGCCGCCACGCCGAAATTCGTCGTTCTGCGGTCGATCAAGGCATGAACGAGGTGCCGGTCCGCCTGAGCATCCGGCAGTTCGCCGCGCGTACCGGGCTGTCCGCCGACACGCTGCGCTATTACGAGAAGATCGGCCTGCTGCGACAGGTCGCTCGGGATTCCAGCGGCTTTCGCGTCTATGGCCCACGCGACCTGGAGTGGATCGGCTTCATCCTGCGCCTGAAAGACACCGGAATGGCGCTGGACGACATCATCCGCTATGCCGATCTGCGCGAATGCGGCGATACCACGCTGGCGGCGCGCCAGGCGCTGCTCGAAGAACATGCGGCGCGGCTGCAGGAACGCATCCAGCGCGACCATGATCATCTCGACGCGTTGCGCGCGAAGATCGCCCTGTATCGCCAGCAAACTTCCGCTTGACCTGGAGCTGACTCCAACCCGCAGGCTTTCCTCTGACCTATTGAGAGGAACGCTCCATGTCTGCATCGACCCGCTACACAGACGGCCTGGCCAAGCTCGAAGAAATTGACGGCGAAGCCGGGCGCAAGGTCATCGACAGCCTGCAAGCCATCGCACCGGACCTGGCCCGCTACGTGATCGAGTTTCCCTTCGGCGACATCTATCAGCGCCCCGGCCTGGACCTCCCCCAGCGCGAGCTGGCGACCGTGGCGGCGCTCACCGCGCTCGGCCACTGCCAACCGCAGTTGGCGGTGCACGTTCACGGCGCGCTGAATGTCGGCTGCACGCCGGAGCAGATCGTCGAAGTGGTCATCCAGATGGCGGTTTATGCGGGCTTCCCGGCGGCACTCAATGGCATGCACACCGTCAAGACGGTGTTCGCCGAACGAGGTTTGCTGCCGACCGGCAACGCCAACGAATGACCAACCGCCGGGCTTGCCCTTGCTGCGGGCGCGGCTCAGTTCGGCGGCGCCTCGCTCAGCAATGCCTTGCTGATCGCCTGGCCGACCTGTTCGAACAGGCTGCCGGCTTCCTTGCCTTCGTCCAGGCCTTCGGCACAGGCCACCACGACGATCGCACGGCGCTCGTCCTGCGGCTCGATCACGCCCACATGGCAGGCGCGTTCCAGCTGCGTGCCGGTCTTCTGGATGAAGGGCACGTCCTCCGGCAGCCCGGCCTCGAGCCGGTAGTTGTCATAGGAATCGAGCTTCATGAAGCCGTACAGCAGATCGCGGCTCTCGGCCGACAGCAACTCCCCGCGCACCAGTTTTTCCAGCATCGTGCCGTAGGCCACCAGGCTGCTGGAGTTGAGCTGGCGGGCGTAGTAGCGCTCGTAGGCCTGCTCCATGCTTGCCGCCTTCAACTCGTCCTGCTGCAGTTTGAGTACCCGCGCCAGCGCCTCATAACGCGGCTTGCTGAACGGCGCTGAGGCCAGCTCCACCAGCTGCATGTTGTCCAGCCGGGCGGCATCGGGATGTACCTCGCCGTATACGTCGCGCCGCACCTGGGTAAAGCTGGTGATGGCCTCGAAGTCGCCGCCCATGCTCTTGCGGGTGCGCTGGTTGAGCGCATCCTCGCCGACCAGGCGGATCAGCATGTTGGCGGCCGTGTTGTCGCTTTCGATGAGCATTTCCTTGAGCAGATCGCGCAGCGAGTAATCGACGCCGTTGTCCTGCCAGACCAGATCGCCGGAGCCGTCCACCTTGTCCTCCGCCTCCAGCGTCAGCCGCTGATCGAGGCGAAACTCGTCATCGTCGACGCCCTGCAGCACGGCCAGCGCGATCGGCACCTTCACTGCCGAGCCGAGGTACCAGAAGCGCTCGGCGTCGTAACGCAGCTCGGCGTCCTCGCCCAGATGCTTGATGTACACGCCGAGCTTGCCTGGCGACGCCTCGTCGACGCGGCGCAGCTCCTGCTCCAGCCCATCCTTCCAGGTCGCCTCGGCCTGTTCGGTGCAGGCCGTCAGGCCGGCCAGTGGCACCAGCAGTGCGCCCAACGCGATCAATCTGCTCATCTTCGAATCAACCCCGCTGCGGCGACGGCCTCGCCGGTGCCACGCAATGCCCGCTCGGCCTGGGTGGTGGAGGCCACCCCGCGCACGCAGGCGACAATGATCAGGCGCTGGGACGTCGAGTCCGCCGCGCCTGGCTGGTCCACCAGCCCGGCATCGCAGATGCGCGCGCGCTGGGTGCCGGTCTTGTGCGCGAACCCGGTGCCGGACGGCAGGCCAGCCTTGATTCGCCGCCCGCCGGTCTCGACCCGGCGCATCACGCTCAGCAGGTACTCGGTGCTCGCCGGCCCCAGCGCGGTGCCGGCATCGAGTGCCGAGAGCAGATCGCCATAGGCCTTCAGCGTGCCGGAGTTGAACGGCGTGGCGTAGTAACGCTCGTAGGCCTCGCCGAGGCTGATGGGCACCAGCGCGCTGCGCTCCACGCCGATCAGCCGCGGCAGCAAGGCCAGGCGGCCGGCGTCGTTCGGCTGCCGCTTGAGGGCGAGAAAATCCTTACCGGACAGGGTGCGCGCCGCCGGATGCAGTTCGCCATAGATCAGCCGTCGCACATCGGCCAGGGTGGTGATCGGCCCGAAGCCCTCGGGCACCAGCTCGCGGGTGACCGCATTGACCTGCTCGATGCCGACCAGCCTGATCAGCATGTCGCTGGCGGTGTTGTCGCTGTGGATCAGCATCTGGTCCAGCAGATAGCGCACGCTCAGCGCCTTGCCCGGCGCATGGCTGTTGGTCGGGCCGGCACCGTCGACATAGTCGCTGGCGAGCAGGGTCACCGGGCTGTCCAGCGTCAAGTCGTCCTGCTCGACACGGCGCATCACCGCGATGGCAATCGGCACCTTGACCGTCGAGGCCAGGTACCAGGCGTCTTCGCCGTGGTAGGAGACCGAGATGCCGGTCTGCATGTCCTTGACGTAGACGCCCAGTTGCCCCGGTGTCTGCCTGTCCACCTGCGCCAGGCGCGCCAGGAACGGGCCGCTCCATTCGATGCTGTCCTGCGCCACGGCGCGCTGGGCGAGCGACAGCGTGATCAGCAGCAGACACAGAGCGGCGAACGGTGAACGAAGCTGGGCGGGCAACAACATGGGCCTCCGGATCGAATGGTGCATTTCCCACCTATCCGACCACCGCCGCTGGCGGGCGTGCGCCGGGTCCCGATTACCGGTGCAGCGCAACCGCTGGCGTCGATGCGAGTCCGATGACTATCAACCGACGCAGGAGTGGAGCAGTGGCGCGCACCGAACATTTCATCGGACTGGAGTGGCTGCGCTTTCTGCTGGCCATCTATGTCGTTCTGTTCCATACCGTGCACGCCTACGTCGAGGACGAGCCGACCTGGCTCTCGGAGCTGGCCGGCGTCGGCTTCTTCGCCACCAGCAGCTTCTTCGTGCTCTCCGGCTTTCTGCTGGCGCACGTCTATTGTCGGCAGGGCGAACTGCGCGAGCCGGCGCGGCATTTCCTCGGCAAACGCCTGGCCAACCTCTACCCGCTGCACCTGTTCTCGCTGCTGCTGACGGCCATCGTGCTGACCATCATCGCCAAGCTAGGCATTCCGCCGGACGACGCCAAGGCGAGCCTGCGCTATGTGGTCTACGACACCAACGAGGAGCTCAGCGGCGAGGCCCGCGACGCCCTCGAGTACTTCATGAACAACCGCGAGCTGGCGTTCAACTTCATTCTGCAGCTGCTGATGCTGCATGCCTGGAACCCGCTGTACCTGACGTTCAACCCGCCGCTGTGGTCGATCTCCACGCTGTTTTTCTTCTACCTGTGCTTCCCGCTGCTGGCACCGCGCCTGATGCGCCTGCGCCACAAGGGCTGGTGGCTGCTGGCGATCGCCGCGCTCTACCTGCTGCCGCCACTGTGGGCGATCCAGCAGGATGCCTACGGCATTCCCGTCACCGGCATGCTGCACCGCATGCCGCTGCTGCGGCTGCCGGAATTTCTCGCCGGCATTCTGCTCTGCGGGCTGTTCCGCGAATGGCGAGCGGCCGGCGGGCAACTCGGCATCGCAGCACGGCTGGCACTGGGGGCCTTCGTGCTGGCGAGCTTTCTGGCCACGGTGTGGCTGCTCAAGGGCGAACGCTACTGGTATTTCCTGTTGCACAACGGCCTGCTGCTGCCGGCGCAACTGGCGCTGGTCTGGCTCTGCGCGCTGATCGCCACGCCACGCAGTGCCGCAGTGGTCGGCTGGTCACAGCGCCTGGGCGCGGCCTCGTTGCCGCTGTTCGTGCTGCATGTGCCGGTGTTCATCCTCTTCTCGCGCTCGGAGAAGCTGCTCGGGGCGGTGTCGGCCGAATGCCTCGAGGACTGGGCCGATTGCGTGGCTCAGGCGGGGGAACTGGCACTGACGCCGGCCTTCTATCCGCTGTATCTGGGATTGTGCATCGTGGTGTGCGTGCTGGCGCAGGAGCGAGCGGTGGTGCCGGTGAGGCAGTTCCTGCGGAGGCGGGTATTGAAGGTTTGATGCCGGGGCGCGTGAAGTCGAATGGCCATGCGCGCCAGAAAAAGCGAAGAAAGATCGCGACCGAAAACCTACAGGCAAAACGGACTCAAACCCCTCCGACCGCGTAGCGTCAAAACGGCGCGGTCCACCACGCCGCAGCGCGGGGACCATCAGCGGCTCCTTCTTCCTCAGCCGCAACGGCGGGCCGAAGCCCACCCAGCGCGCCGGCGACTACAGCAGTTTATCCAGGGTAATCGGCAGGTCCCTTACCCGCCTGCCGGTCGCGTTGTAGATCGCATTGGCCACCGCCGCCGCCACACCGACGATACCGATCTCCCCTACTCCCTTCGACCCGAGCTCGTTGACCACCTCGTCGTGTTCCTCGACGAAGATCACCTCGACCTCCGGAATGTCCGCGTTCACCGGGATGTGGTACTCGGCGAGGTTGTGGTTCATGTAGCGGCCGAGCCGGTGGTCGATCAGCGTCTCCTCGTGCAGCGCCTGGCCGATGCCCCAGACCACGCCGCCGACGATCTGGTTGCTGGCCGTCTTCGGGTTGACGATTCGTCCGGCGGCGATCGCACTGACCACGCGGCTGACCTTGATGGTGCCAAGGTCCTCGTCGACGCGCACCTCGACGAACACCGCCGAATGGGTAGCGGTCGCCCAGGCGTCGCGCTTCTCGTCGGGCTTGACGCTGGCTTCGGCGTCCAGCGCCCCGCTGACCTGGACGATGTCGCGCAGCGCCACGGCATGTTCGCCGGTTTTCAGCCGCAGCTGCCCATCGACGAACTCCACCGCGTCCAGACTCGCCCCGGTGAACGGCGAGGCCGGCGACTGCTGCACGGCGTCCAGCAGCTTCTGCCGCAGGCCGGCGCAGGCCCGCTGCACGGCGCTGCCCACCGATGACACGGTGGCCGAACCGCCTTCCAGCGGCGCCTGCGGCAGGCTGGAGTCGCCGAGACGGAATTCCACCTCGCTCATCGGCAGGCCCATCGCGTCGGCGGCGATCTGGGTCATCGCGGTGTAGGTGCCGGTGCCGATGTCGGCGGTGGCGCTGGTTACCAACAGTCTTCCGTCCGCGTCGAGACAGGCGCGAGCGGAGGCAGGCATCTGCATCGCCTCCCAGACACCGGTGGCCATGCCCATGCCGACCAGCTGATGGCCGTCGCGCAGACTGCGTGGCTGCGTCGGGCGCCGCGACCAGCCGAAACGCTCGGCACCCTGCTGGTAGCAGGCACGCAGCTCCTTGCTGGAATAGCGCTTGCCCTCGTTACCGTTGGTCTCGGTGTAATTGCGCAAGCGCAGCTCCAGCGGATCGATACCGACTTCATACGCCAGCTCGTCCATCGCGCACTCCAGCGCATAGACGCCAATGGTCGCCCCCGGGGCGCGCATGTCCAGCGGGGTATAGACGTCCAGCGGCGCGAGACGGTAGCCGAGGCGCACGTTGTCGCAGGCGTAGAGCATGCCGGACCACTCCACCTCATGTTCGGTGAAGTCCTCGAAGCGCGAGGTCTGGCCGATGGCCCTGTGCTCGATGGCCTGCAACCGCCCTTCGCCATCGGCGGCGAGCTTGAGCTGCTGGACGGTCCGCGGGCGATAGCCGAAGGTGAACATCTGCTGGCGAGTCAGCTCGACGCGCACCGCGGCCTTGAGCTTGAGCGCGGCCATTACTGCCAGCGGCAGCTGGTACTGCGGGCGCAGGCCGGAGCCGAAGGCGCCGCCGACGAAGGGCGACAGCACGCGGATCTTGCCCTCCATGTCGAACACCTGCTCCAGGTAGCGCTGGCAGTTCTGCACGCCCTGGGTCTTGTCGTGGATCAGCAGCTCCCCGCCCGGCTGGTACTGGACGATGGAAGCATGCGGCTCCATGGGGTTGTGGTGTTCCACCGGGGTCTCGTACTCACGGTCGATGCGATTTGCCGCCGCCGCGAACGCCGAGTCGAAATCACCACGCGGCTCGGGGAGCTCGGCAGGCGCATCGTGGGCCTGATCGAGCACGGCCTGCAGATCGGTCTGGTGCGCCTCGACTTCGTATTCGACTCGCACCAGGCTCGCCGCATGGCGCGCCAGGGCCTGGGTCTCGGCCACCACCAGCGCCAGAGGCTGGCCGCTGTAGAGCACGCGGTCGTTGTACAGCGGGCGGAACGGCGAGCCTTCGGCGGCATCATCGTCCTCGTAGGGCTTGTCGTAGCTGGCCACCGGCGGCCGGTTCTGATGAGTCAGCACCAAACGCACGCCGGGCAGTGCCTCGGCCGCGGCGGCGTCGATGCGCGTGACTCGGCCACGGGCGATGCTGCTCGAGACCACCGCGCCGTAGAGCAGCCCCGGCACCTCGGCTTCGGCGGCATAACAGGCCTTGCCGGTGACCTTGAGCGGGCCGTCGACGCGATCCAGTGGCTTGCCGAGTGGAGAGTTGGCGCTGTTCATCGGACGGTTCCTCCGGCGGCTTCGGTGAGCGCGCGCACGATGGCGCGATGGGCCAGGTCGATCTTGAAGGCATTGTCGGCAAGCGGTTGCGCACCTTGCAGCAGGCGATCGGCCGCCGCGGCGAACCTCGCCGGCTCGGCGCGCTGACCACTGAGCAGGTCTTCGGCTTCCTCCAGGCGCCAGGGCTTGTGGGCCACGCCGCCCAGGGCGATGCGTGCGCGACGGATGACGTCGCCATCGACCTCCAGCGCGGCGGCAACGGAGACCAGCGCGAAAGCGTAGGACGCGCGGTCACGCACCTTGAGGTAGGCGCAGTGGCTGGCGAAGCCCTCCACCGGCAGTTCGATGGCGGTGATCAGCTCGCCCTCGGTGAGCACGTTGTCCAGCTGCGGCTGGTCGCCGGGCAGACGGTGAAAGTCCACCAGGTCGACGCGCCGCTGGCCATGTGGCCCTTCGATGTGCACCCGCGCGTCCAGGGCCGCCAGCGCGACGCACATGTCCGAGGGATGCACGGCGACGCACGCCTCGCTGGCACCGAGGATGGCGTGGATGCGGTTGCGTCCGTCGCGTGCGCCGCAGCCGGACCCCGGCTCGCGCTTGTTGCACGGGGTGGCGGTGTCATAGAAGTAGTAGCAGCGGGTGCGCTGCAGCAGGTTACCGCCGGTGCTGGCCATGTTGCGCAGCTGCGGCGATGCCCCGGCAAGAATGGCCTTGCTCAGCAGCGGGTAGCGCTGCTCGATCTGCGGGTGCCAGGCCAGGTCGGCGTTGCTCACCAGCGCACCGATGCGCAGGCCACCCTCGGCGGTCTGCTCGATCTCGCGCAGCGGCAGGCCGTTGATGTCGATCAGCTGGCCCGGATGCAGCACGTTCTCCTTCATCAGGTCGAGCAGGTTGGTGCCACCGGCGATATAGCGGCTGTCCGGCCCGTGCAGGGCGATGGCCTGGTCGATACGTTCGGGGCGCTGGTAGCTGAACGGCGTCATTGCGCACCCTCCTGGCCACGTAGCACCGGCAGTGCCTCCTCGATGGCGGCGAGGATGTTCGGATAGGCGCCGCAGCGGCAGAGGTTGCCGCTCATGTGTTCGCGGATCTCGTCGCGGCTACTGGCGCGGTGCTCGGCCGCGAGCCCGGCCGCCGAGCAGATCTGCCCCGGCGTGCAATAACCACACTGGAAGGCATCGTGCTTGACGAAGGCGGCCTGCAGCGGGTGCAGCGCCTCGGTGCTGGCCAGGCCCTCGATGGTGGTCAGACGCGCGCCGTCGTGCATCACCGCCAGAGTCAGGCAACTGTTGATGCGCCGCCCGTCGAGCAGCACCGTGCAGGCGCCGCACTGGCCGTGATCGCAGCCTTTCTTGGTGCCGGTCAGGCCGAGCTGGTCGCGCAGCAGGTCGAGCAAGGTGGTCCAGGGTTGCACCTGGAGCTCACGGCGTTCGCCGTTCAGCTCCAGGCTGATGGTGCAGGTCTGGCCTGCAGCTGAAGAATGTTCGCTCATGGCAGCCTCACGGTTTGGGCATTGGTGTGCGCTGTCCGTGCGTCTTGGGGTACGACTGGCGTGGCGCCGAAATCGTTCAGCTCCCTGAGCAGGGGCCGGAGCATCGCCGTGCAGGCTTATCGGATCAGCACCGCCGGCGATCGTCCGGGTGGTCGATGTCCTGCAACACGCCGGGGTCGTCCACCTCCAGCTGCTGCACGGCATGCCGGGCGAACAGCGCCTGGGCACCGCGATCGCCATCGAGCTGCAGCAACCGTTCGCGATGAGCGCCACCAATCCCGCGCGGATGGCCGGGCCGCCCCTGATGGACAGGCACCACCAGACTGTCGTGGTCGATCGCCGCGACGATGGCCCGCAGGGTCGCTGGCTGGACATAGGGCATGTCACCCAGCGCCACCAGCCAGCCGCAGGCCGCCGGTGCATGGGCGACCGCCTGGGCCAGGCTATGACCGAGGCCACGGGTCTCCACCAGCAGCCGCTCGCAGTCCTCGGCATGGGCGCCAAGCCAGTCGTGCAGCGGACCATTGTCGGCGCGGCTCACCACCAGCAGCCGCTCGGCGACGCCGCGCAGGTTCGCCAGCGTGGCGGCGAGCACCGGCGGCGCCGACGCATCGCTGAGGCTCGGCGCCAGCAGCTTGTCCGCACCACCGGCCGCGCGGTAACGGCTGCCCTGCCCGGCGGCGAGCACGATGGCGCAGACACCGGCACCAGACACCCTGCGCTCAGGCACAGCGCTGCTGCGCCAACAGGCTCGGCGCCAGGGCGCCATTCTTCAGCGCCACCACCTCGGCCATCAGCGACAGGGCAATTTCCGCCGGCGTGCGGCTGCCGATGGGCAGCCCGATGGGGCCGTGCAGGCGCTGCACCTGGCGCTCGCCAAGGCCCAGCGAGAGCAGGCGCGCCTTGCGCTTCTCGCTATTGACCCGCGAGCCCAGCGCGCCGACGTAGAAGGCTTCGGACTGCAGCGCGGTGAGCAGCGCCATGTCGTCCAGCCGCGGGTCGTGGGTCAGCGCGACGATGGCGGTGTGCGCATCCGGCTCGATGGCCAGCACGGCGTCGTCCGGCATGCCAGGCACGAAGCGCACGGCGGCCGGATTCCAATCGTGGGCATAGCCTTCGCGTGGGTCACAGATCAGCACCTCGAATCCGAGGCCGTGAGCCAGGTCGGCGACATAGCGCGACAGCTGCCCGGCGCCGATCATCAGCAGGCGCCAGGCCGGACCGAATGGCGCGCGCAGGGTATGCCCGTCGAACTGCAGCACAGCCTCACGCCCGGCGGGCTGCAGGACGACCGCGCCGCTGGCCAAGTCCAGCCGGCGCAGCAGCCGCTCGTGTGCGGCACAGCGAGACAGCAGCTCGTCGATCCAGCCGGCATCGCGCAATGGCTCCTGTAGCAGGCGCAGGGTGCCACCGCAGGGCAGGCCGAAACGCGCGGATTCCTCCTTGCTCACGCCATAGGTGATCAGCTGACAGGTCGACGGTGGCTCATCGGCCATGACCCGGGCGAGCAGGTCGTCCTCGACGCAGCCACCGGACACCGAGCCCTCGACGCGGCCGTCGCCGCGCAGCGCCAGCAGCGAGCCCACCGGGCGCGGCGCGCTGCCCCAGGTTTCGATCACCGTGTAGAGCACCACCGCGTGACCGTCACGCAACCAGTCGCGGGCACGCCGCAGCACTGCCAGATCGACACTGTCCATCGTTCTCCTCGAATTCACTGTTTGCACCGGGTGGCCGGCATGCAAGCAGTGACCGATGGGCTGCATGGTTAGTTCGTCGCCGGCACCAGCATGGCGTCGGCCACCTCGCGCCGCTTGCCCCGTCCGGCCAGGCGCTCCACCAGGGTCAGGGCGAATTCCAGGGCGGTCGCTGGGCCCTGGCTGGTGATGCAGTTGCCGTCCACCACCACCGGCTGGTCGAGGAAATGCGTGCCGGTGAGGTTGTCGCTCATGCCTGGGTAGCAGGTCACCTGGCGGCCCTTCAGCACGCCGTAGGGGTGCAGCGCCACCGCCGGTGCGGCGCAGATCGCCGCGTAGTCCAGTCCGGCGCGGGCCTGCTGGCGTACGCGCTCGGCCAGTGGCTCCAGCTCGCCGAGGGTCTTCGCGCCGGGCATGCCGCCGGGCAGCACGATGAGGTCGAAGTCCTGTGCCAGCACGTCGAGCAGCATGGTGTCGGCAGTGATCCGGGTCCCGCGCGCACAGGTCAGCATGCGCCGTTCCTCGACGCTGGCCACCACCACGTCGAACTCGGCACGGCGCAGCACGTCGATCAGGGTGACGGCCTCCAGGTCTTCGGAACCGTCGGCGATCGGAATCAGGACACGTTTGCTCATGGCGTTCACCTGCTCAATGGAAATTCAACCGCGCTGCCGGCCGGTGTAAGATGCCCGGCTTTTGCGACGACAGGCCAGCCGCCCGCCAGAGGCGACGGCCCCACACTTAACCGGCACAAGAGGATCGACCATGCTGGAAAAGCTGTTTCAACTCAAGGCGCACAACACCACGCTGCGCACCGAGATCCTGGCCGGCATCACCACCTTCCTGACGATGGCCTACATCCTCTTCGTCAACCCGAGCATCCTCGCCGAGACCGGCATGGACCACGGCGCGGTGTTCGTCGCCACCTGCCTGGCGGCAGCCATCGGCTCGGCGATCATGGGTCTGGTCGCCAACTACCCGATCGCGCTGGCACCGGGCATGGGCCTGAACGCCTTCTTCACCTACACCGTGGTGCTGACCATGGGTTACACCTGGCAGACCGCGCTGGGTGCGGTGTTCCTTTCCGGCCTGATCTTCTTCGGGCTGTCGATCTTCAAGATCCGTGAATGGATCATCCACAGCATTCCGCTGGCCCTGCGCGCCGGCATTGCCGCCGGTATCGGCCTGTTCCTGGCGATCATCGCCCTGAAGAACGCCGGCATCGTGGTGGACAACCCGGCCACCCTGGTCGGCCTCGGCGACCTCAGCGCCGGCGGCCCGCTGCTGGCGTGCCTGGGCTTCTTTCTGATCGCCGCGCTGGCCTACCGCAAGGTCACCGGTGCGGTGATGATCGGCATCCTGGTGGTCACCGGCCTGTCGATCCTGCTCGGCCTGTCGCAGCTCAACGGCGTGGTGTCGATGCCGCCGTCGCTGGCGCCGACCTTCATGCAGCTGGACATCATGGGCGCGCTGGATATCGGCCTGATCAGCGTGATCTTCGCCTTCCTCTTCGTCGACCTGTTCGACACCTCCGGCACCCTGATCGGCGTGGCGCAGAAAGCCGAGCTGCTGGACAAGGACGGCAAGATGCCGCGCCTGGGCCGCGCCCTGCTCGCCGACAGCACCGCCACCATGGCCGGCGCGGCGCTGGGTACCTCGACCACCACCAGCTACATCGAATCCGCCGCCGGTACCGCTGCCGGTGGCCGCACCGGCCTGACCGCCTGCGTGGTCGCCCTGCTGTTCCTGCTCAGCCTGTTCTTCGCCCCGCTGGCCGGTGCCGTGCCGGCCTACGCCACCGCCCCGGCGCTGCTGTTTGTCGCCGTACTGATGATGAGCAGCCTGGCCGGCATCGACTGGGACGACCTCACCGTCGCCGCGCCGGTGGCCATCGCCGCGCTGGCCATGCCGCTGACCTTCTCCATCGCCAACGGCATCGCCTTCGGCTTCATCGCCTGGACCGCCATCAAGCTGCTGGCCGGCCGCTGGCGCGAGCTGAGCCCGGCGATGTGGGTGCTCTCGGCACTGTTCGTGGTCAAGCTGGGCTGGTTTACCGGCTGATCGGACCGTACACGTTCGCGGCCGCTCCCACTGTCCGCCCGGAAGTGGGAGCGGCCGCGAAGCTCCTGAAACCTCTGCACGAAGCCCTGCCATGCCGCTGCCCCAGCTCGACCCCGCCCAATACGACGCCCAACTCGCCGAAAAAGCCGCCCGGCTGGAGGAGCTGCTGGCACCGTTCGATGCACCGGCAGCGGAAGTCTTCGATTCGCCGCGCGAGCATTACCGCCTGCGTGCCGAGTTCCGCCTGTGGCGCGAAGACGGCCAGCGCCATTACGCAATGTTCGAGCAGGGCGACAAGCACAAGGCGATCCTGATCGACGACTTCCCCATCGCCAGCCGCCGCATCAACGAGCTGATGCCACGACTCAAGTCCGCCTGGCAGGCCTCGGAAGTGCTCAGCTTCAAACTGTTCCAGGTGGAATTTCTCACCACCCTGAGCGGCGATGCGCTGATCACCCTCGCCTACCACCGCCCATTGGACGAGGCCTGGCAGGCCGAAGCCGAGCAGCTCGCCGCAGGCCTCGGCGTCAGCCTGGTCGGCCGCTCCAAGGGCAAGCGCATCGTCATCGGGCGCGATTACGTGGAAGAACAGCTGGTGGTCGCCGGCCTCAGCTTCCGCTACCGCCAGCCGGAAGGCGCCTTCACCCAGCCCAACGGCGAGGTCTGCCAGAAGATGCTGAACTGGGCGTACGAGGCGCTCGGCGAACGCGATGACGACCTGCTGGAGCTGTACTGCGGCAACGGCAACTTCACCCTGCCGCTGGCCACCCGCGTGCGCCGCGTACTGGCCACCGAGATCAGCAAGACCTCGGTCAACGCTGCGCTGGCCAACATCGAAGACAACGGCCTCGATAACATCGAGCTGGTGCGCCTCTCCGCCGAAGAACTGACCCAGGCGCTGAACGAGGTGCGCCCGTTCCGCCGCCTGGCCGGGATCGACCTGAAGAGCTACAGATTCGGCAGCGTCTTCGTCGACCCGCCACGCGCCGGCATGGACCCGGACACCTGCGAACTGACCCGTCGCTTCGAGCGCATCCTCTACATCTCCTGCAATCCGGAGACCCTGGCGCAGAACATCGCCCAGCTCGCCGATACCCATCGCATCGAGCGCTGCGCGCTGTTCGACCAGTTCCCCTACACCCACCACATGGAAGCCGGGGTGCTGCTGGTTCGCCGCTGAGGCAGCAGCGCACTCGCCAGCCCCGGCACACCACTTGCTGCTCGGCGCTTCGCGGGCGCGGCCTGGCCGCGCGGGCGAGCGCTCGGCGCACTTGAGCCCTCAGCCCTCGCGGGGGCCGCGCTGGCCCTTCGGCGCAATCGGTGGTTCACCGTCGGCGGCAGCGCGCGCCAGCGTTTCTCCGGTTGCCGTCTCCTTCCGCTCACGATCGCCCGCGGTGTTGGCCAGCAGGCTGCCGGTGGCCACCTGCAGATAGGCCTGCAGCTGGCGCAGCATCGACGCCGCGTTGTCGGCATCCTCGATCCGCTGGGCGCTGGCATCGGCACCGAGGCGATACCGGTACAGGCGCGGCTCGAGGTCCTTGGGCTGTACCAGGATCTGCTCGCCGCGGATCATCGCCACGGTCTGGTCGCTGCCCGAGGGCTTGATGATGCCGAAGCCCGGGTCACGTTCATCCAGTGCCAGCAGGTCGCGACCCCAGCACTGATGGCGCACCTCGCCCCCGAGGCGGCCCATGATGGTCGGCACCACGTCGACCTGGGTACCCACCACTTCGCGCCGGCTGCCGAACTGCTCGGTGACGCCCGGGGCGATCAGCAGCAGCGGCACGTGGAAGCGGAACAGATCCATCTCGGTGAGCTGTTCCGGCGCGCCGAAACCATGGTCGCCGACCACGACGAACAGGGTGTCCTTGTACCAGGGCTGGCGCTTGGCCTGCTCGAAGAAGCGGCCCAGCGCCCAGTCGGAATAGCGCATGGCGGTCAGGTGCGCATCCTGCGAGCCATGGCCGGTGACCGCCGGCACCGGCAGCGGGTCCGGCAGCGCATAGGGTGTGTGGTTGGAGAGCGTCTGCAGCAGTGCATAGAAGGGCTCGTCCGGTGCCAGCGCGCCGAGCTCCTGCACGGCGCGGTCGAACATGTCCTGGTCGGAGACGCCCCAGGTCGGGTCGGCCACTACCGGGTCGACATAGTCGTTGCGCCCGACGAAACGGGTCATGCCCTGGTTGCCGAAGAAGCCGGCCTGGTTGTCCCAGGCGAAATCGCCGTTGTAGACGTAGACGTCGTTGAACGCCCGGGCGCTGAGCAGCTGCGGCAGCCCGGAGAAGCGGTTGCCGCCCTCCGGTGACTGCATCAGGTACTCGAACCCCGGCAGATTGGGAAAGCACGCCATGCTGGCGAACATGCCCTGGTGGGTGTGGGTGCCGTTGGCGAAGAAGCGCTCGAACAGCAGGCCCTCACCGGCCAGGCGGTCGAAGTTGGGTGTGATGCCGTCGCGGCTGCCCAGCGCGCCGACATAGCGCCCGGCGAAACTCTCCATCAGGATGACCACCACGTTACGCACCGGCAAGCGACCGGCCTCCGGCGCCCGGTAGTCGCGGCGCACAGCGGCCAGCTCCGGGTCGGCCAGCTGGTCGTTGCCGGTCAACAGCAGCTCGCGGGTGACCGCCAGGGCCTCGTCCTCGGGCAGCACGGCTTCCCAGGCGTTGTCGCGATGATCGGAATAGCGGTTCTTCGCCGCCTCGTAGAGGGTCAGCGCCGGGTTCAGGCCGAGCTGGTTGATGAACACCGAGTCGGTGGTGAAGGCATCGCCCCAGCGTAGCGGCGGGCCCTGACGCAGGGTGCCGCGAGCGGCGACCACGCTGATCAGGACCAGCACCAGCAGCGTGGCGCCACGCCAGTGCCAGGCCAGCGGCGGACGAGTTGGCGAGCGGCGCATCTGGCTGACGCCGCGCGGCCGGCAGCGACCGTCGAGCCAGCGGAGCAGCAGCGCCCAGACCAGCGTCAGCCCGCCCCAGACGCTCAACAACGTGACCACCGGAAAGCCGTGCCAGAGCATGCTCAACACCGTGGCCGGGTCCTCGCCGAGGTATTGGAAGACCAGCGCATTCAGCCGCTGATGAAACTCCTGATAGAAGTTCAGCTCGATCACGCCGAGCAGGATCGCCAGACTGGCGCAGGTGGTGAGCCAGATTCGCTGCAGCCTGCGCGCGGCCACTGCGTGTGGGCTAAGCACCGCCAACGACAGCGGCACGAAGATATAGACCAGCACGCGCAGGTCGAAACGCAGGCCGTTGCCGAAGCCTTCGAGCAGGGTGGCCAGCGAGGCGTCACCAAGCAGCTCGCGGTTGAACAGCAGCAGTGCCAGGCGCAGCAGGGCCAACAGCGTCAGCAGTGCGAGCGCACTGCCAGCCATGAACAACAGGTGGTGGCGTAGTCCGGGCTGGACAGCCTGCGCGCGGGCGGTTGCGTCGGTCATGGGAAAGTCCTGGGTAAATGGAAGAAATTCAGAGGAGGATCACCGCCCAGATCAGCGCGATCAGCAGCATGGTCAGCAGCTGCGCCGCGCTGCCCATGTCCTTGGCGCGCTTGGACAGCGGGTGCAGCTCCAGCGAAATGCGGTCGACGGTGGCCTCGATGGCCGAATTGAGCAGCTCGACGATGGGCGCCAACAGCACCACGGCGATCAGCACGGCGCGCTCGACCCGACTGACCTCGAGCAGAAACGCCAGCGGTATCAGCAGCAGGCAGAGCAGCACCACCTGGCGGAATGCCGCTTCACTGCGGTAGGCGGCCCGCAGGCCGGCCAGCGAATAGCCCCCGGCGAGCCACAGCCGCATCAGGCCGCTGCGCCCCTTGAGCGCCGCGCCATCGGCCACTGTGCTGCCGCTTTCGGATGAGCATTCATGCGACATCGCAGCGCACCTCGCGATAGCCGGCATGGGCGGTCAGCAGCCGTTGCCAGTCCGGTTCGCTCATGGCCGTGCAATGACGCCTGAGCTGGCGCAGGTCATGCCGGGCGGCGGCGTGACGGCGCAGCCGACGCCGGCTCTTTTCCAGATCGAGCAGGGCCACCTCGACCTGCGCTCCATCGTCTTGGCCATGGACCCTGAGGAAAATGTGCTTGGGGTAACAGCAACCATGCTGCCAACGCGCGTGGTGGAGACGCCCGAGGGTGCGGCCGACCGCATCCAGCATGCGTGCCTGCACGACGCTGCCGTAGTAGCCCGGCATGCCCTCGTCGTACCAGTCCTCCAGGCTGACGAAGCCCTGCAGTTCGGCCGTTACCAGCAGGGCCTGCCACTGCCCTGCCTGCTGCCGCGTACCGCAGTAGATCAGCTCCGGCACGCGCACCCCGAGATCACGCAGGGCCTGCAGCGCGTGGCACTCGCGCAGCACCGTGGGCCGGCCGAACGGATGCAGCGGCGAGCGGTACAGATGGCCGATCTGGCGCTTGCAGTAGAGCAGCGACTGCTGCAGATCGCGCGGGCGAATCCGCTGCACGCCGCTTTCGCCGGCGCGTCGCCGGTTGGGCTCCTCGACCCACTCGCCACGCATGTCCCACCAGCGCTGAAAGGTGCTGGTCCGCGCCTCGCGGGCCGGCAGTACGAAGGCTCGGCTCATGCTCAACCCCGCTTGCGCAGTACGTAGACCCGCCACATGGCGTAGCCCGGGAGGAAATCGCTGCGGTCGAGGATGTCGAAACCGGCCTCGGCGAACTCCGCCTCGATCACCGAACGGGCGACCACGAAGCGGTTCTGGTTGTCCTTGGCCGGCCGCCGACGCTCCAGGCGCCTGCGCTTCCAGGCCTTGTAGTTGCCATCCACCCACAGCGAGACGATCAGCGTGTCGCGCGTGACGCGGTGGAATTCGCGCAGCATCGCCAGGCGATGCGCCGGGTCGGCGATGTGATGCAGCAGGCGCATGCAGAAGATGCTGTCCACCGCGTTGTCGCCCATATCGATGGCGAAGGCCGAGGTCTGAAAGGTCTCCACCCGCTTGACCACCTCCAGCGGCTGCGCGGCCTCGGCGATGGCCAGCATGTCGGCGGAATTGTCCGCGGCGAAGATCATCCGGCTCGGGTGCTCGGCCAAAAGGGGCCAGAAGCGCCCGGCCCCACAGGGCAGATCGAGGACCAGATCGGGCTCGCCGGCGATTTTCAGCGCGCGTCGCGCCATCTGCTCGTCACGCCAGTGCGACAGCCGCCGGGCGAGGCCGTCCTGGTGCTTGTGCAGGTATTCGTAGGCGTGCTGGCGGTCGTACTTGCGCGAGAACTCAAGTTCGATGGGGCTCGATGTCGGCATGTCGGGCACTCCGGAGGAAGACGGAGCGCCAAACTAACCGGCCGGACATCAACGGGTTGTCAAAGAGGTGTGAAAAAAACGTCAAGACGCCAGGCGGACGGCAAAGCAGCTGCCGCAGGGTTCGCGGCCATGCACTTCGACCGTCCAGCCCTGGTGCGCACAGATTCGCCGCACCAGCGACAGCCCCAGGCCGAGCCCTTCGCCGCGCCCCTCGGCACCCCGCACGAAGGGCTGGAACATGCGCTCCTGCTGATCTACCGGAATCCCCACGCCGGTATCTTCGACGCGGAAGCCGCCGTGCTCGAGCACCAGCCGCACCTGCCCGTGCTCGGTGTAGTGCAAGGCGTTGCGCAGCAGGTTGGACATCACCGTGCCGAGCAGCGTGTGGTTATAGGTCTGCTGGTCATCGCCTTCGCGCACCACCTCGAACGCCAGTCCCTTTTCCCGCATCGGTGGCCCCCAGCGCTCGCTCTGCTCGCGGGCCACGTCAGCCAGGCCGGCGCTGCCACCGAAGACCTCCTGCTGATCGGGCCTGGCCCGCGCCAGCAACAGGAAGGTGTCGACCAGCGCCTGCATCTCCTCGGCCGCGCGCTGGATGCGCTCGGCCTGGCGCCGCGAGCGCTCGGGCAGGTCGCCGGCGAGCAGCAGCTCGCAGGCGCCGAGCATCACCATCAGCGGCGTGCGCAGCTCGTGGCTGACGTCGGCGGTGAACAGCCGCTCGCGCTCCAGCGTCTGGCGCAGCTGGCCGAGGGTGCTGTCGAACGCAGCCGCCAGGTGGCCCACCTCGTCATCCACATACTGCAGCGCCAGCGGTGGTGCCAGCGGATGCAGCTGGTCGCGGTGGCGTACCTGATTGGCCAGCCGGCTGACCGGGGCCATCACCTTGTGCGCCATCAGCCGGCCGAGCAGCCAGGCGCCCAGCACGCTCAGCAGGAAGCCGGCGAGCACTGTCTTGAACAGGGCGTTCTCGCGCTCCTCGAACTCGTTCTGATCTTCCATCAGCACGTAGCGCTCGCCGTCCAGATCGCGTACGTAGACGTAGTAGGCCTCGTCGCCGCGGACCACCTCGGTGAAGCCCTCGGGCAGCGTCGCGAAGCCTTCGGGCAGCGGATAGTCCGGCAGCGCGGTGCTGAAGAAGCGTGTCTGGGCGTCGAGGCGCGGTGGGCGTCCGCTGGGCAGGTCCTCGTGCAGCACGATATCCAGCTCGCGACTCAGCTCCCCGGTCACCAGCTGTGACTCGACGAAGTAGACCACCGCGACGATCCCCAGCGAGAACACGCCGCTGACCACCAGGGTCATCAGCGTGAAGGCAATGACGATGCGTCGGGCGAAAGGCTGCTTAGCGAGCATCGCTCTGCTCCGCCAGGCGGAAGCCGACGCCATGCACCGTGTGCAGCAGCGGCCGCTCGAAGGGTTTGTCCAGCGCCTGGCGCAGCTGGTGGATGTGGCTGCGCAGGCTGTCGCTGTCGGGCACGTTGTCGCCCCATAGGGCTTCCTCGAGCGCCTCGCGCCGCACCACCGCCGGGCTGCGCTGCATGAGGATGGCGAGCAGCTTGTGGCCGATGGGGTTGAGCCGGATCGGCACACCGCCGCGGCTGACGGCCAGGGTATCGAGGTCATAGACCAGGTCACCGACCTGCAGCTGGCGACGCCGCGAACCCTGGCTGCGACGCAACACCGCCTCGATACGGGCGACCAGTTCGGACAGCGCGAAGGGCTTGATCAGATAGTCGTCGGCGCCGGCTTCCAATCCCTTGATGCGATCCGGCAGGGCGTCGCGCGCGGTGAGCATGATGATCGGCGTGTCGCGCCGTGCGTCTTCGCGCAGGCGCTTGCACACCTGATAGCCGTCGATGCCGGGCAGCATGATGTCCAGCACGATGAGGTCGTATTCCTGGGTCGCGGCCAGGTGCAGGCCACTCAGCCCGTCCTGCGCACAGTCCACCAGGTAGCCCTTGAGCTCGAGGTAGTCGAGCACGTTGGCCAGGATGTCACGGTTGTCTTCAATGACCAGGATGCGCATATCGGTTCGCGGCTATGACGATCTTTTCATGGCTTCTTGACGAAGGGCTCAGGGACGTCAACGCAGACTGCGCCGCGTTCGTCCTCAGCCGTGGATCATACGATGCCTTTTCTCCGTCATGCTCAGCTTCGTTATCTCGTCCTGCTGCTCCTCTGGCTCGTGGTATTCCGGTTGACCCTCCTCGCGGCGGAAGCTGTAGAACAGGTTCGGCTCGCTGACCACGTACAGCGTGCCGTCATTGTCCAGGGTCACGCCTTCAGGCTGCGGTGCCGAGCGGCCGAGGTCGCTGAACAGGCCGTTGAGGCTGCGGTAGCTGAGCATGCGGCCGTCGGCGCCGAGCTCCATCACCAGCCGCGACTCGTCGCTGAGCAGAATCAGGTGGCCGGTCTCGGCATCGAAGTGGATGTCGGAGAGGTCGGTGGCGAACACCTGACTGGCGATCCAGTCACTGCGATCGTGAACGGCCAGTTGCAGCTGGCCGTCGAGGCTGGCGGCGACGCCCCGGACCTCGTAGAGCTGGCGCGGGTCGCGCTCCTTGACGATGAACAGGCGGTCGCCCATGGCATCGTAGGTCACCCCCTCGAAGCCCTTGTTGCCGTTGAGGCCGATGCCCAGGGAGAAGAACCTGGCCTCGGACACATTGATGCTGCGCGCCAGCGTCGGCAGCTGGAAGATGCTGATCCGCTGAGTACGCTCGTCGGACACCGCGACCCGGCCGCCACCCATATAGGTCAACCCCTCGATATCGCCGAAGCCCTCCAGCGGGTAGCGCTCGAGCAGATCGCCGCGCTTGCTCAACGCGACGATTTCCGTCGGCCCGCCATTGATCACGCCAAGCAGGCGGTCGAGATCGCTGTCGTAGGTGATCGCCGAGAGGTTGCGGCTGATGCCCTCGATCGGTCGGGCGTCGATGGCTACCCGATAGCCCGGCAGCCAACGCAGCGCCGGATCGTGCGCGCTGACGTTCCACTGATGGGTCAGGTGGAAATACAGCCGCTCGTTCCAATGCAGCGCGATGCTCGCGCCCAGGCCGATCAGCAGCAATGCGAGCAGGCCGAACAGCCGGTAATGGCGGCCCGAGCCTGTGGCCGGGCGTGGCGCGGGGTATGGATGAATCTGCATCTGCTGGCCTTCCTCTTAGCGGCTCGCTCTGCTTGCGATAGCTGCTTCGGTGGTCGGCCGGCCAGCGTTCGATGGGCCTCTGGCGCAGCTGGAGCACCGGTGGCTCGACCCCGAGCGCCGCGACCATAGCCCAGCGAATGTGAAGAAAATGTCAGCGTTCTGACGGCTTCGGCGACTTAAGACTGCCTTAAGTTTGCCCACCAACAATCGGCCCAGGCTTCTAAACGAGGTTCCCCGATGGAACTGCCCTGGGTTGATCACACCGACATACTGGCCCGCATCGGCCGAGAGCCCTCGCTCTGCCTGCAACTGACACAGGCCGGCGACGACCCGCGGCGCGTGGCCCTTGAAGACTTCATTCGCCAGCGCTTCGCCGAGCATTACGGCGCCCGGGTGCGTCACTTCATGCCCTGCCTGCTTGGCCTGCATGGCGACAACGGCGAGGTGCAGGGCGCGGTCGGCCTGCGCAGCGCGCAGCGTCGCCCGCTGTTTCTCGAACGGTACCTGGACGAACCCATCGAGCTGGCCGTTGCCCGCCGCAGCGGCCGCCCGGTGCCGCGCGAGGAGATCGTCGAGGTCGGCAACCTGGCGGCCTTCGGCAGCGCCTCGGCGCGGCTCCTGATCGTCGCGCTGACCGATCTGCTGGTCGCCCAGGGCTTTCGCTGGGTGGTGTTCACCGGCACGCCGGCCCTGCTCAACAGCTTCCGGCGCCTGGCCCTGGAGCCACTGGCGCTGGCCCCGGCCGACCCGGCGCGGATGGGCGAGGAGCTGGCCGACTGGGGCAGCTACTACGCCAGCCGCCCGCAGCTGATGGCCGGCGAGATCCTGCCCGGCCATCAGCGCCTGCTGCAGCTGGGCATCTACGCCCGACTCGGCTACCAACCGTTGTTCGATGCCTCGGAGGTGCCGCATGCAGCCTGCAGCTGAACGCTTCTGGACAGTCCTGGAACAGCACAGCGGCATCGCCCTGGGCGAAGGGCCGCGCCAACTGAGCTACGCAGAATTGCGCCACGAGGTGGCCGCACGCGCCAGTCAGCTGCAACAGCTCGGCGTGCAGCGCGTCGCCCTGGCGCTGGACAACGGCCTGGAGTGGGCGCTTTGGGATCTGGCCCTGCTGCGCGCCGGGCTGATCTGCGTGCCGCTGCCGGGCTTCTTTTCCCCGGCACAGCAGGAGCATGTACTGAACCACGCCGGCATCGACTGCCTGATCGGCACGCCATGCGCGCTTGCCGAGCGTTGCGGCTTCCAACCGGCGGAAGCCGGCCTGCTGCTGCGCCAGCCGCAGACAGTCACGCCGGTGCCGGCCGGCACCTGCAAGATCACCTACACCTCCGGCACCACCGGCCAGCCCAAGGGCGTCTGCCTGGATGCCGAGGCGCAGCTGGCGGTGGCCGAGAGCCTGTGGCAGGCCAGCCTGCCCTGTGATGTCCGGCAACACCTGTGCGTGCTGCCGCTGGCCACCCTGCTGGAGAACATCGCCGGGCTCTATGCGCCGTTGCTGGCGGGGGCACGGATCGACTTGCGCCCGCTGGCCGAGATCGGCTTCAGCGGCGCCGCAGGTTTCGAGCTGCCGCGCTTTCTCGCGACGCTGAACCAGAACCGGCCGCACAGCCTGATCCTGTTGCCGCAGCTGCTGCTGGCGCTGGTCAGCGCCGCCGAACAGGGCGTAGCGCTGCCGACTTCGCTGCGCTTCATCGCGGTGGGTGGTGGTCGCGTGGCGCCGCAGGTGCTGGACCGCGCCGAGCGCCTCGGCCTGCCGGTATTCGAGGGCTACGGCTTGTCCGAATGCGCCTCGGTGGTCTGCCTGAACACGCCCGAAGCACGGCGCATCGGCACGGTCGGCCGGGCGCTGCCGCATGTCGAACTGCGCCTGGCCGACGACGGCGAGGTGCTGGTCAGGGGCCCGCAGATGCTCGGCTATCTCGGCGAGCCTCCGCCGGCCCGCGAGTGGCTGGCCACCGGCGATCTCGGCCATTTCGAGGACGGCTTTCTGGTTCTGCACGGGCGCAAGAAGCACCAGTTCGTCACCGCCTACGGGCGCAACGTCAACCCCGAATGGGTGGAGGCCGAGCTGGTCCAGCAGGCGCCGATCGCCCAGGCCTGGCTGCATGGCGAGGCGCTGGCGCAGAACGTCGCGGTGCTCGTACCTCGCCGCCCCGAGCTGAGCGATGCCGAGCTTCAGGCAGCGGTCGAGCGGGTCAACGCCAGCCTGCCCGACTATGCCCGCGTACACCAATGGCTGCGTGCCGATGCGCCGTTCAGCGCCAGCAACGGCCTGGCCACTGTCAACGGGCGCCTGCGCCGCAATGTCCTCTTCGATCATTACCAATCGGCGATTAACGCCTTTCAGCCCTGACTTTCGAGGTTCACCATGGAATTCTTCGACCAGCTGCAACAGCAGACCAGCGCCGAGCGCGACTACCTGTTGGCCGCGCCGATCATCCATTCGGCACTCGCCGGCACCGCAACCCGCGCGCAATACATCGCCTTCCTCACCCAGGCCTACCACCACGTCAAACACACGGTGCCGCTGCTGATGGCCTGCGGTGCGCGCCTGCCGGAGCGGCTGGAATGGCTGCGCGAGGCCATCGCCGAGTACATCGAGGAAGAGATCGGCCACCAGGAATGGATCCTCAACGACATCCGCGCTTGCGGCGGCGATGCCGAGGCGGTGCGCCATGGCCAGCCGGCGCTGCCCACCGAGCTGATGGTCGCCTACGTCTACGACCGCATCGCCCGGCACAACCCGGCGAGCTTCTTCGGCATGGTCAACGTGCTCGAAGGTACCAGCATCGCCCTAGCCACCCAGGCCGCCGGCGTGCTGCAGGACAAGCTCGACCTGCCGGCCAAGGCGTTCAGCTACCTGACCTCCCACGGCAGCCTGGACCTGGAGCACTTCGAGTTCTTCAAGCGCCTGATGAACCGCCTCGATAACGAGGACGACGAGGCCGCCGTGGTGCACACCGCGCGGGTGGTCTACCGCCTCTATGGCGACATTTTCCGCAGCCTTCCCGCGGCGGAGCACGACCATGCACTTGCCTGACGCGCGCATCCTGCTCACCGGTGCCAGCGGCGGTATCGGCCAGCTGCTGGTGGAACGGCTCTGCGCCGGCGGTGCCCGGCTGCTGCTGGTGGGGCGCGACAGCATTGCGCTGGAAAGCCTGGCCCGCCGTTACCCTGGGCAGATCAGCCTGGTCGCGGCAGACCTCACCCAGCGCAGCGGGCGACAGCTGGTGCTGGAGGCCGCGCGCCGCTTTGACGGCCTCAACGGTGTGATCAACGCCGCCGGGGTCAATCAGTTCAGCCTGCTCGAACAGCAGGACGAGGACGCCATCGCCCGGCTGATCGGCGTCAACGTCACCGCCACCCTGCAGTTGACCCACCTGCTGCTGCCCTTGCTGCGCCAGCAACCGCGAGCGCTGCTGGTCAATCTCGGCTCGACTTTCGGCTCCATCGGCTACCCCGGCTTCACCGCCTACTGCGCCAGCAAGTTCGCCTTGCGCGGTTTCTCCGAGGCGCTGCGCCGCGAGCTGGCCGACAGCCAGATCAAGGTGCTCTATATCGCGCCGCGCGCCACCCGTACGGCGATGAACAGCGCCGACGTGGTAGCGATGAACGACGAGCTGAAGGTGGAGATGGATGATCCGCAAGAGGTCGCCCGGCAGATCGTCCATGCCATCACCGCCGAGCGAGAGGAGTTCTATCTCGGCTGGCCGGAAAAACTCTTCGTGCGCCTCAACGGCATACTGCCGCGGCTGGTCGACCAGGCGCTGCGCAAGCAATTGCCGGTGATCAAGCGCTTCGCCCGTGCCGAACAGCCACAGCCACCCGTACCGCAACCCACCGCTCCCGGAGAACACCCATGAAGCCTCTGTTAGGCCTTTGCGCCCTGATGCTGGCCCTGGCCAGCCTGCCCTCCTTCGCTCTCAGCCCGGCCGCCGAGTCGTCGCTGCGTCAGATCCAGACGCGCTGGGCCGAGATCAACTACCAGACGCCCGAGGCTCAGCGCGAAACCGCCTTCGCCAGGCTCGCTTCGGAGGCCGAAAGCGCTGTGATCGGCGAACCGCAGGCCGCCGAACTGCATATCTGGCATGGCATCGTGCTCAGCACCTGGGCCGGCGCCAAGGGCGGACTCGGCGCGCTGGGGCTGGTCAAGCAGGCCAAGGCCGAACTGGAAAAGGCCATCGAACTCGACCCCGAGGCACTCGACGGTTCGGCCTACACCAGCCTCGCCAGTCTCTACTACCAGGTGCCCGGCTGGCCGATCGGCTTCGGCGACGAGGACAAGGCCGAGGCGCTGTTCAAACAGGCGCTGGCGCTGAACCCGGACGGCATCGACCCCAACTACTTCCACGGTGACTTTCTGCTGCGCCAGAAGCGCTATGGCGAGGCGCAGGCCGCGCTGCAGAAGGCCCTCGCCGCACCCGATCGCCCCGGCCGTGAAGTGGCCGATGCCGGCCGCCGCGACGAAGCCCGCGCGCTGCTGGCCAGGGTCCAGGAAAAGCTGGAATAAACCGAGACGGCGGCGTTGAATGCACGGCAACGCCCAGCGGCCGAGGACGACAGGAACGACATGCGCATTCTGCTGGTGGAAGACGATCGCGCCCTTGGCGAGGGCATCCGCACCGCGCTCAAGCCGGAGGGCTATACGGTGGACTGGCTGCAGGACGGCGCCAGTGCGCTGCACGCGCTGAACCATGAAAGCTTCGAGCTGGTCATCCTCGACCTCGGCCTGCCGCGCCTGGACGGGCTGGAGCTGCTCAAGCGCCTGCGTGCTGCCGGCAATCCGGTGCCGGTGCTGGTGCTCACCGCGCGCGATGCCACCAGCGACCGCATCGCCGGGCTGGACGCCGGCGCCGACGACTACCTGGTCAAGCCGTTCGACGTCGCCGAACTCAAGGCCCGCCTGCGTGCCCTGCTCCGGCGCAGCTTCAATCGACCGGAACCGGTGCTGGAATACCGTGGCATCCTGCTCGACCCGGTCAACCAGCAGGTCAGTTACCAGGGCACGCCGATCAACCTGCCGCGCAAGGAGTTCGTCCTGCTCCACGAGCTGCTCGCCCAGCCCGGTCGCGTGCTGACCCGCGATCGCCTGCAGCAGGTACTCTACGGCTGGGACGAGGACGTCGAGAGCAATGCGCTGGAGGTGCACATCCACCACCTGCGCAAGAAGTTCTTTCCCGAGCTGATCCGCACCGTGCGCGGCGTCGGCTATCTGGTGGACAAATGCTGAAGCGCTCGATCCGCCAGCGCACCCTGGCGCTGCTGCTCGGCACCCTGCTGGTCTCGCTGAGCCTGATCTCCTGGCGCAGCTACCGCGACGCGCGCCACGAGATCGAGGAACTGTTCGACGCCCAGCTGGCGCAAAGCGCGCGGCTGGTGCAGGGCCTGGTGATGCGCGAGATGGAGCCGCTGGCCCGCCAGGCCCTGCAAACCGCGCTGGATGCGGCGGTGAACGCTCGCCGCGATCAGGGCGTGCCGGGGCACGACTACGAGACCAAGCTGGGTTTTCAGGTCTACGCCGAGGACGGCAGCAGCGTGCTGCAGTCGGCCGGCGCACCGAACGGCGCCCTGCAGCAGCTGGCCGCGGGTTCGGCGTCGCCGTTCAGCCACCTGGCCGGCGGCTATCACGAGGTGCTGCTCGACGGCCATGCCTGGCGCCTGTTCCTGCTGCACGACCGCGAGGACGCGCTGTGGATTCTGGTCAGCGAGCGCGGCGATGTGCGGGGCGAGCTGGTGGGCAAGATCGCCCGGCGCAGCCTGTTGCCCGACCTCGTCGGCCTGCCACTGCTGGCGTTGCTGATCTGGCTGGCGGTGGGCTGGGGCCTGCGCCCGCTGGCACGCATGGCGCAGCTGCTCAAGAGCCGCGACCCTGACAACCTCGCGCCGCTGTTGCTGGCACCGCTGCCGCAGGAGCTGGAACCGGTGGCGGCCTCGCTCAATCGCCTGCTGCAACAGGTCAATCAGCTGATCGAACGGGAGAAGCGCTTCATCGCCGACGCCGCCCACGAACTGCGCACACCGCTGGCGGTGCTGCGCATCCATGCACAGAACGCGCTGCAGGCCGCCAGCGAGGACGAGCGCGAACGGGCTCTCGAACAGCTGATCGCCGGCGTCGACCGCACCACCCGCGTGGTCACCCAGCTGCTGACCCTGGCGCGCCTGGAACCGAGTGCCCAGCGCCTGGGCCTGACCGAGCTCGATCTGCTGCCGCTGTGTCGTGAAACCCTCGCCGAGCTGACGCCCCTGGCGCTGGCCCGCGGCCAGGAGCTGACGCTGGATGTCGACGAGCTGGCCGATTTCCACCTCAGCGGCGATGCGGCGAGCCTCGCCACGCTGCTGCAGAACCTGGTCGGCAACGCCCTGCAGTACACCCCCGACGGCGGCCAGATCCAGGTCGGCCTGCAGGCCACCGCTGCCGCGATCACGCTACAGGTGGACGACAGCGGCCCCGGGGTGCCGGCGACGCAACGGGACAAGCTGTTCGAGCGCTTCTATCGACAGGGTGACGGCCAGGGTGCGGGCCTCGGCCTGGCCATCGTCGCGCGCATTGCCGAGCTGCACGGCGCCAGCATCGAGCTGGCCGACTCGCCGCTCGGCGGGCTGCAGGTCGCCGTGCACCTGCCCCGCCAGCCTCTCAGCACGACCACCGGCGCGCAGCCGCGACCGCACGCCACAGGCGCAACGGGCATTCGCTAAGGTTCGCTTAAGCCTGGCGCCCTAGACTGCCGCCATTCCCCTACACGGAGTGCGTGAAATGTCTGTGACCACCCCCCTGCCGCGTTACGGCCGGCTGAGCATCGCCCTGCACTGGCTGATGCTGCTGCTGATTGCCGCCGTCTACGCCACCATCGAACTCAAGGGCAACTTCGCCAAGGGCAGCGAGCCACGCGAGCTGCTCAAGCACTGGCATTTCATGCTCGGCATGACGGTGTTCGCGCTGGTCTGGCTGCGGCTGATCGCCCGCTGGTTGCACCCGGCGCCGCGCTCGCTTGCCGGCGCGGGATGGGAACAGGCGCTGGCCAAGCTGATGCACCTGGCGCTGTACGCGCTGATGATCGGTCTGCCGCTGCTCGGCTGGCTGACCCTGAGCGCGGCGGGCAAGCCGATCCCCTTCTTCGGCCTCGAGCTGCCGGCGCTGATCGGCGCGGACAAGGCGCTGGCCGGCGATTTCAAGGAGCTGCATGAAACGCTGGCGGTGGCCGGCTACTGGCTGATCGGCCTGCATGCCGCAGCCGCGCTGTTCCACCAGTACGTGCGCCGCGACGGCACCCTGTTGCGCATGCTGCCGCAGCGCCACCAGGCCTGAGGCGCAGACGCGACAACGCCCGGCCGATTCGCATCGACCGGGCGTCGTGGCGTTTCAGCCGAGCAGTTCGCTGAACGGCAGGTACTGCACCAGCTCGCCTTCGGCGAGGGTGCGCTGGCACTCGACGATGGCCAGGCCATCCGCCCAGGTCGCCGAGGTCAGCATGGCCGAGCCCTGGCGCGGGAACAGACGCACCTCGAGCCGGCCATCGACCGCTTCGAGCCGCGCGCGCAGGAACTGCTGGCGCACGTTGGCCTTGCGCCAGGCGAAGCCGGCAGGCAGGCGCAGCGGCGTGACCTGCACCTGCGTGCAGCCCTGGGCGCGCAGCAGGAACGGCCGAGCCACCACCAGCGAGGTGACCAGTGCCGCCGCCGGGTTGCCGGGCAGGCCGATCCACGGCGTGCCGTTGACTTCGCCGAAGGCCAGCGGCTTGCCCGGCTGGATCGCCAGACGCCACAGGTGCAGCTCGCCCAATTCGCGAATCGCCTGCTTGAGGTGATCCTCCTCACCCACCGAAACACCGCCCGAGGTGATGATCAGGTCGAAGCGGCTCGCCGCATCGGCCAGCGCGTCGCGGCTGGCGCCCAGATCGTCGATCAGGATCGGGTAGTCGTGCACTTCGCAGCCGAGGCTCTGCAACACGCCGAGCAGGCTGTAGCGGTTGGAGTTGTAGATCTGCCCGGCGTCCAGCGGCTCGCCCGGCTCGCGCAGTTCGTTGCCGCTGGACAGCAGCGCCACGCGCAGACGCCGGTACACCTTCACCCGCGCCACGCCGAAGGTCGCCAGCAGGCCGAGCTCCTGCGGGCGCAGACGCTTGCCGGCGTCGATCAGACGCTCGCCAGCCGCGGTTTCCTCACCCAGGCAGCGCACGTTGTCACCGGCGTTCACCGCCGGCAGCCAGATGCGATCGCCTTCGATACGGCAGTTTTCCTGCGCCACCACGGCGTCCGCGCCCGGCGGCAACGGCGCGCCAGTGAAAATGCGCACCGCATGCCCGGCCGGCAATTGCTGACTGGCGGCGTCGCCGGCGGCGATGCGTCCGGCCAGTGGCAGCGCACCGCCCTCGGCCGGCAGATCGGCGGCGCGCAGGGCGTAGCCGTCCATCGCGCTGTTGTCCCAGGGCGGCACCGGAAAGCTGGCATCCAGCGGCTCGGCGAGCACGCGACCGAGGGCATCGCGCAGCGCGACCTCTTCCACCGCGGGCGGCGCCGGCACCCGCGCCAGCAGCTCGGCGATGGCCTCGTCGACCGGCTTCAGCCCGCCGGTATCGCAGCCGCAGGCGCTCATGAGCGTGGCCCGCAGTTGTCCACCGCGGCCGCCTTCAGGTGCGGGACGAAGTTGCAGGGTTTGGTACGGCTGTCCAGCTGCTCGACGAGGATCTTGTTCCAGGCGGTGCGGCAGGCGTTGGTTGAACCCGGCAGGCAGCAGACCAGCGTGCCGTTGCTCATCCCGGCCAGCGCGCGGGACTGCACCGTGGAGGTGCCGATCTCGCTCAGCGATACATGGCGGAACAGTTCGCCGAAGCCATCGACGTCCTTGTCCAGCAGCGGCTGCACGGCCTGCGGGGTGTTGTCACGGGCGGTGAAACCGGTGCCGCCGGTGATCAGCACCACCTGCACGTTTTCGCTGGCGATCCAGCTGCACACACGAGCGCGGATCTGCCAGATGTCGTCCTTGACGATGGCCCGTTCGGCCAGCGTATGGCCAGCGTTCTGCAGACCGTCGATCAGCGCCTGGCCGGAGGTATCGGAATCGATGTTACGGGTATCGCTCACCGTGAGCACGGCGATGTTCAGAGGCTGGAATTCGGTGTTGGACAGGTGAGCCATGGCTCGAAACTCCCTTGAAGATGTGTGCGCAGGCTGCACCGGCGCCGCGGGCCAGCCCATTCCCCGTTGGAGGTAGGCGCGCGGCAGGCGGTGCCGGCAGGTCGACCAACGCGCATGGCGTTGGTCAGCGAGCGTTGCGACAAGCCCGACTGCAACGCAGCGGGGCATGGGTCAGACCGGCAGTGCCGGCCGATGGTAGCGAATAAAACGGTCGGCCCGCAGCCCGTTCGGCGCGGGCAGTCAACCGCCGCTGGCGTTCATGAAGCGCAGTACCTGGACCTCGCCGCCGCTGGAGAATTCGTGGCGCAGCGGTTTGCGTTGCAGCGCGGCGTGAATGGCGTCGATCACCGGCTGGTCGCTGGTCGGATGGCGGCGCAGCAGTGCACGCAGGTCGATGGAATGCTCGTGGCCCAGGCACAGCAGCAGGCGACCTTCCACGGTCAGCCGCACGCGGTTGCAGGTGGCGCAGAAGTTGTGCGAATGCGGCGAGATGAAGCCGATGCGCGTCTGCGGGTGCTCCGGCAGGCGCACATAGCGCGCCGGCCCGCCGCTCTGCTCGGCCGAATCGATCAGCGCGTGACGCTCGGCGATCAGCGCCTTGACCTCGTCGCTGGAGCAGAAGCTCTCTCCACGCGAACGGCCGACATCGCCCAGCGGCATTTCCTCGATGAAGCTCAAGTCCAGCCCGCCGGCGATGGCGAAGTCCACCAGGTCGGCGACTTCCTCGGCGTTGCGGCCCTTCATCACCACGGCATTGAGCTTGATCCGCTCGAAGCCGGCGTCCCGCGCCGCATCGATGCCGTCGAGCACCTGCTGCAGCTGGCCGGTGCGGGTAATGGCGTGGAATTTCTCGGCGTCCAGGCTATCCAGACTGATGTTCAGCCGCTTGACCCCGGCCCGTGCCAGCGGTGCGGCGAGCCTGACCAGCTGCGAGCCGTTGGTGGTCATCACCAGTTCACGCAGACCGGGCAAGGCCGCGATGCGCTCGCAGAGACCGACGATGCCCTGGCGTACCAGCGGCTCGCCGCCGGTGAGGCGGATCTTCTTCACGCCCAGCCCGACGAAGATGCGCGCGATGCGCTCCAGCTCCTCCAGACCGAGCACCTGCTGGCGCGGCAGGAAGGTCATGTCCTCGGCCATGCAGTAGACGCAGCGGAAGTCGCAGCGGTCGGTGACCGACATGCGCAGGTAGTCGATCTGGCGGTTGTGGGCATCGCGTAGTTGAGTCATCGATAACACCTCTGAAGCCTCGTAGGGTGGATGACACTTTTTCATCCACCGTGGGCCCCGCGCGGTGGGTGGTGAAGCATCATCCACCCGACGCAGGGCCAAGCCGCCGTCATTGCATCAGTGGCGTTTCCGCGCCCTGCAGGTGGATGCCCTCGATGTTCGCCGCCCCCACCAGGTTCTGCAGGTACTGGCTGACGCCGATCTGCCAGACACGCTGGTTGAGTTCGGCGCGAATCGTTCCGGCGACGATCTCGTAGGGCAATTGCTCGCCCTCGATACGCTGGTCGACGAACACCAGGTGGTAGCCATAGCGGCTTTCCAGCGGCTGCTGGCAGAGGCCGACCGGCAGACGGAACAGCTGGCGCTCGAACTCCGGCACGGTCTGGCCCTTGCTGATCTGCCCAAGCGCCCCGCCCTGCTCCTTGGATGGACAGGCCGAATGCTGCAACGCGAGTTCGGCGAAGCGTTGCGGCGCCGCCTGCAGTTGCTGCAACAGGCCCAACGCCTGTTCCCGCGCCAGGCTGCGCGCTTCGGCGTCATCTGCCGGACAGGCCAGCAGGATGTGTCGCGCGGCCAGCAGCGGCGCGCTGAAGAAGCGCTGACGGTTGCCGTTGTAGTACTGCTGACAGGCCGCCTCGTCGGCCAGCGGCAGCGGCACTTCCTGTTCGATCAGCGTGCGGGTGGCCGCTTCTTCCTCGCTTTCGCCGGGCGCCGCCTGCACCACCAGGCCGAGTTCGGCGATGCGCTGCTGCAACAGCTCGCGCACCACCAGTGCCTGGGTCGCCAGAAAGACCGCCTCGTCGCGGCTCTCGGCGGGGTGATACTGCAATTCCTGGGCGATGGCCTGGGGCGCGATCGCCACCCCGTTGACCCGCACCCGCGGCCACTCCTGCTCGCTGCTGGCGATCAGCAACGGCTCGCCGGAGGCCTGTTCCTCGGCGGGCTGGTGTTCTTCTTCATGCGGTAGCTCCTCGAACAGAGGGGCCTCGGCCGGCACTTCGATTTCCGGGCGGGCGCCGCCACCGCAGCCGCCACCACCCGTGCTTCCACCACATCCACAACCCATGATGATTACCTCGATAAGACGCTTGAAGCTTCGATCCGATCGGCCAGACCGGCTGACGCGTGGGGCGTCAGCCGGCAAGGGTCATACCGGGCTCTTGCTCTTTGCCGTGGCAGGCACGGCGGACGGCACGGCAGTTTCGCGTGCCGGTGCTTCATAGGTGCGCGGGCGCTGCGGACGCGGCATGGCCGGCTTGACGCCCTTCTGCCGGACGATCTGGTAGCGCCGGCCCAGGTACCACACCGGCGCGCTGACGATGTGCACCAGACGGGTGAAGGGGAACAGCACGAACAGGGTCATGCCGAGGAACACGTGCAGCTTGTAGATGACGCTGACCGACTCGATGGCGCCTGCGGCCTTGACCGGCTGCAGGGTGACCAGGCTCTGCGCCCAGGTGCCCAGCAGCACCATCACCGAACCGTCCAGGTGGCCGGTGGAGGCGACGATGGTCAGCAGCCCCAGCACCAGCTGCGCCAGCAGCACGAACAGGATCATCACGTCGCTGGTGTTGGAGGTGGCCCGCACACGCGCATCGGTCAGACGGCGATGGATCAGCATCACCAGGCCGATCAGGCAGAGGATGCCGAAGAAGCCACCGGACACCATCGCCACGATCTGCTTCTGACCGCTGGTGATGAAGTGGTGATACAGCGCCTCGGGCATCAGCAGGCCGACGAAGTGACCCGCCAGGATGAAGATGATGCCGACGTGGAACAGGTTGCTCGCCAGGCGCATGCGGTTGTTCGACAGCATCTGGCTCGAGCCGGCCTTCCAGCTGTACTGCGACAGGTCGAAGCGCGCCCAGCTGCCGATCAGGCAGATGGCCAGGGCGATGTAGGGGTAGACCCCGAACAGCAGGAAATTGAAGTTAGACATTGCGCACCTCCTGGACGAGCGCGGCGGCCTGCCCGTCATGCTTGAAATCGGTCCAGTGCAGCGGCACCGGGCTTTCCTCGCGAGCCTTGCCCGGCCCGCTCGGCATGGATGGGCAGCGATCCTGCTGCTCGGCCTGGAGGAAGTTGACCTGTTCCTCCTCCCAGATCTTGTCCAGCGCTTCCAGCGAGTCGTCGCGTTCCTCGGCGGCGACCTGCTCCTGCAGGCTGGCCAGGGTTTCCTGCACCGGCTCGCCGGCGATCTGCAGCAGTGCGCGGAAGCACGCGGCATGCGGGCTCTCGCGTTCCTGCAGACGCGCTGCCAGCAGAGCCAGCAGGTGCGACACGTCGGCCAGCCCCTCGCGGGCCTCGAGGTCATCGCGGGTGGCGAGGTACTCGAGGTACAGCGGGATGTAGTCCGGCAGCTCGCGTACACCGATGTCGAAACCTGCCTCGGTGTACTGCGCCATCAGGTCGACCATGGCCTGGCCGCGGTCGCGGGACTCGCCATGCACGTGCTCGAACAGCAGCAGCGACAGTGAACGGCCGCGGTCGAACAGGTCGGTGTAGCGCTCCTGCACGTCCATCAGGTCGTCTTCGGTCAGCTCGTCGAGCAGGCGGCGCAGCGCGATGCGCTGCTCCGGGCTGATCTCGCGAGCCGAGCCGATGGCCTGGGCCAGTTCGGCATGGCCGTCGCGCAGGTGCTGGTCGGGATAGTCCAGCAGCAGGGAAATCACTTTAAGGATGCGCATGGCTCAGTCCTCCCACAGCTGGACGGTCTTGATGATGTCGCGGCGGTTGGCCTTCCTGGCGCCGAACATGTTGGTGTCCGAGGCGCCCGAGCAGCCGCTGCCGAAGCTGAAGCCGCAACCGGAGCGCTCGGCGAAGGCATCGCTCATGGCCTCTTCGCGGTGCGCGGTCGGGATCACGTAGCGGTCCTCGTAGTTGGCGATGGCCAGGTAGCGGTACATGTCCTCCACCTGGGCCACCGACAGGCCGACGCTCTCCAGCACCTTGAGGTCCTGCACGCCATCGACCTGCTCGGCGCGCTTGTAGGCACGCATGGCGAGCATGCGCTTGAGCGCCAGTTTGACCGGCTCCTCGTCGCCTGCGGTGAGCAGGTTGGCCAGATAGCGCAGCGGGATGCGCAGGCTGTCGACGTCCGGCAGCACGCCATCCATGCTCACGTGACCGGCGCTGGCGGCGTTCTGGATCGGCGACAGCGGCGGCACGTACCACACCATCGGCAGCGTGCGGTATTCCGGGTGCAGCGGCAGGGCCAGCTTCCAGTCCACCGCCATCTTGTAGACCGGCGACTTCTGCGCGGCTTCGATCACCGACATCGGAACGCCGTCGTTGAGCGCCTGCTCGATGACCTTCGGGTCGAACGGATCGAGGAAGATCTCCAGCTGCTTGGCGTACAGGTCCTGCTCGTTGACGGTGCTGGCCACTTCATGGATGCGGTCGGCGTCGTACAGCAGCACGCCAAGGTAGCGGATGCGGCCCACGCAGGTCTCGGCACAGACGGTCGGCATGCCGGCCTCGATGCGCGGGAAGCAGAAGATGCACTTCTCGGATTTGCCGCTCTTCCAGTTGAAGTAGATCTTCTTGTACGGACACCCGCTGATGCACATGCGCCAGCCGCGGCACTTCTCCTGGTCGATGAGGACGATGCCATCCTCCTCGCGCTTGTAGATCGCACCGCTCGGGCAGGACGCGGCGCAGGCCGGGTTCAGGCAGTGCTCGCACAGGCGCGGCAGGTACATCATGAAGGTGTTTTCGTACTGGCCGTAGATGTCGGCCTGCACCTTGTCGAAGTTCTTGTCCTTGCGGCGCTTGGCGAACTCGGTACCGAGAATCTCTTCCCAGTTCGGGCCCCACTCGATCTTCTCCATGCGCTGACCGGAGATCAGCGAGCGCGGACGCGCCACCGGCTGATGCTCGGAGATCGGCGCGGTGTGCAGGTTCTGGTAGTCGAAGTCGAACGGCTCGTAGTAGTCGTCGATCGTCGGCAGGTCCGGGTTGGCGAAGATGTTCGCCAGCACGCGGAACTTGCCGCCGATCTTCGGGTTGATGGTGCCGTCGCCGTTGCGCACCCAGCCGCCCTTCCACTTGTCCTGGTTTTCCCACTCTTTCGGGTAGCCGATGCCGGGCTTGGTCTCGACGTTGTTGAACCAGGCGTATTCCATGCCTTCGCGGCTGGTCCAGACGTTCTTGCAGGTGATCGAGCAGGTGTGGCAGCCGATGCACTTGTCCAGGTTCAGGACCATGCCTACTTGTGAACGAATCTTCATGGCCTTATTCCTCAGATGTCTTGCGGCAGGGGTTGCGGCAGGTCGTTGCCGTTCGGGCCGTCGAGCCAGTCGACCTTGGCCATCTTGCGCACCACGACGAACTCGTCACGGTTGCAACCCACGGTGCCGTAGTAGTTGAAGCCGTACGCCTGCTGGGCGTAGCCGCCGATCATGTGGGTGGGCTTGAGCACCACGCGGGTCACCGAGTTGTGGTGGCCGCCGCGGGTCTTGGTGCTCTCGGCGCCCGGCACGTTCACGATGCGTTCCTGGGCGTGGTACATCATCACCATGCCTTCCATCACGCGCTGGCTGACCACCGCGCGGGCGGTCAGGGCGCCGTTGGCGTTGAAGCACTCGATCCAGTCGTTGTCCTCGATGCCGGCCTTCTTGGCGTCGACTTCGGACATCCACACGATCGGGCCGCCACGGCTGAGGGTGAGCATGATCAGGTTGTCCGAGTAGGTGCTGTGGATGCCCCACTTCTGGTGCGGAGTGATCCAGTTCAGGACGATCTCGGGGTTGCCGTTGCTCTTCTTGCCCTTCACGTAATCGATGGTGCGGGTGTTGATCGGCGGCCGGTAGCTCATCAGCTGCTCGCCGAAGGCCTGCATCCAGGGGTGATCCTGGAAGAACTGCTGGCGACCGGTGATGGTGCGCCACGGGATGTACTCGTGGACGTTGGTGTAGCCGGCGTTGTACGACACATGCTCGTCTTCCAGGCCTGACCAGGTCGGGCTGGAGATGATCTTGCGCGGCTGCGCCTGGATGTCACGGAAGCGGATCGCCTCGTGCTCCTTGGGCAGCGCCAGGTGGCTATGATCGCGGCCGGTGAATTCCGACAGCGCGGCCCAGGCCTTCACGGCAACGTGACCGTTGGTTTCCGGTGCCAGGCTGAGGATGACCTCGGCAGCATCGATGGCCGATTCGATCTGCGGACGCCCTTGGCTGACGCCCTCGTCGCGCACCTTGTAGTTCAGCTCGCCGAGGAAATCGACTTCATCCTGGGTGTTCCAGTTGATGCCCTTGCCGCCGTTGCCGAGCTTGTCGAGCAGCGGGCCGAGGGAGGTGAACTTCTTGTAGGTGGCCGGGTAGTCGCGCTCGACCACGGCCATGTTCGGGCAGTTCTTGCCCGGCTGCGGATCGACGCCAGCGGTCTTCCAGTCGGTACCGCCGAACGGCTGCGCCAGTTCGCCGGGGCTGTCGTGCAGGAGCGGCACGGTGACCAGGTCCTTCTCCACGCCCAGCTGACCTTCGGCCATCTTCGAGAAGGCCTTGGCGATGCCCTTGTAGATCTCCCAATCGGACTTGGCTTCCCAGGCCGGGTCGATCGCCGCCGACAGCGGGTGGATGAAGGGGTGCATGTCCGAGGTGTTCATGTCGTCCTTCTCGTACCAGGTCGCGGTCGGCAGAACGATGTCGGAGTACACGCAGGTCGAGGACATGCGGAAGTCGAGGGTGGTGACCAGATCGAGCTTGCCGATGGCGCCCTCGTCCTGCCATTCGGCCTCGGTCGGCTTGAAGCCGTCGGCGCGCTTGCCCAGGTCTTCGTTCATCACGCCGTTCTTGGTGCCCAGGAGGTACTTGAGCATGTACTCGTGGCCCTTGCCCGAACTGCCCAGGAGGTTGGAGCGCCAGACGAACATGTTGCGCGGGAAGTTATCCGGATTGTCCGGCTGTTCGCAGGCGAACTTCAGCGATCCGTCCTTCAGCGACTGGGTGACGTAGTCGACCGGCGACATGCCGGCGGCCTCGGCATCACGGCAGATCTGCAGCGGGTTGCGGTTGAGCTGCGGTGCGCTCGGCAGCCAGCCGGCGCGTTCGGCGCGGATGTTGTAGTCGAGCATGTGCTCGGGGAACTGCGACTTGTCGGCCAGCGGCGAGAGCACTTCGTGGATGCTCATCTTCTCGTGGCGCCACTGCGAGCTGTGGTTGTAGAAGAAGCTGGTGCCGTTCATCTGGCGCGGCGGACGGCTCCAGTCGAGGCCGAAGGCCAGCGGCAGCCAGCCACACTGCGGACGCAGCTTTTCCTGACCCACGTAGTGCGCCCAGCCGCCACCGGTCTGACCGACGCAACCGCACAACATCAGCATGTTGATCAGGCCGCGGTAGTTCATGTCCATGTGGTACCAGTGGTTCATCGCCGCACCGACGATGATCATGGACCGGCCATGGGTCTTGTCGGCGTTGTCGGCGAATTCACGGGCGATCTGGATGGCCTTCTCGCGGGACACGCCAGTGATGACTTCCTGCCAGGCCGGAGTGCCGGGCACGCTGGCGTCGTCGTAGCTGGAAGCGACGTTGCCGCCACCCAGACCACGGTCGATACCCAGGTTGGCAGCCATCAGGTCGAACACGGTGGCGACCTTGGTGGTGCTGCCGTCGGCCAGGGTGATGGTGCGGACCGGCACGCGGCGCAGCTGGATGCTTTCGCCTTCGGCGTGCTGGAAGTGCTCGTGGAGGATGCCGCCGAAGTACGGGAAGGCGACCTCGGCCGTCTCGCCGCCCTCGATCTGGGTCAGGGAGAGGTCGACATCACGACCGTCCTTGCCTTCGCGGGCCTCGATGTTCCACTTGCCCTTCTCGCCCCAGCGGTAACCGATCGAACCCAGCGGCGAAACCAGCTCGCCGGTGCTGCCGTCGACGGCGATGGTCTTCCACTCGGGGTTGTTTTCCTGGCCGAGGTTGTCGGCCAGGTCGGAGGCGCGCAGGAAGCGGTCGGCGATGTAGCTGCCGTCCTTCTCGTTCAGGCGCACCAGCACCGGCAGGTCGGTGTAGCGCTTGGCGTAGTCGCGGAAGTACTCGCTCGGCTTCTCCAGGTGGAATTCCTTGAAGATGACGTGGGCGAAGGCCTGGGCCAGCGCGGCGTCGGTGCCCTGCTTCGGATTGAGCCAGAGGTCGGTGAGCTTGGCGACTTCGGCGTAGTCCGGGGTGATGGCGACCGTCTTGGTGCCCTTGTAGCGGACCTCGGTGAAGAAGTGAGCGTCCGGCGTACGGGTCTGCGGGACGTTGGAGCCCCAGGCGATGATGTAGTTGGAGTTGTACCAGTCGGCCGATTCCGGCACGTCGGTCTGCTCGCCCCAGATCTGCGGCGAGGCCGGCGGCAGGTCGCAGTACCAGTCGTAGAACGACAGGCACACGCCGCCGATCAGCGACAGGTAACGGCTACCGGCCGCGTAGGAAACCATGGACATGGCCGGGATCGGCGAGAAGCCGATGACGCGGTCCGGACCGTACTGCTTGACGGTGTAGACGTTGGCCGCGGCGATGATCTCGTTGACTTCGTCCCAGCTCGAGCGGATGAAGCCGCCCATGCCGCGCTTGCTCTTGTAGGACTCGGCCTTGGCCTTGTCCTCGACGATGCTGGCCCAGGCGTCCACCGGGGTCATGTTGCGCCGTGCTTCACGCCACAGCTTGAGCAGCGGCTTGCGCACCTTGGGGTACTTCAGGCGGTTGGCGCTGTAGATGTACCAGCTGTAGCTGGCACCGCGCGGGCAGCCGCGTGGCTCGTGGTTGGGTAGGTCGTTGCGGGTGCGCGGGTAGTCAGTCTGCTGGGTTTCCCAGGTGATCAGGCCGTTCTTGACGTAGATCTTCCAGGAGCAGGAACCGGTGCAGTTCACGCCGTGGGTCGAGCGCACGATCTTGTCGTACTGCCAGCGCGAGCGGTAGACGTTCTCCCAGTCGCGGGATTCGATGCGGGTTTCACCATGACCATCGGCGAACTCGCCTTGCTTCCTGTTGAAGAAGCGCAGTTGATCGAGCAAGTGGCTCATCGTTTTCTCTCCTCACTCCGGTTGCGAACCACTGGCCCGACCGGTCGGCTTATCAATCTCGGCTTGCGCCAGCCGGCGTGGCTGGCGCATTCGTTCGGTGAAATCTCAGGACGCGAGCTTCTGGCGGGCCTCCAGCTCACGGTCGACGCTGGACACGTAGTACTCGTCGGAGAACGCGCCCTCGGGCTCCTTCAGCCAGAGCAGGCAGAGCCCGAAGCTGACGAAGGCACCGGCGGCGATCACCATGAAGAACTGCGATGGGGTCACGAAGGTGAACAGAGTCAGGTAGCAGACGGCACCGACGTTGCCGTAGGCCCCGGCCATGCCGGAGATCTGCCCGGTGACGCGGCGCTTGATCGACGGGATGATCCCGAAGGTCGCGCCTTCGGCGCCCTGGACGAATACCGAGCAGAGCACGGTGATCGCCACGGCCACGATCAGCGGCCACTTGGAGTTCATCAGGCCCATCAGCAGGAAGCCGACGGCGATCCCCAGCATGTACGCCAGCATCACGAAGCGACGGTTACCGAAGCGGTCGGAGACCAGGCCGCCCATGGGCCGCGCCACCAGGTTCACGAAGGCGAAGGAGGCGGCGATGATGCCGGCGGTGGTCGGCGTCAGCCCCCAGGTCTGCTCGAAGAACATCGGCAGCATCGACACCACCGCCAGCTCGGCACCGAAGTTGGCGAAGTAGGTGGAGTTCAGCGCAGCCACGGTGTTGAAGGGGTACTTGTCGTCTTCCGGCACGCCCTTCTTCAGGATCGGCACGTTGACCCGCAGGATCTGCACCACCTGAAACACCACCACCAGCACGATCGCCGCGTAACAGATCAGCGCGCCAGTGGAGCCCAGGTAGCCCATGCCCTCGACGCGCCAGACCAGGACAGCGAGCACACCGACCATGGGAATGGTCCAGATGATCAGCTTGATCATGTCGGCCCAGGTGCTGACTTCCAGCGCACTGGCCTTGTGCGGCTTGCGGTGCACGGTGCCGGCGGGGCCGTCGGTAATGGCGAACCAGTAGTAGACGCCATACAGCGCCATGATGATGGCCGAGCTTGCCGTAGCCCAACGCCAGCCTTCCGGGCCACCGAAGGCATGGATGGCGATGGCCGGCAGACTCATGGCGGCAGCAGCGGAACCGAAGTTGCCCCAGCCGGCATAGAAGCCTTCGGCGAAACCGATGTCCTTGGGCTTGAACCACATGGCGGTCATGTGAATGCCGACCACGAAGCTGGCGCCGATGGAGCTGAGGATCAGGCGCGAGACCAGCAGCTGGGTGCGGCTGTCACCGAAGGCGAAGAACAGGGCCGGGATCGCCATGACCACCAGCAGCACCGAGAACACCCGACGCGGGCCCCAGTGGTCGAGCGCCATGCCGACCAGGATGCGCGCCGGGATGGTCAGCGCCACGTTGGCGATGGCGAACAGCTTGAGGTCTTCGGGCGTCAGCCAGTTCACGCTTTTCAGCATGCTCGAGGCCAGCGGCGCCATGCCGAACCAGACGAAGAAACAAATGTAGAAGGCGATCCAGGTCAGGTGCAGAGCCCGGATCTCGGGGCGCTTCCATTCGAACAGCGTAGAAACTCTCATGATGAGCTCCTCACTCAGGGGCAGGCTTGAATCAGGACCGGGCAAGGCGCCCGGCGGGCCAGGAAGGCGCTGACGCTGCCGAAGGTCATGTAGTCGAGCTCGTCGACCAGCAGATTCAGCGAGCGGGAAATGAAGCCGCCGTCCGGTTCGTTTGAATGTCGCGCAATGACCAGCAGGTCCGGCTTCTTGTGCTCGGCAGCCTTGAGGATCATCTTGCGGGCGTCGCCTTCGGCGAGGATCACGTCGACGTCCAGGCCGAAGGCGCTGACCTTGGCCGCCGCCTCCTGCAGGAAGGCCTGGAATTCGCGACGCTCACGCTCGTACAGCTCGACCGCCGAATCGCTGGTGTCACGGGTCTCTTCCACCACGCCGATCAGCATGATCAGCGGCTTCAGCGGACCGAACATCTCGAGGGTGGCGTCCAACGCTTTGCGGGCGTTACGCGAGTTGTCGTAGGCAATCATGATGTTCATGGCAGCTCTCCGGACTCAGGGGTTCTTCACGTAGGCATTGGGGCGCAGGTAGAACCACCAGTTGAGGATCAGGCACAGCGCGTAGAACACCGCGAAGCCGTACATCGCCACTTCGGGGGTACCGGCCTTGACCTGCTCGCCGATCACGATGGGGGCGACGAAGGAGCCGTAGGCGGCGACGGCGGAGGTCCAGCCGAGGACCGGGCCGGCCTTCTCGCGGTCGTAAATCACGCCGATGGTGCGGAAGGTGGAGCCGTTGCCGATGCCGCTGGCAGCGAACAGCACCAGGAACAGCACCAGGAAGAGGAAGAAGTACTCCTCGGGCTGGGCCGAGCCGTAGGCCTGGTGCATCACGTAGCCGGCGGCGACCGAGGCGATGACCATCACCACCGAGATCACCTGGGTGACGATGGAGCCGCCGACCTTGTCGGAGATCCAGCCGCCCAGCGGACGGATCAGGGCGCCGATGAAGGGGCCGATCCAGGCATAGGTCAGTGCGCTCGGTGCGTTGGGGTTGGCGACGCGGGTGATGGTGCCGTCGGCGGCCACTTCGTTCATGAAGCCGAAGATCACCGTGATCGACAGCGGCAGCGCCATGGAGAAGCCGATGAACGAACCGAAGGTCAGGATGTAGAGGATGCTCATCGACCAGGTGTGCTTGTCGCTGAAGATGGTGAACTGACGCTTGATGTTCGGCTTGATGCTGCCCGGCAGCATGCGCAGCATGCCGAGGGTCAGGCCGATGGTGAGCAGCATCACGCCCCACATGTTCAGCACGCCGAGGCCGGTCGGTGCAGGCAGGTAGAGGTACAGGCCGAGGGCGGCGGCGACGAAGGCCACGGCGTAGAGGCCGAGAATCTTGCCGAAGGCGTTCAGCGGGTAACCCGGTGTCGGCGAGATCACCAGCAGGTTGTTCATGCCGAACCAGCCGGCGAAGGCCAGCGGGACGAGGAACAGCAGCCAGACCCAGCCGGCATTCTGAATCCAGGTCTCGGTTCCGGCGGAGATCTTGCCGATCAGCGTGCCGCTGTCCTTGATCAGCTCCATCGGCGCACCGGCCACCGCGCCGAACACACCGGCGGTCATCACCAGCGGGATGAGGATCTGCATGGTGGTCACGCCGAAGTTACCGAGGCCGGCGTTCAGGCCCAGGGCCAAGCCCTGCTGGTTCTTCGGGAAGAAGGTGCTGATGTTGCTCATCGAGCAGGCGAAGTTGCCGCCACCGATGCCGGAGAGGAAGACCAGCAGCTGGAACACCCACAGCGGGGTGTCCTGGCTCTGCAGCGCGATGCCGGCGCCGGCGGCCGGGATCATCAGCAGGGCGGTGGTCAGGAAGATGGTGTTGCGCCCGCCGGCGATGCGGATCATGAACGACGCCGGGATACGCAGCGTGGCGCCGGTGAGACCGGCGATGGCGGTCAGGGTGAACAGTTCGGCCGGCTCGAAGGGAAAGCCCAGATTGAGCATCTGCACCGTGACGATGCCCCACATCAGCCAGATGGCGAAGCCCATCAGCAGACTCGGGATGGAGATCCAGAGGTTGCGATTGGCGACCCGCTTGCCGGTGGTGTCCCAGAATGTCTGGTCCTCCACGTCCCACTTTTCGATATTGCTCATGGTCGATCCTCTTGGCGCCAAGGCCCTGCTGACAAACGCAGCGGGGTCAGGAATGGCTCGCACGCTAAGCGGAGGGGACCGTCCCGAATTTGACTCAGGTCAATACACGACAGGTGGCAATTTGCTTTGGGGTACCTTTCTACCTCTTTCGGGATATTCCGATTTTCATGATAAAAATCATTATTTATCAATAAGTTAAGCAAGCCACGAACAACCGGTTGTGGCACCAGGCATAACCCCGAAAGCATTGGGAGTACACCCCTCACCATGGCAAGCGAATGCCGCAAGGCGCAGAATGCGTCATCGCCGCCCGACGAGCCGACCATGCCCCAATCCGAACGAGACCAGCTCTCCACGCGCCACTCGATCGTGTTCAACACGCTGGTGGCGTTCGTGGTGATCATCGGTTTTTCCCTGGTCAGCATGCTGGCCAGCCTGTACCTGGCCGACGCGCTGGAAGGTGATGCCGAAGCCATCAACCAGGCCGGCAGCCTGCGCATGCAGGCCTACCGCCTGGCCTTCACCGCCGAGCATGGTCCGCAGGCGCTGCTCGAGGAGCGCATCGACATTCTGGAGCGCACGCTGCGCTCGGCGTCGCTGCGCTCTGCCCTGCACCGCCATGGCGACACGCCTCTGCCGGGCCTGCATGGCGGCGTGCTGCAGCACTGGCAGGAGCGCATGCGCCCGCTGCTCGATGCCCAGCCGCCGCGGCTGGACGATTACCGTCGCGAGGCCCCGGAATTCGTCAGTGAGCTGGACGTGTTCGTGCGCACCCTGCAGGAAGCCTCGGAAGGCAAGCTCGGGGTGATCCGTGCGCTGCAGGCCGGCACCCTGTTCATCATCGTGCTCATCGCCTTCGTGCTGATCTACGGGCTGCACAACAACCTGGCCACCCCGCTGCGCAGCCTGACCAAGATGGCCCGCGACATCGGCAAGGGGGATTTCAGCGGCCGCGTGGAAATCCCCGGCGACACCGAACTGAGCCTGCTGGCGCGCACGCTCAACCAGATGAGCCAGGAACTCGCCGGCCTCTATGCCGAGATGGAGCAGAAGGTCGACGACAAGACCGCCGCGCTGACCCGCAGCAACGCCACCTTGCAGCTGCTGTTCAACAGTGCCCGGATGCTCTACAGCCAGCCGGACGACCCCTCGCTGATGATGGGTTCGCTGCTGACCAAGGTGCAGGAAGTCCTCGATACCGGGCCGATCTCGCTGTGCCTGAACCGCTCCGCGGAGGCCGGCAGCCACACGGCGATGACCTCCAGCGACCTGCAGCCGCCGGATTACTGCAAGCTGCCTCAGTGCGAGGTGTGCCCGGTCAACCAGAGCGGGCGACTGCCCAGCGGAGAAGAGCTGGTCACCTTCGAGCTGCGCTCCGGACAGGACGATCTCGGCTCGCTGCGCGTCGCCCATCCGGCCGGCGAGCCGCTGGAGTCCTGGCAGACCCTGCTGCTGACGACATTGGCCGATCTGTTCGCCGCTTCCCTGAGCCTGGCGCAGCTGGGGCAGAAGCAGGCGCGACTGGCGCTGATGGAAGAACGCGCGGTGATCGCCCGCGAGCTGCACGATTCGCTGGCCCAGGCGCTGTCCGCGCAGAAGCTGCAACTGGCGCGTCTGAAGCGGCTGATGCAGAAGGAAAGCGGTCAGGCGCAGCTGGATGACAGCGTGCAGCAGATCGACCGCGGACTGAATTCGGCGTACCGCCAGCTGCGCGAGCTGCTCACCACCTTCCGCATCAAGGTCAACGAACCGGGGCTCAAGCCGGCACTGCAGGCCACCATCGAGGAGTTCGGCGCCAACTCCGGGCTGCACATCGAGAGCGACTTCCAGCTGGACCACTGCCCACTGACGCCCAACGAGGAAGTGCACTGCCTGCAGATCATCCGCGAGGCGCTGAGCAACGTGGTCAAGCACGCCGAGGCCGAGCATTGCTGGCTGCGCCTGACCCAGGACGGCATCGGCACCATCAACGTCGAGATCGAGGACGACGGCATCGGCATCAGGCCCGAGGAGCAGCGCACCGGCCACTATGGCCTGATCATCCTGCGCGAGCGCGCCAACAGCCTGAATGGCAGCATCAGCATCGGGCTGCGTCCCGGCGGCGGCACCCGGGTACACCTGCGCTTCCCGCCCGCCTATCGCCACATTCCCCTGATACAGGAGCCTGTCACGCATGAACGAAGGGACAACCACACGAATCCTGCTGGTCGACGACCATCCCATGATGCGTCGGGGTCTGCGTGACCTGCTGGAGCTGGAAGACGACCTGGAGATGGTCGGCGAGGCCGGCAACGGTGAGGACGCCATCCGCCTGGCGCAGCAGATCGAGCCCGACCTGATTCTGATGGACCTCAACATGCCGGGCATCGACGGCCTTGAGACCACCCGACGCATGCGCGATGCCGATATCGACGCGCGCATCATCATGTTCACCGTCTCCGACGAACAGAGCCACGTGCTCGAGGCGCTGCGCAACGGCGCCGACGGCTACCTGCTCAAGGACATGGACGCCGAGGAGCTGATCGAGCAGATCCGCATCGCCGCCACCGGACGCATGGCCCTGAGCCCGGAGCTGACCCAGGTGCTCGCCGAAGCCATCCGGGTGCGCCCCAAGCCCACCGGGCAGGTGCAGTTCTCCAGCCTGACCAAGCGCGAAAAGGAAGTGCTGCGGCAGATCGCCAAGGGCCAGAGCAACAAGATGATCGCCCGCAAGCTCGGCATCACCGAGGGCACGGTAAAGGTCCATGTGAAGAACCTGCTGCACAAGCTGGGCCTGCGCTCGCGGGTCGAGGCCGCGGTCTGGGTGCTGGAGAACGAGGCGAAAGGTTGAGCCACCGCCAATCGCTCGCATTCTGTGCGTGAGCGCGCAAGGCGCGATGCCGTGGCCGCCCCCTTGACGATCATCAATGTCATCCACGTGAAGCGCTCTATCGTCTCGTCCTCGTCGAACTGACCGGCTGGTCAGCATCGCGCCCGCCCGGACGTAAGGAGCGCCCATGTTCAAGATCCTGCTACCCACCTCCCTGCTGCTCGGCCTGCTCGCCGGCAGCCTTTCCTGCCAGGCTGCCATCAGCGACGCCGAAGCGGTCAACCGCGCCGGCATGCAGCGCATGCTCAGCCAGCGCATTGCCAAGAATTACCTGATGATCGGCACCGATACCCGCGTCGACCTCGCCGCCAGCCAGCTCGACAGCAGCATCGCCAGCCTCGAGGAAAACGCCCAGCTGCTGGGCGACTATGCGCCCAGCGACGGCATCCGCAAGGCCCTCGACGAGGCTACCCAGACCTGGCACCAGTACCGCCAGCTGGCGTTGAGCCGTCCGGACCGCGAGCAGTCGGCCGAGCTGCTGCGCCTGGCCGAGCGCTTCCTCGCTCAGAGCGAGGCTCTGGTTCAGGAAATCGAGCGCCACAGCGGCAACCACGCGGCGCGCCTGGTCAACCGCAGCGGACGCCAGCGCATGCTCAGTCAACGCATCGCCATGCTCTACCTGGCCATGAGCTGGAAACTGCCGGAGCAACGTCTGCGGGAGGACTTCGATGCCGCGGTCGCGGAGTTCGAGCGCGGCCTGGAGGAGCTGAACAAGGCGCCGCAGAACACCGAGGCAATCAACCGCCAGCTCGAACAGATCGCCGCACAGTGGCGCTTTGCCCGGGCCGGCTTCAGCCTCGCGGACGACTCCCGCTTCGTCCCTACGGTGATCGTCACCACCAGCGATTCGCTGCTGCGCAAGATCGAGCAGCTGACCCTGGACTACGAGCGCCTCGCCGGCAGCAGCCGCTGAGCGCGACTACCTCCTTTGCCCATAAAGAGGTATGGCTTAGGGGAAATGGGATAGCGGCACCGTGCAACCTAGCATGCCCCCATCAAAAGGAGGGGGATGGCCATGCTGACAGGCTCCGCAGTGCTCAATACGTTGCGCCGTCATCATCTGTTTCGCGGGCTGCCGGAAACGGCCCTGCAGAACATCGCCACGCACACCACGGCCAGGCATCTGCCGGCCGGTTGCACGTTGTTCCATCAGGGGGATGCGGCCGAGCATTTCCATGTGCTGATCAACGGCCAGGTCAAGCTGCACCGCGTCACCTGCGATGGCCAGGAGAAGGTCATCGAGGTGATCCGTCCGGGCGAGGCCTTCGCCGAGGCGATGCTCTTCAACAAGCTCGCCGAACATCCGCTGAGCGCTACCACGCTCAAGGAGAGCCTGGTACTCAACGTGCAGAACAGCCACTACCTGCGTCTGCTGGAGACCCAGCCGCAACTGTGCATGCAGCTGCTCAGCAGCCTGAGCGCGCGGCTCAACCAGCGCCTGCACCAGATCGACAACCTGACCTCGTCCAACGTCTGCCAGCGCGTCGTGCGCTACCTGTTTCAGGAGCGGCAGACGGCGCGCAGCGACGTCATCGACCTGGACCTGCCCAAGCGCCTGATCGCCTCGCAACTGGGCATCCAGCCGGAGACGCTGTCACGCATCCTGCACCGGCTGACCGATGCCGGGCTGATCGCCGTGCAGCGGCGACGCATCGAGATTCTCGACCAGCACAGCCTTTCCGCCTACCTCGAGGCGGCTGCCTGAGACTCACTCGGATGAATCGCCACGACGAAACGGCTGCGCAGCCGGCTCAGCCGGGGCCGGCTCGAGCGTCGGCGGCGCCTCGCCGAGCTGGAAGGGTTTCGGCGGCTCGCTGACGCGCCTGCGCGCAGCCGGCTCGATGCGCTCGGGCTCCGGCTCCGGACGCTCACGAATGACGTACCAGGCGACCGCCGCCAGGGCGGCAGCGAAGATCCGGTAGACCAGCGAGGCCAGATCGAAGCCGACCAGCTCGCCGCCATCCAGCCAGAGCGACACCAGTCGCCCGAGCACCAGTGCCGTCATGGTGATCATCAGCATCATCAGGGCCGGCCGCGCCCGCTCCGGCGCCCGCGCAGCCCAGATCAGGAACAGCGCCAGGCCCAGCTGCAGGCCGCCGTAGTAGACCCGCATATGGCTGACGGACGCGCCTTCCATCAACAGCATGCCGTTCAGATTGGCCATCTCGTAGGGGCGAAACCAGTAGGCCAGGCTGAGACTGGCCATCACCAGTGCCTGCGCGAGCAGAACGAAACGGGCAAAACGCATCGAAAACTCTCCTGATGTGCGACTCGCTATCCCGGTTGGCATGGGACTGTGCTGCGCCCGTTTTGTTTCGCGACCGCGATGTCGACCGACCGTCCGAAAGCGTCTTACGGCGTGACAATTGCGCGCGGGGTGCGGCTTGGGAATGGCGTCGCCCCAGCGTATTCTGGGCCTCTCGCTCGTTGGAGATTCCCATGCGCCGTCTTCTGCTCGCCCCCCTCCTGTTCGCCGGTTTCGCCCAGGCGGCCGACCCCATCGCCATCGACGTCTACCGTGACCCCAACTGTGGCTGCTGCAAGGCATGGATCGAGCATCTGGAAGACAACGGCTTCGCCGTGGCCGATCACGTGGTCAACGACATGACCTCGGTGAAGATGGAGCATGGAGTACCGCACCGCCTCGGCTCCTGCCACACCGGTGTGATCGACGGCAAGTTCGTCGAAGGCCACGTGCCGGCGGCGGACATTCTCAAGCTGCGCGCACAGCCTGACCTGATCGGCGCCGCGGTGCCGGGCATGCCGGTCGGCTCACCCGGCATGGAAATGGGTGAGCGCAAGGACGCCTTCCAGGTGATCGGCGTCAGCAAGCAGGGCAAGGAGAGCGTGATTTCCGAGTACCCCGGCAACTGATCGGTACCCGACAGCCAACATCCGCTGCAGCGTTTTGCCCGGTGCACGGGTCTGAGAGGAAAGCGCTGGCCGCTTCGCTGCGGCCGGCGCTCCCATCCATCCACCCGAGGGGCAACTCATGCGCTGGAATCGAGCCCGACGCAGCGACAACGTAGTGGACGCCAGAGGCCGCAGCGGCATGCGTCTCGGCGGCGGCCTCGGTCTGGGCGGCATCGCCATCGTGGTGGTGATCGGCCTGCTCTCGGGCCAGGATCCGCTGCAGATTCTCGGCCAGCTGGCCAACCAGGGCGGGCCCGCAGTCTCTCAGCAAGGCCAGCGCCCGGCTGGCGACGATCCTCAGGTGGAATTCGTCCGCGCCGTGCTTGGCGACACCGAAGACACCTGGCGCGCCCTGTTCCAGCAGAACGGCGTGCAGTACCGCGACCCGACCCTGGTGCTGTTTCGCGGCGGCGTGAACTCGGCCTGCGGCTTCGCCAGTTCGGCAGTCGGCCCGTTCTATTGCCCCGGCGATCAGCAGGTCTACCTCGACCTGCAGTTCTTCGACGAGATGGCCCGGCGCTTTTCCGCCGCCGGTGACTTTGCCCAGGCCTATGTGATCGCCCATGAGGTCGGTCATCACGTGCAGACACTGCTCGGCGTTTCGCAGCAGATGCAGGCCGCCCGCCAGCGCGGTGCGCGGATGGAAGGTGACAACGGCCTGCTGGTGCGCCAGGAACTGCAGGCGGACTGCTATGCCGGCGTCTGGGCCTATCACGCCCAGCAACGCCACGACTGGCTGGAGGAAGGCGACCTGGAAGAAGCGCTGAACGCCGCCAATGCCATCGGCGACGACAACCTGCAGAAGCGCAGCCAGGGCCGCGTGGTTCCGGATGCCTTCACCCACGGCACCTCGGCGCAGCGGGTGCGCTGGTTCCGCGATGGCTTCGAACACGGTGATCCGGCGCGCTGCGACACCTTCAAGGCGGCGCGGCTGTAGACGCTTCCGGGCGCGCCCGCACCCTGAGGGGCGGGCACGCCTGCGAGGGCCGTTGCAATGACTGGTGGGCTTGAGCCCACCTCCAGGCGCCGATGTCCGCTCTCAGCCCAGCATGCCGTGCAGCGCACGACAATCAGGCGCGTACAGGTCGGCCAGCTCCGGCCATTCATTGTGCGGCACGTTGACCAGCACCCCGCGCGCGCCGGCGGCCCTGGCGCATTCCAGGTCGAAGCGGTAGTCCCCCACCATCAGCATCGACGCCGGCGCCACGCCCCAGCGCTCCGCCAAATGCAGCAGCCCGCCCGGATGCGGCTTGGGCGGTGCCTCGTCGCGACCGAGGATGTCCTCGGGCAGAAAACAGTCACCCATGCCCACGGCCTGCAGGGTCACCAGCGCCAGTTCGTGGGCATTGCGGGTCAGCACGCCGAGGCGGCAGCCGCGCTCGCGCAGCGCATGCAGCAGCTCGCGGGCGCCTTCGGCCGGGCGTGCGGCGTAGGCGAGTTCGCGTTCGTGCTCCAGCAGCCAGGCGCGCTTGGCCGCCGCTTCGTCGGCCGGCAGCGCAGCCAGGTGATGGAGGATGTCGTCCTCCTCGGGAATCTCCAGGGCGCGGCGGATCGCGGCGAAATCGTGCACGGCGATGGTCAGGGTGCCGTCCATGTCGAACACCCAGTGCCGCACCTCGGCGATCTTCACATCCAGTCCTCGCGCACGCGGATCAGGCCTTCCTGAGCCACCGAGGCAACCAGCTCGCCCTGGCGGTTGAAGATGCTGCCACGGGCGAAGCCGCGGGCATTGCCGGCCCAGGGGCTGTCGATGGAGTACAGCAGCCAGTCGTCCATCTTCACTTCGCGGTGGAACCAGATGGCATGATCGAGGCTGGCCAGCTGGATGAACTTGCTCCACGAGCTGACGCCGTGGGGCTGCAACGCGGTGCCGATAAAGCTGAAGTCCGAGGCGTAGGCAAGCAGGTACTTGTGCAGCGCCGGGCTGTCGGGCAGCGAGCCGTCGGCGCGGAACCACAGGTGGCGGACCGGTTCGATCGGCTGCGGGTTGGCCGGATCGACCAGGGTGACCGGGCGAATCTCGATGGGCTTGGGCCGGCGCAGCTTCTCCATCACACGTTCCGGCACCATCGGCGAAAGCTTGTGCAGCAGCTCCCACTCGTTGGGCAGGTCGTCCGGCCCGATCACATCCGGCATCGGCAACTGGTGCTCGTAGCCCGTTTCCTCGGCCTGGAACGAGGCGATGCCGGTGAAGATGGTCTGCCCCTTCTGGATCGCGCTGACCCGTCGCGTGGTGAAGCTGCCGCCATCGCGCACGCGATCGACGTCGTACACCACCGGCTGGTGCGAGTCACCGGGACGCAGGAAATAGCCGTGCAGCGAATGCACATGGCGCTCCGGCGTCACCGTCTGGCTGGCAGCGGAGATCACCTGGCCGAGCACCTGCCCGCCGAACAGCTGGGGAAAGCCGAGGTCCTGGCTGGCGCCACGGAACAGGTTTTCCTCGATGCGTTCCAGGGTCAGCAGATTGACCAGGGCGTCGAGTATCTGGGTCATTTCGGCATCCTTGATAAGGGGGGCGGACAGGCGCGCCATGTTACGGATTTCGCCGGCAACGCTCCAGCAACAGGGCTTATTGTCGCCAATCGCCCCGCTGCAGCCGGTAGAGCAGCTGCTCGTGTAACGGGTGCCCCGCTGACAGCTCCGGGTGGGAGAAGGACGCAGCCTGATCGGCGCGCATGCCCAGCTCCGCCACCAGCTGTTTGGCCGGCTCGTTGATCTGCGCCATGCAGGCGACCACCTCGGGCAGTTGCAGGGTGACGAAGGCATGCTGCAGAACCGCCCGTGCCGCCTCGAGCACCAGGCCCTGGCCCCATTGTTCACAGGCCACGCCCCAGCGCAGCTCCACCGCCGAGCCCGGCACCGACGATGGCGCCCAGACCAGCCCGCAGTAGCCGATAAAGGCACCACTGTCCTTGCGTTCCAGCGCCCACAGGCCGAAGCCGTGCCGCAGCAGATGAAGGCGACTGCGCACCATCAGCGCGGCGCACTCATCCCGCGACAGCAGGGCCGGGTCGTAGCGCATGACTTCCGGGTCGGCGCACAGCTGCGCCAATGGCTCGAGGTCGTCGTCATGCCAGCTGCGCAGCCGCAGACGCGAGGTTTCGAGGGCGATTCGATCGACCATCCTTGCTCCTTGAGCGCGTCGACGGCCAGCCTGCATACTGCGGCGCACATCTGTCGAACACGCGTGGTTCATGTCCCTTCCCCTGGTCTATCACGACGATTACAGCCCGCCGCTGCCGCCGGGCCATCGATTTCCCATGGAGAAGTTTCGTCTGCTGCGTGACCATCTGGTCACTCTCGGTATGACCACGGACGCAGCGCTATTGCGCCCGTCACTTTGCAGCCGCGACATTCTGACTCTGGCCCATGACGCCGATTATGTCGCGCGCTACTGCAGCGGCGAGATGGGCCGCGACGAGCTGCGCCGGCTCGGCCTGCCCTGGAGCCCGGAGCTGGCGCAGCGCACCGTGCGGGCGGTAGGCGGCTCGCTGCTGGCGGCGGAGCAGGCGCTGCAGCACGGTCTGGCCTGCCATCTGGCCGGCGGCACGCACCATGCGCATCGCGATCACGCCTCGGGCTTCTGCATCTTCAACGACCTGGCGGTGATCGCGCTGTACCTGCTGGAAAGCGGACGTGTCGGGCGCGTGCTGATCTTCGACTGCGACGTGCACCAGGGTGACGGCACCGCGCGCATCCTGGAGAACGTGCCGGATGCGGTGACCGTCTCGCTGCACTGCGAGAAGAACTTCCCCACCCGCAAGGCCGATAGCGACTGGGACATCCCGCTACCGCCGGGCATGGGCGACGAGGCTTACCTCCAGGTCGTGCACGACACGCTGAACTACCTGCTGCCGATCTATCAGCCGGACCTGGTGCTCTATGACGCCGGTGTCGACGTCCACCGCGACGACGCCCTGGGCCTGCTCTCGCTGACCGACGCCGGACTCGCCGCGCGCGACAGCGCGGTGCTCGATCACTGCCTGGGTCGAGACATTCCCGTGGTAGGGCTGATCGGCGGCGGCTACGACAAGGACCGCGCCCTGCTCGCCCGTCGTCATGCGACCTTGCATGTCAGCGCCCACTCGGCCTGGCAGCGCCACGGGCTCGGCTGAGCAACCGTCAGCAGCTACAATGCCCGCCCCGCTCGCCTGTCCGGTTGCCACCATGCCCCAGCCCTCCTCTTTTCGCGTCGCCATCATCGGTGGTGGTCCGGCCGGCCTGATGGCCGCCGAGGTGCTCGGGCAGGCAGGCGTGAATGTCGACCTGTATGACGCCATGCCCTCGGTGGGGCGCAAGTTCCTGCTGGCCGGCGTTGGCGGCATGAACATCACCCATGCCGAGGACTACGCGGCGTTCGTCAGCCGCTACGCCGAGCGCGCCGGCGACCTGCGTCCGCTGCTCGATGCCTTCTCCCCGGATTCACTGCGCGAATGGATTCACGGGCTGGGCATCGACACCTTTGTCGGCAGCTCCGGCAGGGTGTTTCCTAGCGACATGAAGGCCGCGCCCCTGCTGCGCGCCTGGCTCAAGCGCCTGCGTGAAAGCGGCGTGCAGCTGCATACCCGCCAGCGCTGGCTGGGCTGGGACGAGCATGGCGCGCTGCGCATCGCCGGGCCGCAAGGCGAAACCCAGGTCGAGGCGGACGCCACCCTGCTCGCCCTCGGCGGCGGCAGTTGGGCCAGACTGGGTTCGGATGGCGCCTGGGTGCCCTTGCTGCAGAACCGCGGGATCGCCATCGCGCCGCTGCAGCCGGCCAACTGTGGCTTCGAGGTAGCCGGCTGGAGCGAGCACCTGCGGGAGAAATTCGCCGGCGCGCCGCTGAAGACGGTCAGCCTGGCGTTGCCCGGCGAAGCACCGCGCAAGGGCGAGTTCGTGCTCACCGCCACGGGCATCGAGGGCAGCCTGGTCTACGCGCTCTCGGCGCCGATCCGCAACACGATCAACCGTGACGGCGCTGCCACGGTACTGCTCGACCTGCTGCCGGATCGCAACCTGACACAGATCGCCAGCGCTCTGGCCAGACCGCGGGGCTCGCAGTCCATGGCCAAGCACCTGCACCGCCAGCTGAAGCTCGATGGCGTCAAGGCGGCGCTGTTGCGCGAGCTGACCGATGCCACGACCTTCCAGGCCCCGCAGGCCCTGGCCGCCGCGATCAAGGCGCTGCCCATCCGCCTGGTCCGCCCGAGTCCGCTGGACGAGGCGATCAGCAGCGCCGGCGGCGTGCCCTTCGAGGAACTGGACGAGGGTCTGATGCTGCGCCGGCTACCCGGCGTGTTCTGCGCTGGCGAAATGCTCGACTGGGAAGCGCCGACCGGTGGCTATCTGCTGACCGCCTGCTTTGCCAGCGGGCGCGCCGCAGCCGAAGGCATGCTGCGCTGGCTGCGTGCCAACGTGCCGGCAAACGCGCCGCGCTGAACGGTGCGCTGCCGGCCGCACGGCCTGCTACATCTTCATCACGATACGGCCTTCGATGCGCCCGGCGCGCATGTCGTCGAAGATCTGGTTGATGTTGTCCAGGCTGTCGGTGTGGATGGTCGCCTTGACCAGGCCCTCGCCGGCGAAATCCAGCGCCTCCTGCAGATCGGCGCGGGTGCCGACGATCGAGCCGGTGATGCTGATGGCCTTGAGCACGACGTCGAAGATCGGCGTCGGGAAGTCTCCCGGCGGCAGCCCGACCAGCGCCACGGTGCCATGCCGCCGCGCCATGCCAATGGCCTGGCCGAAGGCGCTGTTGGACACCGCGGTGACCAGCACGCCGTGGGCGCCGCCGATATCGCGCTGGACCACCTCCACGGGATTCTCCGTGCGTGCGTTGATGGTCAGCTTGGCACCCAGACGCTTGGCCAGCTCCAGCTTGGCGTCATCCACATCCACCGCCACCACGTGCAGCCCCATCGCCTTGGCGTACTGCACCGCGACATGACCGAGGCCGCCGATGCCGGAGATCACCACCCACTGGCCGGGGCGTGCACCGGTGACCTTGAGGCCCTTGTAGACAGTGACACCGGCGCAGAGAATCGGCGCGATCTCGTCGAACTCGACGTTCTTCGGCAGGATGCCAACGTAGTTCGGGTCGGCCAGCACGTATTCGGCGTAGCCGCCATTGACCGAGTAGCCGGTGTTCTGCTGGCCTTCGCAGAGGGTTTCCCAGCCAGTCAGGCAGTGCTCGCAGCAGCCGCAGGCGGTGTACAGCCAGGGCACGCCGACGCGATCGCCCTCCTTCACCCGGGTCACGCCGGCACCCACCGCCGCGACGTGGCCAACGCCTTCATGGCCGGGAATGAACGGCAGGGACGGTTTCACCGGCCAGTCGCCCTCGGCAGCGTGCAGGTCGGTGTGGCAGACGCCGGAGGCGGCGATCTTCACCAGGATCTGACCGGGGCCGGGCATCGGCACCTTGACTTCCTCGAGGCGCAGCGGCTCGCCAAAGGCGTGAACCACTGCCGCTTTCATGGTCTGGGTCATGGGCTTGCTCCTTGATTCGGGACGTTCGAGTCTGCGCCAGGCAGACGGCTGCAAGCCTAGACCCAGATCAATCATCGGGCAGAGTGGCCGACCATCCGTCGAGCACCGCTGCACGAATGTTCCAGACGATGGCCCGCCCGGCGGACGATACTCAACCCGAGCAACGCTTGCCGAAGCGTCACCGGAGTCACCGCCATGGGCAACAATGACTGGATCGAGCTGAACAGGGATGCCGAAACCGGCATCGAGACGATCCGCGCCCATTTCGAAGGCCACGCCTACGATCCGCACTTCCACGACAGCTACCTGATCGGCTTCACCGAACAGGGCGTGCAACAATTCCATTGCCGCAAGGCACTGCACAGCAGCACCCCGGGCCAGGTCTTTCTGCTCGAACCCGGCGAGCTGCACGATGGCCACGCCCCGGCCCGGGGCGGCTTCACCTACTCGATGCTCTACCTCGATCCGCACTGGCTGGAGCGCGAGCTGCGCGGGCTGTTCGAGGACGCGCCAGGCGATTGCCAGCCGGCATTCGCCAAGACGCTGGCCAGCGAGCCCGAGTTGCTGGCGGTGATTGCCGAAGCCTTCCAGGCGCTGCAGAGCCGCGATCTGCGCATCGTCCGCCAGGCCGCGCTGGATGCGTTGCTGGCCAAGCTGGCGCGACATCTGGCCTGGCGCCCGCGGCTCGACAGCGATCCGCGCATGCCGCTGGTGGCACTGCGGGCACGGGATTATCTGCACGCGCACATGGAGCAGGACCTGGGCCTGGACGAGCTGGCCTGGGCAAGCGGTGTCGATCGCTTCCGCCTGTCGCGGGCGTTCAAGGCCGCGTTCGGCATCGCGCCGCATGCCTATCTGGTCCAGCTGCGCCTGGCCAGGGCACGACAGCTGCTGGCCAGCGGGCAGCCACCGGCGCGGGTGGCGATGACACTGGGTTTCGCCGACCAGAGTCATATGGGCCGCTGGTTTCGCCGCGCCTACGGCCTGACCCCGGCGCATTACCGCAGGCGCTGCTCGAATCTTCCAGACCGCTGAACCGGCAGGCGCGATCATTCGGCCATCCGCAACCCGACGGAGCCGATCGCCATGTCGCCCAGCCCCCGCCCTGACCGCTCCCACGAAACGAGGCCGCCACGATGAGCCAGTGGCTGCCTTTCGTGCTGTTTGCCTTCGTCGCCTCCATCACCCCGGGCCCGACCAACATCCTGGTGCTGAGCAACAGCTCGCGCTTCGGCCTGCTGGCGGCGCTTCCCATCATCTTTGGCGCCTGCGCGGCCGCGGCGCTGATCGTGCTGCTGGTGGGCCTTGGCGCCGGAGAATGGCTGCTGCGCCATCCGCCATTGCAGCAGGCGATGGCCTGGCTCGGGGTCGGCTGGCTGCTCTACCTGGCCTGGCAGATCGCCCGCAGCCCGACCGAAGCGATCGAAGCCGACACCGCCAGCCGTCGACTCGGCGCCCTGGGCGCCGCCGGGCTGCAGGTGATCAACCCGAAGGTATGGATGATGGCGCTGGCGGTGGTCGGCGTGTTCAGCGGCGCCAGCGCCGATGCCGGGCGCTACGCCATCCACGCGCTGCTGTTCTTCCTGATCGCCCTGCCCTGCCTGGCGGCCTGGGCCCTGCTCGGCGCCGGTGCGGCCCGGCTGCTGCGCTCGGCGACGCATCCACGCCGCTTCAACCAGGCGATGGCGTTGCTGCTGGTGGTGTCGGCGCTGGCGAGCCTATGACGGAGCGAGTAGAAAGGGCTGCGCCGTTCCCACCCTGCGGACGGCTCAGCGCTTCTTCGCCGGTTTGCCGCCGCCCAGGCTCGGCACCTTGCGAATCGGCCGGGCGTTGGGCTTTTCGTTCTCCTCGAACCAGTTGCCGAGATGGATCTTGCCCTTGCCGGCAGCTTCCTTGGGCTTCTTGGGTTTCTTCGGTTTCTTGATGATCTGCCCGCCCAGCGCCGTGGCCGGCACGCGGTGATCCGGTACGAAGCCCGGCTCGTCATGCCGCGGCAGCACCTGGTTGATCAGGGTCTCGATGGCGGCCAGCTGGTCCACCTCGTCAGCGGCGACCAGGGAGATCGCCTCGCCACTGGCTCCGGCGCGGCCGGTACGACCGATGCGATGCACGTAATCCTCGGCGACGATGGGCAGGTCGAAGTTGACCACCTGCGGCAGGTCGTGAATGTCCAGTCCGCGCGCCGCCACGTCGGTCGCCACCAGCACCTGCACCTCGCCAGCCTTGAAGCGCTCCAGCGCGCGCAGACGCGAGGCCTGCGGCTTGTCGCCGTGGATCGCGTCGCTGGCGATGCCCTGCGCCTGCAGCTCGTCCACCAGCTGATCGACGCCCTTGCGCGTCTTGACGAACACCAGCACCTGACCCCAGCGCCGCTCCGCCAGCAGATGCAGGAACAGCTCGCTCTTGCGCTTCTTGTCCACCGGTACCAGCCACTGCTTGACCGTCTTCGCCGCCGCATTGCGCGGGCTGACCTCGACCGACAACGGGTCGCGCAGCAGCTCGCGGGCCATCTGCCGGATCGGCTCGGAGAAGGTCGCGGAAAACAGCAGGGTCTGGCGCTTTTTCGGCAAAGCGGAGAACAGCGCATCCAGTTCTTCAGCAAAACCGAGGTCGAGCATGCGGTCCGCCTCGTCGAGCACTAGCGCCTGCAACTGGGCGAAACCGACGGCGTTCTGCCGGTAGAGGTCGAGCAGGCGCCCCGGGGTGGCCACCAGCACATCGATGCCCTTGCGCAGCGCCATCATCTGCGGATTGATGCTCACGCCGCCGTACACCGCGTAGGTGCGCAGCGGCAGGTTCTGCCCGTACACGCGAAAGCTCTCGTGAACCTGCTCGGCCAGTTCACGGGTCGGCACCAGTACCAGCGCGCGCACCGAATTGCTCGCCACCTTGGCGCCTTCCATGGTCAGGCGCTGCAGCAATGGCAGGGCGAAACCGGCGGTCTTGCCGGTACCGGTCTGCGCCGCTGCCATCAGGTCGCGGCCTTTGAGCACGGCGGGAATGGCCTCGGCCTGCACCGGCGTCGGCTTGCGATAGTCGAGGGTTTCCAGGGTCCGCAGCAGCGGATCGATCAGGCCCAGGGAGGCGAAGGTCATGGCAGGCTCGCGGCGCCGATTCGGCGCGGTGAAAAAGGGCGGATTCTAGCAGCAGCCCGCCCTGCTCGGCGCCACCGGCCCAACAGGGCACGGCGGTTTTTCCCATCGCGATGGTGGCATGCAGCGACGCGCTGTCGCAGGATAAGGCGGTCCCGCTGCCCGATGCCCCCACGGAGCCCACATGGAAGCGCTGCTCGCCCATGGCCCTTTCGCCGAATTCGCCCTGCTGCTGATCATCTCGGCAGTGGTCGGCGCCATCGCCGTGAGCCTGCGCCAGCCGCTGCTGATCTCCTACATCGTGGTCGGCATCCTGCTCGGGCCGGCAGTGTTCGGGCCGGTCAACGCCGCTGACCAGATCCATCTGCTGGCCGAGATCGGCGTCGCCGTGCTGCTGTTCGTGGTCGGTCTCAAGCTCGATCTCGCGCATATCCGCAATATCGGCCCGGTGGCGCTGGCCACGGGGCTGGGGCAGCTGACCTTCACCATCATCTTCGGCTTCGCGCTCACCTTGCTGATGGGCAAGAGCGCCATGGAGGCGATCTACATCGCCGTGGCGCTGACCTTCTCCAGCACCATCATCATCGTCAAGCTGCTCTCGGACAAACAGGAGCTGGACTCGCTGCACGGGCGCATCGCAGTGGGCTTCCTGATCGTTCAGGATCTGGCCGTGGTGCTGGCGATGATGACCATGAGTGCCCTGCGCGGTGCTGGCGATGCCGGCTGGGCGGAGGTGTCCGGCTCGCTGCTGCTGCGCCTGGGCGGTGCGGCGGTGCTGCTCTACCTGCTGATGCGCTACGTGCTGCCGGATCTGGTCAGCCGCATGGCGCGCTCGCAGGAACTGCTGCTGATCTTCGCCATCGCCTGGGGCACCGGGCTTGCCGCGCTCGGCGACTATGTCGGCTTCAGCAAGGAGGCCGGCGCCTTCGTCGCCGGCTTCTCGCTGGCCTCCACGGCGTACCGCGAAGCAATGAACGCCCGGCTGACCGGCATTCGCGATTTCATGCTGTTGTTCTTCTTCATCGACCTGGGTGGCAAGCTGGACTTCTCCACCCTCGGCAACGAGCTGCTGCCAGCCCTCGTGCTGGCGCTGTTCGTGCTGATCGGCAACCCGCTGATCGTCATGGCGATCATGGGCTACATGGGCTATCGCAAGCGCACCGGCTTTCTCGCCGGGCTGACGGTGGCGCAGATCAGCGAGTTCTCCATCGTCTTCGTCGCCATGGGCATCAGTCTCGGCCATGTCGGGCCGCAGGCGCTGGGCCTGACCACGCTGGTGGGCCTGGTGACCATCATGCTCTCGACCTACATGATTCTGTTCTCGCAACCGCTCTACGAACGGCTGGCGCCGTGGCTGGGGCTGTTCGAGCGCAAGCGTCCCTATCGTGAGCTGGAGGTGGAAGCGCAGGGTCGTCCCCAGGGGCAGCCGCGCATCATCATCTTCGGCCTGGGCCGCTATGGCTCGCGCCTGCTGCAACAGCTGGCCGCCGGGCGCATGCCGGTGCTGGGCGTGGACTTCGATCCGGAAGCGGTGCGCGCGCTGCGCCGTGCCAGGCTGCCGGTACGCTTCGGCGATGGCGAGGACCCGAGCTTTCTCGAGTCGCTGCCCTTGCAGCATGCCGAATGGGTGGTCACCAGCTTTCCGCAATGGGAGTCCAATCGCGCCTTCCTTCACGCGCTCAAGCATGCCGGCTTCACCGGCAAGATCGCCGGCGTGGTGCGCGACGACCAGCACGGCAAGGCACTGGACGCGGCCGGCGTCGCGCGGGTGCTCAATCCGTTCACCGATGCGGCAGACTACGCCGCACGCAGCCTGCTCGAAGAGCTGGGCGGCGAACGGACCGGCGGACTGCAGTGATCGCCGATGCGGCCGTTAACCTGACTGTCAGCCCGCCACCGAGTGTCTTCATGAATCCAGGAAACACCGCTCACAACCCCGCGCCAGATGCCTACCCGTGCCATGGTGCCACCGAGCACGGCGCCTGCCCCAGTTGCGCCAGTGGCGAGCGACTGGGCTTCGGCTTCAGCTACGCCTTTCAGCCCATTGTCGACCTGCGCAGCCGGCAGATCTTCGCTCACGAAGCGCTGGTGCGTGGCACAGCCGGCGAGCCGGCGCCCACGGTGCTGGCCCAGGTGAACGAGGACAACCGCTTTCGCTTCGACCAGGCCGGCCGGGTCAAGGCCATCAAGACCGCTGCAAGACTGGGCATGCAGAGCAGGCTGTCGATCAACTTCATGCCCAACGCCATCTACCGCCCCGAGCTGTGCATCCGCTCGACGCTGGAGGCGGCCCGTGCCCATGATTTCCCGGTGGAGCGGATCATTTTCGAGACCGTTGAAGGCGAGCGCATCAGCGACGGCAAATGGCTCACCGAGGTGTTTCGCGAGTATCAGCGCATCGGCTTTCTCACCGCCATCGACGACTTCGGTGCGGGCTTTGCCGGGCTCAACCTGCTGGCCGACTTCCAGCCGGACATCATCAAGCTGGACATGGACCTGATCCGCGGCATCGATCAGAGCCGCCCACGCCAGGCCATCGTCCGCGGCACCGTTGCGATGTGCGAGGAACTGGGCATCCAGGTCATCGGCGAAGGCGTCGAGACCGCCGACGAATGCAGCGCCCTGCATGATCTGGGCATCCATCTGATGCAGGGCTACCTGTTCAGCCGGCCGCTGTTCGAAAGTTGCGGCCAGGCGGAACGGCTCGCCTGGCCGCGCTGACGTCTAACCCGCGCGCAGCAGCTTGAGCAGCTCCTGCGCCGCCGCTTCCGATGAGGCCGGGTTCTGCCCGGTCACCAGCAGCCCGTCGACCTGCACATAGGGCGTCCAGTCCGCACCCTTGCTGTACTGGCCGCCGCGTTCGCGCAGCCGGTCCTCGAGCAGGAACGGCACCACCTCGGTGAGTTCCACCGCCGCTTCCTCGCCATTGGTAAAGCCGGTGACGCGCTTGCCCTTGACCAGATACTCGCCATCCTTGCCGCGCACCTCGGTCAACGCCGCCGGAGCATGGCAGACCGCCCCTACCGGCTTGTCGGACTTGACGAAGGACTCGATCAGCGCGATGGAGGTCGGGTTGTTCACCAGGTCCCATAGCGGGCCATGGCCACCGGGGTAGAACACCGCGTCGAAATCCTCTGCTGAGACCTGATCCAGCCGGTAGGTGTTGGCCAGCAACGTCTGCGCCTCGCCGTCGCCGTTGAAGCGCTCGGTGGCCTCGGTCTGGGCGTCAGGCTGGTCGCTTTTCGGATCGAGGGGCGGCTCGCCGCCTTTGGGCGAAGCCAGTACCACCTCGGCGCCGGCATCCTTGAACGCGTAGTAGGGGGCGGCGAACTCCTCCAGCCAGAAGCCGGTCTGTTCGCCGGTGTCACCCAGCTGGTCGTGGGACGTGAGCACGATGAGAATTTTCATGGAAGCCTCCTGATGGATGCGCGGCGGGATAAGTTCAGACTGCCATTAGCGGCACATTGCTCCGCGGCCCGCCCGCCGCCATGAAAAAAGGTTCATCGCGCTTTCCCGGGGAAGGCGGCCTTGATTTTCAGGAAGAAGTACTCCGAGTCCCGGAATCCATAGGCCATGCGCTTGATTACCTTGATGCGGTTGTTAACACCCTCAAGGACGCTGGTATGCATGTGGAAGTGAGCACTGGCAAGGATGCCTCGCGCGTATTTGCGCAGGTTGCGAGCGAAGCGTTGCAGCGGCGCGAGGTCGCTCTCGCGAGCATGTCGCAGCCAGGTTCGCCAGCGTCGCCAACCCTCTCGTACGCTGGGGGCGTACCAAACATCCTTCA